>Ga0164241_10000810_pt1 | contig 46637 bp, 36 predicted proteins | sample OricomyardsoilBY_FD_108780 | JGI IMG/M metagenome (GOLD analysis project Ga0164241, IMG submission 108780) | Backyard soil microbial communities from Emeryville, California, USA - Original compost - Back yard soil (BY) | ecosystem: Environmental > Terrestrial > Soil > Unclassified | place: USA... | reverse complement strand
GTGCGCCCTCCGAGTCCGCACGGGTTGGAGTTGTTACCAGGTCAGGCATGCCGGTCAGGGCGGTGATGGGCAAGTCCGTGCCGGGCGCGAGTTCGTCTCGTAATTGACAGAGGCCGCGGTACAGCGCGCGCGCGCGATCGATGGAGAACCGAGGGGGCGGCAGAGCGGCCCCCTCGAGTCGCACGCCGATGTCGAAGCGCCCGCGCGCCAAGCTCTCGCGCGCTAGCTGCTCGATGAAAAAGTTCTGTTCGGCGAGCTCCTCGGGCAACCGAACGCGCACATCCAAAAAGCGATGGTTCAGCGCGCGGAGCTCGACCGTGACCCGCCCGTCACCGAGCGGGGCCTCGCCAACGCCGAACCCCGTCATGCTTCGCAAGAGTGTTACAGCCCTTTGCGACGCTTGATTTCCTCGGTCATGCGTCGGTATTCGACTTCCCAGACCGCGCTGCCTTCTTGGACGTGCTTGAGCTGGCCGCGGATCTGTTGCTCGATTTCTTCGTCCTCCGCGAACTGGCGTCGAAGCGGGTCGCGCATCTTGCGACGGAGCACGAAGTCTTCGGAGAAAATCTCGTCGACGTTGCCGGAGTGCATCAGCATTTCGATCAACTGATCGAGCAGGTAGTCGATCGCATCCTCACCCAGCTTGATCTTGCGCTCTTCGGCGACCAGCTTGCGGATGCGGTTGTACTCCGTCTGCGGCAGGCCGCGCGCGGCGAGCATATCCTTGGCTTGGGTGCTGACCTCTTGCTCGTCGTGAATGTATTGGTTGAGCACCGAAGCGATATCGAGGCTCACCTCCTTGGGGGACTCGGTCTCGATGTCGTTTCCCGAAGTGAGCGCACCGACCATTTCGGCCGCAATCTGGGGCACCTTCGCGCTGTGAAGCCGCATGCGCCCCTCCTATCCTATTTTGAGCGCGAGCTCAGCCGCTTTCGGCTCAAATCTCGGTCAAGGCGTCGAATTTTCGGGGGGAGAGCCGCCGACCTGGCGAAAACCAGCCCAATTCAGGGCTTCGACCCGACGCGCGAACCTCGCCGGAGGCGGCGAAACACCGCCTGGCGCTGGCGCTGTTTGTAAGCGTCGTGGCTCGCTTCACCAGTTTCGTTGGCCGCTTCGCTCTCGGCGTCCAACACCTGAAACTCACACAGCATGTACACGATCGGCCCCAGGTTTTCGGAGCCGGGTGGCGCGAGCTCCATCAAGTGGTGGGGAACCCGGACAGGCACATCGGTGACGAACTGAATCACGCGATAGGTCGGCGCGCTGAAACGATTGTCGGTGGGCAACAAGGCGTCGTCCACCGGCCCCTGGAAGTCCTTGACCATATTGGCCAAGTGGGGGTCTTGATCGCAATAGCTGCGAAAATGGAAAATCGTATTCGTGCTCTGCTTGGGCACGACATAGTTGAACGGGAAGAGCTGCTCGGTCAGATAATGCAGGACCGGGAGCACGTGCTCCGGCGTGCGAGTCACGATGCGAAAACGCAGCTTGTCATAGAGGGCCGCGGCAGTCGCCTCGGGTTTCGACAGCAGCTTGGTGTAGGTCGAGTCGAGGTTCTTGCGACCACCGATGAACTCGGTGATGGGGAAGCCCTCACTCAGCATCGTGCCGACGACGCGGTACACCTTTTCTTCCACCAAGTGGAACAGATCGCGATCGCTCACGGGGAGGCGAAACAGCAGCTCGCGCCCAGCCATGTGGTTGATGATCTGCACGGTCTTCAAAATTGTGCACGCGCAGAGCTGGCGATGCCCTTTGCTGGATGCGAGCAGCATGAGCTCCTCGATTCCGGCGGCCTCGACGGGCTTTGGGATCGCAAACTTGAAGTGACGCCTGAGGTAGCTCACGGCGTCCTTCTTCACGTGTTCGATGAAAGCCCTATCCCCAGGGACTTCGAGCCGGAGCTCGTGATTCTCTAGAAAACGCCGCGCGGCCTCGGGGCTCGGAAGATTCAGTCGATGCCAGTCGATGACGGAACTGCCACTCAGAATGAGTCGCAGTGCCTCGACGTCATGCAACGAGAGATCCTCGATGCGCTTCAAGCGGAGCGGGCGTTCACCCGTGCTCGAGCGCGGCGGTTCGCTATCCGACTGAGTCAGTGGTTCGTCGTCGTGGCGTTGCCCGGCGTCGGGCGACCCAAAGCCAAAGTGCCGAAAAAGATCCCGATCGTAACTCCCAGCACGGCGAGTTGTGCGCCGAACGGGCCGTTAGCGGCCATCAGTGCGACGGGCAGCGGGGCGACGAGGTACCACGGGTTCAACTTCATTCTCGGGTCTCCGACGGATAGGCGCGGGGCGCGTTTATTGAAGCTCAGCGGGGGATTAAGACGTCGAGTTAAGGGCTTGAGTACAGGAATCGAATACGGGTCTCGTACAACAAGGTAAGCTGATGTAGGTGAGAGTGCCACAGGCGCGGCGCAAGGGGCAAACTGTTACCGGGCCAGAGCTCTGCGTTCAAGCCTTTCCGACTCGAGGAGGTTATTTATGTGGGTGTGAGGCCTCCCTAAATGCGGGCCGACTCAGCGGCCAGGGGAATCGCACGCCCGCGCGTGTGCGAGTTTTGTTAGCGTGCGAAATGTGGAATGTCGTCTCAGTCGGGTGTCTGTCGCGTGATCGGACGAGCGCCCGCACTCCTGGGTCTTGTTTCGGCTGCGCTTCTGGCGGGCTGCGGCGACCAAGGCTTTCTACCGACGACGGTCGATCCGGGCGCCAATTTCGCGGTCGCCGACATCGTGTTCGATCAAAACTATTTCTATTGCAAGGTCGAGCCGGTGCTCTTCGCGAACAGCTGCGGCACCGGCGATCCGAGCAAAGGTGACACGCAAGGAGCCTGTCATTTCAGCGCGACCGCGTACCGTCTGACCGATTACATGCCGCGCGTCGGTGATAGTTGTGGCGGCGGCGTGGTGCCGGGCAGCAACAACATTCCTGACTCCGCGCAGCACAACTATCAAACCTCGCAAGCGCGCATGAAGCGTGATCCCGATCTCGCGCCGCTCTTACAACGCCCCACGCTGAACCAGTTCCATCCGCGTAAGATCTTCGACATCAACTCGATGGATGCAGACGCGATTCGGCAGTGGGCCACCGTGTTCTCGAATCAATGAGAGCATTAGCCAAAGTCGTCGCTCTCGCCGCCCTGCTCGCTCCTGCTGCGGCACGCGCTGCGGAAGAGGAAGACGCCTTCGCGCGGGTGATCGTGGCCGAGACCGAACTGCGCGCGGGCCCGGGCGTGTCGCACCGAGTGATTTACCGGGCCCATCGCGGCGAGACATTCTTGATTCAGACGCGCGAAACCAGCGGCTATTGGCTACAGGTGCTGATGGCCGACGGTCGCACCGTGTACGTGCTCGGCGACACCGTCGAAGCGGTCGCGGTCAGTGAAAATGCTGCGGACGCGCCGTCGAAGCCCGGGTTCTTTGCCCCTCCCGCGCTGCAAGAGGCGCGCGCCGGGTTCGCATTGATGGGTGGAGTGTACGACCGCGATGGCTATGTCGAGCTGAAGCCGGCCTATGTGCTCGCGCCGGCGATCGCGCTCGAACCGTTCATTGGCTTGTCGCTCAAGACCGATAGCCGGCGAGTGGTTTACGGGCTCGCAGGCACGTTGAATCTTGCGCCTGATTGGGCGGTCGCGCCGTTCGTGAGCTTGGGCTTTGGCGGCATGCACGAAACACCGAAGGACGAGCAAGGCGTACGCAGTGATCGCAATTGGTTTCAGGCGCGCGCTGGCGGCGGCCTACTCGTATCGCTGCGCTGGCGAGTGCTGTTCCGGCTCGAAGCTTCGAACATGGTTCTGTACACGGAAGACGCTTACCAAAACGTGCAAACGTACATCGCTGGCCTGGGGACCTATTTCTGAGGACATATCGACGATGAAGCACCTCGAAATGCACGTGGTAGCAAAGGCTCTCGGGTTCTTGCTCGGCGCATCGTTGCTCGCTGCTAGCGCCGGCTGCGCCACGGTTCGGCCGGAGCAACGGGCGATGTTGGCGGATCCGACCATGCAGTTCGACGAAAAGGCGGCGGATCGGGCCGCGCTCGAGCACGCGCTCGACAATCGCGAGGGTTCGACGGGCGGCGGCTCGGTGCGAGGAGGCGGCTGCGGCTGCAACTGAAAGGTGCGCGCGTCGATGCTTTCACGGATGACGCCGAGCACGGCTTGCCGTTCCGGCGCGCAACTCGCCCTCGGCGGCGTGCTGTTCGGGCTGGCTGTCGCCTTCATGGCGCCCTCGGCGCGCGCACAGGTGGCTTCGGCCGATGTGAATACCGCGTTGTTCGTCGAGCCTTCCACGCGCAGCGGGCTGACCGTGATCAATCCGAGCGCGACGGTCGCGGTCAAGCCCAGCAACTGGCTCACGATTCAGGGCGGCTATGAAGCCGATATCGTGTCTGGCGCGAGCGAGTCCGTGAAAGGCGGTCGGCTCAGCAACGTCGATATCGTGACGTCTGCCACGCATTTCTCGGACACGCGCAACGCCTTTACCGGCGGTTTCACGATCACGCGCGCTTCGACACACTTGAGTGGCAGCTACACTTATGGCACCGAGCACGACTATCGCTCGAATGCCTTTGCCGTCTCGGCAGGCACGGATTTCTTCCAAAAGAATACCCAAATCGAGCTGTCGTACGGCCGTGGCTTCGACAAAGTGTGCACCACGGCTTTTACCGCGAGTGACTCGCCTTCGACTCGGTTGGCGCTCGACAACTCCCAAGGTTGCTTCACCAACGACGAGAAACGTGCGTCGCGCGACATCAGTCTGGACAACTTCCAAGTCGGTTGGACCCAGACCTGGACGCCGGTGTTCGCGACGCAGATGGTGCTCAGCGCCGCGCTTCAGAACGGCTTTCTCGGTAACCCCTACCGCTCGGTGGTGATCGCGTCCGCCGGCGATCAGGCGCTGGAAAATCACCCGGAAAATCGCGCGCGCGGCGCGATCGGCCTGCGCGGCAAGTACTACGTGCGCGGGCTGCAGACGGCGCTCTCCGCTGGCGTACGCTTGTACCGCGATACTTGGGATATTTTTGGTCAAACCTACGAGCTCGACGCCGAGCGTTACATGCTGCCGTGGCTGCGCGTGCTCGTTCGCGCTCGCTATTACACGCAAACCGGCGCGCTGTTCTGGAGTGACGATTACACGGGCGGAGAGCCGGCGACGGGCCCGCGCGGTCAATATTGGAGCGGTGATCGCGAGTTGTCGCCGCTCTCCAGCTACCTGGTCGGCGCGCGCGCCCTGGCGACGCGCGAAGGTCGCCCGGGGCAGCGCGTTCTCGGCCTATTTTTGAGCTTTTCCGGGGCGGTGAGCTTCGATTTGCTCAAGACGAATCTGCGTGATTTTACACTCGGTGGGCGCGCACCAGACGATACGCTCGCGATGCTTTGGTCGCTCGGCTTGCGCGGCGAGTTCTAGGCACTAATCGAGGACGGACCGCGCTGGCGCAGCGCTCAGCGATCGCCACGCAGACCGCGCTTGCGGGCGAGGTCGTACAGATGCTTGCGATCCATCTTGGCTTCACGAGCGGCGGCGCTGATGTTGCCGCTGTGCCGATCGAGTAGCCACGCGACGTAGCGACGTTCGAACTCGGACTCGAAGTCGGAACGGATCTCGCGATAGCTCTTTTCGGCGTCGAAAGCGGGGTAGCCCGCGTTCGAGGCGGAGGGCGGCGTGCCGGAAATGGAACCGGGCGACACGGGTAGATCGACCAAGCGGATTTCGTGTTCGCCTCCGGCAGCGGCGATGTAAATCGCGCGATCGAGCACGTTGCGCAGTTCGCGCACGTTGCCTGGCCAATCATGCGCGGCCAGAGCGCTCACGGTTTCGCGGGTGAGCGAGATCGCCGACGCGCTCGGGTCGCGTTTGCGCGCCAAGTCCAAGAATTGTTCGACCAGCGCCGGTACGTCTTCACGGCGAGTGCGCAACGGCGGCACGGTAATCGGCACGACTGACAAGCGGAAGTACAGATCTTCCCTGAATTTCCCGCGCTCGACCTCTTCTTTCAAGTTGCGCTTGGTGGCGGCGACGATGCGCGCGTCGGCATGCAGTGGCTTGTTCCCGCCTACGCGGCGAAACTCCCCAGACTCCAGGACGCGCAGCAACTTGGGTTGCACGTCGAGCGGCAATTCACCCACTTCGTCCAAGAATACGGTGCCGCGGCCCGCGATTTCGAACGCGCCCTGGCGAGCTGCCACGGCGCCCGTGAACGCGCCGCGCTCGTGGCCGAAGAGCTCGCTCTCGATCAAGTTGTAACTGACTGCGCCGCAGTCGACCACCACGAAGGGCTGGTCCTTGCGGGCGCTCATTTGATGAATCGAGCGCGCCAAAACGTCTTTACCGGTGCCGGTCTCCCCCTCGAGCAACACCGAGGCATCACTCGGCGCAATGCGTTCGAGCACGCCGAAGATTTGACGCATCGACAGGCTAGTACCGAGCGCCTCGCCGAAGCTCGTTGCTTCACTCGGTAGGACTTGAGTGCGGTTGGGTTCGCCGCGCAGCAAGAGCTCCACGCTGCCAACGACGATCGTCGAACCGGATTCAATCACTGCTTCGCGCACGGCAGTGCGGCCGACTCGGGTATGGTTGGTCGAACCCAGATCACGAACGACGACGCCGCGCGCAGTGCGCTCGAGCTCACAGTGGTGGCGCGACACGGTGTCATCCGGGAGCACCAAGTCGTTGTCAGCTGCTTTGCCGACGGTGAGCCGTTCACCCAGCTTCACTCGCTTGCCACGTGCGCTGCCGGAAACGACGACCAGTAGCAACTCGTCAGCTTGACCGCCTGCAAGCGGTTGCGCGCGGGTGGCGATTTCGGAGGAGGGGACGGGGTGAGTCACTCAGAAACGCTCGGCTAGCGAGGAACGACGGCGAGCGCGATTAATGCCTCACCACCTCCCAGGCTAACGCGACGCTCGATATTTGTCTGCACTCCTTCGCGACTACCTGAAGTTTCGTGAGCTTGCAGTGCTTGGCCGGACTCGCCCCCAGCTCGATTCTGTCCGTTCGCACTGCTCTCCGCATGTTTGCCAGTGCGCGGCGCTTGGAGGATATCGATGGAGACGATGTAGTCGCCGTCTGGAAGCTTCGCATGCTGCCGGATTTGCAGAGGCGGCGGCTCGTCGAAAGTCAGACTGACTCCACCGCGCGGCTCTTGATCACCGATTTCGCGCCACGACGCCTTAAAGTGAGTGGCATTCGGAAACACCGAGCCTACGGGGAAAATGAGAGTTTGCTCGCGCGGAAGCGCGCGCATCACCTGACCGCCAAGCAAGACCGCGCCGAGCACGAGTGCGGCGCGCGCTAGCAAGCGCCGAGTCGAGCTCGGAGTAGCTGCCATCAACGTCCGACCGGCGCCTTGGGGGCGGGCGCGGCGCTCGCGGCTGGGCGCGCGGAGTGAGCCGGGGGCGCGGCGCTGGCGGCGCTGTTCGCGGGCGCCGCGCCAGGGCCGCGCTGCATCCGATCCAGATTCAACATGCGCACCAACGCGACCAAGCGAGTGATCGTCGCGTCGGGCAGATTGAAGCTTGGCATGCGCCCGCGCCCCTCGCGGATCGTCGTGGCGATGGCTTCGTCCGTGACGGAGGCTTGCCAATCCGGGCGCGACAGATCTGCGGCGTGAACGAGCTGACCTTGCGGGCCGTCACCACGGCCGAGTGCGCCGTGACAGGTCGTGCAGTTCTGTTGCCAGGCGACGATCGTGACGTCATCGAGCCCGTGGTTTTGCGCTTCAGAGCCGGCGTCGGTCACCTGAACCTGATCTTGGTTCGGGTTCACGGTGTGGTCGTGATCGCTCGCTTTCCACTGCCTCAGGTCGGCGGGCGTGCTGTTGCAGCCAATGACGATTGCAGCCAGCGAAAGGGATAGCGCGACGACCGGGCTCGTGATCCGAAGCATTTTCATCCCTGCCATAGCACGCCTCGCGCCTCGCTCGCCGGGTTTGCGCGGTGCCGAATTCGGCCGAGAACCACACGCGCCGTGAGGTGCGCTGCTGGAGCTCGATCGCCCAATCACAAAACACGAACGGCCAGCGATTTGCCGGCCGTTCGTCGGTTTTGCCGAACGCTTTCGAGCGCTCAGCTTTGGCGCATCATTCGAAAACTTTGCCGCCGCCGGTGGGGTCGAGGCCCAAGTACTTCTTGCCGCCGATTTCAGCGATGCGGAACTCGGTGCGACGGTTCTTGGCTTTGCCTTCGTCCGTGGTGTTGTCGCCGATCGGCTTATTCTGGCCGAAGCCGACCGCGATCAAGCGCTCCTTCTTCACGCCCTTGGCGATGGCGGCGTTCTTCACGGTGAGCGCGCGCTGACCGGAGAGCGTCAGGTTGCTGTCCGGCGTACCGACGTTGTCGGTGTGGCCTTCGATGCGCAGCTTGGTGACCTTGGGGTTCTGGTCGAGGAAGATCTTCAGCTGATCGACCACTGCGTCGCTGCCGCCACCGGCCTTGAACGTGGCCTTGCCAGTGTCGAACTCGATCTGACCGGGGATCTGTACGCTGTCGCCTTTGACGACCACGGCGGAGGGCGCTGGGGCCGGGGTGGGGGCTGGGGCCGGAGCCGGAGCGGCGGTCTCCGCGGGAGGGGGCGGAGGCGGCGGGGGCGGAGCAGGGGTCGGCGTCGGAGCGGCTGCCGGCTCGGAACCCGCATGGAACGAGGCTTGGCAGCCATTGATCACCGGCACCACCAAGGCGCTGGCGACAGCAATCACGAACGCAGATTTACGAAACATATTTCAATTTCCTCCACAGACTCTAGGTATTGGTCGTGCTTCGAGCGCGGGCGGTTCCCCTGACTATGAGGAAACCGGTAGTCCAAATCCCCAGCCACACGCAAGCGCGTGGCCCGAGCAAGCCGCAAACTTGGGCGATAGACGAAGCAACCCTCGGTTCTGTTCATCCGAGAATGTTTCGATGTGCGACGTGCATTTGGCCGGACCTATGGCCGAAAGTCCCGTTTCTCGGTTCGGGTTCCAAAACCGAGCGGCTCGCGACGACCGTGGTAAGCCACCGGTTCGGTGTCGCGCGAGTTCGTTCATCTCCATGTTCATTCTCAGTACTCGTTCCTCACGAGTGCGGTGAAGCTCGACTCGCTCGCAAAGCGAGCCAAGGCGCAGGGCATGCGTGCCATCGCCCTGACGGATCACGCCAACATGTACGGCGCCATCCGTCACTACAACGCGGCGCGCGGTCAGGGCCTTACACCCATCCTCGGCTGTGAAGTGAACGTGGTGCGCAAGGACGCGTCGGCGGCGTTCGACCACCTCGTGCTCTTGGCTGCTACCAACGAGGGTTACAAGAATCTGATTGGACTGGTTTCTGAGGGGCATTTGCGCTCGGCGAGCCAGCACGGTTCGGCGATTACCGCGCAGCAGATCGCCGAGAACAGCAAAGGGATCATCGCGCTCAGCGGCTGTTTGGGCGGCGTCGCCGCGCAGCGCATCTTGGAATACGGCCCGGAGAGCGGCGAGACGATCCTCGGCGAACTGCGGGACATGTTCGAGCCCGGGCATGTCTTCGTCGAGCTGCAGGATCACGGCTTTCCCGAGCAGAGCGTGGTCAACGACACGTTGGTCAGGGCTGCCGCGCGCCTGAACCTGCCGCTGGTGGCGAGCAACGACGTTCACTTCATGAACAAGGAGGACGGGCAGGCGCAAATTTACCTCGAATGCGTGCGTCAGGGCCGAACCTTCTCCGAAGCGGAGCCCCTGCATCACGGCAGCTTCGAGATGTACCTGAAGAGCCAAGAGGAGATGATCTCGACCTTCTCGGCGCTGCCTCAGGCCATCGACAACACGCTGCTCGTGACCGAGATGTGCTCGGGGCTGAAGCTGAACTTGGGGCAGCCGATGCTGCCGCGCTTCAAGGTGCCCGAGGGCTACGATCTCGACGGCTACTTCCGGTACGTCTCACAAGAAGGCCTCGAGCGGCGGCTCAAAGAGTTCGAGGCCCTGGGCAAGGTGGTCGACGTCAACGCTTATCAACAACGGCTGCAGCGCGAACTCGACGTGATCGTAGGCATGAAGTACCCCGGGTACTTCTTGATCGTGTGGGATTTCATCCGCGAGGCGAAAGAGCGCGGGATCCCAGTGGGGCCGGGCCGCGGCTCCGGCGCCGGCTCGATCGTCGCGTACGCGCTGGGCATCACGGATCTCGATCCGCTGCCGTACAACTTGCTGTTCGAGCGCTTTTTGAATCCCGAGCGCGTGAGCATGCCCGACTTCGACGTCGACTTTTGCATGGCGCGACGCGACGAGGTCATCAAGTACGTCTCGCAGCGCTACGGCGAGCAAAGCGTCGGTCAGATCGCGACCTTTCAGAACCTGAAGGCGCGCAGCGTGATCAAAGACGTCGCGCGCGCCATGGGCATGCCCGCGCCCGAAGCGCAGCGCATCGCGAGCCTGGTGCCCGACAAGGGCCAAGGCAAAACGTACACGATCGAAGAAGCGCTCGAAGTCGAACCCAAGCTCAAGGCCCTACACGACAGTGATCCGCGCATCGCGGAGTTGGTCAAACAGGCCAAAAAGCTGGAGGGACTGACGCGCCACGCCGGCATGCACGCGGCCGGCGTGGTGATCAGTGAAGGCCCGCTCTCCGATCACGTGCCGTGCTTCAAGAGCGACTACACGATCGTCACCCAGTACGACAAGGATGACGTCGAAGCCGCCGGCCTCGTCAAATTCGACTTCTTGGGCCTGAAGACGCTGACGGTGATCGACATCGCCGAAAAGCTGGTCAACGCGCGGCCCGATCGCAAAGGCAAGCCGCTCACGCTGTCCAAAATCGGGCTCGACGATCGCGAATCGTACGCGCTGATTGCCAGCGGTGAAACGACGGGCGTGTTCCAGCTCGAATCGAGCGGCATGCAACAGTTGCTTCGCGGGCTCAAACCCGACTGCTTCGAAGACATCGTAGCTGCCGTGGCGCTCTATCGTCCGGGCCCGCTCGGCACCGGCATGATCGACGACTTCATTCAGAGCAAGCACGGTAAAAAGGCGATCCGCAAGCTCCACCCGCTGATCGACGATGTACTGGCGCCGACCTACGGCGTGCCCGTGTATCAAGAGCAAGTGATGCAGATCGCCCAGCAATTGGCCGGCTTCTCGCTGGGCGGCGCGGACTTGCTCCGGCGCGCGATGGGCAAAAAGAAGGCTGAAGAGATGCAAAAGCAGCTCAAAGCCTTCACCGAAGGCGCGCTCGCCCGCGGCGTGAGCGTCGAACAATCGACGGCGATCTTTACCGAGATCGAGGGCTTCGCCTCGTATGGTTTCAACAAGAGTCACTCGGCCGCCTACGCGCTCATCACCTATCAAACCGCGTACCTCAAGGCTCACTATCCTTGTGAGTTCTTTGCCGCCGTAATGACGGCGGATAAAGACAAGATCGAAAAGGTGGTGCGCACGATCGCCGAAGCGCGCGCTTGGGGCGTGGCCGTGCTGCCGCCCGACATCAACCTGAGCGAAACTGATTTCTCGGTCGTGTACACGCATCCCCGAGGGGATGGCTCGATGCGTTCGGCGGGGCGCCTGCGCGATCGTTTCGGGCCGCAGGTGCGCTTCGGGCTCGGCGCGGTGCGCGGCGTGGGTGAAGCCGCGCTCGAGACCATGTTCGATGTGCGCAAAAACTCCGGTCGCTTCCGCGATTTGTTCGACTTTTCTACGCGCCTAGACGCAAAGCGCTTGAACAAGGGCGTGCTCGAGGCGCTCGTGCAATGCGGCGCGTTCGACTCGGCGCTCGAGCCCATGGGGATCACTCGAGCGCGTGCTTACGCCGCCGTCGACCGCGCGCTCGAACGCTCGCGCAGCGCGAGCCGCGATCGCGAGCGCGGGCAAGCCACCATGTTCGGAATGTTCGAACAGGGAGCGTCGCGGGGCACCGGCAACGGGCATAAAGCCGCGACGCCGATGGACGACTATCCGCCGGCTGCGACCGAGTGGGACAAGATCGAGCTGCTGAAACGAGAGCGCGAAGCGCTCGGTTGCTACGTTTCCGGACATCCGCTGTTTCGCTATCAAAGCAAGCTCGGCCGCTTGGGCGTGGTCTTCTCGACCAAGGTCAGTAGCCAAGAACCATGGTCCATGGTCGCCGTCGCTGGCATCGTCGAGAATTACCAAGAAAAGGTGTTCAAGAGCGGGTCCGGCAAAGCCGCGTTCCTCGAGCTCGAAGACATGTACGGGCGCATCCACGCCAAAGTGCGCGGTGATCGTATCGACACCTTTTCGCACCTGCTCACCGGCGGTGATCCGGTGCTGATCACCGGCAAAGTTAGCTTCCCCATGACGGAAGAGCCCGACGAAGAGCGCGAAGCGACGATCCTCGTCGACAACGTCGAACTCTTGTCCGACGCTGCGCTCAAAGCGACCCGCTCTGTATCCATCAAGCTCGACGCGGATCGCACGATGCGCCGCGACTTCGAAGCGCTGAAGGTGCTGATTCACGCTTCGCCCGGGCCTTGCCCGGTGGAACTCGTGCTCTCACTCGGGGACGGGGCTGAAGCCGTGCTCGACCTCGAAGGCACGCGAGTCACCCCCAATGACACTTTCCTCGGCGGTCTGGAGCGCATGTTCGGCACCACCGTGGCAGAGCTCCGCTGAAGTCGAGACGCGGGCCGACCGTTGGCGCCGTGGGCTCGAAAATTGCCGCAAAGCTGACGCAGATTTGCGGCTCTGATACGCTGAGAGCTCCATGAAAGACAGCCGATCGGAGTTGGTGCGCATCGATTCGCGCGGGCAAGCCCATCCCATCGGCAACGTGGCCAGCCAGCGCATGCGCGCACGCGCGGGTGCCTACCGAATTTTACCCGCGCCCGAACACGTCGTGTTCATGCGCTACACGGGTGAAGACGGGCTCCGCGACGCAAGCGACGGCGCGATCGTGCGGCTCGCGGGTGAAGTGACGGCACCCGGCACCTTGTGCGACATCCTCGCGTTAGTGGCGCAGACGGGCTGGCGCGGCGAGCTCGTCGTGCTTTCTGCCGACGAAAGCCGCTCGATCTTTTTCGAGCAGGGCAACGTGGTCGGAGCCGTCACCAACGTGGAAGAAGAGCGTCTGGGCGCGGTTTTGTACCGGTTTGGCGCGATCAGCGAGCAAGAGCACACGCAGATCACGGCGCTCACTCAGGGCGGCAAACGCTTCGGTGAAGCCGCGATCGAACTCGGCATCCTCAAACACGACGAGATCTACGCGTACATCGCGCGCCAAATCGAAGAAGTCGTGTTCGCGACGATGACCGTGAGCGACGGCACGTTCTTCTTTCTCGACGGCTTCGACGAGGCGCGGCTCGTTTCGAGACACACCGTGAGCGCGAATGCCCTGCTCATGGACGGCGTGACGCGCATGGACGAATTGCGCTATTTTCGGCAGAAGATCCCGTCCGCGGAGCACATTCCCTGGCGCGTCGAAAACCGCGGCACGCCGGCCGAGGAGTTTCAATCGGTGTACGCGCTCGTCGACGGGCAACTCAGCGTCGGGGAGCTTGGCCGGCAAACGGGGCGCGGCGAGTTCGAGACCACGAGGGCCCTGTACGCTCTGGTGCAATCGCAACACGTGTCGATCCACCCGCCGCGCGTTTCAGGCGGGCCGACCGCGTTGGTCTCCGCGGCAAACGGCGCTCTCCGCGCGATTTTCGCGGCCGCCGAGCAGGGCGGCAAGGTGGATGAAGTGCGCGGCAACTTGGCTTCGTTTACGGTCGGAGCGGGGGTGTATGACCTGCTGTTCCGCGCCGCAGGTCCGGACGCCAGCGGCGCGTTCGACACGGAAATCGTCGCGGCCAATTCGGTGACGCTCGCCGGCCGCGCCGATCAAGACAACCTGCTCAAACAGATGCTTCACGAGTACGTCAGCTTTGCCCTGTTTAGCGCCGGCGCCGCGCTGGGTTCCAGCGCCGAAGCCGAGCTGGCGAAGCAAGTGGCCCCCGCGCTGACCGGACTCAGGCCGCAGGGCTGATTTTAGCCCCCCAATCAGGCGCTTGGCCGATCTCGGCCAAGATCGAACGAAGCCGCAAGAAACAGTGGGCAAACGCTCAGCTTCGCGCTAAGTACGCCGCCCACGTGCGGTCCTTCGGGTTCGCGCGGGTCGATAGCTCAGCTGGTAGAGCAGTGGATTTTTAATCCATTGGTCCAGGGTTCGAATCCCTGTCGACCCACCCCCAATCATCGGTTCGATCGCAACGACGACGCGCGACGACCTGCTTATCGAAACGGGTATTGAATGCCGCGCCTCCGCGGCCCGTTCGGTTCTCTGGATGGGCACGTCATGCCAGCGGGTATGCTCGGCTCGTGCGACGAAACAGGCTGCTTGCGATCGCGTTGTGCGCTTCGGCGTGTGAGCGCGGTGTCACTCCTGAGGGTGATGCTGTGCATGCGCCGGCCTCGTCGCGGTCTGTGGCCGTAACGAGTGGCAGCGCGGCGGACCGCACTGGTGCACGCGACGAACCTTTGGGGCAGCCCTCAAGATCAGCGGCGACGCCGCAAACGTCGCTCAGCGCGGCGGCAGAGCTTCCGCCGACCAAACCGCGGGTTTACATCAAGAATCGCTTCGTATTCGTGCGGCCGCGGCCGGACGTGAACGCGGACTGGCTCGGCTTTTTGTGGTTCGGCGCGTCGGTGGAAGTGCGCGGGGAGCCCTCGCCGGTGCGCGGTCCCGGGTGCGCGACGTTTTACGCGATCGAGCCGATGGGGTTCGTGTGCGTGGACGAGAAGCAAGCCACGCTCTCCGCGGAGGACTCGGTGTTCAAGGCGGTGTCGGTTTACGCGCCGCGGCTGTCGCAGGCGACGCCGCATCGCTATGCGGAGTCGCTGGGAGTGGAGTTACGTCGAGAAGTGCCGGAGGCCTCCGCGCCGTTGCCGACGTTGCCCCAATTGCCTGCGTTCTTTCACGAAAGGCGGCGCCGGTTATTGCCGCTCTCGACGGTCGCGTATGTCGATGAGCAGCAGAGGGACGGGCAGAGCTTTCTGCTCAGTGCCGACCTGCTGTGGTTCAAAAAGGAGCGAGTATCACCCTATCCTGAGATCACCTTTCATGGTGTCGAGCTCGGACGAGCGTGGCGTTTGCCGCTGGCATTTTTTCGGCGCGCGGGCGCTCGCAAATTTCGTCGCGCCGAGTCCGGCAAATTCGAGCGCAGCGAAGCATCGTTTGCTTTGCATGAGGTCGTGCAGCTCGGCGACCGAGTCGAGATCCAGCGCGGTGAGCGCTATTTCCAGATCGCCCAGGGCGATGATTGGGTGCGTGAACAAGACGCGGTGCTGCCCGTGCCGCGCTCGCAAACTCCGTGGGGCGCGCGTGTCGGTCGCGAGGACCATACCGGCCGCGGCCCAAAGGATCCGCGTCAGACGTGGATCGAAGTCAGCGTCCTCGGCGGATGGCTACTCGCCTTCGAAGGCACGAAGCCAGTGTTTGCGACGCTGATTTCTGCGGGTAGCGGCGGAATCCCGCAGGAGGGGAAAAACACACTGGAGATATCCGCCTCGCCAGTCGGAACGTTCCCGATATCGGGGAAGGTTGCCACGGCGACGCTCGAAGCTCCCGGCGAGTTCCTGCACTCGGATGTGCCGTGGATACAAAATTTTCAAAAGCCGTATGCGATTCACACCGCGTATTGGCACGACAAATGGGGCAACTTGGCGAGCGGCGGCTGCATCAATGTGTCGCCGATCGACGGGAAATGGCTGTTTGATTTCACAGAACCCAAGTTGCCGCTGGGTTGGCACGCCGTGCGTTGGCAGCAAGTAAACGGTGCGCCAACATTGCTGGTCGTTCACGAATAATTTCTGACCTATTCACCGGTGTTTCGGTTCGTGGTGCCGCGTGTTGCGGCGACGCAAACCAAGAGCCATACCAAGTGAGCACGACGAATATCTACGTCGTGTCGATGAGTCTTTTTTCGTCTTGCGCTGCTGGTGCAATCGGGTGGTAACCTCACGTAGTGTTCCCCCGCGCTGCGTTTGGCGGCGCTCTTAGGAGGCTTCGGTGGTCAAAGCTCGCACCTGGTTCACGCTCTTCATTCTCTCGGTTGGCACAGTCGCGGCTACGGCAAGTTGCGGTAGCGATGAGGCGACGGGAGGCACTGGCGGCGGGAACATCATCACTGGCGGTGGCAGCGGCGGCAAAGCCGGCTCCGCCGGTAAAGGCGGCTCCGGTGGCGGAGCCCCTACGGATTCCTTGCTCGGCGCACCCTGCACGGCCGACGCGCAGTGCGGTGACGGCCTGGTCTGTATCAAGGCGAACAGCACCGAGTTCGGCGATGGTGGTCCCTCGCAGGGCATGTGCACCAAGGCGTGTGAACCCGGCGGCACCGAGTGCGATGCGGTCAAGGCCGGCGCCGAGTGCTTCGATTTCGGTACTGACACCGAGCCCAAGGGATATTGCTTGGACTCCTGCGTTCAGGTCGAACCGAACACGCTGACGGACAAATGCCAAGGTCGCTCGGACTTCGTGTGCGCTGATCTGGGCGACACGGTGCCGATGCCGTTCTGCGTGCCTCACTGCCGTTCCGACGCCGAGTGCGGCACGGGCTTGTATTGTGACAAGAGCAGCTTGCTGGGCTTGTGCACCAAGACCAAACCGTCGGGCGATCCGGTCGGCACTCCATGCACTCCGGGTGCCGACACGCCCACGTGTGAAGCGATCTGCCTCCGTACGAGTGCTGACGGCGTCACGCCCGTCACTGGTGTGTGCTCTGAGCTTTGCTCGATCGGCGCCGAATGCATGTACGGCTCGGGGACTAAGCCGAGCCCCGGCGGCTTCTGCGCCGGCCAGTTGAGCGAGGCTCCGACCGTCATCGATCTCGGCTACTGCTTGCCCAACTGCACGTGCACTTCAGATTGCAAGATCGAGGGCGATTTGTGCCGTGCATGGCCTCTTCCCGACGACGCCGATCTCGTGCAGATCCTCGGTGCGCCAGGCATTTGCTATCCGACCGTTGCGCAGAGCACGGAGCTCAGCTGCGGTGAGGGCGGCGCGGGCGGCATGGGCGGAGCAGGCGGTGCTGGCGGCGATAGCGCTGGCGGTGACGGCCCGGTTGAACCGGTCGCCGGCGCTGGCGGTGCCTCTGGCAGCGGCGGCTGATCAGTCGCTGTCGACGTCTTCTGGCTTATCAAGCGTGGCAGGCGGGCTCGGAGTTTCATCCGGGCCCGTCGCCGTTTGTGGGATCGTATTCGGGCTCAACCGGAGCGGAACCACGAAGCTGAAGGGTTTGCCGTTCACGCTCGGAAAGATCACCGTCGAGAGCAAGGCCTGAGCGCAGCGCGTCGCGGTCGCGCTTGGAAAGCGGCTTTCGACCTCGCTGATGCGGTGCACACTGCCGTCGATCTCCAAGATCACCGACAACGCGAGGCGCCCCCAGAGCGCCGGATCAGCGCGGCGCGCGTCGGCGAAGCAGGCGTCGAGCTCGGCTTGCTTTTCGAGCACGCGAGCGCGCGCGGCCTCGGGATCGAAATCGCCACGTGGCAGTGCAGCCACCAGCGCCGGATCTGGAACCACCGGCTGCTCCGCGTCCCCCGGGTAAACCTGGATCATCGCGACCATGCGCAGCTTGCTCGCGGGTGCGGGTGAAAACTCGAGCTTGTTCACTTCTCGAACCATGCAGGCGGCCATGCTCGCGTTTTCGAGCTTGGAATCGAGCAGGCGCGCCGCGGTCACCTTGCCACGCGTGCCGATCGTGAACGCAACGCGTGTTTCGCCGCCTGCGGATTGCTTGTCGCGCCGCCCTCCAGCTGCACTTTGCTTGTCGGGCTGTCCGCGTTCGAAGCACAGCCGGAACGGCCAATAGCCGCGGCTGCGCGCTTGCGCCAGCACGCGCTGATAGGTGAGGCCGCGCGGCGCGGGTGGAGGCGGCGCACCGGCACGGCGTTTCGCCGGTCGCGTGTCGACGACCACGCGAGTTCCCGGATGAAACGTCGCTTGGCTCGAAACGGCATTCACGTCCGAGCTGCCGCCGACATTCCAACGTGCGAGCTCTTCGTCTTCCGCCGCGGCCTGCGCCGGATCCTGAGCCCGCGGCCGCGCGTCGACCGGATAGGGCAGGTCCACTTCGATTTGCGAGCTCGACGGCAAACTGCCGCTCGACGACTCGCCAGCGTTCGAGGGCGGCGCGCTTGGCGCAGAAACGGTCCCGAGCTCGGCCGTCGGCGTCACTTTCGTGACGCTCGGCAGCGGGCCCGTTGCTGGGCCGGGAGCGGTGTGCGGTGTGCCTGTGGGGCTGCAATTCGCACCCACACCGAGGATCAGCGCACAAACCAGCGGGCTCGCGGTGGGCGCCTTTACCGCGCGAAGAAAGGGGAGGAAAGTGGGCATTCTACGGAGGTAGCTCAATGAGTGGCGGCAGCGTGGCGCTCGGGTTCGAGCATGGCGCAGGTTTCGTGGCAGGTGAAGTCTCGGGTGGGTTTGGACTCGGACCGCTCGAGGCGCAATATGAAGAGCTCTTTGCCGAAGCGCTGTCCGACGGCGTGATCACCCCTGACGAGCGCTCGCGCCTAGAAAAAGCCGCGGACAACCTGGGTCTCGACCCCCAGCGCCTGCTGCGCTTGGAACAAGCCATGGTCGCGGCCTACCAAACCCGCCACCGCGTCCAGATCGTCGAACAATATGAAGAATCAGCGCCGTCACTCGCGCCGCTGCGTGTCCAGGCGGACGGCGACGCGGGGCGCACGTTGCTCTTGAAGCAAATCGAACAGCTCGAGGCGCGCGTGAAGCAGCTGGAGGCCGAGCTGCGCAAAGCCCAAGCATCGATCAACGTCGAAGTCGATCTGTCGGAAGTGGAGAGCGCCGCCCAAGACGCCAGTGAGGACGTCGACGAAATCTGGCGCCGCGTACGCCGGGATCCGAAGAGCCCGGACGGTTACCGCGCGCTGTCGCGCGTGTACGCCGCGCGCCACGAGCAAGACCGCAGGTTCTGCGTGGCGCAAGCGCTGTGCGCGCTCTCGGCTGCGAATCCCGAAGAACGCGCTCTGGCCGAACAGTTCCGAAGTCATGGGCTGATCACGCCGCGCTCGAGTATTTCGCCCAAAGCGTGGACGGATCTGCTGTTTCACCCGGAAGAAGAAGTGCTCACCGGGCAGATCTTCAGTCTGATTGCGCCTGCCGTGTTGATCGGTCGAGTGACCTCGCTGCGCCGCGACAAGAAGCTGCATCAGCCCGTGCCGAGCAGCAAACAAGATCCGGCGAAGGCGACCGTCACCGCGGTCCGCGCAGTGCCTTGGGCCGCGGCAATCTTGGGCTTGGCCACGCCGCCGATCTACATCGAAAAAGAGCGCGAAGCGGGCTACGCGTTGATGCCAGGTGTCCCACCGTTCACGGTCATCGGTAAGCAAGTGTTGTCAGGACGCAGCCAGCTCGAGCATGCGTTCTTGGTCGGTCGTCACTTGTCGTGGTACCGCCAAGAGCATTTCTTGAAGGCGCTATTCAGCGGAGTCCCGGACCTCGAAGACTTGTTTTTGGCGGCGCTGACGATCGGCAATCCTGGGTTGCCGATCGCGGAAGACATGCGGCGGCGCGTGATGCCCATCGCGCAAGCGATTCAGCCCATGCTCGAGGCGCACCACGTCGATGCATTGCGCGGCTGCTTCTTGCGCTTCGTGGAAGAAGGCGGGCGCACCAACTTACAGCGCTGGAGTCTAGCCGCCGAGAAGACCGCCTGTCGCGCCGGCTTCGTACTGAGCAACGACATCGCCACCGCGCTCGGCGTGCTCGCGGCGGAAGAAGGACCTGACGGCGAGCTCGGCAAAGATCTCTTGGCGTTCTCGGCCAGCGAGCGCTATTTCAAGCTGCGCCGCCAGCTCGGCATCGCCATCGATCAAAACTAGAAGCGATGGCGGAAGACGTCTTCGGAATCGTCGGCAGCGTGATTGCTGCCACGTACCACGTGGAGAGCGTGGTCGCCGAAGGCGGCTTCGGAGTCGTGTATCGCGCGCACCACGGCGGTTTTCGCGCACCCGTGGCGCTGAAGCTGCTCAAAGTGCCGCAGCAAGATCCGCAGCAGCAGGCCGCATTCTTGGAGCTATTTCGCAGTGAAGCGGAGCTCTTATTTCGACTCTCAGCCAGCTTGCCGGCGGTAGTGCGCGCGCTGCACGTGGATGCGTTCACCAGCAAGAGCGGTCGTTTCGTTCCTTACTTGGTGCTCGAATGGCTCGAGGGCATGACTCTCGATGCGCTGGTCGCCGAGCGCACTCGAGCCAATCAGCCGCCCGTCTCGCTCCGTAAGTTGGTTCGCTTGTTGACGCCCGTGGCACGCGCATTGGAACGCGCACACAACTTCGCCGGGCCGGAAGGGCAGATCTCGATCGTGCATCGAGATCTGAAGCCGGAAAATATCTTCATCGCGCAAGTGGCAGGTGAAGAAGTCGTCAAAATCCTCGACTTCGGCATCGGCAAAGTCAAGAGCGCGGCTAGCCAAGTGGCGGGCCGAATGAGCCAAGAGGGCAGCACGCCGCTCGCCTTCACGCCGGCCTATGGCGCCCCCGAACAGTGGGCCCCCCGACACTACGGACAAACCGGTCCGTGGACGGACGTTTGGGGCCTCGCTCTGTGTCTCGTCGAAGTCATGCGCGGCCGCGCGGTGATTGAAGGCGAACCCGCGGCGATGATGGGCATCGCTCTCGATCCGAAGCGACGCCCGACGCCGCGTAGTGAAGGCATCGATGTGTCAGACGCGGTCGAAGCGGTGTTCGCCCGTGCGCTGGCCCTCGATCCCCGTGCGCGCCAAAAACACGCCGGGGTATTCTGGAACGAACTCGTGGCTGCGCTCGATCAACCGCAACCAATCGAAGCGGTCCGAGCCATCGAGCTGGCAGACGATCTCGAATTCGATCCGTCCAGCATGAAGCGCCCCGCGCCCGCTTCGGTGCGGGTCTCTGCGCCATACAGTGTCCCGCTCTCGGCGCCCACGCGCAGCCCCGCAGCTTCGCGTCCGCCGGCCGCGCCGGTGCCGGGCCCGATGCGCGGCGCAACGGCTTCTGCGCCGCTGATCGTGCCGGATCTCGAGCTCACACCACCGCCCGTGGGTCGGAGATTCAGCGGCGAGCAACCAGTAGTCGTCGCGCGAGCCGAGCCGCACGTCATCGAACTCGACTCTGCGCCAATGCCTGCCGCTTTGGACCTGGATCTCGATCTGCCGCTCGACGGACCACGCGCTCAACGCAGCGTGAGTTCGCAAGGGCTGCCTGCAGTTCAGCCTAGCGAGTCACAGCGAGGGACTGAGCAACGACGCAGCAACCCGCCACCGCGCAGCGGATCGACGTCCATGAACGCCCTGAGCGACCCGTTGCTGAGCTCACCCTCGAGCGGCGTGATCCAAGCGCGCTCTCCCACGCCTGAGCTCAATTTGCTCGAGCCCCCGCGTTCCGCGCGCAACTCGCGACCGCCGCGATCTGCGGATGTGAGCGCTCCATTCGAGGCCAGCTTCGTCGCCAAAATCGACCTGCACTTGCCGAAAGAACGCAGCCTCTTGCAACGCCTGCGACCCGCGATTGCGCTGCTCGCAGCAGCCATCGCAATCGCGATCTGCGATCCGATTTACGCCGCCGCGACCGGAGAGATGCTCGAGATCTTCGGGCAGCGCTTAAGTCTGATCGCGGGCGTGGTGCTGGTCCTCGCGTTGATTCTCGCCGTGCGGGAAGTGCTCCGAGAAGAGTGACAGATCCTTGACGCCCACCTACAGCTCACTGTGACGTTACCTTGGCGCACTGTGACGCTGTCGGACCTGACGTGACGCGTCGTTGGTAATCGAGCTACGCACTTTCGGCGTGGATTCTAAATGCTAAGTACCCGAAACCAGGTCGGCTACATGTAGGCGTGTTGCGTTCTGGTTACGTCGATGCCTGGCACGTCTTTCGCACTCAGGCGGGACAATTCTCATGCCCCAGAAATCGAGCAATCCGCCGGGCTTCCCCACGCGCGCTGAACTCCTGCTCGGTCGTGCACGCCGCGCACAGCAGCGCGGTGAACGGCGGCAAGCACTCGTTGCGCTGCGCGAAGCCGCGCTGCTCGAAGAGACGGACGCGAAGCTGTGGGCGCTATACGGAGCGGCGTGCGCCAAGGCCAATCGTCTCGACGACGCCGAACGGGCGTTTACCCAAGCACTCTATTTGCGCCAACGTCAACACGACGCGCCGCGCGCGAACGCGCTCCGCGATCTGATTCAGCGCCTCGGGCTCGGCAACGCCGCCTGAGGCGGTGCAGCCGTCGCCGCGGGACGGCTCGCTGGCGAACGTGTCAGCTCGCCTTAGCGGCCACTTCGCGAAACACCAGCGCTGAACCGGTGAACGACCGCAACGTGTTGCGGGTACAAAACGGGCACGCCCAGCCGACATCGAAACGTTCGCGCTCCGCGCCAATCGTGTTCGCAGGGGCCGCCAATTGCCGCTTGCGTTCGTCGACCGCCCAGCCGCGCAACGCTACACGCTGCTCATCCAGCTCCGCGCTCAAATGGGCCTGGCATTCACACCTGGAATGAACTGTCGCGACCTTCATCACGCGCTTTCACTACCGGCTGCGCCGGATAGGGTCAAGGCCCCCGAGCCGCACGTACGAAACCCCAGCCCACCGCGCCAGAAAATGTGCGCTCGAAGAGCTACGGCGCGGCCCAGTCGAACCCCGCCTTGCCCGCAAATCGCGGTCAAAAGCACGGGCGAGAAGGGAAGCTAGATGCCTTCGCGAGCGGACGCTTTCGCGTCCTTTCCTCGTCGATTTTTCTCTCGCATCGCGGAGAGAAGTGATTAGAGTGCCTTCACCACGCGGGACTAGCTCAGTTGGTAGAGCACGAGCTTCCCAAGCTTGAGGTCGTCGGTTCGAACCCGATGTCCCGCTCAAAGAGGATCAAGGGCCCCGTCTTCGACGGGCCCGGGTGATGGGCATGAGCAGCGCGCGATTGACGCGGGTTTACGGCGCTTTGGCGGCGCTCGCGACCGGCGCAGCCGTGACACCCTTCGAGTCCTTGGCCTTGTGCGCGCCGTGCTTCGCTTTCTTGCCCGGGAGATCCTTCTTGGCCACCGCCGCGTGCGCATGGCCGTGTTTGGGCTTGTCGAGCCGCGTTTCGTGCTTCGCTTTTTCGACTTTGGTTTCCTTCGTTGAGGCTGCAGCGGGCAGGGCAACGAGCGTCAGGGCGAACAGGGCGCGCGCGAAAACGGTGTTCATATCGGGAGCTCCTTGGCTCCGAGCCTTAGCGGAAGCGCGTTGAAATGAGCAAATTCTGCGCGCCGAAGGGTGTGTTCGATAGGGGCGCTCGGTTTTTCGCGCAGTTTCGTGATTTGATGTGGTCGGATGCTTGGGTCTCTTTGGCGTTGGACGTGCTTGGTGCTGCCGTTGCTGGTGGCCGCGGACTGCAAGCCACCACGCCCGTATCGGAGCCGTTCCAAGATCGCGAAATCTGCTCATTCGCTGACGTCCGCAGCGCCGCCGACGCTGTCCGCATCAGCGACGCTTTCGCCGCCGCTCTTGGAGCCGACGGTGAGCAAGCTGCCCTCGAAATACCGGACCGCGATCGAACGGCGGGAGGCCTGCGAGTTCAAGAGGGGCGCCATGCCCGAGCAAACGCTCGATCCCGAAGAGCCGCTCGGGCAGCGCATCCCGATCGATCACTTCGTGATCGTGATGCAAGAGAATCGCTCCTTCGATCACTATTTTCACGAACTCGGGAAGTTCGGGCAAGCGGCCGCGGATGTCACCCCAAAGGGTTATGTGAATCCGGATCCGCACTTCAAGCAAGACGTCGCGCCGTTTCACGCGACCGCGCTGTGCGGGCGAGATACGCGCCACGATTGGAACTCCGCGCACAAGCAGTTCAACGACGGCAAGATGGACGGCTTCGTTTCGACCAGCAATCCGAAGGGCCGTCGGGCGCTCGGCTACTACGACGCGACCGACCTCGGCTACTACTACGCGCTCGCGAACACCTTCAGCATCGGTGACCGCTATTTCGCCTCGATTCTCGGTCCCACCTGGCCGAACCGGATGTTTTTTCACTCCGCGTCCAGCTTTGGGCACATTGGGAACACGGCCCCTCCCGCGCTACCGGAAGAGCAATCACTGTTCAATCAGCTGTCGCGCAAGGGCATCGAATGGATCGTGTACGCCGAAGGCATGACGTTCGAAGAAAAGATCTTTCGCCACCTGCACGACATCAAGGGTGACCATTTCAAAGATTTGGACGGCTTCTTCGCGGACGCCAAAAACAACACGCTTCCCGCGTACGTCTGGATCGAGTCCACTTACGGTGGCCCAGAGGCGACGGACGAGCACCCACCAGCGAACGTTCAGCTCGGTCAACGCTTCGTCGCGCGCGTGATCGACGCCTTGATGAAGAGCCCGGCGTGGGCGCGCTCCGCGCTATTCATCATGTACGACGAGCCGGGCGGATTCTTCGACCACGTGCCGCCGCCGCCCGCGTGCCCGCCGGACGAAATCGAGCCGCTGCTCGAGAAGCGGCACGTGCGCGCGCGCTTCGATCGCTTGGGCATGCGCACCCCGTTCATCGTCGTTTCTCCGTTTGCGAAGGCGCACTACGTCTCGCATCAGATCTACAGCCACAGCTCGGTGCCGCGGCTGATCCAGGCACGCTTCGAACTGCCCGCGCTGAGCGCGCGCGACGCCAACGCGAGCGCGCCGTACGACATGTTCGATTTCGAGCATCCGCCATTTCTCACCCCGCCCACGTTACCGGCCGCCTACGTCGACGAAATGGCGAGCCGCGTGTGCCGCGCGCGTTTCCGCAAGAAGAAGCCGGCGGGAACGACGGTCAACGTGCCCGACTACGTCACGCCCCCGGTCCCAACCCCTGATCCGGAAGGGCCCGAGGAAGAGCCCGAGACCGCGCCCGACGGCACGCCGAGCGGTGAATAGGGGTCGCTCGGGCGCGCTACGACGCGCGGCGTGTGCGCTGATGCAAGGTATCGTGCACGGCGCTGAGCAGGTCGTCACAGTCGAATGGTTTGTCGAGCACGCGGCTCACACCCAGGCGCTGCGCACGCTGATGCGTCGTCGGATCGCCGAATGCCGTGATCAGGATCACCGGCGTCTCGATCAGCGCGCGCTGCAGATGCGTCAGCACGTCGAACGCGGTCATGCCTGGCATGCGCACGTCCGATACCACCAGTGCGAAAGGCGCTTGTCCGTCTGCCTGTTGCTGCCGGTCCAGCAGGGCCCAAAGCTCGTTTCCGTCACAGGCTTCGACCACTTCGTGGCCGTCGGCGCGCAACACACAAGCCAACAGCTCGCGCAGCTCGAAGTCGTCCTCAGCTAGCAACACGCGCGCGGGAGAAGGCGGATCCGTCGATTCCGTGCTCCCGGTCGCGCTCCGTTGGCTCATTCTCTTTCCTTCCGCTCACCGAGGCTAAGGGAGCCGCGTTTCGCGAAGCCGTCGCGCATGAGTCAGCACGACGCATGCCAGCGCATCGCATGCCGCGACCTTGACGATCGTTCGACGATCGCGCAGTGCCCGAGGCGCGCGACGCAGTAGACGAGGGGAGTTTCGCCCCGACGTGGGGCGAAAAGGGGCTCCGCTCGGGCTGCTCGTGTTCAGCTATTCGAGCGCTCGGAACCGTAGCGATCGAGCTTTCGGTACAGCGTTTTCCGGTCGAGTCCCAGTACTTGCGCAGCCAGGGTCTTGTTTCCGCCGACGGCTTCGAGCACGCGCAGGATGTAACGCTTCTCGACTTCTTCCATCGGCACGAGCTCGGTCGGATCGGTGGCCGCCACGAGCACGTGCGAGGTTCGGTAGTTTCGGATTTTCTCCGGCAGATCCGCGACGCCGATGGACTCGTTGCGCGTCAATGCCACCGCGCGTTCCATGCAATTGGCGAGTTCGCGCACGTTGCCAGGCCACGCGTACGCCGAGAGCTTCTCGGCTGCATCTGCGTCGAGCGAGCGAACGTCCTTTTGCGACTGCGCGGCGAAGTGTTGCAGGTAATGCGTTGCGAGCAAGATCACATCCGCGCCGCGCGCGCGCAGGGGCGGCAGTTCGACGTGGATCACGTTGATGCGGTAGTACAAGTCCTCACGGAACTTGCGCTCTTCGATCGCTGTTTCTAGGTCGCGGTTGCTGGCGGCCACCACGCGCACGTCGATCGGTGTCTCGGTGTCACCGCCGACGGGGCGAACGGTGCGCTCTTGCAAGGCGCGCAGCAACTTCGGCTGCAAGCCGACTGGCATATCGCCGATTTCGTCCAAGAAAATCGTGCCGCCCTTGGCCTGCACGAACAGGCCCGGGCGGGCGCTGCGAGCGTCGGTAAAGGCGCCCTTGGTGTGCCCGAAGAGCTCACTTTCCAGCAATTGTTCGGGCATGGCCGCGCAGTTGATGGCGACGAACGGCCCGCTGCTGCGCTTGCTCCGGCGGTGGAGTGCGCGCGCAACGAGTTCCTTGCCCGTTCCGCTCTCGCCGCTGACCAACACCGTCGACTCCGATTCGCCGACGCGCTCGAGCAAGTCGTACACTTCCTTCATGGCGGGGCTTGCGCCGAGCAGCTCGTCGAAGCGACGCGATTCATCGACGGCACGCTGCAAGCGTTGCACCTCGCGGGTGAGCACGCCATGTTTGACCGCGCGCTCGATGGCGATCGCCACGACATCGATGTCGAATGGCTTGGTGATGAAGTCATAGGCGCCGGCGCGGATCGCCTGCACCGCGGTTTCCATACTGCCAAACGCGGTGATCACGATCACCGGTAGATCCGGATGAGCTTCGGTGGCCTTTTGGCACAGCTCGAGGCCGCTCATCTCGCGCATGTTGATGTCGGTCAACACGACGTCGAAGTCGTGCTCGGCGAGCTGGGCGAGTGCCTCTTGTGGAGTCGCGTTCCAACGCGCTTCGTAGCCGTGTTGAACCAGACCTTCAGCGAGCAGTTCGCACATGCTCGTGTCGTCATCGACAATCAGTACTTTGGCTTTCATTGTGGATCCGGAAGCGGGAGATAGACTTCGAATCGGCTGCCTTCGCCGAGCTTGCTTTCGACGGTGATGAAGCCGCCGTGTTCTTGAACGATGCCGTAGGCTACGGCAAGGCCGAGGCCTGTGCCTTCACCGACGTCTTTGGTGGTGAAAAAAGGCTCGAAAACCCGTTCGAGGGTCTTCTCCCCCATGCCGGTGCCCTGATCGGTGATGGTAATGCAGACGAACCCACGCGGTTGCCCCCCGGATGCCTCGCTGCCCGGTTTCGTAACGGCGGGCGCTGCTCGCAAGCCGACCTCGACGGCGGACGATTCAGGGCTCGCCTGCACGGCATTGACGACCAGGTTGGTCACCACTTGCTGCAGCTGCGCAGCGTCAGCCACGACCTCGGAAACCGGCTCGCTTGCCTCGAAGCGCAGCGTGACACGCCGCTTGTCGGCGATCGGACGCAGCAAGGACAGCGTGCTAGCCGCTAAGTGCCTCAGATCGACGAGCGCTTTGTTGGGCTTGCCGGCGCGCGCAAAGTCCAGCAGCTGGCGGATGATTTGCGTCATGCGCTCGCTCTGCTCCATTACGATTCGCGCGTTGTTGCGCACGGCGTCGTTCGCCGCCGGGTTCTGAGTAATCATCTTGGCGCGCCCGGAGACGACGTTGAGCGGGGTTCCGAGCTCATGGGCGATGCCCGACGCCAGCTTACCAACGGTGACCAAGCGCTCTGCGTGCCGCAGCTGCTGCATGGCATGTACGCGGGCCGCGGTTTCAGCCACCAAACGCGCATTGGCGTCAGAGAGCTTGCTGCTCATCGCGTTCATTTCGTGCGCCAATTCAGCGATTTCGTCGTGCTGCCGCAAGTCCAAGCGGATCCCGAGATCGCCGGCGCCGATGCGCCGGGCTTGATCCACCAAAGCGCGCACCGGGCGACCAACGATGCTACTGCCGAGTGCGAAGGTCAGCGCGGCACACACCAAACCGAGGACCAGGGCAGTGAGCGCCGCACGCAACACCGTGGTTCGCACGTAGGCGTCGCGCGGCCTGAGCGACTCGGAGATCTCGAGTACGCCCGGAGTTTCATCGCCTAGGTGGACCGCGGCATAGCTGTAAAACTTGGGATCACGCCCTTCCAGCTTGTCGTGCAGAGGACCCTCGCCGTGACGCACGCGCTTCAGCGCAGCTGGGTCGATGTGTGGATCGGCGGCGGCGCCGTCCTTGGGGACGAAGCGCACGTGCACTGCGCCCTCGCCGGCGTCGAGCTGTTCGAGCAGGCCGAGGGCGTGGGTTCTGCCGTCGACGCGCCAAACACGCGCCATCGACAGCGCGACCGCGCGCGCGAATGTTTCGTGATCGCGCGCCATGTCGGTCTCGAACAGCCGGATTTCACGATTGACCGTGAGGTAGCTGGAGATCGCTAGGATCGCCACGATGCCGGCAATCATGCCGAGCGTCAGTTTGCCAGAGATTCGCATATGCCTCGCGGCGATCCGGCCAAGCGCCGGGCGCGCGCTTTTATTCCGGTTTTATTCCGCTGCGCATTCCGCCACCTGGCCGAAGCCCGGTGAGTCGGACGCGAGCCGAGACCCACACCAAGCCGTGTCAGAACTCGAATTCGAGGGGAGGCGGCTCGTTTTTCACCAGGTACTCGAGCTGCGCCTTGAAATTCTCGGGGGTCGTCTTGGCTACGGCCGCATACTTCTGGATTTCTGCGGGATCCTCGAAGTCATCCTTGCGCAGGCGAAGCATGTAGCGGCGAGCGATCTTGTAATACTCGGTGTCCACGTCGACCATGCGCACCCGCGTGCGGCCGGTCTCGGGATCGAGCATATCCGCGAATTTGATGGGTTTGAACTTACCCTGTTGGATGGTCACCATCGCGCCCGAGCCGCCTTCGAGCAGGTATTTGGCGGCGCAGTAACCCAAGTCACGCGTGTACTCCATATCGAACGGGATCGGATCCGTACAGCGCAGCTCGTAGCCGATGTCCTTCGACACGATGGTCACCTTGATGCCGAACTCCTTCAGGCGTTCACTGACGCGCGCTTTGATGATTCGGCCGTAGTCGATCTCGGCGATACGAATGTGGTCATGCTCGTCGCGCTCGACATCTGCGTACTGCGCGAGCTCTTCGGGATCCAAACGCTCCACCAAGCCTTCGGCAAGCACGGCCACGCCGTCGGGCCGACCATAGGCCAAGCGCTTGATGATCGCGCCCACCAGGGTGTCGACCATCTCGCTGAGCGGCACCATTTTCGTGCGGAATTCCTCGGGGATCAGTGTGAGTGTCGCGCCCGCGGCCTTGCCGATGCCAAGCGCGAGGTGACCCGCCTTGCGGCCCATCGCGACCACGAAGTACCAGCGCGACGTGGTCTGCGCATCGACCAACAGATCCTTCACGATGCCGGTGCCGACGTGGCGCGCGGTTTGGTAGCCGAACGTCGGGATCCACTCCGGCAGATCCAAGTCGTTGTCGATCGTTTTCGGCACGTGCACGACTTTGAGCGCACCCCGAGAGTGTTCGGAGATGCGCATGGCGGAGAATGCCGTGTCGTCACCGCCGATGGTGATCAGTTGGTTCACCCCGAGCCGCTCGAGCGAATCGACCGTGGCCGCGAGCAACGCGGGATCCTTGGTCGGATTGGCGCGCGCCGTGCCCAGCGTCGACCCGCCCCGAAAATGAATACGCGACACGGCTTCGATGTCGAGCGACCGCACCTTGCTGATGTCGCCGCGCATGATGCCCGAAAAGCCATCCCGAATGCCGATGACCGGAATGCCCTCCACGCAAGCGCGAATCGTCGCCGCGCCAATCACACTATTGATGCCCGGAGCCGGGCCCCCACCCACGAGGATCGCGATTTTGCTGTCCGTCATGGACTCTCAAACTAGGGGATGTCCCGACGCCCGCCAAGCGTTACCTACGCGCCTCCGCGGACGCTCGCCATCCACGTGCCCGCAAACGCGCCGGTGCCCGATCCTCGATCGCGGAGAGTTGTTTTTTGATGGTCACCATGCGTCCCGCGACCGTCTGAGCCTTCGGCGTCACGTTCCGGCTGCCGAGCGGGATGCGAGGTGCGACGCTGGGTCGTCCCCCGCCGGGGATCACGAAGCGCGTCGATTGCGCCACTCTTGTGCTCTTCTTGCAGATGAGACTGCGGGCGAGGGCGCTAGGCGCGTGTGGAACGGTCGAGTAGATTTTTGCCGGTTTCACCGGGTTCGAAGAAGTGCACCCGTGACATATCGAAGAACACCGGCAATGTGTCCCCACGGCGGATTTCGGCATACGAATCGATTTGGGCGACGGCGCGTGGGTGACGATCGGTGGCGAGATAGACGTCCATCTTGTGGCCGAGCGGCTGCACCAAGGTCACTTGCATGGCGAGCTGATTGTCCTCGGTCTGGAAGCGAGCGTGCTTTTGATCGGACATCGCTTCGGGCCGTACACCGAGCACCACGGGCTGACCGACGTGTGCGCGTAGTTCGCGGCGTGCGTCTTCGGGAACGGGGAGTTTGCCGCTGCCCTCGTCGAACCAGAGTCTGCCTGCGTGTTCGACTAGTTGTCCGTCGAAGAAGTTCATCGGCGGGCTACCGAGGAAGCTGCCGACGAAGCGATTGATGGGCTGGTTGTAGATGGTGAGCGCGGAGCCGACTTGCTGCGTGACGCCATCTTTCATCACCACCACGCGGTCACCGAGCGTCATCGCTTCTTCTTGGTCGTGCGTGACATACACGGTCGTCGCGTTCAAACTCATGGTGAGTTGTTTGATCTCGGCGCGCATTTCCACGCGCAATTTGGCGTCCAAGTTCGACAACGGTTCGTCGAACAGAAAGCACTTTGGGTCGCGGACGATGGCGCGGCCGAGCGCGACGCGCTGGCGCTGGCCGCCCGAGAGCGCCTTCGGCTTACGATCCAGTAGGTGAGTGATCATCAGTACTTTGGCCGCGCGCTGCACCTTTTCGTCGATGGTCGCTTTCGGTGTACTCCGAAGCTTCAGCGCGAATGCCATGTTGTCGTACACGCTCATGTGCGGGTAGAGCGCGTAGCTTTGGAACACCATGGCGATGTCGCGATCCTTGGGCGCCACATCGTTGACCACGCGACCGCCGATCGAAATCGTGCCGGAGCTCACTTCTTCCAAGCCCGCAATCATGCGCAGGGTGGTGGACTTTCCGCAGCCGGAGGGCCCGACCAACACCACGAATTCACGATCGGCGATCTCCAAGTTGAAGCGGTCGACGACCTTGAGACCGCCTTCGTACACTTTCACGACGTCCTTCAGAACAACGCCAGCCATGGCGCGAATATACGATTTGCCTCGGCTTCGCGCGGGATCAAAATATTCGGGAAGAGTTTGCGCTTTTGAGCTCGTTCAGGGCGCTGCGCAGAGTTCTGCGCACGTACCGCCTCGTCAAAAAGAACGTCCCGCGTGCGATTCACTGACGTCCCGCAGGCGAACTCGGTACTGCGCCTTCGTTGCTGCGCACGAAGGGCTTCTCGTTCGAGCCGTCTCTCGACGCCATCGACTGCGAAAGGCGATTTCGAAAAGACTCTTGGCGTTGCGATCGCGCGAGCTTCTGTGAGCCGAGCGCGAGAAGCATGAACGACCGAGCGGAGAGGCAATATGCCTTGCGGGTGAAGGACGACTAGGTATGCTGAAGTTAGTGTCCGATCGTCTCTTTGCGCTGCTCGCGCTCACGCTGCTTGCAGCATGTAATACTTATAACGACAGTTTGCTGAACGGTTCGTACGAACCCGGCGGGGCAGCGGGTGACTCCGGAACAGGCGGAAATGCGGGCGACTCGAATGCGTCTGGCGGCGCAGTAGAAGGCGGGCGCGGAGGCACGCCAGCGTCCGGTGGCCATGCAGGAACCCCGGATGCTCAAGCCGGTGAATCCAACAGTGCCGGTAGCTCTGGGCACCCAGGCGGCGCGGGGATGGGCGGCGCGCCTGCGGCAGCAGGTAGCGGTGGCTCCACGGTGAGTGCCGGCGCTGCGGGAGTGCCTACGGCGGGAGGGAGTAACGGACCGGTCGGTGACCAGATCGATGACTTCGAGGATCAAGACACGTTCATTCTGCACCTGAGTATGCGCAATGGTCCGTGGTACGTCGTCGCTGACGCGACGGCCACTGGCACGGTCGGGCCCACGATGACCATCGGCCCCCTCGCGACCGCAGATCTGCGTCCGGGTGGCAGCGGCACTTCGGCTCTGCACCTCACCGCGACCGGCTTTGCCGATTGGGGCGCTGGCGTCGGCGCCGACATGGTCAATCAGATGGGCAAGAAGGCCGCGTATGACGTTTCCGCGTACAGTGCGATTCGCTTTTACGCCAAGATCGCCAGCGGCTCGACGAGCACGGTCAAGGTGTTGTTCCCGAACGTGTATTCCGACGCCGATGGTGGCAAGTGCGTCGACACCGACACCACGAAGCGCTGCGGGGACCACCTGTTCAAATCAGTCAGCGGCCTCAAAACCGCTTGGGATCTGTACGAGGTCAAGTTCTCGGAGGTCGCGCAGCAGGGGTTTGGGTTACCGCAAACCGGGTTCGATCCCAAGGGCGTGTATAGCGTGCAACTCACGCTCGCGAACAAGTTGCCGATCGACTTTTGGATCGACGACGTCACCTTCGTGCCGAAGTGAACGTGGCCACTTAGCGGCTGAAAGCGTAAGACAGCGCGGCGCTTGAGTATTCCGTCGAAACTTTGCTTTGGGCGGTGTTGATCACGGCTAGCACATGGGTAGGCGCCCCTGCGGCGTCCAAGGCTTCGGCGCGCCAGGTGTCGCGAGGCAGAGTCACCGTGACCGGCACGTACTGCGCGAGCGCGATTTCGGCCGCTGGCTGCGTCGAGCTGCGAGCGGCATTTTGAGCCAACCCTGAGACGCTCAGCAACACGCGACGTGAACTTTCGAAGGGACGGTCGTCGAGGGTCAGCAAACTTACGCACGCGAAACCCGGCGCAAAACTGTGGAACTCGAGGCCCACCGCGCCAAACTCCAACGCGCTATCGCTGAGGAAGCCACACACCGCCTTGAACGCGGGGGCATTGATGCTGAAGCGGGCGTGCGCACCGTGCGCTTCCCACAGCAGCTCGCCGGTGTCGCTGCCGAGCGCGCCCGTCGCGCGGGCCGCCGGGCTCGCAGTGATCGCGCCCGAGCCCGCGTGCAGCGCGATACCCAATTGCTGGATCGCCGCGGCCGGCTCCGGCACATCGTGCTCCCGCCACAGGCGCGGAAGCGCACCTTCGGTGAAGGGTAGGGTGTTCGGGTGATCGGGGACGCTGAGTTCGACACGGCCCTGACCGGGCGCGACTAGCCCGCGACGAAATGCGGACGCCGCGCTGGTCAGGAATGCAGACTTGGCCGGATTTCCAGCGAGATCCCAAGCGCCGCCGATGCGTGCCGATTGATAGTCGCGCGTGCTGTCGGCGTAGGTGAACGCAAACACCGCGTCCCAATCTTGTAGTCCGGCGATGCCGATCAAGAGCGGCAACATCTCTGCCGCGTAGGCGCCGTGCGCGCTCGCGTACTCCGAAACGACGAAGGGCTTGCCGAATACGCGATAGCTAGCGAGCTGCAGCAAGGGTGAGCTCGCATCCATCGCTCCGACCTGAGTTCGATCCGGAAACTCCCACCGACCGTGCATGTCGATGAAGTCACTGAGCTCGGCCTCGCGCAGCACGCCTGCCAAACCGCCAAAGTTCGCCTGGCTGTTCACCAACATCGACTTGAGGCCGAGTTCCTCACGCATGAATCTGGCCAGGGAAAGCACGCCATTTCGCTCGATTTCTCGCAGATATTGCACATAGTCCGCCTGAGCCGAGGGTGAGCCCTGAAACGTCGGCAGCTCGGCCTTAGCCTCTTCATCAGCGGGGCCCGGCGCGCGCAGTCCTTCGGCCGTGCGTTGGGCGAGCCACGGCGCGTACCCCTTGGCGAGCTCCAGGCGAAACTCCGCGGGTAGATCGTCCGGGCTGCCCGCGGCGGAAGGAAAAATCGTGTCTTCGTCGTTTAGCTCCACGTAGAGCAAGGCGGGCTCGGCGCGATACTCGAGCAGGGTCTCCGGATTGCGATGGCTCAGCACGCTCCGCGCGAACTCGCGTTGTGCGTCGAGGAAGGGCGGATGAAAGCGATCCAAGACCTTGCCCTGCGGAAAGCGTTGCTTGGCTTCACCCGTGAGGGTTACGTACCCGCTCGTCGCCTGCAATCCCAAGCTCAAATAGATGCCCTCGGCCTTCAGCGCCGCAGTGAAGTGGTCGAGTTGGTCGAGCGCGCCGGGCGCGATTCGTCCATCTTCTGCCAGCAGCACTCCGGTAGCATTGAGGCCACGCAGGCGCACCGCGTTGATGCCCAGCTTCCGGAAATGGCGCGCCAAACGAGCTGCGGTTTCGCGTTCCGGTAGACACGCGATGCCATTCAAATTGACACCAAAAAAGCGCAAACGGGTCCCGCGATCGTCGACGAAATGGCCGAGCGCCGCGCGTACGAAGCCGTGTGCACCCGCAGGCTCCGCATTCAGGGCCGACAGGTCGGTCAGCGTGTGGCGATCTTCCAGACTCTCCCTCGCAGGCTCGAAGAGCTGAAGCGTCACGCGGGGTGCGGTGTGCGTAGCGCCTGGAAAGTTCTGTTGCGTGCGGCAACTTAGGAGCAGCGCGAATGCTGCTACGGAGATTGCGCTGCTCGAGTGACGCAGACTATTGTGCGTTCCCGCAAGCGCTCCCCAATGGCGCGTTTTTTGTGCACGATCATGCTCGAATCCCGTTCGTTCGTCACCGGTCTCACGATTCTCGTGCTTGGCTTCGCCTGGCTTCCGCCATCCACCGCGGTGGCCGCAACAACGAAGGATAAGGCTGCCCGCCAGCTGCAAACGGAGGCGATGCAGACGGATTATGCCGAGACCAACTTCAAGAAGGCCGAGCAGAAGTTGAAGAAGGCGATCGGACAATGCGGTACGGCGCATTGCTCGAATGAAGTCGTCGGGGAGCTGCATCGCGATTTGGCGACAGTGTACATCGCCGGCCTCAAGCAAAACGCGAAAGCCAAGACCGAACTCAAGCAAGCGTTGAAGGCGAATCCAGATCTCAAGCTCAACGACGATTTTGCCACGCCAGAGCTACGCAAGCTGTTCAAGGAACTGGGCGGGCATGACGCGACGGCTGAGGTCGAGGAGAAGGCAGAAAAGCCAAAAGAGAAAAAGGACGAGAGCTGTGACTCGGAGAGCGGCACGTGCCTGGAGGAAGAGCCCGCGAAGGGCGATAGTTCCTCGAGCAAAGGCGCGAAAAACTGGCTCAGCCTGAACTTTCAGCAGGATCTTTTGCTGTTCTCGGGAAAGGATCAGGTTTGCGGTTCGGGCACGAGTCCGGACGCTGAAAACTACAGCTGCTTCGTCGGCGACGCACCGTTCAACGGCACGATCTCTTCCGGTCCAGGCAATCATGTGGCCGGTGGGCTCGGGCGCGGGACGATGCGTCTACTGGTCGGCTTCGATCGGTTGTTGACCTCGAACTTGGGGCTCGGGTTGCGCGTTGGTTACGCTTTCGGCGGCCGTCCCGCCGGGGCTGACAAGTTCTTCCCCATGCACCTGGAGCTGCGCGCCAACTATTGGTTCGGCAGCGCTCCGTTCGAGGGCTCGAGCGTGAGGCCCTACCTGTCGCTTTCCGGCGGTTTGGCCGAGGTCGACGGCAAAGTGTCGGTCGAATACTACGATCAGAACAACGCGAAAAAGACGGTCGACGCTTGGCGCAAGACCGGTAAAGGGTTCGCTGGTCTCGCATTCGGAGTGATGGTGCCGTTCGCGGGGAACAACGGCATCGTCCCCGAGCTACGCGCGATGCAGATGTTCGGCGCGTCGGGGACGGTGTTCGCTTTGTCGATCGGCTACGCGCGCGGCTTTTGAACCGCGCGCGGCTCCCGAACCGCGCTCAGAAGAACGCGATATCGTCGATGCTGAAGTCGAACTTCACGTCCTTTGCCACCTGAAATTGTACGGCGAGGATCTTCGACTTGTCGAAGGTTGCGACGGTGCCGAAGCCGTCTTGAGCAACTGAGGCGAAAGTGATGCTGTATTTGGCCCAAGTCGTGGTCAGCACGGGCGCGGGCTTCAAGTAGAAGTGATCGTCGCACTTCGCGGCGCAGGTGCCGCTGTCAGCGGTGGTCGCCGTGGTCGCCGGGATCTTGATCATCGCTTTGAGCGCCATCATCGCCATGTTGCCGGCGTTCGCCTTGGCGTAGAACGAGATGCCCTTGTAGGCGCTCGCGTCGTATGGGCACGACTTGGAAGCGGTGTTGTTGAAGTCGAAACCCATGCCAGCGCCGTAGCTCGTGAACGCAGGGCCACTGGTGGTCGCTGCGAATTTCGGCGATGTCGTGGATCCCGGAGCAGTCGGTTTGAACAGCACCGACGGTGCGGGGACCTGAGTCCCCGTGCCGTCGTTGAAGGTGTACCAATAGCCAACGCGCGAACCGGCGGGCGTCAGCACGTTGTCGCCGTCTTCCAAATCATCGATTGCGAGTTCGGTTGCGAGACCGACGGCGGCTTTGCACCCGCCCGTGGTGGCGGGCCCGCCGCCAGTACCAGTAGCGGCTCCCGCCGTGCCGACCCCCGTACGCCCGCCGGCGGTGACGGCGCCGCCAACACCCGTATTGAAGCCGCCGCCCGAGCTAGACGTCGCACCACCGCTCGGATGAGTGACAGCACCGGCGCTACCGGTCACGGGCGGAGCGCCTGCGGTGCCAGTGCTGATGGTGCCGGCGGTCTCTTCACCACCGTTGCTGCTGCCGGCGCGCGGCGCTGTCGTGCCTCCCGGCACGGTGTTGTCTTGACCTTTCGCGGCACACGCCGCGTAAGAGACGGCGAGGGCGCCCAAGACGACCGTAGCCAGAGACAAATTGCATGTCTTCATCAACGCGCGCACCTTTCGGAAACCGCGACCGGCGCGGCGCGCAGAAAGTGCGGCTCGGCCCGATCCGGGCGACAGTGTAGTCGATCAGTTGCACAAAGCAGCTGAAAAACGGCTTGAAAGTGCAGGTCGCTGAAGCAGCAGAGTGCCAATTTTCTAGGTATTCGGGAAAGGTCGACTGTTCCCTTGCGCCACGGAGCAAGACGTCTCGTGCGAGCTCGGGCGCCGACGCGCTGCGTTCGAGCTACCGAGTTGGCAGACAGCCCGAGTGCTCGGGATGAACTCGCGTGAAGACAGCAGCCTGCGTGTGGTGGGGTGGAGGGCGGAGAACACGTCGAATGCCTCGGGTGAGGCGGCGCCAGCGCACGTGTGTTCGAGCTGAAGGAAAACCGTCTTTGCTAGAATGGAAAAGGGCCAAATTTCTTGGCGCGCGCAAGCGGTAAAACGCTGGTTTGTCTGGATATGAAATCGGTTCCAGGTTAGCCTCCCGCGCAAATGAACCGAACCCTGCTCACGAACGTTTTGATCGGTGTCCTTTCCGTGTCTGCGCTGACCTTGGGCAGCGGCTGTGTCAAACGAATCGACCCGACCTCGCCTGAAACCAAGAACTCTCCCGAAGGCAAGGCCTGTCCGCCAAGCGAAGGCCTGATTGCGGATGGCGAGAACAACAGCAACCAGATCCCAACCATCAAAGGTCGCGGCGGTTACTGGTACACGTTCGTCGACAGCAACGGCTCGACGATTAGCCCGACTGCCGGTTCGCAGGGTGGCACGTTCGCGATGTCGGCGCCCGGCCGTGATGGCTCCAAGTACGCGGCTCACATGTGGGGCACGGTTGGCAGCGCCGAGACGGTCTACGCGGGCATGGCGCTCAACTTCGTCGACCCGAAGGGCACGTACGACGGCACCGCCTACAAGGGCATCTCGTTCTGGGCCAAGAAGTCCGGAAACTCGACGCAGAAGGTGCGGCTCAAGGTGCCGGACACCAACACCGATCCGGACGGCAAGGTGTGCAAGGAGTGCTACAACGACTTCGGTGCGGACCTCGTGCTGACTGACGAGTGGCGCCAGTTCGTGTTCCCGTATGGCGCGCTGAAGCAACTCAAGGGCTGGGGTTCGCCGCACACCCCCGGTATCGATTCGTCGCAGATGTACGCGATCCAGTTTCAGGTCAACGACAAAGGTCAACCCTTCGATATTTGGGTCGACGACATCCAGTTCACTGGCTGTCCGTGATTCTTTCGCTTAGCTTCGGTTCCGTTGCGGTCGCGAGCTGACGGCCGCCCTTACAGTTAGGGCGGCGCCTCGCCGACCCCCTCGATTTAGCGGGGCGTTGTGCCTTGCCCGCCCCGCAGCTCGACATCATCGTTCTCCGGCCGAACCTCCTTCGAGGCTACGGCTCTCAAAATCGCGACTCATCGTGGAGCACTCCTGTCATGCGCTTTGGTCACTTCGACGACGCCCGTAAAGAATACGTCATCACGACACCCAAGACCCCGTACCCGTGGATCAACTACCTGGGTAGCGAGCAGTTCTTCGGGCTCGTCTCGCACCAGGGCGGCGGCTACTGCTTCTACCGCGACGCGAAGATGCGTCGGTTGACTCGCTACCGCTACAACAACGTGCCGACCGACTCGGGCGGTCGCTACTTCTACATCAATGACGGCGGCGACACCTGGACGCCCACCTTCATGCCGATGAAGAAGGAGCTGAGCTCCTACGAGTGCCGCCATGGCCTCGGCTACACGCAAATCACCGGGACTCGCAACAACCTGCGCGCCGAGGTGCTGTTCTTCGTACCCATCGGCGGCCAAACCTGTGAAGTGCATCAGGTCACGCTGAAGAACGAAGGCTCGAGCCCCAAGACCGTCAAGCTGTTCTCGTTCATCGAGTTCTGCTTGTGGAACGCGGCGGACGACGGCACGAATCTGCAGCGCAACTTCAGCACCGGTGAGGTGGAAGTCGTCGGCAGCACGATTTACCACAAGACGGAATATCGCGAGCGCCGCGACCACTTCGCGTTTTACCACGTGAACGCGCCCGTCGCGGGCTTCGACACCGATCGCGAATCGTTCATCGGTTTGTACAACGGCTTCGGCGAGGCAGACGTGCCGATCGCGGGCAAGTCGAAGAACACCGTTGCCAGCGGTTGGTCGCCGATCGCTTCACACAGCTTGGACGTGACGCTCGCTCCGGGCGAAGAAAAGAAGTTCGTCTTCGTGCTCGGCTACGTCGAAAACCCGCGCGACGAAAAGTGGGAAAAGCCGGGCGTCATCAACAAGAAGCGCGCACAGCAGCTGATTGCGTCGTACTCCACCTCCGAGCAGGTGAGCGCGGCGATGACCAAACTGCGCGACCACTGGACGGGGCTGCTCTCGACCTACGCGGTCGAGTCAGGCGACGAGAAACTCAACCGGATGGTCAACATCTGGAATCCGTACCAGTGCATGGTCACCTTCAACATGTCGCGTAGCGCCTCGCTCTTCGAGACGGGCATCGGCCGCGGCATGGGCTTCCGTGACTCCAATCAAGACCTGCTGGGCTTCGTGCACTTGGTGCCCGAGCGCGCACGTGAACGCATCATCGACATTGCCTCCACGCAATTCGCCGATGGCAGCGCGTACCACCAGTACCAACCGCTGACCAAGCGCGGCAACAACGACATCGGCAGCGGCTTCAACGACGACCCGCTGTGGCTGATCTTGGGCGTCTCCGCGTACATCAAGGAGACGGGTGATTACGGCATTTTGGACGAGCAAGTGCCGTTCGACAACGATCCGAACAACTCGGCTTCGCTGCTCGAGCACTTGAAGCGCTCGTTCGATCACGTCGAACACAACCTTGGACCGCACGGGCTGCCGTTGATCGGCCGCGCTGATTGGAACGACTGCCTGAACCTGAACTGCTTCTCGGAAGATCCGAACGAGTCGTTTCAGACTACGGGCAACCGTACGGGTCGCACGGCTGAGTCCGTGTTCATCGCCGGCATGTTCGTGCACATCGGCCCCGAGTACGCCAAGCTGTGCGAGTACAAGAGCCAGCCGGAAGAGGCAAAACGCGCGCGCGCCGAGGTCGCCAAGATGGAGCGCGCGGTGCTCGAGCACGGCTGGGACGGCGAGTGGTTCCTGCGCGCGTACGACTTCTTCGGCAACAAGATCGGCAGCAAGGATTGCCCCGACGGCGACAGCAAGATCCTGATCGAGCCGCAGGGCTACTGCGTCATGGCCGGCATCGGCGTGGCGACGGGGCAAGCCAAGCAAGCCCTCGACGCGGTGAAAGAGCGTCTCGATACGCCGTACGGCATCGTGCTGAACAACCCGCCGTACCGCGAGTATCACGTCGAATTGGGCGAGATCTCTTCGTACCCCCCGGGCTACAAGGAGAACGCGGGCATCTTCTGCCACAATAACCCGTGGGTGATGATCGCCGAGACCGTGATCGGCCGCGGTGAGCGCGCCTTCGAGTACTACAAGAAGATCGCGCCGGCGTACCTCGAGGACATCAGTGAGATTCATCGTACGGAGCCGTACGTTTATTCGCAGATGATCGCCGGTAAGGACGCGCCGCGTCAGGGTGAAGCGAAGAACTCGTGGCTCACGGGCACCGGTTCTTGGAACTTCGTCGCGGTTTCTCAGTACCTTCTGGGCATTCGTCCAGAGTGGGACGGCCTTTGCGTCAAACCGTGCATCGGCAAGGACGTTCCCGAATTCACCGTCACGCGCAAGTGTCGTGGCGCCACCTACAAGATCCACGTGAAGAGCTCGGGCGGCACGGGTACGGCCAAGCTAGTGGTCGATGGCAAGCCGATCGAAGGCAACATCGTGCCGTTTGCCAAGCCGGGCAGCACCGTTCACATTGAGTGCGAAGCGAGCTGACTTTTTCAGGCTCGATTCATCAAAGGTAAAACATGCTCGGGTTCTCAGCGCGGCGCTTATCGGTTTGGTTTGGTTTGAGCGCCGCGCTGGGAGCAGCGGTTTCGTGCAGCGCCAGCGGTGATCCCGGTGGCAGCGGAGCTTCCAGGCTGGGGCAGGGCGGGGGGAGCGCGTCTGCCGGTACGGGCAGCGTGATCATCAACCCCAACGGCGCGACTGGGAACATCAGCACCGAGACCGGCGGCAGTGGCAACGCCAGTAGCGAGGGCTGTCAGCACGTCGAGGTGAACTTCGTGCCGAAGATCCCGACGGTGTTCGTGCTCGTCGATCGTTCCAACAGCATGTTCACGCCGGACAACAAGACCCAGGTCATTTCTTGGGATCCGTTGAAGGCGGGGGTGCTCAGTGTCGTCAAGGAGCTCGAGGGCAAGGTCCGCTTCGGGTTCGGCGCAGTCACGGGCCAAATGGGCGGCATGTGCCCGATCTTTTCGTCAATCGCTCCCGCGTTGAACAATGCCTCCGCGATCACGAGCCTGTATCAGCCGCTCGGCAAAGTGGAGGGTGCAGAGGGGCAAACCCCGGTGATCATGGCGCTGCCGCTGGTCAAAGCGCTGCTCGATCAGCCGGGCAACGACGGCGACAAGTACATCCTGTTCGTGACCGATGGCGAGCCGGATTTCTGCGACAACGGCGACTCCAAGTGCGCGATGGACGCGGTGGTCGGCGGTGTGCAGAGACTCGCCAGTCAAGGCGTCCACACCATCGTTTTTGGCATCGGGTCGTCGATCATTCAGAGCTCCGGGTCATTTTTGCAAGCGCTGGCCAACGCGGGCCAGAGTTTGCCCACTCCGCTCAGCTTTGGTGCGACGACCAATCCGCAAGACCTTTGCTACGCTTGCAAAGGCGTAGCACCTTGGGTCGCGCAGTGGCCGACGGGCACCATGCCCGACGCGAATTGCATGGACGCGAGCGCCCAATCCTTGGGGACGTACGGAGTAGCCACGACCAACGCGACCGTTTATCACCCGGATGCGGGCGACCAAGCGGCGCTCACCGCGCAAATTGCTAGCGTGGTCTCCGGCATCAAGAGTTGCGTCTTCGATCTCGGCGGTGACATCTCGGTCAATCTCGACCTGCTCGATCAAGCGTCGGTCGCGATCGAAGGCCAAAAGCTGCCGCTCGCGCAGGACAACGGCTGGCGCATGAACAGCCCCACTCAAGTTGAGCTAGTCGGTAGCGCGTGTACTACTTGGAATGATCCCAAGAACACGCACATTGACTTCAATTTCCCCTGCGACATCATCGTGAAGTGATCTGACGTCGAAAGGCGTCATTCACTCCGTGCGTGCGCGATCTTCCCCTCACTGAGGAGGGAACAGCGTCGAGCTATGAGCTGCGATGCCGGGGCGCGAGCGCCCACTCTCGCTGGCGCGTTGACCCTACAAAGCAAAAAACTCGACCGATCCACGAGGGATCGGCCGAGTTTGTCTGTTTCGATCAAGACCCGGCAGAGCCGGACTCGATCACCACCACATCGTGGCTTCGATCTTGAACACGTTCACGTCGGGGCGCGTGGTGGGCGCGCCGCGTTGCCCAGTCAGCGCGGGCCAGCCAGAACCGAACCCCTCTGGCGGGACCGGCGACGGAGGCGGCTGCACACACAGGTTCTCGCTCGGGCCTGCGTAGTACACGCCGTCGGCGGGGCTGCCCGCGTTCGCGCTGGCTCCGGCACCCTTCATGACGTCGCCCGCGACAGTGACGGGGCTGCATTCACGCTGGTTGTAGATGTAGCGCGAGTATTGCAGCGTGATCGCTTCGTGGGTGTTCCAATTCGACTTGAACACCAACCGCGGAGAAAGGATGGCGAAAGACTGCTCCGGCACCCTGCTGTTCGGTTGCAAGCGATCGAAGCGCACGGCAGCGGTCAGCCAGGGGAAGATCGAGCCAGAAAGATCGACGCCGTACTTGAGCTTGGTGATGCCGTCGTTCGGCACGTAGTCGCTGTGGACCTTGTTGTACATGCCGTACAGCTTGAGATAGATGTCCTGGCCATCGCCCCAGAACTTCTGACCGCCCTGGCTCTGTTGCAGGAAGTTGGTCAGGCTGAACTCGTATTGAGCGAGCAGGGTGTCGACCTTGCCGTTGCCGTGGCTGCACGGGCGGGCTCCGTCGAAATCAGCAACCGTGCCTACGCCGTTCGTCACGGTTAGCGGGCGCGGATAGTAGGCCTTGCCGGTGAGGCTGTTGTCTTGTCCAATTCCTTGCTGCGTGGAGACGCAGGATGGGCCGAGGTAGTTATCGACCACGCCGAGGCCGAACTCGCCGCCGCCGGACGAGTGAATCACCTCGATCGCGCGGCCGACGGTGAGCGCATTTTCCAGCCCCACATGCGAGTAGGCGGCGTAGAAGTAGCCGAACGCCGCGAGGTCGAAGCGAGCGTCGACACCCGCAACCCACATCTTGCCGTCCGGCACGCCGACGATCGACGTCGCTGACGAGCGCGGGATCGTGTAGGCCGCAGTCGAAGCGCCCGAGCCGTCAACGGCGACACCAGGATCGGCGCTGCGCGCCTCTTCTTGCGTCCACGAGCTGAGGTAGTGCGCGGTGAACTGCATCGCTTCGGTGTGCTTGAAGCCGATGTGTTCGTGATGCAGCATGGTGAAGCGGCTGTTGTTGTACTGGTTCGGATCCGGCTTGCGGAAACCGACGCCTTGCTCTGCCCAGAACGAGTTGTTCTCGTCGAGGTCGAAGTCGATGTGCAGCGCTTCACCTGCGTTGTGAACGCGGCCGAACATGTACGTGTCGTACTCGCCTGCGTCGTACTTACCGGCCGAGCCGTACTTGTTGGAGAACGCGCCGACGCGCAGCGCCAGGCGGAAATTCTCGTAGCCCATGTCCGGCGTCAGATCGACGTAGCCCTGAGCGATACCGAACTGAGTCACCGGGTTGCTGTAGGCGGCCTCGGCGAAGTTGTAGCCCTGGATCGACACGGTGCCTTTGGCAAAGGCGTTGCCATACGACAAGAAGAGTTCTGCCCAGTCCGTCTTGTTGTGCGGAGAGCTCTGCCAACTCAGGTACTGGTCGTCCGGGATGACGGGCGAGTGCAGAGTGGTCGTGCTCTGACCGGCGATTGGCTTGCCGTCGGGGCCGAGCTCTTGCCCGCTCGCCGCGCTGTCGCGCTTGCCCATACCCACGCGCATTGGAGCGCGAATGTAGCCGTGGTACTCGAACTTCCAGCTGTTGTCGGCGGCCACTACGGCGGGGCCGGAGACCGCGGTCGTCTGGCTGGTGGTCGCTGCTTTGGTGGTCGGGCCCGGGGTGGCGCTGTCGGTCGCCAGCGTGACTTTGCCGGTGGCGGCTGCCGGCGCTTCAGGCTTGGGCGTTTCGGGTTTGGCCGCTTCGGGGGTTTCGCCCTTCGCGTCCGCTTGCACGTCGCCGGGGGGCGCGCTCGGCTCGGACTCCTGCGCGACGGCCGGGAGAGCGAAGAAAAGACCGGAGAATATCAAGGGGAGTTTGCGCATCATCTGGCGTCGGTTCCTGCGTGACGGGACGTGGGGTAGCGTGGCAGCCAAGTACCGGGTCCGTCGGGCGTTCCACTCCTACCAGAGATGAAACAGACCCGAAAGCTAAATGTGGAAGCGGTTCCACACGCGTTCTGGCGCTCGTTCGCGGATACCGTTCCGTTTGTAAAAGTGCAGCTCATACCGCACCATCGGTCTTCGAGACATGACTTTCGGCGGTTTTTCGGCTGGCGATGAGCCTTGGGTGTTTGGTTATGGATCCTTAATTTTTCGAGCGGAGTTCCCGTTCGTGGAGCGCCGCGTTGCGAGAGTGCACGGCTATTCGCGGCGTTTTTGGCAAAGGTCGCCCGACCATCGCGGGACGCCCGAAGCTCCGGGGCGGGTGGTCACGCTGATTGAAAGCAAGGCCAGCAGCGTACTCGGCGTAGCATATCGGATCGCCCGAGAAAGCGCTTACGCAGTGCTCGCGGAGCTGGATGAGCGCGAACGCGCTGGCTACGAACGCGTGCAGGTCGAAATCGAATTCACGCAGCCGCCGTTCGGTCACGCTTGCGGGCTGGTGTACCAAGCTCGCGCCGAAAACCCGGGATTCGTCGCGCACGCCGACGAGCAAAGCATCGCCGAAATCGTGCGTGTCGCGCGCGGGCCGAGCGGTGACAACGCAAGCTATGTACGACGGCTCGCACAGGCGCTGCGCGAACTCGGTGAAGATGATCCACACGTGTTCGCGATCGAGCGCTTGCTCGATGAGACACATTGACGCGGCCTACGGGCACCATGCTGCGCGACTCGTAGTATACGGCGAATAGCCAGATGCTCGGTCTCACTCGCTATCAATGGTTGGTTCTATTCGCCGCTTGGTTGGGCTGGGGTTTCGACGTGTTCGACGGCCTGCTCTTCAACTACGTGTCACCGATCTGCGTTCCGAATCTGCTGCACTTGAATCCGGCCGCTCCCGAGACAGGCAAAGTCGTGTGGTCGGTCACGGCCAATTTGACCAGCTTGCTGCTCATCGGTTGGGCGATCGGCGGCGTGATCTTCGGACGGATCGCGGATCGGCTGGGGCGCACTCGCACGTTGCTGTTAACGATGTTGGTGTATGCGCTGTCGACGGCCGCGTGCGCGTTTGCGCCGAATATCTATGTGCTGGCCTTGTTTCGCTTTCTGGCCAGCCTCGGAATTGGCGGCGAGTGGGCTGCTGGGGCGGCGTTGGTGGCGGAATCGCTGCCCTTCGAACGACGCGTCCTGGGCGGCGCGCTGCTCTACACCTCCGCGCCAATGGGCTTGTTTTTGGCGACATTCGTCAACGACCTGTTCACTCGCAAGCTATCGCTGATCGCGGGCGATCCGAACCTATCGTGGCGCGCCGTGTTCCTCACGGGCCTCGTCCCTGCAGTGGTCGCAGTCGTGATTCGCATGCGCGTGCACGAATCGCACGCATTCAAGGCGCCCGAAGCGACGCCACGCATCGCCGAGCTATTCACCCCGACTTACAAGCGTCGCACCTTGGGCGGGCTCGCCCTAGCGCTCGTGGCCTTGGTCACGTGGTGGAGTTGCAGCGCGTTCATTCCAATGGTCGCGAACTACTTGGCCGTGGGCTCCCACCTGACAGGCCGCGCCCTCGCGGAATTGAAGACGAGCTACGTCACCCGCGGCACCACATGCTTCAACCTCGGCGGGCTGCTCGGTACACTGCTGACCATTCCGGTCGCGACGCGACTCGGGCGTCGTCCGATGTTCATGCTGTATTACGCGCTCGGCGCGCTCTCCATCCTGACCACGTTCGGTCTATCCCTCCGCCCAGAAATACGCCTGCTGATGATGTTCACTGTGGGCCTCACGGTGTTCGGCGTCTTCGGCTCGTTCACCTTCTATCTGCCCGAGCTCTTCCCAGTGCGGCTCCGCGGCACGGGCGCCGGCTTTTGCTACAACGCCGGCCGCGTGATCACATCCGTGTTCCCCGCGATCATCGGCCTGGTTCGTTCATCGGGTACGAATCCCGGCAGCGTCTTGGTCTGGGTCGCACTTGCGCCGATCATCGGCGTCGTGCTCATTCTGTGCGGCGTCGGCTTCGAAACCCGCAACTTCGACCCCGACGCCGCTGTTTGATTTGGGGTTGATGGTCACGCGCCACGACGCACATCGGCAAAGCCTTCGGCGTCGCGTGGCGGCTTCGAGAAGGAAGAGGGGAGATCAACCGCGAAACCCACTGGTCATCGTTGACGCGCACGGTCGGCGAGTGAACCGCATTCAAGTGTGACCCGCGAAGGCGCTCGCCAATCGCGCGTGAGATCGGTACTTCGTGCACAAAGTACGCGACCCACGCGGCGCACGCCGCACCGCGCTCGGCGTGGGTTGAGATCGGTACTTCGTGCACAAAGTACGCGACCCACGCCGCACAGCGTTCGGCGTCGCGCGTGAGATCGGTACTTCGTGCACAAAGTACGCGACCCACGCGGCGCCGCGCTCGGCGTGGGTTGAGATTGGTACTTCGTGCACAAAGT
>Ga0164241_10000809_pt1 | contig 46736 bp, 62 predicted proteins | sample OricomyardsoilBY_FD_108780 | JGI IMG/M metagenome (GOLD analysis project Ga0164241, IMG submission 108780) | Backyard soil microbial communities from Emeryville, California, USA - Original compost - Back yard soil (BY) | ecosystem: Environmental > Terrestrial > Soil > Unclassified | place: USA... | reverse complement strand
CTCTCTATGCATGCAGTTGCAGGGGTCGTGCAGCGCAGGCGATAACGCATGTTACCGCCTGCGGTAGTTACGTCAGTTGGAGACGACGGCGTGCGTGCGGAACGCCTTCCACATGCACCACTGCCCCTGCCAGACGACACGCCGGCCATGCGCGTCGGTGTCCCACGGGGCAACGAGCTGCTTGACCTTCATGTTGACGTGCCGCAGGATGTGCAGGCGCAGGTACTTCGAGTTGATGAAGTAGCACTTGTTGACCGGGCAGTCCTCGTCGTAGACCATCGGCACGTTGTTGAACGTGACGCCGCCGAAGCCGAGGTCCGCCATGCGCGAGCCGTTCTTGGTGTCCGACAGGGCGAAGATGACCTTGTCGCGCACCGCCGCACGATACAGACGCATGATGTTGCGACCGCACAGGATGATGTCGGGCTTGTCACCCTTCATCGTGAGGTCCATCATCACGTCGTCGAACGCCTCCTCGATGTTCGTCTGATCGAGGGTGCCAGCGAACTGGTACGACGACGTGCGCCACTGCGGTTCGGTAGCGCGATCCACGTCACCGAGCACGCCGGTCGTCGGGTCGTCGGGGATGAGCACTGCCAGACCGAGCGGGTCCGTGCCAGCACCGGCGCCGTACAGGTAGCCGCTGAACTTGTCCTTGATGGACTCCTCCAGCACTTCCATCTTCGCGCGCAGCAGCTTGAATATCTGCGCGGTACCGCGGTTCTCGTCCTCCTCCTGATCGCTGATGATCACCGAGCCGGCGACACGCGACCAGTTGTAGCGCACCGTCTCGAACTCGTTCGTCTGCGCCATCGGGAGTTGGTCGTAGTATTCGTACGACGCGACGTTCGGGTTGCGCCCGACCGTCAACGGGTTGGTGATCTCATGTCCACCGTCCTCGTACTCGACACGACCGGTCGCGAACGCCCACGCCTGTAGCGCGTTGCTCTTGATCGCCGCCATGATGAGCTTCTTGCGGCTCTTGGTCATGGTCGAGTGCAGCACGGTGTCCAGCGGCGTCGATCCACCGGCATGATACGGCGGTGTCGCGTAACCGGGCATGTGTTAGCTCCGTTAGTTGTAGCCTGCGGTGCGCAAGCTCTGTTGCACGATGGTATCCCAACTGTCGTCGGGGCTCGCCATTTCGGGATCACTGCGCATGTCTGCGACGGGGTTGCCGCCGTTGGGCATGGGCATCTGTCCGTTACGCGCGACCGGAGCGCCACCGTTCGGTGCTGCCTGTGGCTGTCCCTGTCGTGCGAGCACCTGCGCACGGAGGGGTTGCGTGAAGTCGAGGGCGTTCTTCGCAGCGTATTCACGTAGCTGCCAGTACGCGACCTCGGGCGTAAGGCCCTTGTCCTGCGTCAACATCGCTGCAAGAACGTCATCATGCACACTGGCATGGTCATGCTTGGCGATGAAGGCTTCGTAGTCTCGCGCGGCGGCGGCATCGTTCTGCGCATTGCGCTCTGCCGTCGCGCGGTCGGTGACGAGTGGATGCACCGCATCATTGATCATGGCGCGGACTGCTTGCAGGTCCATTGACCCACCAAGCGGTTGTCCTTGCGCCGCCTCGCCTACGATCTGCGCGAGAGTGTAACCCATGCGCATCGTCTCTTGCAAGGCCCAACGTGCGGTCGCAACCGGGTCTTTCTTGAACGACGCAACGATCTGCATGCCCATCTCAGTCTCGCGTCCGTCGAGGCCGAGCTTCGCAGGTACATCATTGAGCACGCCCGTCATCGACGCAGCCTTGCGCGCTTCGGTGAGGTCGTTCTCTAGGCGAGAGATGTAGCGCGTCTGCTGCTGCACACGCTCGTAGTGACGACGCTCGGCACCAGCCGCTGCAACGATGTTGCCCTGCGCGTCTACGAGGTTTCCTTTTCCGTCGTCTCGTGTACCGCCACGTACACCCGGTCGCTGTCCATCTCCGTCAGCGCCTTGGCCCGGCTGATCTGCGTTGCCAGTCGGAGTGCCGTCGCGCTCGGCAGAGACCGCTTGCTCAGTAGTCCGTGACGTAGGCGCAGCGCCCGACTGTGCACCGTCAGCGGGCGCGTTAGACGGCGTGCCACTGTCAATGTCTCCTACGTTGTTCTCGTACTCGGGATCGTTCAACTCGGGAGTGCCGAAGTCGAACTCCATAGTGCCGGGGTCGTTACCGTCTCGTACGGGCATGTCGCGTCCTCTCCTACGCCTGCGGTTGCTGCGGTGGTGCAGCTCCATTCGGTGCGCCGCCCGGTGCTGGCGGTCCACCCTCGGCAGGCGCACCACCTTGCGCCTGTTGCATCTGCTGCACGATGCGGCCTATTGCCTCGCGCACCGGTACGCCTTGTGCCATCGCCTGCCCGAGCGCCATCTTGGCCTGCGGTGGTAGCTGGTCCACGATCTGTTCAAGCTGTGCCATCGCATCGTCGCCACCGCCCGCACCTGCCTCCTTCTCGCCTACGACCGTCGCCGATCCACCGATCTGCTCCATGAGCATGCGCCACTGTTCGTCGGGGATCACGTCGTTGAACGCCTGTCGCATGACATTGAGCATGGTGAGTAGCACAGGCTGCGGTGCCGCGTTGACGAACTGACCCAACACCTGACCCATGTTGAGCGCCTGCTGCTTCTTGGCCTCACTCGTCGGCTTCTGCGTGCTGCCGCCTACAACGGTCATCTGCAACTTGCGCTCGATGTCCTCGGCAGTCAGGTTCTGCCACTGCTGCGCGTACGTGTCACCGATCAGTGACGCGACCTCCGCCTGCGACATGAACTGCAAGCACATCTGCGTGACTGCCCACGCGATCTGCCCGATGTAGTCCTCGACGGCGTCGATCTTCTCATCGGTGCGCGTCTGCTGGATGCTGTTGTACTGGTTAATCGCTTGGTTGGTCGTGTTCGTCTTGAACTCGACACCACGCATGACGGGCTGCACCGACGAGATGCGGTCGATGGCTTCGAGGATCGGTGCCTTGTCGAACAGCTGAATGAACTGCATCGACGGTGGCACGACTGCCTGCACCATGTCCTTCAGCGTCGCGCCCTCGGGGACATCGACACCGATGGCGACATCCTCGTCACCCTTGAGGAACCGCTCGACCTCGTCCTTCGACACCTTGTTCTTGTCGTAGAACAGATTGCGACGCGCCCACTGACGCGCCTGCTTGAACTCACTGTTGATCGTGTTGATCGCGTCCTGCTGGTCGAGGTAGTACGTGACCTCGCCCTTCGACATCGGCTCCTCGGGGTCGGTGTAGAACTGTAGCTTGTACAGCGGGAAGAACCCCTGCAAGTGATACGGGTCATCCCACACCCAGATGGGCCACGTCCAGTCCTTGTCGGCATAGAGCAGCACGCGCATGGTCGTGCGGTCCCAGACCCACCACACGCACGTGCGCTGCGCCTTCTTGAACGTCGCATCGTCGTCGTAGCCGAAGTCCTGCGCGGTGTTCGTCTTGCCGTCATCGTTGAAGATCGACGCGTTGGCGATCTCCTGCTCGGCGCTATTGTGGCCGTCACCACCGCTGGCGTCACCACGCTTGAGCACGTGCGTCGGCTTGTACACGCTGACGAGCTTCTGCCCCTGACGCTGTGCGAACTTCGCGTTCAGGTACGACGTGCTGATGTGATCACGCACCATCATCCACTGGCCGTCCGAGTGATCGTCCTCGACTGCATCGGTGTCGAACAGTATGTCCTGCGGGCGACGGTACTTCACCCACGGCCCACTCGGACGCAGCACGCTGACTGTGTCCTCTAGCGCCTGTATCTTGCCTTCGATGATCTCGACCTGCTGCGGGTCCTTCGCCTTCTCCAGCTCTGCCGACAGCGTCGCGATGTCCTGCACCGCGGCCTCGCTGCTCTGCTCACGGAACGTGTAGCCGACCTCCATGTACGCAGCATTGCAGAGCGTGCACATGACGACAGACTTGCGTATCTTCGGCTTCAGGTTGATGCCCGGTGCAGAGCGACGCGACATAACACGCGTTATCAGCTTCTCGATCAGCGTCGTCGCGTTCTCGTCCTGCGGATCGTTGGCGGTGAACTCCGCGTTCGGGTTCTTCGCGTACAGCAGCGGCACCAACGCGCTCGTGTTGGCGAACACGATGTTCTCCGTCTCGGAGAAGCTGCGCGTCAGATGCCGTGCGCCATCCTCACCACCGTCGGCCTCCGGGTCGTCGCCATAGCGGTGCGCGATCTGGTCGTTGCGGTAGTAGCGCAGCGCCTCATCCCACGCGCGGACGATGTCGTCCTGCTTACGCTTGGTCGCTGCCTGATCACGCCGTGTCTGCCACAGCTTGCCATGCGCCTTCGACACGGCGATGCGGCTGTCACCCACCATGCGGTACGTCGGTGCCGCCTTCGTGCGACGCTTCGGCTCGATGATGCTGTCATCGCCGCGTGCGATCTCGCTCTCGATGGTGTCCTCGACGCCGCTCTCACCGGGCTTAGCCATACCTGTGCGCCTTCTGCTGTGCTCTTGACGGGACCGCGCGCTCTTGCCACGACATGTACGATGGCACCTTCGGGATCGCGAACTGCGGCAGCTTGGCGATCTCGGGACGACGCGATAGCATATACTTGAGCGTATCCATCGCGTGATCGTCCTTGTCACGCGGCTTGTCGTCACGCTCACTGCGGCTGTTCACCGCCCACATGTAGGTGCCGAACTCGTCCTGCACGAAGTCGAGCGTATCGACCACGTACAGATGCGGGGCACCATGCTCACCCGTCAGTGGGTGCTGATGCAGCTTCATCGGTGCGAGATACGCGCTCACCTTGATGATGCCATTCATGATGTCGTTGTTGCCGCGCACCATGCGGATGCCACTGCCGCTCTGCCAGAAGATGTCGGCAGTGCTGTTGCCAACCGTGCGGTTGCTCGCGGACGTGCGACGGAAGATGCTCGGATCGGCCATCACCGGCTGGTTGCCCATGATGCCGTACTTGTTGCGCAGCCTCGTGATCTCGTCACGCTGCACTTCGACGGGCATGTCCTCGCCCTTGCGGTAGAACCCGTCGATGATGAACACGTTGCCCCACGCGTCGCTGAACCCGCACAGGTAGCACGACGGTACAGCGATGCCGAAGTCGTAGCCTTCGATGAAGTGCGTCTCGTAGAACCGCTGCTGCAAGTCACCGAGGTAGTCCATGACATCGTCGTACGGGATAACATGTGTTATCGCGTTGAACTGCGGGTACACGAGGCCCTCGTACGACCCCCAGCCACCGAGCAGGAAGCGGTCGCGCATGCTACCACGGTACGTGCTCTCTAGCGTCTGGATGAAGTCGGGTTCGAGGTTGTCCGCGTTCTCGTACGTCGAGCCCTCGACCATGTGCATGAGCAACTGCGGTGCATCATCCTTGAGCACGGGATGCTCGTTCTCGTCGCGTATGCAGAGCAGATCGGGACCGATGTGCCCCGTCTCCATGTATACTTGATACGGCTTGATCAGGTACTTGTACACCCAATTGCGCGTCGGATTGCACGTGAGTATCAGCCACCGTGGCCCGCTACGTGGCATCGTCAGGTCGGTACCGGTGTACGGAGTCATGCCACGCAGACGACCGAGCAAGTCGGTGAAGTCCTTGTACACGATCTCCGGGTCCTCCATCTGATCGACGATGATCCAGTCATACGTCGCAGATAGCAGGTTCGACGTGCTCGCCTCCTCCGCAACCGCGCCCTGCTGCGACACGTAGCGGAAGTTGACGGTCGTGCCGTTGGTCAACGTGCATGTGTTGCTACCGTTGGCACTCGTCGGGAATGACTTGATCCAGTGCTTCGGACACCACTTCTGCCACTCCTTGCGGATGGTGTCGTTCAGCTTCGGGTACGTGCTGCGTGCGATCAGCCCGTTGCTACCGGGATAGTCACGCGCCAGCTCTAGTCCGCGTATGACAGCCGCGCTCGTCTTGCCGTTAGCGAAGCCACCGGCATAGAACTGTATCTTGCTGCGCAGTGCAAAGAACTGCTGCTGCAACGAGCCATCGACAATGCGATACGGACGTGTCGGCACTATGCCTCCGGTGGCGTGTAGTTGAGCGACATCGCCCATGCCTCTAGTGCATCGAGCCGCGCCACCTGTGCTGCGTAGTCATCGAGCGGTGCCGGTGCCGGTGGCGGATCGCCGTCATCGACGCCGTAGCCCTCAGCGAGCAGCGCCTTGTCGTAGTCAGCAGCGATGCTCGCGATGTCGCTGGCATGGTCAGTGCCATTGATGATCTTGCGCGCGCCCACGTAGTCACTGCGCGTGAGGTCGATGTAGTCGGCCAGCTTCTTGCCGGTGAACCACCCCTCCGTCATCCCGGTGATGATGATGCGCGATGCGATGCTCGGATCGAGTGCGAGGTCGGCGTCGGCGACGAGCGAACCGTCGAGGTGCAGCTCGCTGTCTGCACGTGCGTAGTTCTCCTCCCACGTGAGCTGCACGAAGCCACGACCGTACCATGGGTAGTACGACAGGTTCGCCTCGCGCCACTCCTCCGACAGCCAGTACGCCTCCTTGACTGGCTCCATCGTGCTGTTCGTCTCCCAGCACGCAGTGGCGAGCAGATACGCAAGCTGATTGCGCAGCATGCCATCGGTGGCGGCGCTGTCGATCAGCGTGCGCGTGTAGCCGAGGCTCATGTCAACGCTCATTGCGGCCTCTCGGTGATAGCACGGACGTTCTCAGGCATCAGGTGCGTTTGCTCGATGGGCAGTGCATCCACGATCTCTCCCTCGTCTGCCACGTTCACTGCCAACGGACAGTTGATGATGCACAGCATGATCACGCGCGCACCAGTGAAGTCGATGGGCGGTATGTGCGTCGGTGCACAGCCACCCAGCAGCATCACGAGCCCTGCTTTAGCGCCATGAACTCGACGTTGCGCCATGCGAACTCCGCCCACTGGAATGTGCTGCTCACGAACAGCTCGACGGTATCGCCCTCGACGTACGACCGCTGCGCACGCTGCGTGATGACGAACACGAAGTCATTGCTGTTGCACTGCGCACGTGCGATCTCGACGGGCGGCATGGCACCGTTCTTGCTGGCACCGAACACCACGTACTGGCCGTAGTTGTTCCTGACCTCGGCACGTGCTTCGAGCGTGTACGTGCCGTCCTCGGTGATGACGACGGTACCAGCGTCCATCGTCGCGCTGTCACCGACGATCTCGTCAACCACGAGTGCATGCCAATCGGGCAGCATGATGCCAGCCGATACGCCATCCTGCGTGCGTGCAATGGCACCGACCGAGCCGCCTACGTTGGGCGTGATGCTGCCGTCATCGGGCGTCGGCACATGCTCATCCGCGACGCTGGCACGGATGGTGAACCCGTGCGTGACGATGTCGGCTGGCCGCGCGCTGTCGGGGACAATCGCCATCGCGTCACGCCGGTCGAGCGGTGTTCGGCACGCTCGGTAGCCAGAACGCGGACAGGTCCACGATCGGGTACGCGGACTGCGGCGCACCGGCCTCGGTGTCTGCGACTGACGCCTTGATCGTGAACTCGCGCGGGTAGTCACGCGGCGTCGGCTGCACGAACTCGTCGGTCGCGCCGTCCACTGCCTCGTCGGCGGGGCGTGCCTCATCAACGACAGTTGCCATCAGAACTGATCCTTTCGCTTGCTACCGAGCGTGTCTGTCGTGGGCGTCAACGCAGCGGTAGTCGTCGCACGCTGCCTCGTGCCGATGTCACCACCGCCCACTGGTGCGCCCACTGCGTACTGCGACTGCGTGCTCTGCGGGTTGACGTAGAACGCATCGGTCGCGTTGTTGCCACCAGCGAACGCGTCGTTGACCGCAACGCCCGTCACCTGCTGCAACGGCTTGAGGCTGTTCGCATTGAACGTGGCAACGCCCGACACCGGCTTGGATGTTGCTGCCCGTGCGGCCTCCATCGCTGCTTTGTTCTTCGCTGTGTACGCAGTGATCGCTGCGGCCTTGTCGGCTGCGGCCTTCGACGTGATGCTGCCCACCTTCCCCTCGGTGGCGGCCTTGCGTGCAGCCTCTTGCGCGTACCAGCCTTCGAGCTGCGACTTGCCGACATCTGCACGCGATGGCGCATTGCCCGCTGCGATTGCGGCCTTCTGCTTGGCAACAGCAGTCTGCATCGCCGTCTTGGGCTTGACGCTCGGAGACGCGCCACTGCCATACGTGTTGATCGCCATCACACGTCCTCCACTGACATGTCGATCATCGGCACGTCATCGTTGCCACCGCGACTGACATACTCGATCACGAGGCCGCCCTCGACTTTGTGGCGATGCTCGACAACGTCCACGGGGCGATGCCCTGCACGGTCGAGGATGTCCTTAGCAGCGACGAGTGCCACCTTCTCGTCATCACTGCTCATCAGTGACACGACATTGCGTGCAGCGTTCGCGGCCTCACGCTCGATCATGTCTCGGACGCCAGCAGCCTGCCCCTCGACGAGGTTCTGCGTGATCGCGTCAACGATCTGCGTGAACGCGTCGGTAGTGCGTATGCGACCGACTTGCCCCTCGGTCATGCCCGTAGCATGTGCTATCTCGAAGTCCTCAAGACCGAACATGTAGTAGGCAGCGATGGCACTGACGACGTTCATGCGTGCGCCTAGCTCGGGCAAGTCTGCTAGACGACGACGCACACGTGTTACCTCACGCACCGCCTCGGTGTTGCTGGGGATCGCCACGTATCCCGGTGCGACGCCATCACGCGTCACTGGCCTGCCGGTACGCATGTTGATCTGCGTACCGTCAGCCAGTGTTAGCAGGTGATCATCACCATCAGGCATCGTCAGAACGCTCGCAGGATTGCCTTGCGCAGTGCGGAGCGGTCCTTCGCGGTGATCCACTCGTTGCCCACCTGTGCGTAGAACTTGCCGTCCTCGCCACGCATGAGCGGCACTTCACCGTTCTTGCCACCGACGCTGCCGACCTGCGTCGCATTCTTCGGCGCCTCGCTCACTGTCGTGACATCACGCGGTCGCGGTGCGTTGATGACTTCCTCCGTCTCGATTGGCCGCGTCGCTGCGTCCTCGGTCTGCCCTGCGTACGGGTTGGGCTGCTCGGCTGCGGCAACAGGTGCAGCACGCTGATCGGGCACGACATCGGCTGGCTTCGGCGTCGCTGCGGCTGCTGCTGCTTCTGCTGCCGCGCGTTCTGCGACACCGGGCTGTAGCTTCGGCGTGCCGTCTGCGTTGCTGATCTCCTCGATAGGCGGGACACGCGGGTCTTTGAGCGTGCGCAGTGCAGGTGCAGCGAGTAGCCACGGGAGCCCGCCCTTGTCACCACTGCCCTCGTCAGCAACCGGTGCATCGACGGGCGCATCGGTGGTGGGCATCGGGCGTGCAGGCGGCGGCGTGCCTGTGGTCGGGGTAGGTGCAGCTCCACCGCCTGCACTGGCACCGGCGTCAGCGGCAATTGCTGCGTCGGCGATCTCGTTCTCGGTGCTCTGCTGCTGCTCCATCGCACCGAGCGCACCACCGCGTAGGTACTGCTGCGCGACGGCGAGGTTCTGCGCGTTGACAGGCGCACCGCGTGATTGCAGGAACTCGGCTGCGAGCTTCTGCGCGAGGGGCGTGCCCTCCGTCATCTGGTACTCGTTGCCACGCACCTGATGGAAGCGATCACGCAGCGCGCCACCGCCCGGCTGCGTGGGATCGGTCCCGGTCGGAGTGGCCTGCGAGTAGCCACTCGGGTTGACAGCGGACGGCTGTGGTTGACCACCGCCCGCTGCCTGTCCGACTACCTGCCGGACGATGTCTGCGATGTCCATCAGGCCGCGTACCGCTCGGTGAGTGCGGGCGCAGTGACGGGCAGGTTGGCGTCGTCCTTGGCGTACTGCCGATTGAGATGCACCTTGCGGGTGCGGTTGAGCGCGACGCCATCGGGGAGGGCGGGAGTGTTGATGTCCTCCAGCGCATTGATGTCACCACCGATGTTGGTGATGGTCACCTTGTTGGCGGCGTCATCGGTGCGCGTCGCATAGTCCCAGCCACCGCGCACCTGCATGTCATTGCGGTCGGCGTCCACGCCCTTGACGGTGAGCGGTGCAGCTCCACCGAATGCACGCGCATAGCCGTACAGCCCGCGCTTCTGCAACATGACGCGCAGGATGCCGCTGATTGCGGGGACCGGCTTGGCGATCGGTGCGTAGGGAGTGCCGAACACTCCGTCGTAAAGCCCTGAATACGCTGGCATTTCAGCCTCCATGTGCGCCTGATCTGCGGCATTGTAGCAGATGCTTGACATCCTGTCGAGGACGTGCGTAGGTGGCATGCGTCTGACTGTCTCGGCCCTGATCTGGCTCGATGTCAACTAGTCCGCGCGGAGTGAATGCGACGCGCGGACGCTTCCCACAACAACGCATCGAGCGTGCAGCATGTACCGACACAGCGCACGCATCGGGCACGCATCGGGCATGCACAGAGCACGCATAGTGATAGCACATGCTACGTGCATGCATGCGTGTACGCGCGCGGGCGTGCTCTTATAGTGTCTCGGGCAGGTGGCTGCTACTATATGTAGTAGTTGACATACACCCACGTACGCAGTACCATAGGGGTGGTGGTCGGGGGAAGGGTGGTACGAGGGCATGTATGCACACATGCACGCACGCTCGTAGCACGCTCGTAGCACGCCCGTACATATACATGACACCCATACATAAATAGCGGCATGCCACTTGCGATGATGCGGGGGAGTGGCATTGTGCGTGTCGCTGGCGTGTCGCGTGCATGCATGTGCGCACATGTGCAGGACACCGGTGGGGGTGACGACGGACCTCTGCGTGCGCATCGCCACGCCCGATGTCAACCCGTTTTTTCTTGTGGCGGGGGTTGCAATTACTGTCGCTATACTTGCACATGCTGCGCACTATACATGCCCCCCATGCATCTATACTTGCCGATACTGTCCCGATACTGCACGGTTTGCACCACGCATGCGTTGGGCGTGCGATGCGATACCCTGCCGCACCATGCGTGCTGATAACACGCGTTACCACGCCATGCGCGCATGGTGCCGCACCCATTGACATAGGACACCACCGGGCGCATTATAGGCACTCGGTCGTCAGGTGACGGCCGGCGCGGCGCGGCGCGTGCACCCGCGAGACACGTCAGCACAGGAGCATGACGACATGGCGACCAAGACCAAGACGACCGCGAAACCCTTCACGGTCAAGACCGCACCCGCAACCTTCACCGACGCCAGCACGGCATTCGGGCGCGATCTCGGTAACATCGTTACCGCTGAGAAGTCGCGCGCCGGTGCGAACGCCCGCGCAACGCTCTCTTTCCTCGACATGCTCGCGGGCACCACGCTCGGGAACAAGCCGATCATCGGTGCCACGTGCTTCCAGCGCACCGACAAGGGCGTGCGCACCGACAAGCGCGTTGCCTTCGCTATCACGCCCGACGTGTTGCTCGCGCATGCCAAGGGCGCGCTGCCCAAGGCCAAGGTGGAGGACCTCATGGATGCGGTTGCGTCCCTCTCGCCCGAAACTGCCAACGCGCGCACCGACTACGCGACCAAGCGCGCCACGTTGGATGCGCTCGGCCACGCTGGCACCATCGAAGCCGCCAAGGCGCGTGATCGCGCGGTCGCATCCGCGTGCGGGCGTATCGTGAAGTTCGCGGGCGTGCTGCTCTCCCTGCCCGTGGAATTCCCGCGCGCGGGCATGAAGGTCTCGCCCGATGGCGTGCTGTGGGCGATGCATCACGTCCCGGATGTGACGACCTCGGACGGCAAGAAAGTGCCCGGTGCGCTTGTCGCCCGGTCGCTGACCGACGCCTACATCAACGACCGCGCTGCCAAGATCGCGGCGGCTGCGGGCAAGCCCAAAGCCACGCGTGACCGGTCGGGCAGCAAGACCAACGACAAGGCCAGCGCGGTCGTCGCGGGCGCGGATGACAACGCGACCAAGACCGACGCGAACGGGCGCGTGTTGTCGGTCACGCTGACCGCCGCAAATCTCGCGGTCGGCGGTCCCGGTCGCGCGCTGCTGGCCGACCGCATCGAAGCGTTCGCGGCCATGCTCGAAAGCATCGGCAGCACGCCGAGCAAGCGCAGCGAACGCGAGGCGATCGCGCACCTTGCGCGGGTCATCGACGTGCTCGCCACGCGTGCGAAGGTCTCGCCAGAGGACCGGGCGAACGCGGTCAAGACCAAGCCGGAGCCGCGCATGGTCCGTGCGCCCGGTGCGACCGCCTAACAGCGACTAGCCTACCAACCCCCGATGCTTCGGCATCGGGGGTTTTTTTGTGCCCGATGCACAGCCGATGCACAGCCGATGCACCGCCCCCGTGCAGCTCGCCACCAGCATAGCACGTGCTACGGGCACACGGTGCGGTGCGCCACAGGCAGGCAGGCACGCACTGGCAGGCATACACATGCACAGGCATGCACATGCAGGCACGCGCATGGGCAGGCCATAGCCGAGGGGCAGGCCCGCAGTAGTCGCAGTCACGGGTGCGAGGCTATCTGCATGATATTGCAGGCCGCACACCAGCATGCATGCCTGCGTTTGGGCAGTCAGCAGGCACGTTGCACGGTGGGACGTTGCTGCGTTGCGTGGTAGCATGCGTTATTATGTCGCGCGCAGCCCTTGACTTAGCATACGAGGCATGCTACTATTATCAGGTAAGTAGAAATGCGCACGTAACGCCGTGCACACTTACGGCAAGCCAGAGCAGAGCGGGATGCACGTGGTAACGCGTGTTACCGAGACACTACCAACAATGTCAGCATGGAGCATGACACGATGAACGCTTTCGGAACCAAGACCGTTCACACGCTGAACGGGAACTTCAGCATCACGCCGACCGAGTCGCGTGGCGCTGTTGTCACGCGCACTCTCGCCACCAGCTACACGTTGACGCGTGACCAGCTGTTCACGCTCGTCAGCACGCTGATCGGCCTGCACGGTGAGGACTTCGCCAAGTCGATGGCCGTCTCGCTCGCCATCGCGCACAAGGTCGATGTCGAGCACATCAGCATCGCGATGCGCGCCGCTTATGCGGGTGACGCAGCCTACTTCGCCAAGCAGGGGAAGTGAGCCATGACCATTCTGTCATTCGACGACTGCTGCCGCGCTATTGTGCGCAACGCAGACAAGCCCGCCCTCAACTACGCGGTCAACTACGCCAAGGCCGGTATCGGCATGCGTGGTGAGGAGGCGCGCGTGCAGGCGCTCTACATCCTCGGCAACATCACCACGTGGCGTGGTGACGATGCCAAGCAGGTGCGCGCCTCGCTCAAGCACTGGTGCCTGTGATGCACGAGGTCATCATCGACACGAAGGACGTGTGCGTTGTTCGCACGCGTCATCCCATCGAGGGCACATCGTGGGACATCTTCTGGTTCGCGCACGGTGTTAAGTGCGCGCGCTTCAGCACGTGCTCGCCCATCGTTGCGAGCATCCTCTCGCGTGGTCTCGTGGAGATCATCGAATGAAGGACATGCTCAACGCAGCGCATACATGCGTGGGCATCGGCCTCGTCATCTGGCTGTTAGTGTGGCTGTTCACGTGGAAGGTGTTCCTCGTGCTCGGCTTCATTGCATTCATGGCGTTCGACCTCACCGATCCCGACGGTAAGAAGGGTGGCGGTGGCTCGAACAGTCGTGGCCTATGGTGACGACGACACGCCTATACATCCCCCAGCGCACTAGGCTGGAGACTGTGTGGCGTGTCACCACACCTGATGGGCAAAACACCTATCAGGTGTGGACAAGCTGCGCGGATAGGAATGCTCCGTTCGCGCAGATGCTAGGCACGTGCATGATGCTCGCGCCCAATGGCATGGTAACGCGTGTTACCGTGCGACCTGACGCAACCACGGACATCATGGTAGTGATGCCGGCAGTAGGAGACTGACAATGCAGAAGTGGCACATCATCGCCATCAATGACCTCGGTATCAGCGTGTTCGGCCCGTTCGATGACGAGACGAAAGCGACCGCGTGGGGCCTCGCGAATTGCGATGACGACCCGCGTTGGAACGTCGTGCATCTGGCCCCCGTCACCGAGCTGGTGGACTTCGGCATGGCGATGGAGGAGGCGTTCAACACGCCCGCACTACTGGTGCGCGTCACCGCACCTTAATGCGGCGGCAGTTAGCAACGAATAGGTGTGCCGATTGTGGCACACTCTCACGAGATGGGCACGAGACGTGGTGCCGACGAGCGCGAGTTCGGTCGGCCACAACGCCTCGTGTCCTGCGGTGGACGCAGAACGTCCCCAAGTCGGGCATTCCGCTCGATTTCACACCTGTCTACCGCGTCGCGGAGGCAGGCCCTATGCCGGTGCTGATACGGTGCTGACCATCAGCTAACACGTGCTACCAAGGAGACTGCAATTGGCAGACATCAAAGTGACGGTCGTCCTCACGCTGAAGGACGAGGACGTGATCGACGTGTACAAGGGCGCGTTCGATGACGAGAAGGGGGGCAAGAGCCCGCAGGACGCGCTCGATGCCATCATCGAGACGGCGCTGTTCGACGCTGACAACAGCGACGTGGCTCTGAAGGGCGAATTCGAGATCGTGTCGGTCGAGACGATCGAGGAGAGCGACGAGAGCGACGAGGCCGACGACGAGAGCGACGGCGACGAGAGCGACGAGGGCAGCGATGACGAGGACGACACGTCGTCCGACGAGAGCGTGCCCGCGTGAGGCCACGCTGGACAAACGAGGGGGTGGCAGGTTTCCTGCCATCCTTTCTCGATCTGAATGACGAGCGCGATGCCGTCACGCAGATCAACGAGCGTTACGCGCACGGCGGTGGCTGGCACGACTTCACCGGCTTCACGCTGTCACTGGCAGGCGGTGGCCCGGTCGTTGGCGAGGCCAGTGACGACTATCGTGCGCGCTATCCGGGCGACCCAGCGTATCGAGAGCGCAGTCGCACGCAGCTGCGTGACGAGACGATCGTCATGTTCGACCACTCGTGGACAGCGGTGATCCAACGCGATGGATCGTTCCGCATGGCACGACTGGACTGACGTAACACGTGTTAGAGAGGATCAACACGATGCGTACCATCATCAACAAGCACTGCAACGAACTGCGCATGCTGACAGTGCGCAACTACGTCGAGAACGAGGTGAACTTCAACATGACCGTGTGGATCGGTGAGGTGCCCGGCGATGGGCCGACCTGCGAGACTGCGATGTGCATCGGTGGCACGGCGTCGTTCCTCATGTCGCTGGAGAACAAGAAGCAACCGACGTTCTCCGAGTATCAGGTCAGTGACTGGCTTGGCCTCGACCGTGCGATGGGCATGCGACTGTTCTACTGCCGTGACGACAACACGCCCGTGCATGAGGTCATCACGAACGAGCACTGGTACCGCTTGTACAATGTGACGCGCGAGCAAGCGTTGCAGGCAATCGACAACGTCATCGCGGATGGTGCCCCGCATTGGGATGTCATCTGCGCGGACCACGACAGGCTATACGCACGCAACAACGCATGAGTGCCAAGGTCATCAAGCTGCCAGTCAAGCAGCAGTCGCACGTCGGCAATCTGTCCGACTTGGACAACGATTTAACGAAGCAAGTACGCGTGATGGTCAATGCGCGCGTGCGTGACTACATCAGGCAAGGCGGCAAGCTCAATCGCCTCGCGCTCAAGGCCAACCTGACTGTCGCGACCGTGAGCAGGCTCGCCTATTACGAAACCACGCGTCCGATGTGGCGCACGATCATCAGCGTGATGGAAGCCCTCGAACTGTACGAGGACATCGGCAAGCTGATGATCGCATACGGAAGGAAGAAGCGATGAGCAAACACAAGTTCAACCGGTCGGTGGATGTCCTCGTGACACTACCGGCTGACTACGCGACCGTGCTCGCCAATTGGGCAAGCGTGTCGCGCACGCTCAATGCAGCGAAGGCGTTGCTCACCGACTACGTGGACAGCACGTCCGGTATCAACGATGACGTGGACGTGTGCATTGGTGAGCTGCGTGACCTCGAACCCGCGCTCAACAACCTGCACGCCAACGTCCGTGGTGCGTTGTGGGTCGTGTCGAAGGAGCGCGCCGAGTGACAGGCACAGACAAGAGCCACGTGGCAATAGAAGAAAAACTTTGCCCGGTGTGCAGGGAGCGTCACTCTGTTGGCGTGCTCCTGCACAAGCAGCTCAAGCAGGTGCTGCCCCATAGCGTGCTGACGGGGCTGCAACTGTGCAAAGAGCATCAGGCCGTTGTCGATACGGGGCGCACGTTCTTCATCGAGATCGACCCCGAGCAGACGACGATGAGTGCAGACGGCGATCATGTGAGCAAGGAGGGCCACATCTTCTTCCTCAAGGGCCTCGCCGTCATACGCAACAGTGCGTTGGAGATGATCATCGACGCACCGTTGCCACCAGACGGCTTTGCGTTCTGCGACACTGAGGCGTTCAACGTACTGACGCAGGTGACAGGCGCAGAGTTCGCGCGTGACGACCACGAGATGCTCAACCCGCCTAAGCGGCACGATGCCTAGGTGGTATGAGCTGCACAAGCACTACCGCGACGAGGATAGCATCGTCGAACGCATCCCCATCGGTGATGGGGATGCAGGCATAGTCGATGCACGCGCGCAGCTGATAGCACGTGTTGCCATAGCACATGTTATCGAGCCCGCTGCACGCTACGAAGCGTTCATTATGACGCGAGAGAAGCTCGACTGGATCGAGTGACTACAAAGGCCCACCGCACGCGCGAGCTTGACGGTGGGCCTTTGGCATGCCATCATGCCTTGGGCATTATCCCAACAGGAGCATACGCATGGACAACATCACCATCACCGTCACGGAGGCGCAGGCGCAGCAGCTCATGCAAATCCTCACGCAGACGCCGATCCCGGCAGTCGTCAGCGGCGGGCTGATACACGCCGTGTCGAGCGCGCTCATGCAGCGTCAGCACAGCAAGCATGGCATGCAGGTGCCGCACGTGGTCACGGATCAGGAGCTTGAGGACGCTGCTGCCGAGCACATCAACGTGTTCAACAACAAGAACTGAGGGAGGCAAGTGCCGGTGCGCTAAGGAGAATGTCGCCGTCCCCTTCACGGCGATGCGCACCGGCCACTCGACTGATCGTGTATATAGACGCAAAGGAGGCCGTTGTCAATGGCGAAGGATCGCAGCAACAAGCCGATGGACGTGTTCCGTCACATAGATGCAACAGGCGGCCCCGATGCCTGCTGGCCTTGGCTGCTCAAGCCCGGTGGCGTCTCTCGCAAGATGCGCGACGGCGTGATGAGCGATACGAGCAAGGCACGCCCGTACTTCACCATCCGAGGCACGAAGTTCGTTGCGACACGATTGGTCTACGAACTCGTGCACGGTGTAGCGATACCTGATAACATGGTTATCAGGCATACGTGCGACAACAGCCTATGCTGCAACCCTGCGCACTTCGAGCTAGGCACGCATCAGCAGAACATGGACGACATGCACGAGCGCGACAGGCACGGCTTGCCCGCTCACGTGGTGCGTCGCATCCGCGTGCTACTCATGCGTGGTGGCAAGACGCACAAGGAGATCGGCGAGCTGTACGCCGTTGACCGTAGCATTGTTACGCGCATTGCTAACGATCAGATACACACAGGCACGCACGACTATCCCACCGCAGCGGAGATCGCAGAAGGTGCACGGCAGTGACACGTGCGCACATCGTGTCAACCCATTATCAACTACTGTTACAGGAGAAGTGATGACCATGAAGAACGCGACCAACAACGACATACACGAGATCGAGGTGCATCTGCATGCAGAGACAGAGCGCGGTCTGCTTGTGAGCGTCACAGGCAAGCGCGATGATGCTGAGTGGGTGCCGAAGTCGCAGGTCGAGATAGAGCGTGTCAGGCACATGACATGGAAGCTCACTGCGCCTGAGTGGCTGCTGCATGAGAAGGGGCTTATCTGACGCACATGCAGGGGCTTGACATAGTGTCCCATTGCGGGTATACTAGTATACTGGCTTGGAGAGGGGGCTCCAAGCCACGTCCATGCACCCCCACACACGAAAGCACCGACGATGCACAACGCTGATAACACTGTTATCAACATCACGAATCGCGTGTCGCCCTTCCCGCAAGACAGCACGCTCTACTTCCCGGTCATCGAGCGACCCGATGGCTGGTTGGACAAGCACGGCGCGTGGCACAAGGACGACAACGTCAAGAAGCTGGTCCGCGTGACCGACAAGAAGCCGACCGTGCTCGCTACGGTAGGCAAGAACTACCGCGTCGTGCTCAACCGCGATCTGCATGAGCACATCGAGCATCACATGCTTGCCAAGTTCGAGCCGAGCATGCTGCGTGACGTGCAGGTGCGCGACGACATGGCGTACAACGGGCGCGACTGCTTTCGGCACTACACGTTCCCGTCCATCCGCTGCGAGATCGCCGATGGTGGCGACATCGCGTTCAAGATCATCGTTGGCAACGGCTATGGCAGCAAGGCCGTGCAGCTGATCAGCGGTGCCATCGACTTCTTCTGCTCGAACGGCATGATCACGGGCGTGCACGAGAAGGCCGTGCGCAAGCATACCAGTGGCCTGTCACTGACGGGGCTAGATGACTGGCTCGTCGGCTCGATCAACCTGTTCACGAAGCACACCGACCGGCTGCGTGAGTTGACGCGCATTGGCATCGCGTACAAGCAGGAGGAGCCGCTGTTCAAGCATCTCGTCAGCAAGAGCCTGATGTCGGAGCGTCATGCGAAGGTGCTGCTCGACGCCACGCTCATCGAGCGCAATCGACGCAGCGGTAGCACTGTTACCAACCCGACACTCTGGCACTTGTACAGTGCCCTAACCGCATGGGCGAGCCATGACGACGTACGAGACACCGGCAACGACCACGCAGCTGTTACGAGGATCGAGCGAGGTCGCCATGTTGAGCGCGTTATTAGCGCCGCCACAGCGTTCATCACCAAGCGCGCCGCGTGACGACATGCCCAACATCTCAACCGGACGGAAGCGCAACTTGTCGCTGATGGAGAAGGTGCGCGTCGTCGCCATGCTGGAGACAGACGCGGTCGATGGCATCATCGAGGTCGTTAGCATCGTCAGCTATGCGACCAAGATCGCGCACATGCTGGGCAAGGACAGCGGTGACGTGAGCCTGTCGTCAGTGCAGACCATCGCACGTGAGGCAGGCATCACGTTCAAGTCACAGGCGTTGGGCGGTGCCGTGCCCGTGCCTGTGCTGATGGCACGCATGAACCAGCTTGAGGAGGCGCTCACCGACGTGATAGCACGCGTTACCGAATTGGAGCGCGTGTACATCGAGGACAGCAACACGGTGCTAGTGCCCGAGAAGGCGGTGACGCGTGTCAAGTGAGAGCAAGTACGAGATACCGTTCACGGAGTACGTACGTCCCCGTGGACGCAAGCGTGACCTGCTGTGGCCGACCACGTCGCGAGAGCTATACGCGAAGTCGAGAGCGATCATCGCTGCTGGCTTCGTGTTCGAGGTCGAGCGACTGGAGGGCAACGTCATCGGTGCGACGATCACGCACAACGAGGCAGGTGACATGGCGTACTGCCTCGCATACAACGATAAGCGCCTGACTGCCTCGATCACGTCGATGATCGAGGGCTTCGACATCGACAAGCAACAGCACCGAGTAGAGGAGATGCTGCGAGATGACTGACACCACCAAGACGATCCCCGAGCTAGAGCGTGCGCTTGGTAGCGCCGTGCAGCAGTTCGAGGCCGTGTCCACGATAAAGGGCATGCTGCGCTGCATCGACAGCATGTGGGCGCTGCTCTATGCGAAGGGCTACAAGCACGGCTACGCGAACGACGTGGCGTATCGACAGGACCACGGCCCCGCGATCAACGTGCATCTCATGGTGTGCGACACTGACTACAACAACGCGCACACGATCAAGCACACGGGCAGTGCTGCGGACATCGGCGCGACGATGCGTGCGGCTGCGACCGAGGTGCTGAACCTGCCCACTCACGACGACTGGCGGCGTGCGCAGTTTCAGGCCAAGCTGCGTGCGATGGTAACGGAGGCCGAGCTGCTGAACATCGGCGTCGAGTACAGCCGCATGCTCATGGCGACTGCCGACAAGATGGCGACCAACGTGCTCGCTGCACCGCGCGTGTTCGTCGTCGGTGATGACGACGATGCGTCCATCGTCACGCTGCGCACGCCCTTGACATAACGCGTCGATGCGTGTATACTAGAGAATGGGGCATTTCGGTGCCCCATTCGGTGCGTTCGTGGCACCGACCACGTGGGTAACACGTGTTATCACGTCAACATGGAGTATGACGAAATGCCTAACGACATTGGTATGCTACGCGCGAAGTTGCGCAAGTCGCTCGAAGCCATCGGCAAGAACAACGGGCATGCGTGTCCGCCTACGAAGTCCAACATCGACCCGACGCTGCACGAGCTATACGTGACGGCTGAGGCGATGTCATACTTCAAGGCGCGCCACGACAAGGCACGTGACGCGGCGCTCACCGTCGCGTTCGATGCAGGTGAGCTTGAGACGGCCGTGGAGCGTGTCAAGAAGAACCTCGAAGGCGAGAGCGTCATCGCTGCCGAGGGTGAGCTGTACTCGATGCTGGTGGACATTGCGAAGCCAGCGAGCAGGCTCGACCAGACGAAGCTACGCAGCATGTTGATGGTGAAGCACAAGATGAGTGCCAAGCAGGTCGATACGCTGCTCAAGGAATGCAGTGACCTCGCGACGCCTGCCAAGCGGGTGAAGATCGTCGGTCGCTGATAGCTACACCGCGCATGTGCAAGCATGCGCGGTTCTCTCTTTCGCTCTCGCACACGCACACGCATACATAAAAAGAAGGAGCAGCACAGACATGCCGGCGTCGGTAACAGTGTTACAGCCACGGTCCATTAGCTACCGTGGTGCGGTGATCACGCTCACGCATCGCCCGAAGATTAACGATTGGGTCTACACTATTGAGTACACGCGGACGATTACGCTTAGTAGCTTCGCACCGCGATACGAGACTGCCCTTGCTCAAGCGAAGGCAGAGCTTGACGCATACATGGGTGTCGCATGAACGACATCCCTGAATGCATATCCCCCCACACGATGATGACGATGTCGAGTGATGACATCGACGCGATGATAGATGCCGTTCGTGAACGTCGTCTCAAGGCTGTGCGCATCTACGAGCAAGCACTCGTGGACGCCAAGGCTGCGAGCGATGATCGCGCGCGGCTGCAACTCGTCAAGCAAGCAGAGATGCTTGCCAACAACGTTGACCGGCTCGACAAGGCTATCAATGCAGCGGAGGCGCGTGCGCATAAGATACGTGCGCTGCGACTCGAACTAGGACTGGAATGACGATGACACGTGCTACCGAGATACAGATGATCATCTTGAACAAGGGCGTCGAGCGCGGCATGATCGCACTCGTCACCGAGCTGTTCGAGCGCATGGCTGCACAGGAGCAGCAGTTGCGCGAGGCTGCACTCATCCAGTTGCAGATGGCGAAGATGATGGAGCAGATCACCGATGGCGCGGGCGCGATCAGGAAGGAAGTCGAGCGTCTACGTGGCGAACGCACTGGCAGCGAGGACAGCGATCTCCCGCCTACCGCTACGTAGTGCACTCGTCCTCTACGCCGTCGCCAAGACACGCGGGCGCGCATTCTTCCGTGACCCGCACCTGATGATCGCACTAAGGGACCGCGTCAATGCTACAGCTAGACGACTTCGAGACGGTGTCAGTGACGCCGACGAGCGACACATCGCTGCCTGCGTACTCGCACAGCATCCTGAATGCCATCGCTACCTGCCCGACGTACGGCCTCGTAACGTATGTCAGCAACAGGGTGTTCAGGAACGCGAGCAGGGCGTTGGCGCTGGAGGCGGGCAGTGCGGCACACGACGCCTACGCCGCTGCACGCTTGTGGCAGATCGGCAGGGTGCAGGGCCTTGACGCACACATGGGCTACCACAGCGTGCGCCTGTTCGGTGAGGACCGCTACCTAAGTATGCTCAATGCTGCACTAGAGGCAGGTGACGACAAGCGCAACGCCATGTTGCGCTTCTGCCTAGAGGCGTTCTACACGAGCGGCTTCTACGATGACCCGATGGACAAGCGACGCACGTTCACGAACATCGAGGAGGCGCTGATCGCGTATCTCGACCGTGTCGATTGGCAGCACGACGTGTGGGTGGAGGACAAGGACAACCCGCGTGCGCGTGTCGGCATCGAGATACCGCTCGACGTGACGGTGTCGTATGCTATGCACAATGTAGAGCCGCAGCTGCAACTGCGCTTCATCGGCACCGCTGACGGCCTGCATTGGCGGCGTGGTAGCCTCGTGCTAGACGAGAACAAGACCGCGTCGCGTCTCGGCGAAGCATGGGCACTGTCATTCCAGACATCGCACCAGATAACTGGCTACATGATGGCGCTGTCCACGATACTCGGCGTGCCGATAACACGTGCTGCGGTGCATGGCATGGCGATCCCACTGCCGCGCACCTACGACAGCGGTGGGCTGATGACGGAGATCGTCTCTCGTCAGCCTGCGCAGTTCCGCGACCTGCTCGCATGGCTGCTGCATCTCGCGCAAGTCGTGGCGATGCACAAGACGAAGCCGACCGAGGCGCCCAAGCATACGGGTGCGTGCAACAAATATTTTCGAGCGTGCCCGTTGATACCGCTCTGTGCGAGCGACACTGCCGAGCGGCTAGAGATGTTCGACGAGATGATCGAGCGCGAGCCGTCACCGACCGAGAAAGCCATGCAGGATGGAGTAGATTGATGCCATTGGACGACACGCACATCCCACGCGATGACGATGACCACAGCAGCGAGCACGAGGGCATTGAGGCGTTCGCAGAGAGCGTACTCGATGCGATGGTGAACGCCATCGTGGAGAACGAGAAGTGCATCGCATGCACCACGTACATAGTGAGCATCCGCAGCCTCGCAGCATGGCTCGCGGCGAGCATCGCTGCCGAGGCGGGTATGGGCAGGATTGAGAGCACCGACATCAAGCATGCGCACAAGGAGATCAACAAAGAGGTCAGCCGCATGATCAGCTACCTGATGATCGAGTACACCGACGCAATGACGAAGCTGGAGGCGTCGAATGGCCGCTGAAATCAAGATCGGTGGCGTGTCGATAACACCTGCTACGATGAAGGAGCAGCGCATGTCGCTGCTGATATGGGGACCATCGGGTGCAGGCAAGACGACGCTCGCATGCACCGCACCGGGCAAGAAGCTGCTCATCAGCTTCGACCCCGATGGTGCCGCATCGGTAGCCGGGCGTGACGACGTGTTCGTAGCTGACCTGTCCACGTCGCCGACGACCATCGTTGAGCAATTCAAGGCCGACACGAACCCGCTCGGCATCGCATCCGTCATGGACGAGTACGACACGTTCATCGTAGATAGCCTCACGAACGCGCAGTTGCTCTCCGTGCTCGACAGCGTGAAGAAGCTGCGGGGTGCAACCATCGAGAAGCCGTCGAAGGAGACGTATCAGTATCGCAATGCGCTGATCACATCACTGGTGATGAACGTGCTGCGCGTCACTGCCAAGCATGGCAAGCACGTGATCTTCATCGCTCACGAGGCACAGCCATTACGCAACGACGAGGGCGTGGTGCAGTCGATCACCATCTCACTCGGTGGGCAGTTGCAGACCGATGCACCGGTGCAATTCAGTGAGGTCTGGAACCTCAACGATAGTGGCAAGGCGCGACGCATCGGCATCAGGCCCGTGCGCATGCGTGCACCGTGCAAGACGCGCATGTTCAAGACCGATGGTGCAGCGGAGTTCGACTGGAAGTATGACGAGCACAACATCGCTACGTGGTACAATGCGTGGCGTGACGGTGGCTACAAGAAGTTGAGCCTGCCGAAGTAGCAAGCACAAGATGTAGTGGTCCACACAAACCCTAGTGTGTGCCACTGCTGCCCCCACGCAGTTATGGGGCTTGCAACTGCGTGACAACGGGATACGATGTAGGCCCCGTAACGCCAGTGCTAGAAGGAGAATGCAGTGGCAGACGACGTGATGACTATTGTAGAGTTCAGCAGCGACATCTCGGATGCTGAGGCACCCGAGCCGCTGCCTGTCAGCGAGTATCCCGCGCAGATCAAGTCTGCGGAAATCCGGGTGAGCACGAACAGCGGCAACAAGTACGCCGCCGTCGCGTTCCACATCTCGCCCGACGAGTACCCCGCCGACTACCCTGTGGAGGAAGCGCCCGATGGCAAGCTGGTCATCTACCGCCGCCTCGTCATGGAGGACAACGCGCAGTCACGCTACAACGTGCGCAAGTTCTGCGAGGCCATCGGTGCAACCATGTCGATGAAGATCGACGTGGGCGAGTGGGTCGGCCTCGAAGCTCGTGTGCAGATCGAGCACGACACCTATGAGGGCGTGACCCGCGAGCAGATCACGCGCGTCTCGGCGCTCTAATCTGCCATCAACGGCGACAACGGCCTTGACATCGTAGGTCGTTGTCGCCATCATCACTAGGCTAATCAGTGAACATCAGCAACACAAGAGAGGAACCGAACAATGGCCGATCCCGCAGTGAAGCAGGCCGCCGATGCCGCCGCGCCCGTCGCCGCCGCCACCGAGAAGCCGAAGCGCAAGCCCGCCAATCGCAACACGGGTCCGCGCCCGGCCTACGTTCTGATCAACGCGCCCGAGGACGTGGACATCAAGAGCATCGAGATCGTCGGCGTGACGCGCAAGGCCGAGGATGCTCTGGAGAGCATCGACACCGGCACCGCGCGGAACTACATCCGCGTCATGGTGAAGTGACGCGATAACACGCGTTACCAGCCTACGTCGAGGGCGGTGTATGGGAGAGGCATGCACCGCCCTTTCTTCTACCTACAAGGTGTGACATTGCCATGCAGCCCGTGAAGCAGTATCCACTCGCTATCACCATCAACACGCCGATGCACACACCACGTCTGCGAGGCGTGCAGTCCAAGGGTCCGCACGCATTGGGCGCACTCGGTGATAACCTGCGCATGCGCATTAGCCGTACCGACCGTGAGCTGATCGAGCGTGTCTCGCATCGGCTCGGCATGTCCAAAGCCGAGTTCGCTCGGTGGTGCACTGTCGCTGTCGCACAGGAGCTAGACCGCTACTAACGCAACCAAGGAGCAATACATGTCTGATACCACGCGCATCGCAGGTGATGAAAAGCCTGTCGATGCACAGCCAACTGTGGTACTGCCTTGCAAACTACATGGATACAAGACGCGGAAAGGATACGCAGAAACACTCATCGACGGCAGACACTACTATCGCCACCGTCTCGTATGCGCAGAGACGTACGGCCTCGACTACGATGACGACAGTTGGGTAGCACGGCACACGTGTGACAACCCTGAGTGCATCGAGCCAACGCACATCATCCCCGGCACACGCGCTGACAATATACAGGACGCTGTCGAGCGTGGACGATGGGCGCACGGCGAGAACCATGTGCAGGCGAAGCTCACTGATGCACAGATCATGGTGATCCGCAGGGATGCACGTGCTAACACTGTTATCGCGGCGGAGTACAACGTGCATCCGACGTTCATCGGCAAGATCAAGAGGGGGCTACGGCGGTGACTGACGCAGCGATTGACAGGCACTTCGATTGGGACGTATCACAGCAAGAGGCGATCGACAGGTGCAACGACATGCAGCAGAGGATCGTGCCCATCACGGGCGCTGCTGGCACCGGCAAGACGACGATCATCCGTGAGGTCTACACTACGCTGACGGATGCAGGCTACGACGTGGTGCTCTGCGCACCGACAGGCAAGGCTGCGAAGCGGATACAGGAAGCCACAGGGATACCCGCGCAAACCATCCACCGGCTGCTCGAATACCCGCGACCGGGCGAGCGCGATGACAACGGTGACGTGCTCGTGCAGTCCGATCCCCGTCGTGGCAAGCACATCAAGCAGTGGGACCCGGAGGAGCGCGAGTATTACTACGCCGACCGACCCATCCCGTACAAGGTGGTGCTCGCCGACGAGTACGCGATGGTGAACCGTGAGCTGCACCGCAATCTGATCGACGCGCTACCGCCCGGTGGCCGTCTCTGCATGTTCGGTGACGTGAACCAGCTACGGCCCATCGAGCAGGGCAAGTATCGCGCAGACGCGGAGAGCCCGTTTCAGGCGGGGCTGCGTCGGTTCAACGGCACCGTGCTGACGACCGTGCATCGTACGACTGAGGGCAGCGGCATCGCCATCAACGGTGAGCGCATCCTCTTGGGGCGGGTGCCACTGCGTCGTGACGACTTCGTAATGCGTGTTACGGAGCAGCCAGTCAACGCGCTGATCGAGGTCGCGATGGACCTGCTAGAGAAGGGCATCAACCTCGGCACGAACGTGGGCCAGATCATCAGTGCCACGCGCAAGACGTGGATCGGCACGTACAAGCTGAACATCGCGTTGCAGGACCTGCTCAATCCCATCGGGCGAGGCATGCGCGTGCGTTTGGAGCGACACAAGTGGGACACCACCATGCCCATCAGTGTCGGCGTCGGTGACAAGATCATCTGGACCGAGAACGCGTACGACCTGCGTGACTGGTGGGACCGCTTCATCGACGGTGAGCCATCGAAGGGGTACGTACCGACACCGCCTGACAAGATCATTATGAACGGTGAGAGTGGGGTCATCACCTACATCGACCCGTTCAGCAACCTCACCATCGACCTCGGTGATCGCATCGTCAACGTGCCGCACAAGCAGACGATCGAGACGAAGCACGGTGGCCTCGTTGACATCGACCCGCGACGCACCATCGACCTCGGCTTCTGCATCACCACGCACAAGGCGCAGGGCAGCGAGTGGGAGCACGTCGTGTACGTGCTCAACAAGAGTACCATGATGATGCAGTGCCGCAGCAACTTCTACACGGCTATCAGTCGAGGACGCAAGACGGCGACGGTGATCGCAGACCAGCGGTCGTTGCAGAACAGTGTCGTACAGATCGTCCCGCCCATCGAGAGGAACCGCAAGTGAACGACAACGAGAAGCAGACGCAAGCCGAGCACCTGATGATACTCGCACGCGACACCATCTTTGGCAGCGCGCAGGCTGCGTACGGCGACCCAGCTACCAACCATGCGGGCATCGCAGCGTTGTGGCGTGCGTACTTCGGCATCCGCGCGGACTACGGCAGCTCGCATATCAGCGGCATCGACGGCGAGGACGTAGCCATGTGCTTCCTGCTGGCGAAGATCGCACGTGCGTCACATCGCAGCCACCGACCGGACCCGCTCAACGAGGACACGTTCGTGGACATGATCGGCTACGCAGCCATCGCTGGTCAGTGCCGTGAGGAGCGTATCGCTGCTGACCTGCACGTGTTGACGGAGGGCAGCGAATGATCAAGTCATCACGTGACATGAACCTCGCCATCCGTGAGCGGTGCGCGCAGTTGGGCCTCACCGTGCAGTGCGCGTGCGATGGTGCCATCAATGCGCGCATCGCCATCGTCGCAGAGGCACCGGGCGAGCGCGAAGTGACAATGGGCATGCCCCTCGTAGGCGGCTCGGGGCAGGTGCTGTGGTCGCAGCTACGCAAGTACGGTGTCAAACGCACGGACGTGTACATCACGAACGTGGTCAAACGGCAGTTGATCTCGTACAACGACAACAAGACTGCGATCGGTGCCGCTGAGTTGCAGCATTGGCAAGAGCTGCTGCGTTGGGAGCTGACGCAGTTGCCCAACATCACGACCGTGCTGATCCTCGGTGGCCCAGCCATGCAGGCGCTCACAGGTGAGACGGGCATCATGCAGTGGCGTGGCAGCGTCGTGCCGTTCGAGCTACGCTACGTCGAGACGTTCGAGCATGCGATGCCCATCGTCAATCGCAAGCAGCTAACAGGTGTTATCACGTACAACCCTGCGTTCGTGATACGCGAGCCCAAGACCGAGCCCGTGTTCAACATGGACCTGCACAAGCTCGACCGCGTGGTCAAGGGCAAGTGGAAGCCGCACACGATCACTGCGCATATCAACCCGACGCCCGCGCAGGCAGGTGAGTGGATACGTGAGATGGCGCAGGGCGGTCTGCCCATCGCGTTCGACATCGAGACGATGGGCGGTGAGACTGCGTGCGTCGGCTTCGCGAACAATCCGCACGAGGGCATGTGTATCAACTTCCGCGATGCCAAGCACAATCGGTGGTCATGCGAGGACGAGCGCGTCGTACGGATGCGGCTGCAATGGTTGTTCCAACAGGAACAGGCGCAGTTCGTGGCGCAGAATGGCATGTTCGACACAACGTGGCTGTGGTTCAAGGACCGCATCCGCGTCAAGCCGCTATGGTTCGACACCATGCTTGCTCACCACACGCTGTACTCGCAGCTACCGCACAACCTCGGCTTCCTCACTGCACAGTACACCGACCATCCGTACTACAAGGACGATGGCAAGCTGTGGCGTGAGGGTGGCGACATCGACGTGTTCTGGCGCTACAACGTGACGGACGTGTGCATCACGCGTGCGTGTCAGATGCGCATGGAGAACGAGCTTGCCAGCTTCGGGCAGTCGGCGTTCTTCTTCGACCACGTCATGCGACTGCAACCGCATCTCGCGCGTATGACCGTCGCAGGTCTGCGCGTGGATGCGCCATTCAAGGAGCAGCTCACCAGCGAGTTGACTGAGCAGGTAGCACTGTTACGAGAAACGTTCCAAGCAGCAGCACGCAAGGCTACGCACAATGCTGAGTTGGTCGTCAACCCCGACAGCCCGGTACAACTCGCGCAGCTATTCTTCAAGCAGCTACGCCTCGTCGGGCGTGGTGGCAGCACCGATGCAGTAAACCGTCAGCGGATGCACGACCATCCGCAGACGGGCGTTGATGCGCGTGCGATGCTCGAAGCACTCGACAAGTACAAGAAGGACGCCAAGTTCCTCGGCACCTACGCAGAGATGCGGATCGACCATGACGGTCGCGTGCGATGCGAGTACAAGCAGACCGGGGTGCAGTCCGCCCCCGGTCGTCTGTCATCGTCGTCGGTCATGTGGGGCAGTGGCGGCAACCTGCAAAACTGGCCCGAGCGTGCGCACCGCATGGTGATCACCGATCCCGACTACGTGTTCGTCTACTTCGACCTGTCACAAGCAGAGGCGCGTGTCGTTGGCTGGCTCGCGAACATCGAGACGTGGATCGAGCAGTTCGAGCGTGCGCGGTTCGATGGCGAATACGACTGCCATCGCGCGCTCGCCTCCGAAATGTTCGGCACGCCGTACGACGACGTTCCCACGTTCGACCGTAACGACGATGGGACCGTCACCCTGCGGTTCGTAGCCAAGCGGTGCAGACACGGGCTCAACTACCGGATGCAGGCGCCGAAGCTCGCGGAGACGACCGGGCTTCCGCTCGCGCGTGCGTATGAAGCGTTCAACCTGTACCATGCTGCCTCTCCTGAGCTGCGTACGTGGTGGGGTGTCGAGGAGGCTGAGGTTCGTCGGCATCGGCAACTCGTATCCCCCAAGGGTCGCGTGCTTCGCATCATGGAGAGGCTGACAGAGGAAGCACTTGAAAGCATCATCGCCTTCAAGCCGCAGAGTACCATAGGCGACCACGTTTCGGAAGTGATATATCGTGCAGAGGATGACGATGCATGGCCTCGTCGTGGTCGGATCGCGCTGAACATCCATGATGCGCTCATTGCCCTCGTCCACCGTGACGATGCTCTAACGGCTGCGCGGGTGATGAAGCTCCATGCCGAGGCTCCCATCATGGTGAACGGGCGACCGCTCATCATCCCTGCCGACCTCGCCGTCAGCCGACCGGACGAGCAGGGCGTGCATCGGTGGAGTACGCTCAAGAAAGTCAAGACGTTAGACCAGATGTCTGACGTGCTGCGAGATATGAGGGCAGCGGCATGACCGACGACGTAGAGGACGCACAGGTCGTACCAACGCACGACCCGAGCACGGAGGGCAAGATCAAGTGCCCGAAGTGTCGCGACGGCTATCTCACCGACGTGCTCGACAGCCGACCGACTGTCTATCTCGACGTCTCGTGCATCCGCAGACGACGCAGGTGCCAGCTATGCCGAGCACGCTCGACCACGTACGAGGTAGCGGCTGCGACGTTCGAGCACATCATCCGTGTCGAGGGCGCGAAGCATCAGTTCGCATTGCGCATCGTCGAGCTGATCGACAGCGAAGTGCGTGCAGAGATAGTGCGTCGGCTGACGAATGAGAGTAGCGAAGTGACCATCACGCCATCCTACCGGGACATCGAGTAACACGTGTTACCACAATGAACTACGCACGTCTCGTCCCACGCGACAGCTTCATCGGCGAGTACATGCTCATGTGCTCGCCGTTGGAGACGCCGTCGGAGTACGACTTCTGGACAGCGGTGTGGGCGCTCGGCACGTGCGTAGGGCGGGGGGTGTATGTCCCTCGCCCGCACTCGCCCATCCACATGAACTGGTACGTGATGCTCGTGTCCGAGAGCGGTGTCACTCGCAAGAGCACGGCGATACGCATGTCTCGTGACACCGTTAGCGAAGTGCTAAGCGATGCGCACCTGCTCGAAGGGCGCGCCACGCCCGAGCATCTATTCGACCGACTAGCGCAGCAGCCGCATATCGGCATCGCCGTCAGTGAGCTAGTCACGTTCCTCGGACGTGAGAGCTACGTCATCGAGCTACCTGCGATGCTCACGGACCTCTACGACTGCCCGAAGATGCGCACCGGTGGCAGCGTGTCACGTGGACAGCGCGTGATCGAGAACGCATTCGTGACGTTCATCAGCGCCAGCACGCCATCATGGCTCGTCGGTGCGGTCAACCCGAGCGTGATCGAGGGCGGCTTCACGTCGCGCTGCATCTTCGTGCATGCCGAGAAGCCAAAGCAGCGGGTGCCGTGGCCTAGCGTAGCCACCACGATCACCGAGTGCGCGACACAGCTGCAATCGTGCATAGCCCGTGCACGTGAGGTCGAGCGCATCGAGCTGATGCCCGCAGCCATGCGACGCTACCAGTCGTGGTATCGTCAGCGTGACACGCTCACGAGTGATCCGTTCCTCGCATCGTTCTACGGACGCGAGGACAGCCACGTGCTGCGTCTAGCTGCAACGCTCGCCATCAACGACGGTAGCCTCGCCATCGACCTCAATCACCTGAACAAAGCCATCAGGGTGATCGCACTCGCCAAGGCTGGTGCGTTGCAGGTGTTCAGTGCGCGTGGCACGTCGGTGCGCATGGCACAGGGCATCGACCGAATCACGCGCCTGCTGATCGAGGCAGGTGCAGTGGGCGTACCGCACACTCCCATGTATGCAAGCGTGCGACACTTCATGTCTGCTGAGGACTTCCGCATCGTCATGGAGTACATGAACGAGCTAGGCATGGTGCGCATAGGCATCGAGGGCCGCACCGGGCAGCGTCGCGGTGGGCCGAGAGCGCGTCGCTACTTCCGCACGGACAAGACGACGCATCGCGAGAAGGTCGATGCCTTACGAGGCGCAGTGCTTAACTAGCGTGACGCCTACGCAGGTTGTCATCCACCGCATCCACGAAGCTGTCGAGCGTCCAGTCGGGGTCATCGAACTTCTCACGCATGAACGTCTCGAACTCGCCGTACTCATCGAGCACGATGCCGTACCGCTCCATCATCATGTCGTTCGCACGGTTGAGCGAGTGGTTGACGACGCGCAGGGGCACGGCCTTGTCCTTGTTCCCCTGCATGCGACGGTACGACTTGCGTAGCTGACTGATCTCGTCCATCTGACGCGCGTGCATCGGACTGCCGAAGTATTCTGCGACGTACGTGCCCTGCTTCTGTAGCACCTTGTTCGACAGCTTCTGCGGCATCTCGGTGATGAGCTTCGAGAACGGGATGTCCGCATCGAGCGGCTCGTTGAGCGTCGGGTGTAGCGCACGCATCACCGTGGTCATGCGCTCCAACGCACCGTCGATCTCGTAGGCGCGGCTGCTGCTATGCGTGCCAAGCGGACGCACCAGCTTCGACTGGTCGAACAGGTTGTACCGTGCGATCTGCTTATCGACGTAGCCCTCACGCACAACGTCGAACACGCGGTCCATCGCGTCGAAGTAGCCACGGTCGTACTTCTCTACCTGACTGTCCATGACCTCGGCGGCCTCGCCCCAGATGCGACCGCTTGTACCGAGCGCAGACACGAGCAGGTTGTACACGCGGTCGGTGATGATGCCCTGATTGAGCCCCGTGCCACGCTGCTCCGACAGGCCACCATCCTCGAACGGCTCACGGAACGGCTCACCGCGCTGTACCAAGCCGCCGACGTTGATCTGCCCGTACCCGAGCGCACTCGTCGCGATGTTCGCCAGCACGGGCACGCCAAGGCTGAACAGCTCACCGACTGCACCGATGATGCGTTGCCCCATCGGCGTCTCGACGGACGTGTCCTCACCGAACATGCCGCTGAACAGCGTCGATGCGATGGTCGTCAGCCCGCCTAGCTCCGGTGCGAGGCCGATGGTGATCAGATGCTTGCCAGCGTCGAACGGCTCACCCTCGTGCGGCAGCTCCACGTACATGTTGGCAATGCGCGCATAGTCGGGCGTCTTGTTCTGCACATAGTCGCGTGCCTCGGGTGACATGGTCGCCTCGGAGTACCACTTCGCAGCAGTGACGCCTAGCACCACGCTGTACGCAGCCGGGTTCTTCCACTGCGCGAACAGGTGCGACACCGAGTGCACCATCACGCCGCCATAGGGGATGCCCGACAGCGTCTTGTTGAACCAGTCCACGGTGCCACGCCGAGACGGGTCACTGGCGACATCGCGCACGTGCTTCGTGATCTGGTCGTACGTGGCACGCGAGATCGTGTCACCGGGAGGCAGTGCCATCTTCGCTGCTGCCACGTTGCGTGAGAACAGCCCCATGCGATACGCGTCACGGATCGTGTCGAGCATGTCCACGTACCCGGTCTTGTTGAGTACACGCTCGACGCGGTTCAGCTTCTCGATGTCGCTCGCGAACGAATTGGACGAGTACCCGCTTAGGTGCATCAGCCCGTACTTCGTCTTGAGGAACGCGTCGGCAGCACGTGCCGCAGCAACGGGCGTCACGTTGCCACCGAGCATCTGCACGTTCTGCGCCATCTTCTCAGCGATCATCTGCCGATAGCGACCCATGCCGCCTTCGATGATGCCCTCGAACACGAGCAGTGGCGTGTCGATAGCACGTGTTACCGGGGCGAGCGCAGCACGTACGAGCGATGGCGCACCGACCTTGACGAGCCCTTGATCGAGGAAGCCCGACACCACCTTGTCGGTATTGGCAGCGAGCATGCCGAACATGGCGTCGTACATGAGCGCGGTCGGTGCGAACAACGGGTTGAAGTTGCCGGTGGTGAACTTCTGGAACGTGCGACGCAGGAACTCGTTCGTCGGTGACACCGCATGCGGCTGGAACTCTAGCAGCCGCTTCGTGCGCGGATCAGCGACGCGGAACTCCTGCATCTTGCCGTCCACGGGCACCTTGATCGCGTACCCCTTGAGCGTCTTGGCATGGGCAGCGTCACGCACGCGCACGACACTGCGCACACCGTTCTTGAACGACGTGTCGGGCGCGTCTGCGATCATGTTCAGGTATGCCCTGCGCGCCTGCATCTCGTTGACCTTGGAGGTCTTGTCACGCATGTAGTGCGCGAGTGCGGACATCGCGTCGGCAGGCTCACGGATGCCACCACCGCCTTCGATCTCAACGGGGTCGAGCGTCTTGCCCTGCATGCGCGATGCCCATAGCTGCACCTTGCGCTTGGCACTGCGCACGCCTTTCACGAGGTCAGCAGCCTCGATCTGCGGCACGAATGCACGGGTCGAGCGACGGGCCAGCTCTGGTGCGTCGATGCCACCGACTGCATGCTCCCAGCGAGCAACGCCACGCACCGTCTGGTCGTACGCGTCCATGACCTGCTTGATCTTGGGATCGTTGGTAGCAGCGTCGATGCGTATCTGCAACTCGGTGTCCGAGACGGGGAGACGCGGCTTCGGTTGCGCCAGCCCACGCTCGGCCCGCTCGTGACGCGCGCTCATGCCTAGCTGGAATATCTCCTTCTGCTGCGGTGTCAGCGATGCGTGCGCATTGTCGAGTGCCGTCTTGGGTGGCACGCGGAACTCACCATCCTGCCCGAGCAGACCGAGCGTCGTGTATCGCTGATACGTCGCCTCGTTCGAGTGACGCGTCAGTGCGGTGAGCATGGTGTCGTACTGCTCGGCCTCAGCCTTGCCTACCGTCGTGCGCACGTCATCGACTAGCAGTCCTGCGTCGTTGGTGAGCGTTGCACCGACACGGCGCACTTTGGACCCCATAGCAGCCACGGCCCCGGTAGGCGCGCTACCGGCCTGTGCAGCCCCACGTGCCAGCCGTGCCGCGCCACCCGGTCGCAGAGCCAGCCCGAGCGCCCCTAGGCCCGCCACAGCCGCTCCCGTGGCCGCTACCTCGCTACCACTGTCGCCTGCCTCCGCATCTGGCACACCCGTAACAGGCGTTACCGACCCGGACGTGATGCTGTCCTCGCGGTCCTGCTGGATGAGCATGCCTGCGACGGTCGGCTCCTCCGCCAATGCGCGCGTTGCGTCGTTCACTGCGATGCCGACGCCGAGGTTCGCGCCCATGATGGCGCCCTTGCGTGTCACCGTCGCAGCCGGATCGAGCACCGTCATCGGTGTCGCCAACTCGACGCCACGCAGCGCGACCTTGAGGCCCGTGCGTACGGCGGTGTTCGTCACGCGGTTGATCGCGGCTGCGGGCTTGCTGAAGATCGAAGCGGGCAGAGTTGCGGCGGTCGAGAGCAGCACGCCGCCGACTTCCTCATCGAGAGGGACGCTGCCATCAGGGTTGTTCGTGACGCCAGCGATGTCGCCACCCCACTTGTACCACTCCATCGCACTCTGCAAGCCGGTACGGAGCACTGCCTCGGGGTGCTCGGCGATGATGCGTCGCGCTTCTTCATCACCTGCCTCTGCCTCGGTGATGAGCTGCTTGCCCTCGTCAGACAGCACCGCGTCGCCCCACGGCTCGCCCTTCGCGAACTTGTCGATAGCCGCACCAGCGAGGCCGTACAAGCCAGAGATGGCACCGGGCGCGGATGCAATCTCCTGCACACCACGGCGACCACTGCGCATGGCGAGGCTCTCTTGCCCTTCCTCACGCATGGCGAGGTCGAGAGGCGAACCGGGCGGTGGCATGGGCCTGCTCGGTGGAGCATCGGGCGTCGGCTCGTCGCGTGGTATCTGCACAGGCAGCGTCTCTGCACGCGGACGCGGCATCGGCCCGTCACTGGTCGGCGCGGTAACAGGTGTTACCGTCGCGCCGCTTTTCTGTGCTTCCAATGCACGTGCGAGCGGGCTATCCGGTGGCGGTGCCGGCTTCGACGCTGCCTGCTGCTGCTCTAGTGCGAGCGCGAGAGGGCTTCCGGGAGGGGGTGTGGGCATCGTGTCACTCGACAGGCTGACCGGTTACGTCATCGTAGTACGTGTCGCCGACCTTGGTGACGCCAGCCAAGTCGCCGCTGCCACCGCCATCACCAGACGGTGGCACGTTGATGCCGCTCGGCGTCTTGTTGAGACGGCCATAGCGCAGCACCTGCCATTCACCACCTGCACCACGCAGCTCCGACAGCACACTCGCGTCGAGGTCGGACGGATCGACCCATGTCTCCTCACCTGTCTGGCCGTTGCGGATCAGCCACTCGGTCGCCTTGCCGCCACCGCTACTGCCACCGCCACCGCCCTTGCCGACACGGTTGAGCCGCGCGATGTCGGCCTGCATCTTCTGCATGTTCAGACGATCCATCGCCGATGCATAGTCGCCACCGAACAACACGTCCTTCGCACCGCCCATCGACTGTGCGATCCTGTCGGGCACCGCACCGCCGAATGCCTGCGCGATCTCGGGCGCATTGTTCATCAGGTTGCGCATGATCTCGGAGTTGGCGGTCAACTCCGCTTGCGTGCGCGACGCACTGTTCGCACGCACCTGATCGAGCAGCCCGGCTACATCACCGCCGAAGCCGGGACCGCGAAACGTCGGGACAGCCATTAGCTGATCGCTCCTGTGTTAGCACCCCACCGCTTGAGCAACTCGTTGTCCATGTCGATCTGGTGCTTCGTGTTGACAGCAGACATGCCGAGCTTCGACAGGTCGGTGAGCGTATCGCCCATTGCGTAGTTGGGCGACTGGTACTCCATCTGTGGCGACCCGCGCATGATCGAGAGTAGCTGCTGATCGGCACTGCCCGTCGAACGCGCCTGCGGACCCTGCGGTGAGTAGCCGTTGACGGGCGTTGCACCAGCCGTGGACGCACGACGGAAGTAGTCGTACATCTTCGACGCACGGTCGATGTCGCTGTTGTACTGACTGTCCGCAGTCTGCATCGCTGACAACTGCGCATCGACGCCCGCCTGCCGAGACGACTGCGCATCGCTCGCTGCTCGTGCATCACGCGTCAGCTCGGCTGCATTGACGCCGCCACCCGCGCGGATGCCCTGACGTGCGACCATCTCGCCCGCACGGTCGGCTGCATCGTTGCGCGTCTCGGCACCACGGGCGAGGAATAGCTGCCGCAGTGCATCCTGATCGGGCCGCTGCACGCCCTGCAACTCGCGCAGCGCCATCGACGCGAGGGCATCCTCCTGCCCCTGCCGCCCCTCATTGCGCCCCGCGATAACACGGTTACGAGCAGTGTCATCAGTGAGCGCACGAAGCTGCTCCTGCTCGGTGCCGGTCTGCAATGCCTGCTGGTTCTCCGACAGGTCCGTGACCCAGCCACGCCCCGGCACGAAGTACGTGCGGTTGCCGGCTGCGTCGGTCGTGCCCTGCTTGGCCTCGCCCTGCTGACGCTGCGCCTCCACCTGTGCGTTGCGCTGTGCAGCGATCTGCCTGTAGAAGTTTTGCAGGCTGATCTGCTCGTTGACCTGATTGGCACGGTTCTGCTCGACACCGCCTATGATGCTGCTAAGACCACCAGCAGCAGTCGATGCGAGCATCGCGATGGTGATCGGGTCCATGTCAGAATGCTCCCTGCGTACCGAGGCCGCGCTCTTTCTCCTCGTCTGTCTTGCGGTCCTTGATGGCGGACAGCAGTGAACCGCTCTGCGCGCCCATGCCGGTGTTGGTCGCGCCCTGCCCGATGCCGCCCTTCTGGATCAGCGACGCGATGTCGAAGAACTGCTCGCCGCCCGCTGCGTTGCGGATCGCGCCTTCGAGGCCGCCCGAGAGGTCGCTCTGCTTGGACGTGAGCTGCTTCTGGTACGTGTTCGGGTCGAACGTGCTGCCGAAGTCCCACGATCCCGCAGCGGTGTTCGCGTTCTTGACGATGTCGTCGAGCGACGTGCGATACCCACCGAGGATGCCACCGCCGATGTCCTGCAACTTGCTGTTGGCCGCCGTCCTTTGCGTGCCGAGGTTCTTCATCGCGTAGTCGTAGCCGACATCGTTGAGCGTGCCACGGTCACGTGCGCGCATGATCGCGTCACTCGCGTCACCGAACTGCTCGCCGAGGATGGCGTCGATGATCGCGTCGTCCGCAGTCGATGCGAACGCGTTGTCGCTGTAGCCCGCAGGCGCGAACTTGCTGATCGCTTGCTGGTTCTGCTTGATCGTCGCGTTGCGGATGTCGTCGAGCACGGTGTTGCCGAGCGAGCTGCTGAACCCAGTGCTACCACCGAACGCCTTGCCGCCCTGCTCCAGATCGAGCGCGGCAGTGATGCGGTCCATGTAGTCACTGCTGTCCACGCCCTTCGACTTGAACAGGTTCTTGATGCCACTGAGCGCCTGATTGCGCGACGCACCGAGGTCCGCGGTCCACTGCGAGCGGTCCTCCGCTTCCTTAGCAGCCGCCTGCTGCGCTGCCGCCACCGACGCCTTCTGGTCGAGGTCGTACTGCGCCTGTAGCTGCTTGATCTGCGCCTCCGCCTCCTTCATCGGATCGGGCGCTGCGACCGTGCTGCTCTTGCCACCGCACATCAGCTTATCTCCTTCATCGTCAGCACGCCCACGGTGGCGTACCCGAGTGCGTTGTACAACTTCTCGGTGCGCTCCGTATGCACACCGGTTGTGACGCCGAGGAAGATGCGCGATGCACGTTGCTCACGTGCCCATGCCTCGAATGCGCCGATCAGTTCTCTCGCGACCGCACCACGCCGCGCGTCTTTCGCAACGAATAGCATCTCGTCGGTCGCGAAACGGACATGGGCAAACCCATATTCGCCGACTGTGCCGACGATAAAGCCCTGCACCGTATCGTCATCGACGAGCGCCACACGAACGCACGCTTCGGGCGACTGACGCATGGTGTATGCATACTCGATGACCTTGTTCACGTCCTTCGGCATGTCACGGTACGTCGGGCTCTCGTTCCACATGTCCATCGCCAGCCGAACACCGGCCAGCAACTGCGCGTCTGTCGGCGTGGCGATGGTAACATGTGTCACGACGGATGCACGATCTGCATGATGGCGTCCCAGAAGAAGAACTGGATGTCCGGGTGCCAACTGTCGCGTCCCTCGCTCCACACGATCGGTCCCGGCCCGCCGTTGTTCTTCGTGCCGATGTGCGCGATGCTGTTGTAGTCCTCCTCGTCGAAGAACGACATGATGTCGTACGCCTGCGACCACCGCTCCATGAAGTCGTCAACGCCGTCGTCCTCGAACGCGATGTTGCTGTTCGCAGCCATCGGCAGCAGCATGCAGTTGGTGATGTACACCGTCCAGAACGCATAGCCCATCGCGCTGCGGATGCCACCGCCATCGACGCCGTTGATCTCGTACACCATCGCGCCCTCACCGGGATGGTGCGGCATCTTGCTGGTATCGCCGAGGCAGTAGCCACGCTTCTTGCCGTCAACGGTCACACCCTTGTCGCCATCGACAGCGTACTGGTTGACCCCGACGTACTTGTTGCTGCCCGCAGTGCGCTTGGACGGCGGCAGCACCTTGTTCAGCCCGCGCTCGTCGTTCGGCAGCAGGAACTTGGCGAGGTCCGTCATCGGTGCGCCGTAGTATTTCAGGTTCGCGAGCGACGCATTGATGTCACTGTCACTCGGTGCAGCAGCGGACGTGTCACTGCGGTAGTATTGCTCCTGCTCGCTCTCACTGATGCCCGCATTGCGCCAGTTGAGCGTCTTGTACAGGTTGCCGCTCGTACCACCGAACGCCGACTTCACTTCACTGCGCACCGCTGCGATGCTCGTGCTGTTGAGGAACGTGTTCAGCTCGTCGTAGCCGAACCACTCACCGCACAGGATCAGCACGGCGGGGATCGGGAAGCTGATGTTGGGACCGACATCCTTGAAGTCGGTGCCCTTCATGCCAGTGATGGTCCACTCACCGTGCGACTTGCTGCTGTCATTGCCCTCCCACGCACGGATGAGCGCGAGTGCATGGAAGATGGCGTCAATGCGCGCCTTCACGTTGTCACTCGTACCAGCCCACAGGTCGCTGCGGCGGTACATGTGGAACCACGTCAGCGCCAGTGCCTCCAACTGCGCACCGGGGCCATTCATGCCGCACGGTCCCTTGTCTGGGGAGGTGAGCTGACCGAGGATGGCCGTAACATTGTTACGAACATCGCTGCGTTCGTCACCGCCGATGTACGCATATACCGTCGTGAACAGCGCAGTGCCGAGCGCACCGTAGTTGCAGTTGCTGTTGCCCTTGTTGCCGTACTTGATCAGCGGGAACTTGAGCGCAGTGTCAACCATCGACTGCGGGATGACAGGCCAGTCGCCGCTTGGTTCGGGATCGGGACCGGGATCAGGCGGCTCGGGGTCGGGGCCGGGGTCTTGCACACCATCGGGCGTCGCAGTGAGCGTCCACGGCTGATCGACCTGCAACACGAGTGACGTGTCACCGCTCGTCGATGCATCACCGCGCGCGACCTCGCTGCCGTTGACGAGGAACCGCCACGCGGATGAGCCTGCGACCTTGATCTTGTCCTTCATGCTGTCCTCTCCAGCGACGTGATGCGCTCTGTCAGCGCGATGATCTGCTCTTGCTGCTCCTGCACCGCACGCACGAGCACTGCAACAACTGCATCCTTGCGCATGGCGTACGTGTCGAGGTCGCCTTCGATATCGGGATCAGCGGGCCATATCTCGACAATCTCGGGGATGAGCGGTTCGACTTCCTGCGCGATGAAGCCGATGTCGTGCCGCTGCTCTGCGATCCAGTCGAACTCCACCGGGCGCAGTGCCATGATGGTGTCGAGGCCGTAGTGTATGTCAGCGACGTTCTCTTTCAGCCGTGCATCGCTCGTGCCCGCCGCCCAACCGGACGCGCTGCTGACCGTTGCCCACGCCACACCGCTGGCATTGTTGACGCGCATGATAGCACCGTCAGGCACCTGCAAGTAGTTGTAGCTGCTGGTGCGCTGGAACTTGATCTGCGAGGTCGTCGCCATGCCGACTTCGACAGTTCCATGACCAGCCGCCAGCTTCGTGAGCGGGACCGTCTGTACCTCAATCGGTGACGCCCACAGGAACGTTGCCACGACGGCACCGTTCGCGTCGCCTTGCGAGAAGCGGAAATTGCTGTTGCCTACTGTCAGCAGCAGGTTGGGGTAACTGCCTGCTGGTGTGCTGTCCGCGAACCAGATGCTCGGGTAGGTGCTGTCGAGTTTCAGGTTGACGGTGGTGCCACCGATTTCACCACCGATGCTCACGCCCTTGTAGATGTTGAACGTGTCGGTGCCACCGCTGACGACGGTGCGGATTTGCCAGATTGGATCGACGGTGGCGAAGTTGGCGGTCTTTGCAGCTTGCAGCATGAACGTCGCACCGTCGTTCACGAAGCGGTAGTGTCCGGCAGGTGATGCAGCAGCGGTGCTGTCGAACTCCAGCACGGGCACCGCACCGCCCAACGCGAGTGGACCGGGCATCGTCCATCCAGCGGGCGCGCTGAGGAGGCCGCTGCCATCAGCATTCAGTTGCAGGTAGCTGACGGTCGAAGCAGTGTTGGCCCGGTTACGCAGGACGACATCGTTCGCTGCGGTCGAGTAGAGCGCGAGCCGCTCCAACGACGCGTCAGCATTCAGCAGTCGCAGGGCGTACACAGCCTGCCCCGAATTGCCCCTGACCGCGAACGGATAGGTGCTGCCGGTCGGATTGCTGACGGTCAGGTCAATCGTCAGTCCACCGTTCAACGTACCACCGGTCAGCGGCAGGAACGGTCCACCCGCTGCACCTGCAACGCTGTCCACGTACGCCTTGTTCGCTGCATGCGCATTGAGCGTCGGTGCAGCAGCGGGCAGCACGAGTGGCCCCGTCATCGTGTCGCCAGCCTTGAGCACGCGATTGTTGGCATTCGTGTTCGCAGCAGCGGCAGCACTGGCAGCATTGGTGATTGCCGTGTCCTGCGTCGCGTTCTTCGCATCGACGGATGCGATGCTCGGGTAGAACGCCGCGTAGTCGCCCGCAGCCGCAATCACGTTGCCGGTGCGCCCGAACACGCTCTCGACGGGCGGGCCTAGCTCCGTCACAAGTGTCCAGTGCCCTGCCGCGATGTCCGTCGCGAAGTCAGTCGAGGACGTGTGCGCGTCGTTCGCGCGATAGAACTTGCTGGTGTCCGTCGGATCGTACACGCCATCGCCAGCGGTGTACGTAGTCAGCGGACGCCAGATGCCCTTGATGTTGAGGAACCCGATGGCAGTGTTGAGCAGTGCATCGACCTGTATCCAATTCTGCCACTCGTAGTCGTGCCACGTCACCCAATTGAAGTTGATGAGGTTGAAGTCGAACACATTCGTGTAGCCCGCGACGGGACCGTTGCCCTCGTCAGCGAGCGCCTGATACGCGGGTGGCAGCGTCACGTCGTACGGCACATCGGCACCGAAGATGCCGGGCAGGAACCGACGCGGACGATAGGGACCGGTCATCGCCTGATGCTCCCATTCTGGTACAGCAGCGAGATGGCGACCACGTTCAGCGGCTCTGCGATGATGCCCTCGAAGCGTAGCTTGAACAGCTTGCCGCGTGCCGTCCACGCGTATAGCCGCTGGTCCTGCGTGCGCCTGCCACCGCCGTATGGCTGCTGCCCATTGCCGTAGCCGCCGTTGTCACCACCGACGAGGGTGATAACATTGTTAGGGATAAGCAGCCCATCGAGCTTGTACAGCCCGTCAACGAACATCATCATGGTGAACGTCGCAGTGCCGCGCGTGTCGAGCTGCATGTAGCGCGTATGCTTCTCGTGCATGCGCTTGTCGAAGTCGGCCCACGGTAGCTCCCACGCGAACGCTATCGGCGAGACGGCGGGCGTGCCCTCGAAGTCTTGGTAGATCGGGTTGTTCCCGTCACCATACGTGTACAGCTTCTTATCGTCTGCGAAGATCACGCTGCCTAGCTCCGTGCGGCATGACGCGCGCCACCGCCACCCACGGAACCGTGCCCACGCGCGTATCTTCAACTCGTTGACGAACGTGTAGATGTAGCCGTACGTCTCCGTCCACTGCGGCTGGTAGTCTACCGTCGCACCGCCACCCGTCAGCGTGCTGTTCGGGTCCGTGGTGATGTCCGTCGTTGGCGTGATCTGCACGATGTTCGTGTTGATCACGCGCTCGATCTCGATGTCCACGTTGTTCAGCTTCGCGGGCGTCACCGTGTTGAACGCGGTCACGTTGCGGAAGCGCACGATGTCGCCGACCTCGAACGGATGGTTCGGGACGCGCACCCATAGCGACTTCTTGTCGGTGGCGAGCACCTGAAACGGGTCCGCGCCCAGCCGACGCCACGTCGCACTGTGATTGGGGACGAAGCACATGTACTGCTTGTCGTTGCTGTTGTACACAGCATGCGCACCGAGCACGGTGTCGGCCTCTAGCAGACGCGTCACGTTGCGATTGACCGCTGGGTCGATCAGCTCGCTGACACGCTTGGGCTCAGTGCTGCCAGAGTACAGCGACCGCGCAATGCTGATCACGCCGAGGCTGTCAAGGCAGAACAGGTCGTTGCCGAGGTTGACCATGCTGCGATGTGCGTGACAGCCATAGCCCTCGATCACGTCGTTGAAGTCGGGCTGATGCACCGGGGGCGTATCTGCCGAGTAGATGCCGAGCTTGCCTAGCACCGACGCAGAGAAGAACGACGCGACTAGCTGGTCGCGGTACCGATTGATCCCGGTGATCACCTGCTCGCCCTGCACGCCGACCTTGCCGAGGTCCACGTACGTCGCGTCGTTCGGTGCCGCGTCGCCGTACCACGTGCCGCTCGTGTTCTGGTTGCTAATATGCACGCGGTCGGGGTGCAGCGGATCGCCTGCCATGACGAGGTACTTGTTCATCGCGACGACGTAGCGACAGATGGGCACGTTGACGTTCGTGCCCGTGCCCTCGTCCGCGAGATACTGCACCGGCTTGGCATTCGTGAAGTCGATGATCAGCGGCTTGTCCACGCCGTTGCACGCGATCAGCTTGCCGTTGAAGATGGCGAACGACGCGAACACCGTCGCGCCCCATGCTGCTGGCCCACCGGTGAGTGCCGCAGCGATGGCAGTGTTCCACACGACCGTCGTGGTGCCGTCACCAAGCGTGCGCGAGATGCGGCCATCTGATAACACTGTTACGACGCTGTCTTGGAAGTACGTGATGTTGACCACGTACTGCGTGCCCGTCATCGACACTGGCGCGAGGGCGAGGTCACGGAGCATCCGCGTCCCCCAGCGGATGCCCATGCTGCCATCTTCCTCGCGCGTCATGTTGTCGAGCACGACCGAGAACCGCGTTGCGAGGTTCAAGTCGTTGTCAACGACGTTCCAGCCACCGCTGAACTCGCGCACAGTCGCGTCCTCTAGCGCATTGCTACGCGAGCGGACGTTGGCAAGCTGCGGGGACGCGAACATCAGGCAGTCACCTGCCAGCCGTTAGCATTGCTATACGGCATCGGTGACAGCTCGATCTCGCGGTCATTCTCTGCGCCCTTGAGCTGACGCAGGCGGTCGTTGAACATGTTGCGGAACTTCTCGGTCTGTCCGGGGTTCGTACCGTCGTCCTCTAGGTAGTCGTACGCTGCGCCGAGGATGAGCAACTGGTCATCCATCGGCACGTAGTCCTCGGGCTTGAACGTGCCGTAGTACGTCATGTAGCGCACGAGCATCTGCTTGCCCGCCTCGAACGGTACGAAGCGGATCACCTTCGCTGCGTCGCTCATTGCGTACTGCGTGCGGCCAGCTACCAGCACACCTGCGGGGTTCCAGCGACGGTTCATGCTCCGTAGCGGTCGCCGATCACCCGGTCGCCACGTGAACTGCACGTCGTTGAACGCGTTGATGACAATCTCATCGCCGACCGGTGCCAGCGGTAGCTCACGCACCACGTTCTCGATGGGACGCCCGTTGGCATCCTGCGTAAGCGTCACGTACTCCATCATCTCGTCCCACCACAGCTCATCACGCACGATGATGAACTTGTGCTGGATCATCTCTGCGATGCGATCCTCAGCGTATATCTGCACGGACACGCCCGCGACCATCGACAGTCGGGTGATCGTTCGCTGAACTAGCTGGGAGAGTGTCTGCGCCATCTACGCCTCCGTTGGGGAGCGGTGACGCGGTGAGAGAGGATCACCACGCCACCGCAGTACGCACCACCGACGACGGAGCGCGTTACGTAGCCGGCTGGTCGTCGAGCCACGCACGCTTCTGCGTGAGCGACATACTGCCCCATCCAGTCGGCGGTTCCGTGTTCGTATCGAGCATGTGCTGGTCGATCTGCGCATGCGTCATCGTCGCCCACGGTGCCGGGGCGGGCTCTGCTTCGGGCGTCGTGTCCGTCTCGGGCGACGCCACGGTGAACGCCTCCTGCTCGACGTTGTCGATGGACGCCGCATCGACCTCGGGCTCGTCTGCCACCATGTCGGGCGACACGTTGCCCGTCAGCGTGACATACACGGGCGCGTACTCGTTGCCGAGCGGATCGACGGTGACGAGCCGCTTGAGCGCCGCACTGTCGGCACCGATCTGCCTACCGTACTGCGCCATCCACAGCTCCGACAGCGTGTGCGTCGAGGTCGCGCCCGTGAGCTTGTACTCCTCGAAGCCATCGGGATAGCGCACCTGACACGGTACTTCGGTGCCACCGGTCGATGGGATCGGGATGGTGACAAGGCCCGCCGACGTGACGGTGCCGTTGACGGTGAGCGTCTGCGTGTCGAACTCGGGCGACTTCATGCGGTCGCTGTACGGCTTGCCGAACGTCTGCGTCTGGTCCACCATGTACGGCACCACGAACTCGCCCGGCAGCGTGCCTGCGAATGCGAACGTGCCGCGCGCGTCACCGGCGTCGTCATCGGGCGGCGTGATGGTCACGTCCGCGTTGGGCGTCGCTGCTTCGGCGAGATAGCGGTACGGCAGACCGAACTGGTTCGTCCACGTGGCACCGGGGTCGGCCTCCACGATGGACGCGAACGCGACCGTGCCGCTGTCGTCCTCGACGTACTGCCCGTACATGTCGTAGCCCTTGACGAGCCCGCCACCTGCGACGCACGCACCGACATCGACGGGGCAGCGGATGCTCTTGCCCATCGGATACGCCAGCGAGCCGTCGATGTCGTACAGATAGAGCGTCGGCATGGCGAGGCCGCTGCGGTGCTCGATGTCGTACACGTACCCCGCTCCGGGCAGGAACGACGTGTGCCCCATCGGCTGCAACGGCGAGGTCGTGTGCAACTGCACCATCGTCAGTCTCCTTGGTTGGCGTCCACCGATGTGGTGTCGGCGCGGCTACGGGACGCACCTGCGCGCCGCTGCACCTGCTGCTTGAGCGACGGGATGCCATTGCTGACCTCGTCGCCAGTCTCCATGTCGATGAGGCCCGGTGCCTGATCGAAGCCGAGCCGCTTCAACTCGTCGCGCGTCGCCACGCGGATGCTGTTGCCGCTCGGGAAGTACACGTTGAAGCCATACGGCTCCTCGACGGTGTACTCCTCGTTGATGCCCTTCTCGGCATCGCGCCGGTACTTCGTCACGGTGACGACGCCTGCGACGGCTTCGACCTCGAAGCGCGGCTTGATGTCTTGCTGCGGCATCACTCGTCACCGACCGCTGCGGACTTGACAGCGTACATCGCTGCTGTCTCCAGATGCGTCACTGCGAGCGACTGCCTGCGACCGACGGGCGTGTTCGCCTTGATCGCGTCCTCGAACACGAGCGCGGCCTGCTTGATCGCTGCGATCTTGTCGCTGCCACTCGGGTTGAAGCTGGGGTCTGTTACCTTCGTCATGCGTATGGTCCTCTCCTACCATAGCGGCCCATGACACTGTCAGCGTCATGGGCCTGTTGCGTCAGACGGCGTCGGGGTCGTCGGGTTCCTCGTCGGGGTCGGTGTCGGGATCGACATCGTCCTCGTCGTCGTCGAGGTCCTCCGTCTCGTCGTCGTCCTCGGTCGTGTCGTCGTCCTCGACCGGCTCACCGGTGTCGTCCTCGACCGGCGGCAGACCGGCATTCTCCGCGGCCTCCTGCGAGAGCTGATGCTTGGCGGCGACGATGTCGGCGTTCTGCGCACCACGCGGCAGGATGTTGGCATGCGGATCGACGGGCTGCGACGTGTCCTCACCACGCACCGACGCGTCGAAGTCGGCATCGGCGGCGTTGTCCACGGGCGGCTCATTGGTGGGCGTCTCGGTCGGCTGCGTGTCGTCGGTGTCGGTGTCGGTGTCGGGATCGACCATGCTATGTCCTCTCTATGCATGCAGTTGCAGGGGTCGTGCAGCGCAGGCGATAACGCATGTTACCGCCTGCGGTAGTTACGTCAGTTGGAGACGACGGCGTGCGTGCGGAACGCCTTCCACATGCACCACTG
>Ga0164241_10000808_pt1 | contig 46744 bp, 53 predicted proteins | sample OricomyardsoilBY_FD_108780 | JGI IMG/M metagenome (GOLD analysis project Ga0164241, IMG submission 108780) | Backyard soil microbial communities from Emeryville, California, USA - Original compost - Back yard soil (BY) | ecosystem: Environmental > Terrestrial > Soil > Unclassified | place: USA... | reverse complement strand
CTGCTTTTGCTTGGGAAGAGCACCAAGCGTGCGCATGTTGTGAAGGCGGTCGGCCAGCTTGATCAGGATCACCCTGACGTCGGTGGCCATCGCCACCATCATCTTGCGGTAGTTCTCGGCCTGCCGCTCGTCGCGGCTCTCGAAGGTGATCCCGGTCAGCTTGGTGACGCCGTCGACCAGCTGGGCGATCTCCTCACCGAACTCGGCGCGGATCTCCTCGAGGCTGGCGCTGGTGTCCTCGACCGTGTCGTGCAGCAGTGCCGCGCAGAGCGTCTCGGTATCGAGCCGCATGCCGGCGCAGATCTGGGCAACCCCGACGGGATGGGTGATGAACTCATCGCCCGAGTGACGGAGCTGGTCGGCGTGGCGATCGCAGGCGAAATCGAAGGCGCGGGTGACTGCGGCACGGTCGATCGTCGTCAGCGCGTCGGCAATGTCTCCGTTGTCCCCACCACGGCTACTCGAGGCGTCCGCGTCGCCTGGCGCAGAGTCGAACTCCTCGACCACGGCGAAGAGGTCGGCGAGGAGCTCCTGGTCCGCTACGGCTGTCTCTGTCCTTTGAGGAATTGGTGAGCCTCCTGATAGCGAGCGCCGTAGGCACGAAACGATGCCGAGCGCTCGAGATCTGTGCTCTCTGAGGATACGACCCCAACCTCTCCGTCGCCGCCGACCGTGACTCCCTGCACCAGGTCGAGCTCCGAGAGAACCCGAAAGCAGCGAGCCGCGGTCTCGGCACCACGGGGATGAGGGCCGCTGCCGAGCAGGGCCTCACGGAGCTCATCGCCGCTCGCTTGGCCGGCTTCACGGAGGTCGCGAAAGGCTGCGACCAGGGCGGGTCGCTGGACGAGCTGCTCGGCAAGAACGCTGAGCGACAAGCGCCACTCGGCCTCACCCCAAACCCGGTGCAGATAGCCCTCTTCCTCATGTGAGTGCGAGGCCAGATCCTCGAGCTGGGCGAACGGCGGCGGGTCGACCAAGACGACGTGGGTGAAATCGCCGGGCAACTCGGGGTGGCGTTCCAGCTCGGCGTAGTCGGAAAGTCGCAGGCCTTCGCAGTCCATGCCCGCCCGCAGCCCCGCGTCTGCACAGAGGGCAAGAACGCTCTCGCCGCAGGAAACCAGCTCGCTGACCACTGCCGCCGGAGCGTTGGCGCTGGCCAGGGCACGGCGCTGGTGGGCTCCCGCCAACGCCTGACCGGGGAGCGACCACCGCTCGGGATCGTTTGCCAACTCCGCCTCGAAGCGCCGCCACCACTCCGCGGCCTCCATCGACTCCTCTGCCAGCAAGCGCGGATAGAGCTCGCGCAGGATCACCTGCGGCTCGACCGCGCCGTTCCACTGGTTGACCTCGAGCCGCACCGCGACGTCGACGAGGTCTTCCTCCCCGACCCCCAACGTCGAGCGGCCGAAAGCGACGCCGAGGGCGCGGTGGGCACCGCTGTGCAGGCTGAAGCGAGCGTGCTTGCCTTCCCCCATCGTCCGCACGTCGCGCACTCGCGCCGATGGAACGAGCAATCGCACCCCCGGATTCCCCATGCCAAAAGGCGCCAACTGCTTCAGCTCCTCAGCCAGATCGAGCCCCAGCGAAGCCCCCCCGACGATCGCATCGATCCGCTCCGTCCGCTTCAGGTCCTCGGGCCCGAGCAGGGACGCAGCGTGGGTCGCAAAAGCCTCCCGAAAGGCATCCAGGTTCGCCTCCTCCAGCTCCAGCCCAGCCGCTGCTTTGTGCCCACCGAAACCGCTCAGGTGCCCCGAGCAAGCCTCGAGTCCAGCGAGGAGATCGAAGCCGGGAATACTGCGTCCCGAGCCTCGCCCCCCGCCCTCACCGTCGAGCGAGATCACGACGGTCGGCTTGTGGTGCTTCTCCACCAGCCGCGAGGCAACAATCCCGATCACCCCGGGGTGCCAGTCATGCCCAGCCACGACGATGGCAGGGGCTTCGCGCAAGCTCTCGGGCAGCTCCCGCAGCGCAACCTCCGCCGCATTTGCCACCTCTCGCTCCGTAGCCCGCCGCTCGCCGTTAGCCCGGCTCAGCTCAATGGCTATCTCTTCGGCGCGTGCCTCGTCTTCGGTGAGGAACAGCTCCACCCCCGCATCGGCCCGATAGAGCCGCCCCGCAGCATTGATCCGCGGCCCCAGCTTGAACGCAAGATCTCCCTCGTCAAGCCCAGACGGATCGACTTTTGCCGCCGCCAGCAGTGCCCGCATCCCCGGCCGCCGGGCCCTCCTGACCTCCTCGAGCCCCCGCTTCACCAACGCCCGATTCTCCCCAACAAGCGGAACCACATCGGCAACCGTCGCCAAAGCAACCAGGTCGAGGTCCGCGACCGTGTTAGGGGCATCTCGCAACGCGCAGGCCAGCTTCCAAGCTACTGCGGTGCCGCATAGCTGCTCGAAGGGATAGCCATCCAGCGCCGGATGCAAAATCGGGCAATCGGGCAGCTCGCTTGCCGGCTGATGGTGATCGGTGACGACGACCGCCATGCCCAGCTCCTTGGCGAGAGCAACCTCCGCAACGGCGGTGATCCCGCAATCGACCGTGACGATCAGCGAGGTGCCCCGCTCGGCCAGCCGTCGCACGTTGGGCTCGCTCAGCCCGTAGCCGTCGGCAAGCCGGTCGGGGATCAGCCAGTCACACTCGGCGCCAAGCTCGCGCAGAGTGCCGACCAAGACCGTCGTGGCGCAAACGCCGTCGACGTCGAAGTCGCCATGGACGGTGATCTGCCGCTTCTCGCCAACCGCGGCAAGGACCTGCTCGACAACCGCCGCCATCGAGTTGAACTCGTCGGGATCATGCGACTCGTCCGCCTCGAGGAAAGTGCGTGCCTCCTCCGGCGTCCGGTAGCCGCGTCGCACCAGGGCAATCGCCACCGGCTCGCTCAGGCCAAGCCCAGAGGAAAGCGCTCGCGCCTCCTCATAGGAATAGGGCTCAGCCTTGTATGCATGCGCAGTCTCGGCCACGCAAGCAGGCTAGGAAGCGGCTCGGACCCGACTTTAGGTTCCTGGAGGGCGGAAAATGCAGGGATTAAGCGATTCGGTCGCCGGCCTGCTCCTGGCGCACGCCGATTGCGTAGACCACGGCAAGGCCGATCGCAGTACCGGGGATCGCGATCAGTGCGGTGAGCAAGTCGGTATCGCCCAGACTCCGGCCTGAGGCCACCTGCACGATCGCCCCGAAGATGACGGCACCCGTGGTCGCACCGAGCAGGGCGCCGACAATCCCCTGCCAGAAGCGGTCGGGCACGAAGACCGTGAAATGCCAGAGCGCGAGACCCATCGTGAACCAGACGACCATTGCCATGAGTTAGCGCTTCCTCCCGTGTTTACGGCGCTGCTGACGCCGTTGACGGCGCTTCTCGTCGCGCTCCCGCTGCGCCGCGGCGGCCGGGTCTTCGCTCGGCGGCTCACCGTTACTCGACGGCTCGCCGCCGTCATGTGCCGGCTCCGGCTCGATCGTCGCAACGGCGCTCGCCTTCGGCTTCGGCTCACGCTGGGCGGCGATCTCCTGCTCCAACTCCGCGTCGCTCTCCTCGTCGTCGAGTCGCGCCAACTCCAGCTCGTCAGCGAAGGCGGGCACGCTGCCGTGGGCGGCGGCGATCCGCTCGCGGCGACGCACGAAACCCGGCTCGCGTTCCTTCCACGCGTTGAGCACGGGCGAGGCGATGAAGATCGACGAGTAGGTGCCGGAGAGGATGCCGACCATCATCGCGAAGGCGAAGTCCTGCAGGGTGGTGCCGCCGAAGATCAGCAGCACGGTGACCAGGAAGACCGCCGAGAGGCCGGTGATCAGCGACCGGGTGAGCACCTCGCTCATCGAACGGTTGACGATCTGCGAGAAGGCGGCCCGAGGCATGCGCGGCACGTTCTCGCGAATTCGGTCGAAGACGATGATCGTGTCGTAGAGCGAGTAGCCGAGAATCGTCAGGAAGGCAGCCACCGTCGCGCTCGATACCTCGCGGCCGGTGAGCGAGTAGACGCCGGCCGTAATCAGGATGTCGTGGGCGACCGCAATCAGGACGGGTACCGCGTACTTCGCCTCGAATCGGAAGGCTACGTAGGCGGAGATCAGCAGCAGCGAGAAGATGATCGCGAGGATTGCGCTGCGCGCAACCTGCTCCCCGAAGGTCGGGCCCACGCTGGTGTTTTCGAAGCTGCCGGGCTGGATGCCGAACTCCGATTCGATCGCGCTGCGCACGTCGGCAACACCACCCGGTTGCAGCTCACTTGCCTGAACTTGGAAGCCATCGCCGAACTGCTCGTCGTTCGTCTCCTGAACCTCAGCGTCGCCGAGTCCCTGCTTCTCGAGGGTGGTGCGCACGTCCTCGACCGTGATGCTTTGCTCAGGGGCGAAGTTGAGGCGCGTCCCCGACTCGAAGTCGATGCCGAGGTTGAGCTGGCTCGTCGAGAGCGAGAGGGCACCGACGATGAGGATCGCTCCCGAGATCGAGAAGAACCAGCGACTGGCACCAATGAAGTCGAAGTGCCATCGTGGGCCAGAATCCTCCCCGCCTCCCGCGCCAAGCAGACCCGGTGAGTTGAGTAGGCGGGTCCGCCCGAAGGCAGCGAGCAGGGCCTGGGTGAAGACGACGGCAGTGAACAGTGAGACCAGGGTGCCGACGCCGAGCACGAAGGCGAAGCCCTTGACTCCGGCGGTGGCCAATACGAAGAGGATGAACGCGGTGAGCAGGGTGATGACGTTGGCGTCGATGATCGTCGCGATGCCGCGGCGGTAGCCGACGGGAATCGCCGCCGAGAGGCTGCGGCCGGCCCGCACCTCCTCCTTGATGCGCTCAAAGATGATGATGTTGGAGTCGGCGGCGACGCCGATCGTGAGGATCAGGCCGGCGATGCCAGGCAGGGTCATCGTGATCGGGATCAGCTTGATCAGGGCGAAGAAGAAGATCGCGTAGACGGCCAGGCCGAGAACCGCGATCACGCCGAGGAAGCGGTAATAGAAGATCAGGAAGGCGACGACCAGGAGTAGCCCGATGAGGCCGGCGCGCAGGCCTTGGTCCAGCGCCTGTTCGCCGAGCGTCGCCGAGACCTCCGACTGGCTGATCAGCTTCAGGTTGATCGGCAGCGCGCCGATCTGCAGCACCGTCGCCAGGTCCTGGGCGTCGGTGATGCTGGTGAAGCCGCCCGAGATCTGTGCCCCTTGACGCCCGTCGATCCCGTCCGGGTTTTCGGCGTAGTTGATGATCGGTCGCGTCTTGACTTCGTTGTCGAGCACGACCGCAAAGCGCCCCGAGCTTTCCCCCGCGCTCTGAGCGCTGCTCGGCCCGACCGCCGAGGCCGCGCCGCGCTGGGCGATCTTGCGGGTCACTTCCTGGAAAGCCTGCTGACCGTCGTCGGTGAAGTTAAAGGTGACGATCGCTTCGCCGCTCTGTTCGTCGAATGCCTGCTTCGGGTCGGTGATGTCGAGGCCGGAGAGCGCTGGGCGGTCGCGCAGCGCGTACCAGCCGGGTTGGGCGTCCTCGATTACCTCGCCGCCCCGATCGCTGGGTAGTTCTGAGACGACGATGGTCCCGACCGGCACCTTCATCACGAGCCCCTTGTGGGGCCGTTTCTGGCCGGTCGGCTTGAGGTAGAGGTCTTTCTCGGCGAACTCGGGACCGGCGATCAGCTTGTGCCTTTTGTCTTTCGTGAAGAGGTAGAAGCGCGGCCGGCTGGTCGAGCAGGTCGTGCAGTCTTCGACCGGTTCCTGTTCGGAGGCGAGCAGGACGGCGTTGTAGGCCTCAGGGAAGGCGCCGGAGAAGATCAGCTGCTGGTCCTGGTACTTGGTGGTCGAGCGACCCGCGGCCTGCCATTCTTCGTTTGCCTTTTCGATCGGCCCAGGAGGCGGTTCTTTGCCCGGATGGCCGCCGATCACCTGCTGCGGGCCGATCAGGTTGGGCTCCCAGTCGTAGAAGAAGAGCTGCGCCGTGGTGCCGACCTGATCGATCGCCCGCTGGGCGTTGCTGACGTCGGGCAGGCTGACCGAGATGCTGTCCTCGCCGAGACGGGCGACCTCGGGCTCGGCGACCCCGAACTTGTCGATGCGCTCCCGGATGATCTCGATCGAGCGCTCGATGTCGGCGCCGCTGACCGTCTCCACCTGGTTGGTGGGCGTCCCCTGGTAGATCAGTTCCACCCCGCCCTTGAGGTCGAGGCCAAGCTTGGTCGACGTCGAGTTGATGACCAACAGCGAGGCGGCGATCATCCCCGCCACGAGAAGCAGGACGAAGACGTTCCAGCGGCCCATCCGTCTCATCTGTCCCCGCCGCTTCCCCCGCATCGTCCCTATCCCTCCGGGGTGAGGACGATCAGCAGTCCCCCGTCGTCGTCATAGGCCGGAAAGACGTCGGCGACCGCATCGGCGGGGATATCGCCCTCGGCGTTGACCGAGACGCGCCTACCGAGCGAGCGCACTCCCCACTCCAGCGAGGTCGCGATCGGATCGCCATCGCCGTTGCCGCCACTTTCCTTGCCGCCGGCCACCGCCTCGCGCCATTCCAACCCGAGCACCTCCTGGACGGGCCGGCCGATCACGTCCTCATCGGTGAGGCCGGTCAGCTCGAAGCTGCCCCGTCCGGCGTCGATCACTCGCGCCTGTTGGTCGCAGACGAAAAAGGCGGCGTTGGGCGCCGGGTAGTAGTCGTCGAGCAGCTCGAAGACGAAGCCAAAGCCACATTTCGAGCAGCCCTTTGGGCGCGCGCTGAAGCCCGCCGTTCGCTCGGCGCTGACCTCCCTGTGGCCGCAGTTGGGGCAGATGAAGAACGGCACCCCCCGCAGGTTACTGAGAGTGACTTTTAGAAGAGGCTTCTTGCGGCATCCGGAACTGATAGGCCTAGGTGCTCGTAGGCCCTGGCGGTGAGCACGCGGCCGCGCGGAGTGCGCTTAAGCATGCCCTGTTGGAGCAGGTAGGGCTCGAGCACGTCCTCGATTGTGTCCGCCTCCTCGCCGATCGCAACGGCCAGTGTCGAAAGCCCGACGGGGCCGCCGGCGAACTTTGTCGCCACGGTGTCGAGCAGGGCGCGGTCGCTGCGATCGAGGCCGCCGGCATCGACCTCGAGCATCGCCAGCGCCGCCGTGGCGACCTCGGCGTCAATCGAGCCACGGTCCTTGACCTGGGCAAAGTCGCGCACGCGCTTGAGCAGCCGGTTGGCGACGCGCGGCGTGCCGCGCGAGCACTCGGCGATTGCGCGCGCTCCCTCGGCGTCGATCTCAACATCGAGGATGCCGGCCGAGCGGACGATGATCTCGCCGAGGTGCTCAGGACCGTAGTGCTCGAGGCGATGAGAGAGGCCGAAGCGGTCGCGCAATGGGGTTGTGAGCAGACCAGCGCGGGTGGTGGCGCCGATCAGAGTGAAGGGAGGCAGCGGCAGCGTGACCGTGCGAGCCCCAGCACCCTGGCCCAGCACTACCGGCAGCTCGCCATCCTCCATCGCCGGATAGAGCGTCTCCTCGACCGCCCGCCCAAGCCGGTGGATCTCGTCGATGAAGAAGACACTGCCTGGCTCCAGCGCGGTGAGGAAAGAGGCGACGTCGGCCTTGCGCTCCAGCGCCGGGCCCGCTGTCTGCACCATCGGCACGCCCATCTCCGCGGCGACGATATGGGCCAACGAGGTCTTGCCCAGCCCCGGAGGACCAGCCAGGAGCACGTGGTCGAGCGGCTCGCCACGCTTTTGCGCCGCCTCGATGAAGATCGCCAGCTGCCCGGTCACCTGCTCCTGGTTGACGAAGTCGGCGAGGGTGCGAGGGCGCAGCGAGCGGTCGAGGTCCTCGTCGGGCGCATCGGCCCGCGCGTCGTGAACGCGGACGTCCTCGGGCGCCGTTTCGTCGTCGGGCGGGAAGGGCCCGTCGATTCCCGGGGTTCGAATCCGATCGTTCACGCCTTGCTCCTCGAAGTGCCCGCCTTGCGCAGGGCGGCCGCGATCAGCTCCTCCGCCTCGCCCTGACCGACTCCTTCGAGCAGTTGCTCGGCCTCCAGCGGCGCGTAGCCGAGGTTGATCAGGCCGTCACGAGCAAGACCGCGGGCGTCGGCGCCGTCGCTCGCCGCCAGTGCCACCTCGTCCTCAAGCGCTCCAGCGACCTTCTCACGCAACTCGACGATGATTCGCTCCGAAGTGCGCTTGCCGATCCCGGGCACGGCCTGAAAGCGCTTGGCGTCCCCGGCAGCAATTGCGCGCAGCAGCTCACGTGCAGGACCACCTGAAAGGGCGGCGAGGGCGACCTTGGGCCCGATTCCGCTGACCGAGATCAGCTCGCCAAAGAGGTCGCGCTCCTCCTCGGAGGCGAAACCGAAGAGGGCAAGCGAGTCCTCGCGGGAGATCAGCTCGGCGTGAAGGAAGACCTCTCGGCCGGTCGCGGGCACCGCCTTCAGCGTCTCGGCAGAGACCGCGAGGCGGTAACCGACGCCACCTGTGTCGACGACCACGTGGTCGGGCCGGCGCACCATCACCTCTCCGCGAACGGCAGCGATCATCCGGCCAGCCCCTGCGCGGCGACACCCTCGGCCTCTTCGACCGCGGCCTGCCTGCCGACGCTGCCGCCATGGCAGATCGCCACCGCGAGCGCGTCGGCCGCATGGTCCGGCGATGGCGGCTCGGGAAGTCCCAGCAGCGTCCCGACCATGCGCTGCACCTGCTGCTTGCCAGCCGCGCCAGAGCCGCAGACGGCCATCTTGATCGCCTGCGGGGTGTAGGTGAAGCAGCGGATGCCGCGCTGAGCGGCAGCCAGCATGGCGGCGCCGCTGGCGCGGCCGACGGCCATCGCCGAGTGCACGTTTTTGCCGAAGTAGAGATCCTCGAGCGCCATCGCCTTGGGCTCGTGCCACTCGATCAGCTCCGCAAGGGAGCTGTGAATACGCTCCAGGCGCTGCTCCATGGGCAACTCAGACGAGGTTTCGACCACGCCTCCGTCGAGCGCAACCATACGGCTGCCCTCGATCCTCACCACGCCGAAGCCAAGATTGGCCGCGCCGGGGTCAATCCCCATCACGACTTGCATGGGGAGTGATTCTGGGCTTCGACTCGGATGCCTTCCGGCGAAAGCAGCCGCTCAGGCGGCGGCGAACTTTTCGATGATCTCTGCCGGCACGTCGAAGTTGGCGTGGACCTCGTTGACGTCGTCGTGCTCCTCCAGCGTGTCGACGAGGCGCAGCAGCGCTTCCGCCTCGGTCCCCTTGACGAGCACCGAGCTTTTTGGCTCCATCGCCACCTCGGAGGACTGCACCTCCACCCCGCTCTGAGCCAGCGCCTCGCGCACCGCGCTGAGGTCGGCCGGCTCGCAGACCACCCGCAGCAACTCGCCGTCCTCACGCACGTCCTCGGCGCCGGCGTCGATCGCGGCGATCAGGTCGTCCTCTCCGTAGCGATTGCCGTCGACCACGACAACACCGCGTTTCTCGAAGATCCAGGCAACCGAGCCGGGCTCGCCGAGGCTGCCGTGGTGCTTGCTGAAGGCGTGGCGGACATCGGCGCTGGTGCGGTTGCGATTGTCGGTCAGGGCCTCGACCAGGATCGCCGCACCACCGGGGCCGTAGCCCTCGAAGAGGATCGCCTCGATCGCCTCGGCGTCGCTGCCAACGCCGCTGCCACGGTCGATCGCGCGCTGGATGTTGTCCTTCGGCATCGAGGCGTCGCGGGCCTTCTGGACAGCTGTCGCCAGCGGCGCGTTGGCCTCCGGGTTCGGCCCACCATCGCGCGCCGCAACGGTGATCGCGCGGGCCAGCTTGGTGAACTGCTTGCCCCGCTTGGCGTCGGCCGCGCCCTTCTTGTGCTTGATCGAGGACCACTTCGAATGTCCGGACATACCTGCCATTCTATGAATGTGGAAATGGCCACTGACTCGCACCACGCTGGGCCGGTCAGGGGATTGGTCGCCAGCATCCTCTTCGTCGCGATGCTGCTGGCGGCCCTCTCGATCTGGACCGCGATCCCGTTGAGCTGGATCTACATCGGCTCCAAGGTCTCCGAGACCCAGTTTCCAAGCGGCGGGCCCTACTTTGTCGTCGCTGCCGGAATCATCGTTTCGATCATCCTGATCGCCTGGCTGATCGGCCGCCTCAACCGTCTCTACATCCAGATCACCGGCACCAATCGGCTGACGCCGATGCGCCCGACCTGGTTGAAAAGCATGCGCGACACGCCGGCGGGACCGGGAACGACCACGGTCGTCGAGGCTGTCCTGATCGGTTCTGTTCTGCTTGCCGGCGCAGTCCTAACCTTCTGGTTCTTCTTCCTCGCCGGCTCGCCGATCCCGAACCAGTAGCTAGACGACGAACTTCCCGTCAACCTGGAAGTCCTCGCCGTCGACTTCGATCTTGCCGCCGAGGCGCAGGTCGCAGACCAGGTCGGTATGCACGGCCGAGTCGTTGACGCCGCCGGACTCGGGGTAGGCCTTGCCGACGGCCATGTGCACGGTGCCGCCGATCTTCTCGTCGAGCAGCACCTCGAGCGTGCCGCGGTCGATCGCATAGTTAGTGCCGATGCCGAGCTCGCCCAAGCGCCGGGCACCCTCGTCGGTGTCGAGCAGCTGGATCAGGAACTCCTCGCCGCGCTCGGCACTGGCGTCGACCACCTTGCCGGCCTCGAAGCGCAGCCTCACCCCGGAGACCTCGCGCCCGCCGATCACCGCCGGTAGGTGGAAGGTCACTTCCCCCTCGACCGAGTCCTCGACCGGCCCGGTGAAGAACTCGCCATCGGGCATGTTGTGGTCGCCGACGCAGGGGATGAAGGTGCGCCCCGCGATGCCCAGGGTGATGTCGGTGCCGGGCGCCGTAATCCGCACCTCCTCATGCCCCTGAATCCAGTCGGCGAGGCGTTCACACTCGATCGAGGCTCGCTTCCAGGCTGTGAGCGGATCGGGGTCGTCGGCCAGGCAGGCACTGAAATAGAAATCCTCGTAATCGGCGAGGCTCATCTCCGCCTCGGAGGCGTAGGCGTTGGTCGGGTAGAGCGTGTAGCACCAGCGGAACTCGCCGGCGGCGCTGCGCTCCATCATCCGCCCCAACACAGGGCCCATCGCGGTCTGACGGCGAGTCTGGCGCTCCGGCGGAACCGCCGAGAGTTCGCGGGTGTTGGCGTTGGCGCCGATGCCGATCCGCACGTCGGCGTTCTCGACCGTCCACTTCGTCAGCGGCGATATCCACTCGAGCTGAGTGTCGCTGGCGTGCTTGTAATAAGCCGCCGCCAAGCCGTCGAGCGCAACGTTGATGATCGGGTGCGCGCCCACCTTCAGAACCTCCTCGTAGACGGCGCGAAGCAGCGGCTCGGCTCCAATCTCACCATCGATCGAGACCACCTCGCCCTCCTTGACCTTGGTCGAGTAACCGACCAGGATCTTCGCCAGGTTCTCCGCTCTGGGATCTCTCACGTCTCAGCCTCCTCGCGCAGAGCCTTCCGCGCGCTCGTCGTCATGGCCATGAAAAGTGCGTGCAAACGCGGGTCGTCGCTCAGCTCCGGATGGAAAGCGCAAGCCAACACGCGGTCCTCGCGGATCGCGACCGAGTGCCCCCCGTAAGAGGCAAGTACCTCGACCCCCGCCCCCCGTCGCTCGACCCAGGGCGCCCGGATGAAGATCGCACGCAGCGGCTCATCGCCGAGCCCCTCGACCTCGATGTCCGCCTCAAAGCTCTGCAGCTGCCGCCCGAATGCGTTGCGCGCGGCGGTCGCGTCGATCAGCCCCAGGTGACTGTCGTCGCAGACAATCATTCCCGCGCAGGTTCCGAACACCGTGCCGCCGGCCTCGTGATGCGCCCGGATCGCCGGACCCAAGCCCGCCGACTCGATCCCCATCGAGATCGTCGTGCTCTCGCCGCCAGGGATCACCAACCCATCGAGGCCGACCAGATCAGCCGGAGCTTTTACCTCCCGCACCTCGGCCCCAAGGCCACGCAGCATGCGCCCGTGCGCCTCGAACCCGCCCTGAATTGCGAGAACGCCGAAAAGCAGGTTAGGCACCGCGGTCTTGGAGGAGCGCGTCCGCCGCGGCCAGCTCGGCGATCTCGAGACCCGGCATCGCCTTGCCGAGACCGATCGAAGCCGCCGCCACCCGCTCGGGGTCGTTGAAGTGAGTCGTCGCCTCGACGATTGCCCTGGCACGCCGCTCCGGGTCGCTGCTCTTGAAGATGCCCGAGCCGACGAAATTACCTTCGGCGCCGAGCTGCATCATCAGCGCGGCGTCAGCTGGGGTGGCGATGCCGCCGGCGCAGAAGAGCGGCACGGGCAGTTGACCCTTGTCCGCTACCTCACGCACGACCTCCAACGGCGCCTGGTGCTCCTTGGCGGCCCCGGCCAGCTCCTCGGGACCGAGCTGGGCAAGTCGCTTGATCCCGGAGGTGATCTCACGCATGTGGCGGACCGCCTCGACGACGTTGCCGGTGCCCGCCTCCCCCTTCGAGCGAATCATCGCCGCCCCCTCGCCCAGTCTGCGCAGCGCCTCGCCTAGGTTGGTGGCGCCGCATACGAAGGGGATGTCGAAGGCGAACTTGTCGATGTGGTTGCGCTCGTCGGCCGGGGTCAGGACCTCTGACTCATCGATGTAGTCGACCTCAAGCGCTTGCAGGACCTGCGCCTCGGCGAAGTGGCCGATCCGCGCCTTCGCCATGACCGGAATCGTTACCGCCTCCTGGATCCCCTTGATCATCGCCGGGTCCGACATTCGCGCCACGCCGCCATCGCGGCGGATGTCCGATGGCACCCGCTCCAGAGCCATGACGGCGCAGGCGCCCGCCTGCTCGGCAATGCGCGCCTGCTCGGGCGTGACCACATCCATGATCACGCCGCCCTTCAACATCTCCGCAAGGCCGGTCTTGACTCTGAAGGTAGCTCTCTCGCTCATCAGAGCGCATATTACGTGGGAGCGAACTCGCCTATCCCGCGGGTGGCACGGGACAGGGGGGTCGAGGACGTACACCTCGCCCGCAGGCCCCCTGTCCCGTGACAGGACCCGCGGGCCAGTGACGCTTGCTACTTCAACTTGTAGGCGCGAATGCGGTCTTTGTGCGTGTCTTCGTCGCGGGCGTAGAGGCCATGGGCCAGCGCCTGGACTAGAGCCATTAGGGCCGTGTTCGAACGGGCGAAGGAGGGACTGTTCGACGAGTAGTAGAGAGTCAGCTCGGCGTGCTCGCCAACCTCCGACATCGAGGCGTCGGAGATCGCCAGCGTGCGGGCGTTGCGGTGCAGCGCCAGCTTCATCGCCCGCAAGAGCAGCGGGTGGGCGCGGCCGGAAGAGAGGATGATGACCAAGGTCTCGTCGTCGATCCGCCCCAGCCGTTGCAGCGACTCGCCACCGGTACTGGCAACGATCTCGGCGCGAATGTCGAGCAAGCTCAGCGTGTGACGCAGGTAACTGGCGAAGAAAGCCATCTGGTCGACGCCGACGATGACCACGCGTTGCGACTCGGCGAGCGCGGCAACTGCCCCGTCGACCTGCTCGCGGGTCAGTTTGCGCGCGGTTTCCTCGAGGTTGGCGTAGTCGGCACCGAGCGAGCCCTCCAGCTCCGAATGGTCGAAGGAGAAGAGCGCGCCGGCGCTTGCGCTGCCGCCATTGGGCGTCGCGCCGGCGGTCCGGTACTCCTCGATCGCGGCCTGCTGAAGCTCGGGATAGCCCTCGAAGCCGAGGGCCTGGGAGAAGCGCACCACCGTCGATGACGAGGTGCTCGCTCTCCTGGCCAACTCCTCGGCGGTGAGAAAGGCCGCCTCGTCGAGGTGATCGACGATGTAGCGAGCGACATCCTTCTGCGAACGCGAGAACTCGTCGAAGCGCTCCTGGATGTACTCGGAAAGACTCTTGAGCTGGGGGGATTTAGTCGCTGTCTTGGTCACGGGCCTGAGATTCGCCGAACCCCGTGCTTTCCCTTCCGCCGATCCGCGACTCGTTTCGCCGATGGGCCTGAAAGCGGAGATATAGATCGCTTTCAGTCCCGTCGGCCCCCATATCTGGTTGGATAAACCCTGCGATGACGCTCGAGCAGGCGCTGCGCCTCAACAACCGCAACATGATCGTCTTCGATCTGGTCCTCGGCAGCTCCGCGATCCTCGCTCCGGCAGCGACGCTGAAGGTGCTGGGACACGATCACCCCTCCCCGGATGCGGAACATCTTTTCCGCCGTTGCGGTCCGATCTGGCTGACCTTCGCCGCCGCTCACCTGATCGCCGACCGGCGCGGCGAGCCACGTGACTGGTGGGCCCTGGCCTGGCTGCGCGGGACGGAGATCGCCACCGATGCACTTTGGGCGGAGTCTGACGCGGTCAGCCGCCCCGGGGCCAAGCTTGGCCTGCGTCTGGCGAGCGTCTCCAACGCGGCGATGGCCGCGGGCTTCGCCTGGCTCTCGAGGCGGTAGCGCAATGGGTGAGCTCGGTGGGCTGCCCGACAAACGGTGGAGTCTGCGCGGCCTGACCGAAGAGGGCGATGAGGCTTGGCTGATCCGCGGTATCTCCCGCAAGCTCTATCGCTGCCCCTCCTGCCACGGTGAGATCGAGATCGGCAGCGAGCACGTGATCGTCCAGTACGTCTTCCGGCTTGGTGGTACCGAACACCATCACTGGCACCGTCGCTGTGCCGAAGAGCTACTCGTTCCGGATCTGCGCGAAGCGCGGCGAGTTCCGGCGGGCGAGTCGGCACAGTCGAAGCTAGAGCAGCGCGGCCGCCATCCTTCCGGGCGCCGCCGCCATCGCTGACGTGAGCCGCCGCAGAGAGATCGCTTCGACCTATGCGCAGATCCTGCGCACCTACGTCAGGTGGGCGCCCTCGCTCCTGCTTCTGGCCGTAATCGTCTTCGTCCCCCTTGGGCTGATCCACACGCTCACGGTCGACGCAGAAATCAGCGCCTTCGACGTGTCGACGGGCCTGCGGCTCGCCGCCCTGGTCGGAGCGGTGCTCGCCCTCGCCGCGACCGGCCTGGTCGGCGAGGTCTTCTACACCGGCGCGGTAGCGATCCTGCTCACCCACCCCCACGACGGCAAGCCGCCGTCGCTGCGTGAAATCGCCAGCATGATCAACTACAGCCGGCTGATCGCGATCGACCTGCTCTTCGGCGCAATGGTGGCGGTTGGCCTGATCGCTCTCTTCGTCCCCGGCGTGCTCGTTTTCGTCTGGTTCGGCCTCGCCGCGCCGGTGGTCGAGATCGAGCACCGCACGATCCGCGGCGCCTTCCGGCGCAGCGTGCAGCTGGTGCGCAGCAAATTCCTGCTCGTCGCCGCCGTGCTGATTCCAACCGAGATCGTCGGCGACGGGCTGACCGAACTCGCCACCGAGTTCGCGCATGACGCCTTCGGCGGCTCGCTGGTCGCCGAGTGGTTCGCCGACGTCCTCACCAACGTCGTCTTCACGCCGTTCTACGCCGTCGCCGCGGTATTGCTCACGGTTGACCTGATCCGCAAGAAGGGCGGCGGGGTCGAACTACACTCGAAGCCGATCTCGTGAACACGGCCTCGATCGTCACCAACTTCTGGGACCAACTGGTCGAACATGACGAGCAGGGGCTCTTCCTCGTCTTCGCGGGCTTCGTCCTCTCCTTCGCCTTCATCCGCATGAGCACGCGGCTGATGCGCAGCCCGAAGGTGCCCTGGTGGCCCGGCAGCGTGGTCAGCGAGAGCGGCGTGCACCTGCATCACCTCGTCTTCGGCATCGTCACGATGATGGCCGCCGGGACGCTCGGTTTCGCCTCTCTCGGCGCCAGTCCCTGGACCGAGATTTGCGCCTTTCTCTTCGGCATTGGCGCTGGTCTGACGATCGACGAGTTCGCCCTCTGGGTCTACCTCGACGACGTCTACTGGGCCGAGGAGGGGCGCAGCTCGATCGATGCCACGGTACTCGCTGCCGGCGGCATGGTCCTACTGCTGCTCGGCTTCACCCCCTTCGACTTCGACACCAGCTCACCGGCCCAGGTCGCCGGCAGCATTCTCGCCGCCCTGATCGTCTTCGGAACGGTCGCGGTCTGCTTCGCCAAGCAGCGCCTGATCCACGGCTGGGTCGGCTTCTTCTTCCTGCCCATCGCGATCTACGGAGCCTCTCGCCTCGGCAAGCCGAACTCGGCCTGGGCCCGCCGCCGCTACGGCGAGCGCAACCCCGGCAAGCAGAAGGGCGCCGAGGAGCGCTTCCCGCCCGATCGCCGCACCGAGCGGATGAAGAACGCCCTCCGCGACATCATCGGCGGCAAGCCCAGCGAGGGTGTCGCCACTGCCGGGGAAGAGGCGATCGCCGCGACACGTGAGGCCGCAGAAGAAGTCCGCCAAAAGGCCGAAGAAGTGACCCACATCGAACGGTCCAAATCAGATCGGCCCTAGCTTGAGGCTCGTTTCTCCTCGGCGATGATCTGCTGGCCGGGCCAGAAAGGCCACTCCTCGAACGTACGGCAGCGGCCGTCGGCCGCGAAGCGCAGGATCCAGAGGTCGCGGTACTGGAGCCGGTCCGGCCCGCCGTACTGGACCTCGAGCCTGACCACGGCAGTGTCGCCGTCGACGGCGACGACCTCGTGCGCCATCGTGAACTCCTCGTCGGGGCCCTCACGCTCCCGCTCCCAGAGCGCGCCGATCTCGGCTAGGCCGGTAGCCGCCTCCTCATAAGGGGACATCCGGTAGGTGGCGTCCCCCGTGAACAGATCCTTGAGCAGCTCGGTGCCGGCGGTTCGCCAGGCGCGCTCATAGCGGGCGACCCAGGCCGATACCTCCTCCCGTGAGAGACTCATCAGGGCTTGGCGCTGCACTTCCGCAGGCCGATCTCGCGGGCGAGTTCATAGCGTTCCTCACTCTCCGCATCGCGCTGATCGCGCGCCGCTTCAACGCCTGCCGCGTTGTCCTTTTTCGCGGCTTCAAGCGCCTCTTCGTCAGTGTCCAGGACTCTTTCCTGTGCCGCGACGTATTCCTCGTAGGCATCCGCGAGCCTCGGCGGTGGAGTCAATCCCCGCAGCCCCCCGATGCGCTTCTGTGCAAATCGGACGAGATCTTCGGCATAGGGCACGTCCGCCGATCGCTCGCTTTCGGAATTGTCCATGGCCGTGTAGCGCCGCTGGCTGTCCGCGCAGATCGCGTCCGCAGCAGCGATCAGCTCGGATTTGCTGAGCGCCTCCGGAGTCGGCGGGGGTTTCGGTGCAGCGGCGGACTTGGCAGCGCTGCTCTTTGCACTATCGGACGTGGCGTTGGACTCTGGCTCCCCTCCGCCACTCACTAGCACCGCCACAGCGATGACCGCCACCGCGGCAAGCACGCCGCCGCCCACAACAAGACGGCGGCGTCCGCTGCTCGGGTCTTCCTCGCTGGTTGTCTTAGCGGAGGATGCCGCGGGCTCGGACAAGCGGTTGGTCGCGGCCGTCGGCCGCGTCGGAGCTCGCTCTGTCTCGTCCACCGAGACGGTCTCCGCCGTCCGCGTCGCCGCCGCGCCGGTGGCGACGGTGCGCTCGGGCAACGCCGGCTGCTCGCCGCGCAATGCCGCTTGGGCGGCGCGGCCAAGGTCGCCGGCCGACGGGTAGCGATCATCGGGGCTCTTCGACATCGCCCGGATCACCACGTCGTCGAGCGCCATCGAGATCTCGGGCACATACAGCGAGGGCGCCGGCGGTGGGTCGTTGAGGTGGGCGAAGAGGCGCGCCGCGTCGCCGTCCTTTGGAAAAGGCACCTCGCCGACCAGCAGCTTGAAGAGCAGGCAGCCGAGCGCGTAGACGTCGGCGCGGGCATCGACAGCGCCGCCTGAGATCTGCTCGGGAGCGACGTAGTCGAGTGTGCCGACGAAGCGGCCGGTCTGGGTCAAGCCGGACTCGGTGGCGACGTTGCGGGCTACGCCGAAATCGGTGATGTAGGCGTGCTCGGCGCCCTCGTCTCCACCGAGCAGGACATTGGCTGGCTTGACATCGCGGTGGACCAGGCCGGCGGCGTGAATCGCGTCGAGGCCATTGCCGATCTGAGCGACCAGCTCGACCGCCGCTACGGGCTCGAGCCGCTGCTCGCGGGCAAGCCGTTTGGCCAAATCGGCGCCGGCGACGTAGCGCATCGCGATGAACGGAACGCCGTCCTCCTCGCCGGCGGCATAGATCGGCACCACGTTTGGGTGCTCGATCGAGGCCGCAATCCTCGACTCCTCAGTGAAGCGACGGGCGAAGACCTCGTCGGCAGCCGCCTCGGGTGCGATCAGCTTCAGGGCGACGCGACGCTCGAGGCCCGGCTCGAGGGCCAGATAGAGCACGCCCATGCCGCCGCGACCCAGTCTCTGCTCGATTCTGTAGCCGGCGAACCGATCGCCCGCCGATAGCTCGATCCCGTGACCCTCTGCCGCCATTCCTCAACCCTAGGGCAGGTTAACCCGGCGCCAATGTGCACATACCTACACTTGATCTTGGGATGATGCGCCGCCTCGCTATCGCAGTCGTGCTCGCCACGGGCCTGTTGACCGTCGCCGTCGTCGCACAGGGCGAGGTCTACAGGCAGGGGAATCTGCGCGTCAGCTTCGACGGCCGCCTCCTCCCCAGGTCGCTGCCACGCGATCACCCCGCGCCGGTGACCGTGCACCTCGACGGCTCGGTCGGGACCCTCGACGGCAGCCGGCCGCCGCAACTGCGCGAAATGTCGGTGGCGATGAATCGAGCCGGACGACTTTCCGTCGACGGCCTGCCCACCTGCACCGCACCGCAATTGCAGCAAACGAGCAGCGAAGCGGCAATGGACGTCTGCGGTGACGCCCTGGTTGGCCACGGTCGCTTTGCGGCAAAGGTCGACTTCGCCGACGCGCCGCTCATACCAGCCCAGGGCAAGGTGCTCGTCTTCAACAGCAGGGCCGGCGGAAAGCCGGCGATGCTCCTGCATCTCTTTGGGTCGACGCCGGTACGGGCTGCCTTCGTCCTTCCCTTCAAGATCACCCAAAACAGCAAAGGTGAGTTCGGCACGGTTTTCTCGACCAAGATTCCCGTACTCGCCTCCGACCTCGGCTACGTCACCGACATCGAACTGACGATTGGCCGCACCTACAGCTATGCCGGCAAGCGGCGTAGCTTCCTCAGCGCCAGCTGCGCCGCACCGGCGGGCTTCCCCGGCGCGATCTACCAGCTTGCCAAGACGATCTTCACCTTTGCCGACGGAACACATTTGACCAGCCGCCTAACCCGCGACTGCGTCGTCCGCTAGCTCAGAGGCCGAGGTCGCCGACACCCCGCTCGTCCCAGCCGAGGTGGTGGGCCAGCTCGTGGCGCAAGGTGCGCTCGACCTGCCTCGCGAGCAGCTCGGGATCGTGACCGAAGTCGCGCTCGAGCGTGTCTCGGTAAATCACAATCCGGTCCTCGTAGTGTTCTCGGGCGACTCCGTCTCCCTGGTATTGGCCGTAGGCATGAGCTTCGGCCCCACGGTCGGAGACGATCACCGCAACGCTCTCCAGAACCCGCTGGAACTGCTCCGGCAGGGCGTCGATCGCGTCGGCGACCAGCGCCTCGAACTCGTTTTTATCGTCGGGGTCGGGCACCGCACAGAAAGAATGACCGATGGCGGTGCCCGCCTCTCCACCCCGGCGACTGCGCTATCGCCGGGGTGGCTCGCCTTACTCAGTTCCCGTACGTCTTCGCCGATTCTTCGGCTTCTTCGATGGCCCGTTCGGCTTCGTCTTTGCCCTTTTCGATGCCCCTCTGCGCTTCTTCCTTGCCCTTTTCGATGCCGGCCTGGGCTTCTTTCTGGGCGTTTTCGACACCCTGAGTGGCCTTGCCCTTGCTCTTTTCGGCGCCTTCCTTGGCCGCTTCTTCGGCTTCGCTGAAGCCCTTCTTCAGTTCGTCCTTGCCCTTTTCGAGGCCCTGCTTGGCTTCTTCGGCGCCCTGTTCGATCCGCTCCTGGGCCTCCGAAGAGGAGTCGTTGCTATCGCTGCTGCCGCAGCCGGACGCGCCGAGAGCCGCGACGCCGATCGCCAGGACCAGCGGGAGCCTCCAAGCCCGTTTCCGCCACCTCAAGTCTCCTGCTGACACAGTTGCTCCTCTCTCTCGTAACTATTCCAGTGGGCGATCTTTGCACTGTCAGCGGCTGGGCACGTCGCTGTCGACTTTGACCCCCCTGGAGGGGGAATAAAGTCGACGGTGCTACCGGCTCGACTAGGGTGCCGCCGTGGAAATCGACGCCGGGGCGGCTGCGGGGGAGAACAGGCAGGCGCTGACCCGCCGCCTCGGACGCATTGCGATCTGGCTCGGCGGCATCGCCCTCGTCCTCTCCGTGCTCGAGCTGATCGGCGTGCCTGTCTTCGCCTGGATCGGCGACCTCCTCGACAGGATCGGCGAGGTCCCGACCTGGGCGATCGTTTCCGGGGTCCTACTGGAGAGCGCCCAGACGAGCCTCGCCGCGCTCGCCTGGTACGGAATCCTGCGCGCCGCCCTCCCCACTCACCCCTTCACTCGATCTCCAACAGCGTCTCCGCCACACCCGGGGCGTCGGCGTCACCCAGGCGATGAACTCGGCCGCCCTCTCCGGATCAACCTCGGGTCCAGGAGGCCACCGCCTACTCGATCGGCCAGCAGCTGATCGTCTCCGCCTGGGACGTCGTCTTCGCGATCATCCTCGTCTCCTGGGTCTTCGGCTGGTCCGGCGGCAAGCAGCTGGTCGAGTCCTCTTGTGCCGAGGCCAAGGTGAAGAGCCGCGAGCTGAAAGAGAGTCGTAAGCAACGAAGGCAGTAATGGATGAGCAGTGCCATACTGGCCAGCTAGCCAGTCCCTATTCGTGCCCCCCCCCAGCAGCAAAGAGGAGATCCAGATGGAGACAGCTGACCGCAAGCTCGAGGACGTGCTCGTCACCGAGCGCGAGCACTGGTCCGATGGCCCGCCCCACGCCCTGTTCAAGGAGCTGCGCGGCGGCTGCCCGGTCCACTGGACCTCGAAGATCTCCGAATACCCCCAGTCCCCGGGCTACTGGTCGGTGACGACTGCCGATGACGTTTACACGGTCAGCCGCGACTGGCAGACCTACTCCTCCGAACTCGGCGGCATCACCCTAATCACCGAGGTCTTCCCGATCGAGCTGGCGCGGGCGATGTTCATCGGCATGGACCCGCCCAAGCACGACCGGGTCAAGGCCCTCTTCCAGGCCGGCTTCACGCCGAAGCGAATCGCTGCCCATGAGGACGAGATCCGCGAGATCGTCGTCAAGGTTCTCGACCGCCTCGAGGGACGCGAGACCTGCGACCTCGTCGCCGACGTCGCCCAGCCCGCCGTCTCCCGCGTGATCGGCAGCTTCATGGGCATCCCCGAGGAGGACGACGCGATCTGGGCCCACCTGATGAACGCGACCCTGGGCGCCAGCGACCCCGAGTTCACCAAGAGCCCCGCGGAACTCGAAGACTTCATCGAGAAGGCAATCGCGGAAATCTTCGAGCGCTGCAACAAGCTGATCGCCGAGCGGCGCGAGAACCCCACCGATGACCTGACCAGCGTCCTCGTCCACGCCGAGGTCGAAGGTGAGAAGCTCGAGGAGCACGAGATCGTGATGGGCTTCTTCCTGCTCGTCGCCGCCGGCAACGACAGCACCAAGGCCACCTACACCAGCGGCATGCGGGCGCTGCTTGAAGACCGTGACCAACTCCAGCTCCTACTCGAGGACCAGGCGCGGATCCCCGGCGCGGTCGAGGAGGCGCTGCGGATGTTCCCGGCCTTTGCCCACTTCCGCCGCACCGCGACCAAAGACGCCGAGCTGAACGGCAAAAAGATCAAAGAGGGCGACAAGGTGGTCATGTGGTACCCGTCCTCGAACCGCGACGAGACGCGCTACGAGGACCCCGACCACTTCGACGTCCTACGCAACCCCGAGCACCAGGCGTTCGGCGCCGGTGGCCGCCACTTCTGCCTCGGCACAGCGCTTGCCCGGCTCGAGCTGAAGATCCTCTTCGAGGAGACCCTCGCGCGCTACCCGAATATGACCCTCGACGGCAGCCCCCGCTTCGTCGAGTCGGCCTTCCTCAACCAGTTGAAGACGCTGCCGGTGCGTCTCAACCCGTAGCGCGCTAGGCAGGCTCCGAAACGACGAGACAGAGTGCCCCGTCGTACTTGTCCAGCTCGCGAAGCTGGCCGTGCTCGGCATCCCAGGCGCCGGATTTCAAGCCGGTGTCGAGGCGCTCGACGATCTGATCCTCAACGCCGGGCGGCAAGAGGGCCCAGATCGACTGCGCGGCGCGCACCTCCGGATCGAGCAAACCCTCGGGGCGCCCCCAGAAGGCTTCGAAGAAGCCGTCGGTGCAGTCGGCCGGCGTCGCGATGCGCTCGACGCGGGTGCGACCCCCGAGAGCGGCGGCAACGACGTCGAGCGCCGAAAACCGCGGCCGCTCCAGCGCCACGCCCTCGGCCAGGTACTCGTGCTGCCAGTCCGGCAGGCGATCGAGGTCGAAGGTGAAGACGACGACGGGGCCCCGGGCGACGCGGCGCAGCTCAGCCAGGCCTGCCTCGGGAGGTTGCCAGTGGTGGATGGTCACACAGGCCATCGCCGCGTCGAAGGCGTCGTCGTCGAAGGGCAGCGCCTCGGCGTGGGCGGCGATCGCCGGCGCCGCATCGGCCGGTCGCTGCGCGCGCATCGTCGCGCTCGGCTCGACCGCCAGGACCCAGCGGTCGGCGGGCTCGTAGGAGCCCGAGCCGGCGCCGACGTTCAGAACGGTCCGGGCGTCGCCCAGGGCGGCGTGGATTCGCGCCGCGATCCGCGGGTCGCCCCGACGGTGGCGTGCATAGGTGCGGCCGTGCTGCTCGTAGTCGACCCGTGGACCCACGATCGGGATCCTGGTCCCGAAAACCGGCTAAGAGCCGAGCAGCTTGGCCTTCTGAGCCGCGAACTCCTCCTCGGTGAGGATGCCTTGGCTTTTCAGCTCGCCGAGCTCCTTGAGCTGGTCGATCACCGACTCGCCTGCCGGGGGCGCGGCAGGAGCCGGAGCTGGTTGCGCTGCCATCTGCTGCGGCGCTTCCTGCGGGGGCGCTTCCTGGGCGGCCCAGCGCTCGCCCTGGCGTTTCGAGACTCGGTTGCTCACCGCGGTGGCGGTCCCGGCGATCGCCGCCGTGCGTGCGACTCCTCTAAGCAGTCCTGGCATGACTTCCTCCTCAGGCTTCCGTCTCGGCCGCCTCGAGGGCGGCGAGCACGGCTTGGATTGGAATGCGGCCGCTGGCGACGAGCTGTCCGCCCGAGCGGCGCACGGCGGACGCGAACGGCGCCGCCCAGAGATTCTCGAAGACCAGCAGCGCCGCCGAGGTCCCGGCCTCCAGCGCCTCGCCGGCCTCGCCGAAGTCCTCCTCCGACAAGAGCCCGGATGAGGCGCCTTCGAAGGCTGCGAACTCGCCCACCGCCTCGCCGAGATCGGAGATCTCGAGCGCCGCGACCGAGCCATCCTCGGCCTTGGCGATGAAAGCGAGGTCGAGGATGCGGATCAGGCCGCGATCGACGAGGTCGATCAAATGCGGCATCGCCTCCCCGGTCGGCTGGCGACCCGGCCACTCGACGAGCACGTAGTCGATCGGGCCCATCTCATCGAACTCTTCAGCGCTCAATCCACTCCCTTCGTCGTGATCCGGATCACCGAGACAGCTCGGTGTCAGCAGCCTAGCTCAGGCGTCTGGGTGGGGCCTTGGCGTACAGCCGCGCAGGAGAGTTCCGCCGACCACCGTGCCGTCGGAAAAGACCAGGGTCTCTCGGGCTTGGAGGCGGTCGTCTGCGCACCTTGCCATCACGTAGCCGGATCGCAGTCCATCCTGCTCAAAGAGCCGTTTGACGGTGAGACTGAAGTCGAGCACCGAGCCTGTCTTGCTGGCGATCGGCGGGATCTTCGTGACCGCTTCAAGTCGATAGACCCCCTTGCTCGCCCTTCTCAACTTTGTGATGGCGACCACCGGCGCGGAATTCAGCGTCACGATCGAGGAGTGGAGGAACAGGGTCGTCACCCCACCTCGGACACCGCCGTTGAAGAACGTCAGGGGAAGCTCGATCACTCTCGGCTGCGGAGACTCGACCATGAAGTGGGCGACCCCGCTACCGACGATCGCCTCTCGGCATGCGCGACGGGCGGCCTCGACGCCAAGCGCTTCGAGTCGGCTCTTCCCACAGGCCGGCAGGCCAACCGCGTTGACGGCGGTGTTCCTGTCGAGGTCGAGCGTCACCTCTTCCAGCGCCGGCGGTCGGGTCCCGTCTGAATTCTCAACCCTGCCCTCGAGATAGACCGCGACCGGCGCCATCTCGAGCTTGAGAAGCTTCTTCGGCGCGAAGCCGCCCTCGAGCTGGAAATTCAAATAAGGCCCGCAGTTCACTGCTGCGGTCGAACGCAGGCAGACCGGGAAATACTCCGCCGCGGGCGCGACGGCCGCCGCTCCGGCCGTAATCGCCGCGCCGCAGGCAAGGGCCAGCCCCCGCTTCCTCCATCCCCCCATTCAAGATGATGGTATCGCCGGGGTACGAGTCGGTATCCGCCACTGGAGATCGCCCAGGGCTACTCTCTTGCCGACACCGGCCGCCGATAGAAGCAGTCGCCCGCGAACCTCGAGATCTGACTGGAGCCCCATGAACAAGCCGCTCAGCGCCGAACAAGCCGCGATGCTCTACGGAAATCGCTTCCTCACCGAGGACGCCCCCGACGGCGAGTTTCCCGCCAGCGGCATGTCGTCACTGGACGCGATGCGACTGGTCGACGAGGAACTGGCGCTGGAGGGCGACCCGCAGCGCAACCTGGCGACCTTCGTGACGACCTGGATGGAGCCCGAGGCACAGCGGATCATCGGCGAGAACCTCTATCGGAACTTCATCGACCACGCCGAGTATCCGATCTCGGCCGAGGTCGAGCAGCGCTGCATCCGCATGCTCGCCGACCTCTACCACGCCCCCGGCGAGACGACCGGCGCCCGCACCCAGGGCTCCTCGGAGGCGATCATGCTGGGCGCGCTCTCGCTGAAGTGGAAGTGGAAGCAGCGCCGCGAAGCCGAATCGAAGCCGGTTGACAAGCCCAACCTGATCTTCGGCGGCGACGTGCACGTGGTCTGGGACAAGTTCTGCCGCTACTTCGACGTTGAACCGCGGATCGTCCCCCTGCAGGAGAACAAATATGTGATCGGGCCAGAGGACGTGGAGCCGCATGTCGACGAGAACACGATCGGTGTCGCGGCAGTGCTCGGCACCACCTTCACCGGGCATGCCGACGACATCGTCGGGATCAACAAGCTCCTCGTCGACCTCAAGGGAGACAAGGGACTCGACGTGCCGCTCCACATCGACGCCGCCAGCGGCGGCTTCGTCTGGCCCTTCCTCTACCCTGACTCCGAGTGGGATTTCCGGCTCGAGCAGGTGCGCTCGATCAACGTTTCCGGGCACAAGTTCGGACTCGTCTACCCCGGCATCGGCTGGCTCGTCTTCCGCGAGAAGTCCGACCTCGCCGAGGACCTCGTTTTCTACGAGAACTATCTGGGCAAAACCGACGCCACCTTCACGCTCAACTTCTCGACCGGCGCCTCGATGGTGCTTGCCCAGTACTACAACTTCGTCCGCTACGGGCACGAGGGCTACGCCTACATCATGAAAGCGATGCAAGAGAACGCGCGGACCCTGGCCGAGAAGCTCAAAGCGACGGGCAATTTCGAGCTGATCGGCGAGGACGAGGAGCAACTGCCCCTGGTCGCCTTCAAGCTCGCTGGCGAGAAGAGCTATGACGAGTTCGACGTCTCCTGGCAGCTCTCGGCCGAGCGCGGCTGGATGCTCCCCGCCTACACGATGCCGCCCAACGCCGAAGAGGTGAAGGTAATGCGAGCGCTGGTCAAGCAAACGCTGAGCCGCGAGCAGATCGACCGCCTCGCGACCGACATCGAACTGGCCTGCGCGACGCTGGAGAAAAAGGGCGGCGCCCACCCCTCCGAGCGCAAGAAAATGAAGACCAGCGCCGGCTACTGACTAGAGGGCGGTCGTCTGGACACGTGCCCACGGTAGGTCCCGGAGACTCGCACCAGCTTGCCGTTGAAAAGCTCGCTGCCGAGAACGGCATCGATGCTGAACTCCACGACGCCGCCGAGGCGGCAACTCAGCTGCGAGAAGGCCATCGAGCCAGAGCTCTCCTCCTCCGCCGTGGACGCTTCAATGGCGCCGTCGAAGGCGAAGAGCAGGGCCCCGCGCGGCCGCGTCGATACGAAGTCGTTCGGGAACTCGATCTGACGGCCAATCTCGAGGTCGCGCCGGACGGCGCTGAGTTCCCAGCCACGCCTGGGTGTCCTCAGCGCAACGTGAACTGAACGGCGGGCGGCTTCGTCGTCCCACGGCCCGCACCATGCCCGCGGCGTCCCGGCGAATCGAATCTCCGACCCGTTCGGGCGCTCGAAGGCCAAATCCCCCTGGGCCGCCTGCGCACCCGCCGACATGCCCCATAGGGCTAGTAGCCCGACCGCAAGGCCGCCAAATCGTCGCCGGGATGCTTCGGCTCGCGACACGACCCGGAAGCTTATGCGGGCGCGGTCATCGATCTGTTCGGTGACTAGCCGAGCGGCGCCTGCCCGCAGATAGATGCATCGAGCGCCAGTCGGGACGCAGTAGCTGACGACGCGTCCCGAACGTGGCGCCCGATGCGTGCGTGATGCTATAGGTGTACGGCCTCAGTTTTAACAAGAAACTTCCCGCCAAAAGCCGGAACTAGCCGCGTTTTCTGGAAGAAGCCGTCCTTTTATCCTCCGGACCCCGCGCCGATCCGAACACGAGGATGGCTGCGGATATCGGGGTGCTCTCGGCGGAGCCGTTCGCCAATCGTTCATCGGATTCGGCTTGCACGTCCAGGAGTTCCTCCATCAGCCGGTCGGTCTTGGCGGCTACGTCCTTACATCCCTGCTCGTCCAGCTGCATCGGCGTCCAACTGATGTGGTAATCGTCACGCGCATCGAATGTCCCAGCCTTGAAGGACGCGCCTACGTCCTGCTCGATGTCCGTAAGAACCTTGCCGACGAGCTCTGACCGGGCCGATTTGGGGAGCTGCGCCGCAAGCCCTTCCGGCACGATGACCCGGTGGACAGCACGGTAGTAGTGCTCGACCGCACCGCGTCTTGGCTCTTCTCCGCATAGCTGAATGAGTTCGAAGTCTCGGAGGACTTTGATGTGGTACGAGACCTGGCTCAGCCCCTCGCCTAGCTCGTCCGAGAGTTCTCTTGGGCTCCAGGGTCGATTGTTGATCAGAGTCAAGCAGCGAACGCGGAGAGGGTGACTGAGCGCCTTCATGAGGCGCTGGTCGACCAGTCCGTCGCCTGCTTTCTTCTCTGCTGCCTTCTTTTTCGCGGCGCTTGCCTTCCTGCTCGCGTTCGACTTTCTCTTCTTTGCTGACAACGTTTTCTCCTCTTGTCTCGTCCCGGTATTTCGATTGGCTAGATCAGTACGGGTTTGTTGTTTAACAAAAAATACCCAGATTTCGAGCTGGAGGTATCAACCTGATTTGATTGATAAAATATTTTAGATTAAATAAAAAAAAACTGAGCATCCAAAAAGGGGGGTGAGATGCGATGACGATCAATCCGGTGTCGACCGTTGTTCCGCTGCTTTCGACGATCAAGCACAGATGAGCCGATGAGGCTAGGCAGGGGCTTGGTGGCGGCGGCAGCTGGCGGGTGGCCGGCGCCAAGCCCGCAGGCCACTTCAGGTGCGACTCGGCTATCTAGGCGCCAAACGCGGCGCGCACCTGGTCGATCAGCTCGCGATGCGGCGGCGAGAACTCCTTACCCCTGCGGTGGACCAGATAAACGGGGATGCGCACGTCGGCACCGCTGATCCGCACCTCGCGCAGCATTCCCAGCTCGAGCTCCTCGGCTACGGCGCTGCGGAACAGCATGCTCACCCCCAGTCCGGCTCGGGCCGCGCGCTTCATCGCCTCGGGATGCCCGAATTCGAGCACGACGTCGCGCCCTTCGACGCCGAGGTCGCTGAGGCAGCGATCGACGAAGCGGCGACGCACGATGCCCTCCGGCGCCTCGATGAACGGCAGCCCAGCGAGCTGCGCCGGCGCGATCTCGGCCTCGCCGGGCTCGGCGTCCGGCGCGGTGATCAGAACCAGCTCTTCGTAGCCGAGCAGCTCGGTCTCCAGTCCTGGTCCCTCGGGGTCGGCGTCGGAGACGACGACGGCGAAGTCGAAGGTCCCAGCGCGGGCGTCCTCGATTGTGTGTTCGGTGTCGGAGATGCTCAGCCGCAGCTCGACGGCGGGATGGGCGCGGCGAAAGTCGGTCAGGACGGGTGGCAGGCGGTAGCTACCCAGCGACATGCTCGCCCCGAGCGCGACGCTGCCGCGGCTGCCGTCGGATAGCCCGGCAAGGTGGCGATCGAGCTCACGGGTGCGGGCCAGCACGTCCTCGGCCCACGCATAGACGACCTGGCCGGACTCGGTGAGGTGGAGCTGACGGCCTTCGCGGTAGAAGAGCTTGGTGCCGAGCCGTTGCTCGAGCGAGCGCACGTGCGCGGTGACCACCGGCTGGGCGACGAACAGCGCCTCGGCGGCGCGACCGACCCCGCCCAGCTCGACGACGAGGCAGAGCACCTCGAGCTTGTGCAGGTTGACCCGGCGATCTATAGCCAATTGACGTTGCATTGCTAACAAAAACGTATTGGAACTATGAGTGAGCCTGCGCCAGGATAGCCGAGCCGTGAACCTGGACGAGGTGATCGCCGACGTACGCCGTGGGATGATTCCCGCCACCGTCTACAGCGATCCGGAGCTGTTCGAGCTGGAGAAGCGACGCCTTTTCGCCCGCGCCTGGATGTTCCTGGCGCACGAGTCCGAGATCCCCGACCCCGGCGACTACGTCGTGCGCCGCATCGTCGACGACTCGTTCATCGTCTGCCGTGACGAGGCCGGCGAGATTCGGGGGCTCTTCAACATGTGCCTGCACCGCGGCATGCAGGTCTGCCGCTCGGAGCTCGGCAACACCTCGCACTTCCGCTGTCCGTACCACGCCTGGACCTACAAGAACACCGGTGAGCTGACCGGCGTGCCCTTTCATGGCGAAGCCTACGGCGGCGAGGCGGGACTGGCTCGCGAGGGCGTCGGGCTGCTACCGGCGCCCCGGGTCGACGTCTGCGAGGGGCTGATCTTCGCCTCGCTGGACGAGCACGCTCCCGACCTCGAGGACTACCTCGGCGACTTCCGCTTCTTCCTGCGCGTCTACCTCGGCCAGAGCGAGGCGGGGGCCGAAGTGCGGGGGCCGCAGCGCTTTGTGATCAACTCGAACTGGAAGATCGGCGCCGAGAACTTCTCTGGCGACAGCTACCACACGCCCCATACCCACGCCAGCGTCGTCGACATCGACCTCTTCCGGGCGCCGAAGGCGAACAAACGCAAGGAGGGCGCCCTCTACTTCGCCGATGGCGGCGGCGGCACGACATACAAGCTGCCCGACGAGGGCTTCCGCGGCAATCTTGCCCACGTCGGCTATCCCGACGAGATGATCGACGCGATGGAGCGCGTCTGGTCGGCCGAGCACCGGGCGCTGGTCGGCGACGCGCGCTTCATGTGCTCGGCGGCGACGGCGCTGCCGAACCTCAGCTTCGTCCACAACTGGCCGCAGGTGAACGCCGACGGGCTCGTCGTCCCGTTCGTCTCGATCCGGCTCTGGCAGCCGATCAGCGCCACCGAGACCGAGGTCTACTCGTGGTTCGCGGTCGACCGTGGCGCCCCCGATTGGTTCAAGGACGCCTCCTACAAGGCCTACCTGATGTGCTTCGGCTCCTCGGGCATGTTCGAGCAGGACGACGTCGAGAACTGGACCTCGATCACGGCGATGTCGCAGGGACAGATGGCCGAGCGGCTCAATCTTCACAGCCGCATGGGGCTGACCCGCGACGGCGAGACGGTCGTGCCGCCGCTGTCGAACTGGCCAGCGCCGGGTCGCGCCTTCGTCGGCTTCGGCGAGTACAACCAGCGCCAGCTGCTCAACCTCTGGTGCGACCACCTCGAGGCTGGCGAGGGCACAGCCAACGGCGCCGCCCCGCCGGCGCGCGCGGCAACGCTGGACTGAGATGCCCACGCCCCTCTCCTACACCGGCGACACCTACGGCGAGATCCTCGACTTCGTCTACTCCGAGGCTGCCGCGCTCGACGAGCGCCGCCACCACGACTGGCTGGCGATGCTCACCGACGACGTCGTCTACCGGATGCCGGTCCGCGTCACGACGGCGCACTCACTCGACGACAGCCTGCTCGTTGACATGGCCCACTTCGACGAGGACCGCTACTCGCTGGTCAAGCGAGTCGAGCGCTTCGATACCGAGCACGCCTGGGCCGAGGACCCGCCGTCGCGCACGCGCCGCTTCGTCACCAATGTGCGCGGCTGGCAGGGCGAGACCCCGGGCGAGTTGCTCGTCGCCGCCAGCGTGTTGCTCTTCCGCAGCCGTGGAGACCGCCACCCTCCCGACCTCGTCTCGGCCGGGCGCAGCGACGTCCTGCGCCGCGTCGACGGACAGCTGAAGCTGGCCCAGCGCGAGCTGGCGGTCGACGAGTCGGTGCTGCGCACGCAGAACCTGGCGGTGTTCCTATGAGCGCCGGCGATGAGGAGCTGCTCGACGATGGCGAAGGCGTCGAGCTGGCCAACGAGTACGCGGCGGTTACCGTACGCAAGGTGCAGACGGGCAACGGCGTGCGGCTGGAGATCGTCTCACCGCGGCTCGGTCGCGGCATCCGCCTCGACCCGGTCGAGCTGGAGACGCTCACCTGGCAGTCGCACGAGGTCTTCTCGGAGTTCTTGAAAACGCCGTTCGGGCCGGAGCCGGAGCCCGAGTGAGCTGGCTCGAGGGGCAGGTCGCGCTGCTCTCGGGCGGCGGATCGGGGATCGGCCGCGCCGTCCTCGACGCCTTCCTGGCGGAGGGCGCCGCGGTCGGGGTGCTCGAGCGCGACGAGGAGAAGTGCGCGGCGCTGACTGAGCTCGGCGATCGCGTTCATGTCGTGCAGGGCGACGCGACCTCGGCCGACGACAACGAGCGCGCCGTGGGCGAGACCGTCGGGCGATTCGAGGCACTCGACACGCTGGCGACCTTCGTCGGGGTCTTCGACAACTACACGCCGCTGGCCGAGATTCCGCCCGACCGTCTCGACGCCGCCTTCGCCGAGGCCTTCACGACGAACGTCGCCTCCGTCCTGCACGCCGTGCGAGCCGCCACGCCGGAGCTGACCCGCAGCCGCGGCAGCATCGTCGTCACCTGCTCGAGCTCGAGCTTCTACCCCGGCCGCGGCGGCGCCCTCTACGTGGCGACCAAGCACGCGCTGCGGGGGGTCGTCGTGCAGCTGGCCCACGAGCTGGCCCCGGAGGTGCGCGTCAACGGGGTCGCTCCCGGCGGCACCCTGGCGACCGACTTGCGCGGGATGGCCAGCCTGGGGCAGGCCGGCGAGCGCCTCGACGACCGGCCTGGCCGTGAGCAGGCGATGCGCGAGCGCACGCCGCTGGAGGTGGCGCTGCGCTCGGAGGACCACGCCGGCGCCTACGTCTACCTCGCTTCTAACCGCGCGCCCGGGCTGAGCGGCGAGATCCTGCGCTCCGACGGCGGGCTGGCGGCGCGATGACGGCGCACGACGACGGGCCGAAGCTGCGCGAGACCGTCGCCGCGGCATGCCGGGTGCTGGCCCGGCGTGGCCTGGTCGACGGCATCCTCGGCCACGTCTCGGCACGCGTGGCGGAGGATGAGCTCGTCATCCGTTGCCGCGGCGGCAATAGTGAGCGCGGGCTGGCGCGGACGGGGCCCGGAGACGTATGGCGGGTCGATATCGACGGGCGGCCGATCGACCTGCCCGACGGCTACCAGCCGCCCAAGGAGCTGCCGATCCACGCCGAGCTGATGCGGGCGCGGCCCGAGGTCGGCGCGGTGATCCACGCCCACCCACCCGCGGCGCTGCTCGCCGGCCTCGCCGGACTGACGCCGCGGCCAGTCTTCGGTGCTTACAACATCCCGGCACTGCGCCTGGCACTCGACGGCGTGCCGGTCTTCGACAACGCCTCGCTGATCACCAATCGCGAGCTCGCCCTCGAGCTGCTCGCAGCCATGGAGGAGCGCTCGGTCTGTTTGATGCACGGCCACGGCATCACGGCGGCGGCGGAGACCGTCGAGCAGGCGACGGTGCTCGCCGTCAACCTCGAGGCGCTGCTCTCGGTGACCGTCGAGCTGGCTCGCCTCGGCGCGACGCCGCGCGAGCTGACCGCCACCGAGCTCGCCGCGCTGCCCGACCTCGGCTCCTCGTTCAACGACCAGCTCGTCTGGCAGGCGCTCCTCGCCGAGGCCGACGGTGACTGAGCCCTTCCCCTACCGCCGCGACCCCGAGGGCCTGCATCCGCCACTGCACAGCCCGGCCTACGAGAGCAGCAGGCTGCGCGCGCCAGAGCGGCGGCTCGTGATCGCACCGGCGACGCTGGTCGAACTGGATGGCCCAGCCTTCGGCCACGACCGCGTCTCCCCCGGCGACGCCGATCTCACCCACCAGCACGGCGGCGAGCCGCTCGGCGAGCGGATTGTCGTCGGCGGCCGCGTGCTCGACGGCGACGGCCGGCCCCTGCGCGACACGCTCGTCGAGGTCTGGCAGGCCAACGCCGCCGGGCGCTACGCCCACGCCGGCGACCGCCACCCGGCACCGCTGGACCCGAACTTCAGCGGCGCGGGGCGCTGCCTCACCGACGCCGAGGGCCGCTATCGCTTCACGACGATCAAGCCCGGCGCCTACCCGTGGGGCAACCACGACAACGCCTGGCGGCCGGCGCACATCCACTTCTCGCTGTTCGGGCGCGCCTTCGCCCAGCGGCTGGTCACACAGATGTACTTCCCCGGCGACCCGCTGCTCGCGCACGACCCGATCTACAACGCGGTACCGGACCGCTCCGCACGCGAGCGGCTGATCAGCCGCTTCGACCTCGAGACCAGCGAGCCCGATTGGGCGCTCAGCTACCGCTTCGACATCGTCCTGCGCGGTCGCGAAGCGACCCCGATGGGAGACTGAGCGGGTCCGATGCCCGTGAGTACTCCCTCCCAGACCGTCGGCCCGTTCTTCTCGCTCGGCCTCGGCGAGAGCTCGCACGGCGACCTCGTCGATCCGGCGCGGGACGACGCGATCAGGATCGCCGGCGTCGTCCGCGATGGGGCTGGAGAACCGGTGCCCGACGCACTCGTCGAGCTCTGGCAGGCCGAGGGCTGCGCCCGCGCCTCCACCACCTCAGAAGGAGGCTTCAGCTTCGTGACGGTCAAGCCTGGGCCAGCAGCCGGGCTCGATGGAGCCACCCAGGCGCCGCACATCGCCGTCTCGGTGTTCGCTCGCGGGCTACTCGGGCGGCTGATCACGCGGATCTACTTCCCCGACGAGGCCGAGGCCAACGCCCGCGACCCGCTGCTGCGCGAGCTCACCGATGCGGCCGCGCTCGTCGCTCGGCCCGAGGGCGACGAGCTGCGCTTCGACATCGTCCTGCAAGGCGAGGGCGAGACGGTCTTCCTCGATGTCTGACCGGCTCTTCGACGCAAGCCTGGTGCCCGCCTCATTGGCGGAGGCGACTGGCGACGCTGCCTGGCTGCGGGCGATGCTCGACGTCGAGGTCGCGCTTGCGGCCGCCCAGGCAGAGCTGGGCCTGATCCCAGAGCCCGCGGCGGCATCGATTGCCGCGGCCGCCGACAGCGTGCGCCTCGACCCAGCGGCGCTCGGCCGCGAAGCCGCTCGCACCGGCACGCCGGCCGAGCCGCTCGTCCGCGCCCTGCGCGCCGAGGTCGGCGAGGAGACGGCGAGCTGGGTCCACCACGGCGCCACCAGCCAGGACATCGTTGACAGCGCCGCGATGCTGGTCGCGCGGCGCGCGCTCGCCCAGGTAGAGCCGGCGCTGGCGGAGGCCGCCGGGGCCTGCGCGGAGCTTGCCGAGCGCCACCGTGCAACGCCGATGCTGGCCCGCACGCTGCTTCAGCCGGCCCTGCCGACGACGTTTGGGCTCGTCGCCGCGCGCTGGCTGGTCGGGGTTGACGACGCGCGCAAGCGCCTCGACGAGGTGAGCGCGCAGCGGCTGACCGTCCAGCTCGGCGGTGCCGCCGGCACGCTCGCGGCGCTCGGCGAGGACGGCCCGGCAGTTGCGGCGGCGCTCGCCCGGCGGCTGGGCCTCAGCGAGCCGGTGCTGCCATGGCACACGCTGCGCGGGCCGGTCCACGCACTGGCGGGGGCGCTCGACGAGGCCGCCGGAGCAGTGGGCAAGGCGGCGCTCGACGTCGTCCTCCTCGCCCAGGCCGAGGTCGGAGAGGTCGGTGAGCCGGACGACGGTCGCGGCGGATCCTCCTCGCTACCGCACAAGCGCAACCCGATCGGCAGCGTCCTGGCCCTGGCCGGGGCGCGGCGGGTGCACGCGGCGGCGGGGCTGCTCACCGGCGCGATGCTCCAGGAGCACGAGCGGGCAGCAACCGGCACTTGGCACAGCGAGTGGGCCGCGCTCGGTGAAGCGCTGGGGCTGACCGGCGGGGTCGCGACGACGATGGCCGCCGTGCTCGGCGGGCTCGAGGTGCGCGAAGAGCGGATGCGAGAGAACCTCGCCGCCAGCGGCATCGCGGAGCTGGACGTCGCACCAGACCCCTCCGCCAACCTTGCGGCCGCCTCCGCCCTCATCGACCGTGCCCTGGAGCGCCGCCGATGAGCGCGCGGCTCGACCATCGCTTCGACGGTCCGGACGATGCGCCGGTCGTCGTCCTTGCCGGTTCGCTGGGGACGACCAAGGCGATGTGGGGCGCGCAGGTGCCGGCGCTCGCGGCGCGCTTCCGGGTGCTGAGCTACGACCACCGCGGCCACGGCGGCTCTGAGGTCCCCCCTGGCCCCTACGCGATCGAGGACCTGGGCGGCGACGTGCTCGCCCTGCTCGACCAGCACGGCATCGAGCGAGCCTCCTTCTGTGGCCTCTCGATCGGCGGCATGGTTGGGCTCTGGCTGGCCGCGGAAGCCCCGCAGCGGATCGATCGGCTCGCCCTGCTCTGTACCTCGGCCCGGCTCGGCCCGCCCGAGGGGTGGGACGATCGGGTCGCCGCGATCCGGCGCGACGGCATCGAGGGCATCGCCGACGCGGTCGTCGGGCGCTGGTTCACCAGCGACTTCGCGGCGCGCGAGCCCGAGACCGTCGCGCGCTGGCGAGCTGTGCTCACCGAGACACCCAGGGAGGGCTACGCCGGCTGCTGCGAAGCGATCCGCGACTTCGACCTGAGCGACCGGCTGGCGACGATCACAGCTCCGACGCTGATCGTCTCCGCGCTACATGACATCGCGACGCCGGTCGAGCACCAGGCGGCACTTGCCGCCGGCATCGCCGGGGCGCGGCTGACAGTGCTCGATGGGGCCGCTCACCTGGCCGCGGTCGAGCAGGGACCGGCGGTTGCGGCAGCGCTCCTCGACCACCTGGGTGGCGGCGATCGACACGAGCGCGGCATGGCCGTTCGCCGCGCGGTGCTCGGCGACGCCCACGTCGACGCCGCGATCGCCGCGACGACGCCGTTCACCGAGGACTTCCAGCACTACATCACCGGCGCGGCCTGGGGCGACGTCTGGACCCGCGACGGGATCGACCGGCGCATGCGTAGTGCGATCACGCTCACTGCCCTGCTCGCCGTCAATCGCATGGAGGAGTTCGCGATGCACGTCCGCGCCGCCCGCCGCAACGGCCTGAGCACAGAGGAGATCGGTGAGATCGTCCTCAACGCCGCCGTCTACGTCGGCGTGCCGGCGGCCAACGACGGGTTCCGCGTCGCGGCGCGAGCCCTGGCTGACGAGTCATAGGCGAACGACTAATGATCTTGGCGTCCATTTGTATTCCCCCTATCCCTGAAGAGAATGGGAGGATGCCGGGGTCACCCGGAGCGAAGGAGCGGGATGTTGGCCACACAAGCGAGCCCTGAGACCGTGGAGTTCCTGCGGCGCTATTACGACGCGATCGACAACCAGCGTGCCGAGGAGGCACTGAGCGTCTTCGCAGCCGACGCGACTGTGCGTGTCCCCAACGAGCCTGCCCAACCGTGGATGCAGGGCATGCAGGCGATGGCGCGGCAGCTGCGCGGCGTCACCGGCACCCGCCACGCGATCACGCGCGTGATCGAGGCAGACGGCGGCGAAACGGCCTACGAGGTTGAGATCACCTACATCCTCAAGGGGGGCGAAGAGGTCACCCTCACCGGCTCGGTCTTCTGCACGATCCGCGACGAGCGCTTCCAGAGCCAGAACCTGTACGTGGACCTGACCCCGGTCCGAAACGCGATCGAGCGGAAGGACTGAGATGACCCCGAGTATCCGCAAAGGCACGATCCCCTACGCGCCAAGCGGCACCGGGGACTACACCGAGGAGATCTTCTCGCTAAAGGGGTTCTTCGGCGAGTGGGCGCACCTTTACCGCCGCAGGAACCTCGCCCACCCCGTGCGTTGGTCCGACGAGCGTCTGATGTACAGCGGCCTGGACTCCGGGGTGCTGAGCGCGCCGGATGCCAGCGACCCGCGCGGCGAGCCGCTGCGGCTGATGGAGGGTGAGGGCCACGCGGTCTCACTCTCGCAGCGCGCGGCACCGATGCCGTTCGTCGAGAAGAACACCGACGCCCACCAGATCCGCTTCTACCATCGCGGCCGCTTCCGGCTGGAGACCGAGTTGGGTGCGCTCGACATCGAGGAGGGCGACTTCGTCGTCATCCCGCGCGGTCTGATTTACCGCGAGACGCCGCTCGGCGACGAGGGCAACGCGGTCTTCGTCTTCGAGACCACAGCGATCATCCGCCCGGCCAAGGAGATGTGGGACGGCGTCGGCTACGCGAGCCTGTTCATCGACTACTCCGAGATCGAGGTGCCCGAGCCCGCCGGGGACGAGGATCTCGGCGGCGAGACCGAGGTGCGGGTGCGCTGCGACGGCGAGCTGCACACGATGGTCTACAGCCACGACCCCTGCCGCGACGTGGTCGGCTGGATCGGCGATCCGCTGCTCTTCAAGATGAGCATCTGGGCGGTGCCGGGCGCCGGCACCAGCCGCGGCCACCTGACGCCCCCAGCGGGCTGCGTGCTGCTTGGCGAGAACAAGGAGTTCTTCTTCAACGCGCTGACCATGCAGCCGTTCCCCAACACGCCGTCCCCGAACGGCAGCATCGGTGCGCCGTCGCATCTCAACGACTACGACGAGCTCTGGCTCACCCACCGTTCGAGGATCGCGCCCGAGGATCATCTCTGGCTGCTGCCGCGCACGCTGCCGCACCCCGGCTTCAAGATGCCGACGGTCTACCCACCCAACCCGGTCCAGGAGATCCGCGAGATGCGGCTCAATTTCGACACGATCACGCCGCTGCGCTGGACGGAGGAGGCGCGCGCGGCGCTCTTCGACAACCCCGTGGTCGCGCAGTACACGAGCTTCATGGGGCTGCCGCCCGAGGCGGTCCCGGCGCACCTGCGCGAGCGGTCGGACGCCGAGACGAGATGAGCGCGGCGGCGCTCGATGTCGCGCCGCCCCCGGTCGGGGCGGGCTGGAGCGAGGAGGCCGACGCGATCATCGGCGGCGATCTCGCCACCGCCCTGGCCTACGTGACGCCGGCGGGAGGCGTCGTCGTCGCGCCGATCACGACCAGCGGCGTGCGCGACCGCGAGGCCGGCACGGTGACCTTCACGACCTCGCTCGCCTTCGCCAAGAAGCTCGAGCGCATCCGCCGCGCCGACCAGGTGGCACTGGCCTTCCACGCCCGCGACCACGGCTTCGCCGAGGGGCCCGGGTTCGTCCTCGTCCAGGGCCGCGCGACGATCGGCTGGAGCGACCGGGCTGCCCAGGGCAAGGCGCTGTACAAGGGCATGCTGCGCTTCTTCGGCGCCCCGAAGTCGGGCCGCTTCTGGGACTGGTGGATGCGGGAGTACTACGTGAAGCGGGTACCGGTGACGATCGCCGTCGAGCGGGTGACTCTCTGGCCCGACCCGAGCTGCGGCGGTGCGCCCGTCGTGCATGGCGCACCCCTACCGGCCGCCGCGCCGGACGAGCAGGCCGCGCCGAAGGGTGGCGTCGCTCCGCGGGTACCGGCCCGCCGCGCCGGCGCACGCCTGGGCAAGCTGCCCCACCTGCTGCTCGGCTGGGTCGACGCAGACGGCTTCCCGATGGTCGCCCCAGTGACCGTCGATGCGGCCGATAGCGACGGGTTGATGCTGGGGGACCCGACCGGATCGGCGCCGGCCGGGGCGCGGCGGGCGGGGCTCGTCGGCCACCGCTTCGGGCCGGGGCTGACCGCGCTGCGCGTGCAGCAGCACACCGGCTGGCTGGAGGTCGGCGACGCCGGCATTCGCTACGCCCCGCACACCCAGCAGCGCTACCGCACGCCCCGGGGCGCGATCCCGACCGCCTTGGTAAACGGCGGCCAAGCCAAGCGCGGCATGCGCCGGGCGCGTCGCGATGGGACCCTGGAGGCGACGAGGTGATCGAAGAGCCCCTCATCCTCGACGGCATCGACCGCGAGCTGGTTGGCCTCTCAGGGCCGGACATGCCGCGGATGGGCTGGGGATCGCACCCAAGCCAGGGCATCTACTACCGGCCTGCCGGCGCGCGGCCGAAGGTCGCCTTCATCGCCGCCCACTACAACATCGATTTCTCCGAGCACTACCTCGCCGATCACCTCGCCCGCCGCGGCTTCGGCTTTCTCGGCTGGAACACCCGCTTCCGCGGCATGGAGGCGTTCTTCCTGCTCGACCGAGCACTGCTGGATATTGGCCTTGGCGTGCGCTGGCTACGCGAGCAGGGCGTCGAGACCGTCATCCTGCTCGGCAACTCGGGCGGCGGCTCGCTGATCGCCGCCTACCAGGCGCAGGCGCAGCAGCCGGTGATCCGCCCCGCCTTCGGGATGCCGCTTGCCGAGGGTCTCGACGAGCTGCCCTCCGGCGACCTCTACGTCAGCGTCGCCGCACACCCCGGCAGGCCGGAGGTGCTGACCAACTGGCTCGACCCCGCGGTCCTCGACGAGAGCGACCCGGCCGCCACCGACCCGGCGCTCGACATGTACGACGAGCAGAACGGCCCGCCGTACTCGGCCGAGTTTGTCGCGCGCTACCGCGCCGCCCAGCGCCAGCGCAACGACCGCATTACCGCCTGGGCCAAGCAGGAGCTCGAGCGCATGCAGGCCGCCGGGCAGTTCGACCGGCTGTTCACCGTCCACCGCACCTGGGCCGACCTGCGCTTTACCGACGGCGCCCTCGACCCCTCTGACCGCCCGACACCAGCCTGCTATCTGGGTCCCCCGCAGTTCGCCAACCGCGGCGTGCTCGGCATCGGCATGCTGAACACGCTGCGCAGCTGGCTTTCGATGTGGAGTCTCAGCGAGTCGCAGTGCAACTCCGAGGAGCACCTGGGCGCGATCTCATTGCCTTCGCTGGTCGTCCAGCCGTCGATGGATACCGGCGTCTTCCCCAGCGATGCGCAGGCGATCCACGACGGCCTGGCGGCAACCGACAAGCAGCTCGTCGAACTGCCCGGCGATCACTACTTCCGCGGCGTCGAGGGCGCCCGCACGAAGCTCGCCGACCTGCTCAGCGGCTGGGTCGGTGAGCGCGCCGGCTAGCGCGAGACGAAGCCGAAGAGGTGCCCGGCGATATTGCGGATCTGGATCTCTTCGGAGCCCTCGGTGATTCGGTAGCGACGGTGGTGACGGTAGATGTGCTCGAACTGCTTGTGGCGGGTGTAGCCGACGCCGCCGTGCACCTGCATCGCCCGGTCTGCCGCGTCGCAGACGAGGCGGTTGGCTCGGTAGTTGCACATCGAAACCTTGTCGCTGACACCGCTGATGCGACCCTCGCCGCTGTCCATTTCGTGGGCGGTCTTACGCACCAGGCCGCGCAGCAGCTCGATCTCGGTCGCCAGCTCGACCAGCGGCCACTGGATTGCCTGGCGCTGAGCAAGGGGTTTGCCGAACGTCGTGCGTTCACGCGCGTAGGAGACCGACTCGCTCACGCAGTAGTCGGCGGCGCCGACCCCTGAAGCCGCCTGGCGAATGCGGTTCTCGTGGACGAAGAGCAGGGCCGTGGCGAGACCCCTCCCCTCTTCGCCGAGGATCGCGCCGTCGGGCACCCGCACATCCTTCAGCACCACCTCGGCGTGGTCGGTCGGCATGTTGAAGGTCCAGTGCATGTAGGGGATCTCGACGCCGGGATCGTCGGTGGGGACGATGAACGCCGTGATGCCCTCGCCCGCACCAGGATCGCCGGAGGTGCGGGCGAAGACGATTGCGTGACGGGCGAAGCTGATGCCGCTGATGAAGCGCTTGGCCCCGTTGATCACCCATTCGTCGCCGTCCCTGACCGCCGTCGTCTCCAGCCAGGTTGCGTCGCTGCCGTGGTCGGGCTCGGTCAGGCCGAAGGCGAACGCCACCTCGCCGGAGATCGCGCCGGCCAGGAAGGCGTCCTTCTGCGCGGCGCTGCCGAACTGCTCGAGGATCAGCGGGAAGACGAGGTTGCCGACCACCGAGGACTCCATCTGCAGATCGTTGTGGAGGCCAAGCCCCTTCGCCGCGAGGTGGTCGCGGATCACCGCCATGCCGAGGTTGGTCCCGTCGCGTCCACCCATCCGCTTCGGCAACGCGTAGCGGAAGAAACCGGCCGCGTCGGCACGGCGTCGCATCTCCTCCAGCAGCTCGACCCACTCCTGCGAGTGGACGCCGTCGTTCTCCCAGTCGGTGCGCTTCCACTCGCGGCGGTGGTCGAAGAACTGCATGTTCTCCGCTTCGAGCGGTTTGATCTCGCGCTCGATGAAGGTGTCGAGCTCGGCGATGAAATCGAGGAGGTCCTGGGGTAGCGCGTAGTCCATAAGCCCGAATTACCTGCCTTTGTCTTGGGTGCTGGAATCTGAAGCCCCGCCGTCGCGGGCGGGCATATGGAGGATCTGGTCGGCATCCTCGGCTTCGACGTAGCGGGGGTTCCAGAGGCTGAGCTTCGCGACGACGTTGCGCCGGGTGACCTCGATCACCTCGTCGAGGCGGTCGTCGAGCTCACCGGCCCGGATCGCCCTAGCCAGCTCGTCGTCGTCGCCAACCCCCAGCCTCGCCAGCCGCTCGGCGTGCTCCTGAGCCTGAACCGGACCGAGCACCAGCTCGCGCTCAACCGTCGCGGCGACGTTCGCAGCGACGCGCGCCATGAAGCTGAGTCGCCCCTCGGTACCCGGCATCACGTCCTGCTCGAGGAAGGTCCGCAGCGCATCGACCAGCTCGGCTGTCGTCGGCACGCCGCGCGCCATCAGCTTTTCGCTCCGTCGAGGTAGAGCAGAACGTCGTACTCCTGCTCCCAGACGCGGCGGCCGATCGCCGCCAGCTCGACCGAACGGACGTCCCCGGAGAGGTGGCGCGAAGCCTGGACCATGCAGCCGACACCCCACCAGACGCTGCTGAAGAGCTCCCACCAGCGGACGAGCTCGGGGTCGACGCGCTGCCCTGAGACCTTTTCGTAGCCGCGGAAGAGATCGGCGTAGTCGCCGAAGCCGCCGACCGGCCGGTCGACGATCCCGAAGCGCCAGCAGCGCGCGCAGAGGTATCCGAGGTCCTCCATCGGATCGCCGAGGTGAACGAGCTCCCAGTCGAGCACCGCGCGGATGTCGCCGGGGCCAACCAGCAGATTGCCGTTGCGAAAGTCGCCGTGGACGACGCTGGCGGACTCGATCGCGGGCTGGTTGCGCTCCAGCCAGCGCATTCCCAGCTCGAGCGCGGGGCTGCTCTCCTCGAAGAAGTCGAGGGCGCCGCGCAACTGCTGTAGGGAGTCGGGAGTCTCCAGCCCCTCCACCTCATTGGGCGGGATCGTGTGCACTTGAGCAAGGATTTCTCCGCAGCGCTCGGCCAGGCGGGGGCGGACGTCGGCATAGGCGTCCTCGCGCAGGATTCGGCGGGGAACGGTCTCGCCCTCGACGAAGTCCATGACGATGAAGGGAGCGTCGAGTACGGCCGGGTCGTTGCCGTGGGCGATCAGCTTCGGCACTGGTACGCCGGCCCGCGCGGCCGCCTCGATCGCGGCCGCCTCGCGCGACATCGCGCCCCCGCCCCGCGCCGCCGTCGGCGGGTCACGACGCAGGATCAGCACCCGCTCGGCGCCGCCGGCGAAGATCACCTCGAAAGCCCAGGTCTCACGGCTGGCGCCGCCCGTGAGCCGTCGCAGGTTGCGCACCCGCGCCTCCGGCTCCCCGCACTGCTCCGCCACCACAGCACGCAACTGCTCGGCGAGTCGCTCCTCCGCACTATCGGGGGACGCCGCGGCGGTCAGAAGGCGCGGTACCCGCCATCGATCAGAAAGGAGTCGCCGGTGTGATATTCGCTCGCCTCGCTGGCCAGGTAGATCGCGATCCCGGCGAAGTCAGCCGGCTTGCCCCAGCGGCGTGCCGGGATCCGCGGCAGGACGCGATCGATGAACGGCTGGGAGGCCAGCGCCAGCTCGGTCATCGCCGATTCGACCCAGCCCGGCAGGATCGAGTTGGCGCGGATGCCGTGTTTGGCCAGCTCGACGGCGCAGGAGTTGACCATCGAGACGAGACCTCCCTTGGAAGCCGCGTAGTTTTGCCCGCGTGGCTGCCCGGAGAGCGCCGCGAGACTGGCGACCCCAACCAAGCTGCCGCCCTCACCGCGCTCGACCATGTCGCGGGCGGCGCCCTGCAGGGTCAAGAAGGCGCCGTCGAGGTTCACCCCAAGGACCCGGTGGAACTCCTCAGGCGTCATCTCGAGGAAGCGCTGGCCAGCGGGGCCCACCCCGGCGCAGGCGAAGCAAGAGTCGATGCGACCGAGCTGCTCGAGGGTCTCCGCGAAGGCGGCCTCGATCTCATCAGCGGAGCTGACGTCACAGCGAACGGCAACCGCCTTCCCGCCGTGACTGGCAATCCTCTCCCTAGCGGCCTCGTTGCGCTCGACAGTGCGCCCCCAGATGCAGACGCTCGCGCCGGCGGCGGCGAGACCCTCGGCCATACCGAGTCCGATGCCACTGTTGCCACCGGTGACCAGCGCCACATGACCCGACAAATCGAACGGGTTCTCCATATCCCCTCTCCCCAAGTTGACGCGCCGGATGATACGGCGCCAACGTCGGGTGAATCTGCCTCCCGGAGCTAGGCCACCAGCCTCGAGCTTGGGCTCCATGGGTTCGAGCACCTGAGTGCCGTGTTGACTATCTGCTGCGGCAACGCCAACCTTGAGAGGGATGGGACGAGGAATCCATCACGTCGATCTGGCCGTCGCCGACGTCGAGCGGTCGCTCGCCTTCTATCTCGACCTACTCGGGTCGCTCGGCTGGGAAGAGAGCGTCCGGTACCCGAGCTACCGAGGGACCGAGGAAGTTGTGTACCTCAAGGACGCGGCGGCAGGGTCCCGAGAGCCCGGCACGGACTCCTCGATGCTCGGAATCCGGCGGGCGGATGGCGGAGCGCATCACTACTACGGAGTTGGCATCGAGCACTTCGCCTTCCAGGTTGACCGGCGCGAGGAGGTTGACGAGGCGCACGCACGCTGCCTCGCCAGCGGCGCGAACGTTCACTTCCCGCCGCAGGAGGATCGCGACGAGCCTGGCTACTACGCGTTCTTCGCCTTCGATCCCGATGGGATTCGAGTCGAGGTGTTCTGCTGGCCCCGCTGAAAGGCGTCCAACGTTTTGGAAATCCCCCAATCGGCGCGACGCGGCGCGTCTAGAACTCGACCGCGACCTCGAACTCCGTCGTCTTCGGTGGACCCGGCAAAACGGACCCCTGTCCCTGGAAGGCGGGCAGCAACGTCTCGTCGCGGAACGTCTCCCAGATCTCCTTCGACTCCCAAACCGCGACAACGATCCAGCCATTCGCGCTCGGCCCGGCGTAGTGATGCGTCTGGCCGCCGGGCAGGCCACCCGCCGGGTGCACCGCAGCGGTGGTGGCGTCGTACTGCTCCCTCGTACCACCCTCGAAGTCGTTGACGATCACATAGGCCATTCATTCTCCAGTCGTGGCAGGGCGCCGGGCGGTTCCCCGACCAAGCCACGGTAGTCCATGAGGGGGTTTGTGCCGCCCTGCCTACTCTGAGTGCGAAGCAGGGAAAGCAGGGGATCCGGGTGCGATTGTCCACTACGCTTCGTGGATGAGTGCTCCTGCGACCCTTCTAATGTGGTTTCAGCTGCGCTCGCCGGAGCTGGCCGAGGACTTTGAGTATCTGATGGCAGGGGATCGCGACATCGTCCGCGGGTCACTGGACACCGTGTCCGATTGGCGTCTTACGCGGCCGGCGGACGTGCCCGGACAGTCCATCGATCAAGCCGATTACGTGCTTATCGCGGAGATCCACGGAGTGGAGCGCTTTGAGCAACAGGCAAGCGAACACGTCCAACGCTTGGCGGATGATCTGGAGCATCTCGTCTTGAGCCGGGGCATGCTCGTCGTGCGTCCCGTCCTTTGAAATCCGCGGTCGGCGAAGGGCAATCAGACCCGGCCTCGGTCTGAATTTGAAATGTCCTGGGTTCCGCCAAGCCCCCAACACGTGGCGGATCGGCGATTGAGGCGTTGATCGGCGACCAGCGCGATCGCAGGCAACGGGTCGACGGCGCCGAAGAGAGCTTCGACCGGCGGATTATGAGTCGAGCCGGAAGCTGTCTATAGAGCCGAATCTGGCCTGATAGAGCAGATCACGTCCAGGGAGTTCGGTGGAGTCGGGGACCAATTTCGGGACCAGGTTTTCGGTGCCTTCAAACCACCGCTTGACGGCTTCTCCGTCACCGAGCCCTTGGCAGGCGAACGCCGACAGATTCCAGGCAGGTCGCAATAAGGCTGCTGCACCGTCACCGGTAGCTACTTCAGGCGCACGGTGCGGTTCTTGATCCCTCGCCCGACCAACCTTGCCCACAACAGGGGACGCCGCGATTCGGCAAGCAGTCTGAGGCCCTGGGGATAGAGCTTGACCCCGATCACCTTGGAGCTCCCCTCGGCGATCGCGAAGCGCCTCGCTGCGATCGACTTTTCGCCGACCTTCAACCGGATCACACCCCCGCATCGTCCGCCCTGTTCGCAACGCAACGCGATCGAGGCCCGACCTCCCCTGACCCGAACGACGCGAGCAGCGTAGGCTCTACCGCGAACCGAGGTGGCAGAATGAGTGCCCCCTGAGCCGACCCAGACCACGGTTACATTGCCCTGCGGATCGACCGCGATCTGTGGTCCGTTGACGCTCTCGGTTCTGTTAGAGATATCGGTGGGTGGCGACCAGACGCCTCCGGGTGGACGCGTCGCCGCCTGAATGACGTAATTTTGCTTGTTGCTGTCGTAGGCTCTCCAGACAGCGGTCGCGCTGCCCCTGGAATCAACGACTAGCCGCAAGTTGTCCCCACCAGCGGAGTTGTCCCCACCAGAGATGTCGACTGGCGCCGACCAGCTCCCTCCGGCCGAGCGCGTCGCGCTTTGGACAATTAGGTCGCTACCGTTGGACCGTTCCCATATTGCGGTCACGTCGCCTTGAGGGCCTACCGTTACCTGCGGGTGCTGTGCATGGCGTCTGGGCTTGAAGAGGCTGACCGGCGCCGACCAGCTCCCTCCGGCTGGGCGGGCTGCGCTCTGGATCAGAGTGCCTTTGGGGTTGTAGCGCTCCCAGACCGCCGTCGCGTTACCTTGGGAGTCCACGGCTACCTGCGGCGAATGGGCGAACGCCCCGGCTGCAGAGATGTCGACCGGCGCTGACCAGCTTCCCCCAGCTGGGCGGGTTGCGCTTTGGATTGTGCCTTTGCTTTCCTCTTCCCAAACAGCGGTCGCGCGCCCCTGGGGATCAAGCGCGACGTCAAAGAAGAAGGCAGCCTGCCCCACCGTAGAGACGTCGACCGGCGCTGACCAGCTTCCCCCAGCTGGGCGGGTTGCGCTCTGGACAACCGAACTTTCACCGAGGGACCAAAGCCAGACCGCGGTCGCGTTGCCCTTGGGATCGACCACCACACGCGGTCTGCCGTTGAACCGACCCCTGCTAGCAATGGTGACCGGCGCTGACCAGCTCCCTCCGGCCGGGCGCGTTGCACTCTTGATGCCGAAGGTGCGGCCGTCGAGGCGGCGTTCCCAGACCGCGGTCGCGTTGCCTTCGGGATCGACGGCTACCTGCGGGGATTGCGAGGATTCGCCTCCGCCCCCCGCATCGACGTCGAGGGTGGCTGGAACCGACCACGCTCTGCCGACGCTCCGCACAGCGCTCTCGATGATGTGCTTTTCGCCGCTCCAGCGCCGCCATATTGCGGTCGCGTTGCCTTGGGAGTCCACAGCGACCTGCGGGGATTCGGCGCCCTTCCCAACTCCGGGGACATTCACCGGGGGCAGCCAGCTTGGCGCAGCAATAGCAGGCGACGCGACCAAGCACGCCGCCAAGCAACCGGCAATGGCCGACCACAGAAACCACGAGTCGGGTGCATGCGTACGCGAACGACCAGTGGCGCCTCCTCCGCACGTCATTGATCGTCCACCATACCTGTGATTCCCATCTAGGTACTAGCCAGTCTGCTTCGCCGATGCGAGAGAGACCGACCTACTGGCGATGGAGCGGGAAGGACTCGAACCTGCGCTTCACGGATTATGAGTCGCGCCGGAACCCGTCTATAGAGCCGAATCTGGCCTGGTAGCGCAAATTACGTCCAGGGAGTTCGGCTGAGTTCGGTGGAGTCGGGAGCAATTTCGGGACCAAGTTTTCGGCGGCCAAAATCACGACATCCCACGCTGTCATTTTCACGCGAGAGGAGCAGCTCGACGGCTATGAATCTGGCGGCTCCTCATCGGCCCAATAGTCCGTCGCCTGCTCTCGCCGGTAGGCCTCCTGGAATCCCTCGTCTGAGGCTCCGGGAGCCCGAGTCGCCGCCATCAACTTGCCGGTATCCGGATAGAGATTCACCTCGGGAGCGAT
>Ga0164241_10000807_pt1 | contig 46870 bp, 34 predicted proteins | sample OricomyardsoilBY_FD_108780 | JGI IMG/M metagenome (GOLD analysis project Ga0164241, IMG submission 108780) | Backyard soil microbial communities from Emeryville, California, USA - Original compost - Back yard soil (BY) | ecosystem: Environmental > Terrestrial > Soil > Unclassified | place: USA... | reverse complement strand
CGACCACCGAAAACGAGCGGATCGAAACGCGCAGCTGGCCGTCCAGCCCGATGGCACGCGTGACGATGTTCTTGGGCAACCGAGTGAGCACGTCGTCGTCCAGCTCGGGGCGCTGCTCCAGCACGTCGGTGAGCAGCGAGTGATCTTGCGTCAGCAGCTCGAAATCGCCGTTGCGCATGCGGTAGCAGCGGCTGTCGCCCACGTGCGCCACGTGCATCGAGCCCGAGCGGGGTGAAAAGCAGCTGGCCACCACCGTGCTGCCCATACCGCGATGTTGGGGAGAGGTGCGCGCGATTTCGACCACGTCGCGGTTGGCCTTGTGGACCGCGCTCGACAAGCGCCGCGCGCCGTTGGGGATGCCCGACCGATTGAGCTCGGGCAGCTCGTGCGTCGCCCGGATGGTGGCGCCGAAATAGTTTTCGATCGAGCGCGCCGCCAGGGCGCTGGCGACCTCGCCGGCGTTGTGACCGCCCGCACCGTCGGCCACCACGAAGAGCCCCAAATCTTCGCGGACCAGCACGACGTCTTCGTTGTGTTGGCGCCGACGACCGAGATCAGTACGGCCGGCCGCTTTCAGGGTCAGAGCGGCCTGGGGGCTGGCAGCAGGGGCATTCACGGCGCTCATTATCGCGCAGATTGTTGGCGCGGACGCCACGCTTTCAAAGCCTCTCACCCCTGGTTTTGGACTTGCAGCGCAGGTTCAGGGCAGAATTGGCTCATGCGCCCCCCCCAGCCGCCGACGGCTCTGGTGCTCTCCGGTGGCGGGATGCGCGGCGCGTACGAGGTGGGCATCGTGGCCGGAATGGTCGAGGTGCTCGACCATGAGCCTAGCGAACGCGGTCTGTTCGACATCTTCGCCGGCACCTCGGTCGGCGCCATCAACGCCTCTTACTTCGCGGCCAACGCCGACAGCCACGATCACCGCGTCGAGCGCTTGGTCGACACCTGGCAGAGCTTGCGGCTCGACGACCACGCGCGCGTCCGCCCGCTAGGCTTGGCGCCCATGCCCGACGCCCTGCGCCGCTGGGCCAAATCCAAGATCCTGGGCAAGTCGTTGCTCGACACGCGCGCGGTCGAGGTGTTGGTGCGCCGCACCGTCGATTGGGAGCGTATGCACCGCAACGTCGACGCCGGCATCGTGCGCGCGGTCATGGTCGCGGCGCTGCACGTGGTTTCGGGTCGGACGACGGTGTTCACCGAGGGCGCGCCCGGCGTGCGCATCGAGAACACGCGCGACGAGCGGCGCGTCACCGCTTTCGAGCGCATCACGGCCGACCACGTGCTGGCTTCAGCGGCGATTCCGCTGCTCTTTCCCACGCGAAAGCTGGGCGAGCACTACTACTGCGACGGCGGTCTACGCTTCAATACGCCCATCGCGCCGGCCATCCGCGCGGGCGCCGAGCGCCTCGTGGTGGTCTCGGTCCGGCACGAGCGCTCGGTGCGCGAGGTCCAAGCCGTCGAGGCCGCCGATCACGCGCAGATGCAGGATTTGAGCCCCATCTTCTTGGTCGGCAAGCTGCTGAACGCGCTCTTGCTCGATCCCGTCCAGTACGATCTCCAAGTGCTGGACCGCCTGAACCAGATGATGGAAGTGCTGGAAGAGACGCTCTCGCCCGACGACCTGGAGCGCGTGCATCGCGTTTGGGTGCGGCACCGCGGCATGCCTTACCGCCGCATCAAGACGCTGACCTTCACCCCCTCCCGTGATCTCGGTCGGCTCGCCGCCGAGTACATCCGGAAGTCGCTCAAGCTGAAGGACCTGAAGCCCATCGCGCGCTACCTGCTCGAGCGCGCCGCCCGCGACGCCCCCGAAGCCGAGGCTGACTGGGCCTCGTACATGCTGTTCGACGGGGGCTTCGCCCACGAGCTGATCGAGGTCGGCAAGGCCGACGCCCGCGCCCGAGCCGAGCAAATCCGCGAGTTTTTCCGCTAACGGCGGGGGCTGCCGAACCGCAGCCCCACTCGCAGAAGCTGCCGTGGCGACCCCGGGCCACCTCGCGCGCCCGCGGCGGGAGGCGCGTTTTCCGGGGCGTCGCGCGTCGCGCGGATTTCATAAGAAAGTTTCTAAATTGATCTCACGAGCGGAAGTGAACGGCCGCGCGCAAATGTTGATCCGACTGCGCGCGCAATCGGCACAACAGACGAGTGAGTATTCAGCACGGTCCACGTCCACGGCGGGCTCTGCCTCGATTGGGGCGGCGCACGTTGCGCTGGGTGGCGCCGGGCGGGCTCGCACCATCGGTGCGGTGCGCCCGGTCGACGTGGGCGACGGTGCTCAGGGCGGCGGTGGCCCGAGCATGAGCGCGGGGAGCAGAGGCGCACATGTGATCGTGAATCTGGGGGAGCACATCGGGAGGGATCGGTGGTCTAGCCGTCGACGTGACCGATGTCGCGAGCAGTGCGGGTGGTGCAGGCAGAGGGGGGGAACTAATGCCCAATCGCCACGAACGGGCGCAGCCCGCTGCTCCGAGTCAGGCGCAGCGAGACAGGTCCGAGTAAGCGAGCAGCAGCTGCACGGCCGCAGCCAGACCTTCGGCGTCGTCCTGCTCGAAGCGGTTTTCCACCGGGCTGTCGAGATCGAGCACGCCCAATAACCTGTCACCGTGGAGGAGCGGCACCACGATCTCCGACCGCGAGCGGGCGTCGCAGGCAATGTGGCCCGGAAATGCGTGCACGTCCGGCACCACGATGGTGCGTCGCTCCCGCGCCGCGGTGCCGCAGACCCCGCGCCCGAGGCCAATACGCACGCAGGCCACACGCCCCTGGAATGGCCCCAGCACCAGCTCTTCACCACGCAAGAAGTAGAAGCCGGCCCAGCTCAAGTCCGGCAAGAGCTGGTACAGCAGCGCGGCCAGGTTGGCGCAGTTGGCGAGCCCGTCACGCTCGTCTCTCAACAGCGCTTCGATTTGCTGGTTCAGCTCACGATACGCTATCGGCTTGGATGAGCCCGCAAGACCTTGGGCAACGAACATCTTCGGCGGAGCTTAGCAGGGCGTCGAGAAAGTAGGCCTTCGAGTCACCGGGGCCACGTCAAGGTTTGCTCGAGGTGGCGAACGCCCCGGGCGCTGGGCGGCTCGGAGCTAACGAGGCAGCGCGAAATGCCGCGCCAGAAGCCCGCGCGTGAAGGAAGGACGCAGGTAAAAGCCTCGCGGCAGCGCCGCGAAGGGGACGCCGTCGGCGTCGATGCCCACCCGGCGCGCCCGCGAGTGCGCAGCCTTCGGGCGGATTTGCAGGCTCCGACCCAAATGGCCGGTCAGAGCTTCGACGTGACCGCGACCGATGACGCCCGACAGCTCCTCCCAGTCGGCGCGCAGCACCGCTTCGTCTTCGGCAGTGAGACGGTAGAGCAGCGCCTGCCCGATGCGCCGCTCAGCGACGACAATTTGACGCTCACCCTCGACGGGTATCCAGAGCACCTGCGACAACTTGCGACGCACGCGCGAGTCGGCCCACTCCACCTGACCGATTTCCGTGAGCGGAATGGTGCAGACGAAGGTCGACTCCACCGGCGCCCCCGCGCGATCGACGGGTAACGTCTTCAGCTCGATGCCCAGCTCTGGAAAATCGGGCAAGGCGCGCGACCCCGCGGTCGCCCCCAACGCGCGCTCGACCAGGCTGCCGACGAAGCCTTTGGCGCGCCGCAAATCGAGCGGCACCGGCGCGCCCAAGCGCGCCGCCAGCTCCGCCAGGCTCAGGCCGGCCAAGGCCGATGCGCGCTCGAGCAGCTCGGCTTCGTCGCGTGGCGGCGCGATGATCACGAAGGCGCTCGGTAGCGCGCGACCAAGAGGGCAATATCGTCCTTTTGATCGACCATGAAGCTGGTAACGGCGGCGCACAGGCCGTCGCGAATCTGGGTCACGGGCTCACGACCCAACCGGCGTAGCTCGCGCGAGAGCCGCTCGACGCCGAACTGCTCGCCCGCGCCGTTCTGCGCCTCGAGCACCCCGTCGGTGTAGAGCAAGAGCACGTCACCCTCGCGCAGGCGGCAGCGCGAGTCTTGGGTTGCCTCTTCGATGTCGCGGGTCGCGCCGACCCAGGTGCCTAGCGTCGGAACCAGCTCGATTTCGTCGGTCTCGGCGCGGAGCACCAGCATGTCTTCGTGCGCGCCCGCGAATACCAGCTCGCCGTCTCGTCGATAGCTGATGAGGCTCAGGGTGGCGTGCTCGTCTTGGCACAGGCGCTCGCGCACGTTTTCGTACAAAACCCCGTTCACGACCTTGAGCACGTCGCGCGGCGCCGCGTTGGGGTTGCTACGCACCAGCGCCGACACCACGCTCTGCAGCATCATCATCACCAGGCCCGGCCGCAGACCGTGCCCGGCGACGTCGCCGATGCCGATCCAACAGCCGTCCGGCGTCGGCAAGACGTCGTAGTAGTCACCGCCTACCTCGGTGGCGGGGAGCATGGTAGCGGCGATCGACAAGCCGCGAACCGTGAGATCACGAGGCAAGATCGAGGTCTGAATGCGGGTAGCGATCGACAGCTCTTGCTCGAGGCGCTGCCTCTCGGCCTCTTGGCGGGCGGCCGCTTCTTGAGCGACGCGGCGCATCAGCTGGGCGCCGTGCAGAGCGGCGCTGACCAGCTCGCGCAAGAGCTCGTAGACCACGCGGCGCCGGGGCCCGAGCTCGAACAGCGCGAAGCCGAGCGGCGTGTTCTCGAAGAACAGCGGCTCTACCACCATGGCCCGCCGCCGCGCCTGCAGCATCTCGGGCGGCACGAGATCTTTGGTGGCAAACGGCAAGCCACCCTCGGGCAGCTCGAGCAGCCGCGAGCGGTCGTAGGCCACGATCAGGCGCGACGAAGCGGGAGGGCTCCCCCACCCTTCGTACAACGCCAAAAAGCAGCTGGTGATGCCCAGCGCGGGCAAGCGCTCCGAAAGCGAGCGCGGCAAGCTGTCCAGATCGAACGACGTGATCAACGACTCGCTCGTGTCGGTCAAGATGCTCGCGGAGCGCTCTGCCTCGGCGCGCAGCGCGCGTTGCTCACGATCGACGGCGTCGGTGAGCAACACGCGTAAGCGCTGCCAAATGTCCTCGAGCCGCATCCAGCGCTTGGCGTCGCTGCGCACGAGCGGCAGCAGCTTCTCGCGAAGGAGCGAGAGCGTGAGCTGCCAAGCCACTACGTCTCCGCCGACCTCGATGGTCCGAGTGAGCACCTGGTCGACCCGCTCGATCAAGCGTCGATCGGACGCGTGCTCGAGCGCCTCTGCCAGCGCGTCGAGCAGCGAGCCTTCGAAGCCATACTCCACGTTGGCGCGCGCGCGCCGCGCCGAGTTGACGAGCTCCCGCCCCAGCTCCACGCGAATGCGCTCGAAGGCTTCGCGAAAGGGTAGCGACACCACGCTGATCGAGGGGGGCGCGTCGGAGGGCGCGCCGTCCGACAAGCAGCCGCACGAGCGCCGCCGCACCAGGCGCGAGCCTAGCACCACCCGCTCGGGCGACGGCTGACCGTCGAGCAGCGTCGTCAACGTATCCAGCGCGCGGGCGACCAAATCGAAATACGGCTGCCGAACGGTGCTCAACGTGGGGCTCGCGCCGCGCGCCTCTTCGGCGTCGTCGAAGCCGATCAGCGCGACTTGCTGCGGTATGCCGATGCCGCGATCGCGCAGCGCCTCGAGCGCGCCCAGCGTCGAGAAGTCGTTGGCGCCCACGACCGCGTCGAAGTCGACCTCACGCTCGAGGAGCTCGCGCAGCGCGCGCTTACCTTGGTCGAACGAGAACTCGCCGGACAGCACCAGCGCCGGATCGTAGGGCAGGCCGAAATCGCGCAGGGCGTCGCGGTAGGCCTGAAAACGCGCCAAGGCTTCCTGATTTTCGGCGGGGCCACGCAAGAACACCAGCCGCCGCCGACCGTGCGCGCTGATCAGGTGCACGACCGCGTCGCGCATGCCCGCGGCGTTGTCGGCCTCCACCACCGGCACCCCCGGCACCACGTGACCTATCGTCACCATGGGCAACGCGGGGTAACGGGCCAAGAACGACTCGACGACTTCGCTGGCCGCGCTGAGGCCGAGGACCACGATGGCCTCGAGCGCGTGGGTGGACACCAGGTCGTAGCAGCGGTTGCGAGATTTCTCGTGACCGGCCAGCGAGTGTAGGGCCCCGCCCGCGAAGCAGTACAGGTCGAGGTCGCGCTCGCGCGACTCCAGCTCGAACGCCGTCACCAGCATGCTGGCGTATTCGTTGTAGAGCGCGTCGAGCAGCACGCCCACGCGCCGACGTGGGCGTGCCGGCGCCGCGGGGCTTGCTCCGAGCTCTGGCTTCACGCCAGCCGATGATACACGGAACCCGCCCCGGGCTGAGCCAACACGAGAAGACTTACTTATCCTTGTACGTCACCTGGCCAATGAAGTCGCCCTTGCCCAAATCCACGCCGTTGTGGCGCAAGATTGCGTAAACCATGCTGAAGTGGAAATAGACGTTCGGCAGCTGCCGCTCGACCAAGTAGTCGTGACCCGTCATGGCCTTGCCCTCGGGAAAGAAGGGCAGAGAAATCAGGCGCTCGGCCGCCCCGTCGAAATCGGCCGGCTTGAACGTGTCGAGGTAGGCAATCACCGAGTGCAAACGCTTGCGCAGCTCGTCGAAGGTCTGCTCGGTGTCGGGGTGCTTGGGCGGATCTTTCGCGGTCAGACGCGCCACCGTGAGCTTGGTTTGATCACAGACTGACTGGATCTGGCGGACGAGCGCGAATTGGTCCGGCGCCAAACGCGCGGCCAGCAGCGTGTTGGGGTCGAACTTCTTACCCTCGGCAAAGGCGACGGCTTTGTCCAGCCAGCGCTCGGTGTTCTGAAGGATGCGTTGGAACTGCGGAATGGTTGCGGCGTAGAGGTTCATTGGAATGCTCCGGGTGGTGGGACCTAAAGCCAAGGGTTTGGGAGCGGAAGTGCCCGCCCGCCCAACAACGCGCGGGCGCCCCGCCTTCCCGCCGATTTGGCGCGCCGAAGCCCGCTGAGCTACGGTCCGGCCGTGCGTGCCTTGGCGCTGTTTTGCGGCCTTTCCCTGCTGGTCAGCTGCGCGCGGTCCGAGCCGTCGCAAAAAGCCAGCCCGCCGCCTGCGCGCGCGTCCACCGCTGCTGCTCCCACGTCCGCACCGTCCGCGCGTCCGATAACACCCGTCGCCTCCGCACCGCTCAGCCCGCCGCCCGCCCCGTCGGCCGGCGTCTCCGAGCCGCCGCGCGTCTATTCGAAGACTCGCTTCGTTTGGATCCGCCCCGAGCCCGACGCTTCCAAGCAGTGGATTGGCTTCATGTGGACCGGCGAATCGGCAAAGCTCGTCACTGGGCGTCCTGTCTACGGGCCCGGGTGCATGACTTGGTACGCCGTGGAACCGATGGGGTTCGTGTGCGTGGACGGCTTGCGCGCCACCCTCGACCCGAACGATCCGGGCTTCGTCATCGCACGAAAGTATGCCGCCGACCTCGGCTCGGCTTGGCCCCACCAATACGGCGAAGCAAAGACGCTCAAGCGGCTGCACACGCTGGAGGGCTCGCCCCTCAGCTTCGAGACGCTGCCGAACAGCGTTCACGACCAGCGCACCCAGCTGCGCCGTGGCTCGACCGTCGCGTTCGTCTCGGAGCTGCAGGTCGGCGCGCAAGCCTACTTGCTCGGCTCCGATCTCAGCTACTTCGACAAGCAGCTCGTCACGCCGTTTCCGCACTACGAGTTTCACGGGCTGGATTTGGGTGCGGAGGTGAAGCTGCCGCTGGCGCTGTTTCGCGGCCGCGACCGCCCCAAGCTCGAGCGGAGCGGCGACGTGTTCCGCGAGACCGGCGAAAGCTTCGCTCGTCTCTCTCACGTCGCGCTCACCGGCCAAAGCGCGCAGGTCGCGGGCGAGCGCTTCCTGGAAACGGCGGGCGGAGCTTGGGTGCGGGCCAAGGACGCGGTCGTGCCGACGCCCAGCGCTCGCCCACCGTGGGGCAGCGCGACGCCCAAGGGCCGCGCCACTTGGATTGAAATCTCGGTGAACGGCGGCTGGCTGATCGCCTACGAAAATACGACGCCCGTTTTTACCACCCTCGTCTCGCCCGGCCGCGGCGGCGCCGCCAAGCCGGACGAAGATCCGATCGCCGAAGCGCGTACGCCCCTTGGAGCCTTTCCCATCTCGGGCAAGTTCGCGACCGCGACGATGGAGGCGCCCGGCAACTTGATCCACAGCGCGGTGCCATGGACGCAAAATTTCTCGGGGCCCCACGCGCTGCACAGCGCCTACTGGCACGACGACTGGGGCGAGCCCAAAAGCGGAGGCTGCATCAACTTGTCGCCCCTCGACGGCAAAAAGCTGTTCGATTGGACCGAGCCCCGGCTGCCCGAAGGGTGGCACGGCGTGCGCTGGATGCCCTGGCGCGGCCCCGCCACGCTGATGGTGATTCACCGCTAGAGTCACAACGAACGATGACGGCAAAATCCGCTTTCATGTCCAAGGTCGGCGCCACGGCGCTGCTCGCGGTCTCGCTGGTCGGCTGCCCCGGTGGGAAAGGCGCGGTCAAGAAGGCGCCGGAGCGGTGCCGCGCGTTCGGGCAAGCTTGCCAGCTCGAGCCGGGCAAGCTGGGTTCTTGCTCGTACCGCGCCAATTGCTCGGGCCCCAACTGCCTGTACTGCCAGTCGCAGCACTGAAGCCCGGGCGGGCGGAGCCTAGCCCAGCGCCTTCACGCGCAGCTCTTTGAGCTCGCGTTCGTAGCCGCCCGACAAGATGGGAAAGCGACACCAGGTCTTCGGATCGAGGTTCTCGTCGTCCAGGTGGAACGACGGCGCGTAGCGCTCGCGCTTCCATTGGTTGCGCGCGAAGAGCCGAAAAAATCTCTCGATCCAGGTGACGAGGGCGGCGCTTTGGTGCTGCGGAAACAGCGCGTGCATCAGCTCGAACACCTCGAGCGGCCCGCGTTTGTCGCGAATCGCGGCGCGCTCGATGGCGTCGAGTAAATCGTACGGCATCAGATCGCCTTCGTCGGTTTGGTTCTCCGAAGACGGGCGCAGCTCGGCCGTGGGGGCCTGCACGTTGACGGCGGCGAGCGCAGGAATCGGCCCGAGCCCTGCCGGCCCCTCACGCTCCATCCACACCAGCCACCTCCTCAGGTAGGCCTTGTCGATGCCGGCGATGGGCGCCAGGCCTCCTGCCGTATCGCCATCCATGGTGGCGTAGCCGACCGCGGCTTCCGAGCGGTTGCTGGTCGACAACAGCAGAGCCCCTGCCAGGTTGGCTAGCAGCCAGACGCTGGGCGCGCGCGTGCGCGCTTGAATGTTCTGCAGCGCGATGTCGTCCGTCTGCCAGGCGAGCTTCCGACCCAGGGCGTCCTCGATCATCGAGACATAGCCGCGCACCTGCGCTTCCACGTCCAGCTCGAGGTGCCGGGCGCCCAACCCTTCGGCCACGCCGCGCGCGGCATTGCGCGTCGTTTCCGAGCTATTTTGCGTGCCTTGGTAGACGGTGGTGAGCAGCGCCCGCACGACGTCTCGCGTGCTGGTCGCCGCGGCCACACCAGGAACGTAGTCGAGCACGCGCTGCAAGCCGTCGAACCCCAAGTCGCGCTCGGCGAAGCCGACCAGCGAAGCGCACACCGAGGCGATGGCCGACGAGTCGGCGCCACCCGAAAGCGACACCACGAAGCCGCGCGAGCGGCTCTTGCGCATGTAGTCGAACAGCCTGAGCGACAGCGCGCGCGCTAGCTCCTCTTCTTTGACGTGCGGCCCTTGCTCCCACGCGTCGGCTTGGAGCGCGGCGGCGGGCGCGGCGGCGAGCTTGGGGAAGGAAAACGGCAGGCTCACGCAGCTGCCAGGGGCGTCGTTCACGCTCGGCGAAAATCCCGAGCGCCAGCCGTGGCGGGTGCGCGTCAGCTCGATGTCGATGATGGCGGAGGTGAGCTCGCCCTGCGAGAAAGCGAAGCGCCGCGCCTCCGCCACCAAAACGCCGTCGCTCGCGACCAGCGCGTCGCCGTCGTAGATGGCGCGGCCCGCCTCATTTCCCAGTAAATTCGCGTAAATGTAGCTGACACCGAAGGCGCGCGATCCCTCCAACACCAGCCGACGCCGCACCAAATGCTTGCCGAACGCGAAGTGACTGGCCGACGGGTTCAAGATCAAGTCCGCGCCCGAGAGCGAGAGCTCGGCGCCGCGACGCTCGGCCATCCAAGCGTCCTCGCAGATCTCGAAGCCGAGGCGGACCCCGCCGCAATCGAAGAGCACGTCTCCGAGCGGCAGGTCTTGCCCGAGCACGTGCGTGCTGGTGCGGCCACCCACCGGCCACGGCTTGAACCAACGCGGCTCGTAGTGGATGCCGTCACCCGCGAGCGAGCGCTTGGCAACGAAGCCGGCGAGCTTGCCGTCGACGGCCAGCGCGCACACGTTGTAGACGCCCTTCTGGTGCGCTAGCGGCAAGCCGAAGCAGGCGATCAAGCCGCGCGTGTCCGGTACGAGTGACGCCAGCACGTCGAGCGCGGTGGCGCGCACGGCCGGCGACAGGAACGCATCTTCGCAGCCGTAGCCGCTGATGCAAAGCTCCGGCAGGCACAGCACGCTCACGCCCTCGCCACGCGCGCGGACCAGCATCTCGCGAATGCGGGCCTCGTTGCCGTCCCAATCCAGGGGCGTCTGATTGAGGGTCGCGGCGGCGACTTTGACGAGCTGCATGGACCCGAGCAGTCTAGCTCAGGCGCCTTGGCTGCGGAAATCATTGACATTTTATGGCTGGCCCCCGCGCGATCTCGTGGAGCCTCTATGCTTCGCCGCTCATGGCCGAAGAACTCGTGGTCGTTACCAAGAATCGCTCGCTCCGGCGCCGCGCCGTGGAAGGGGCGGTCGGCATGTTGGCGGGGCTAGTCGTGGCGTGCCTGAGCGGGCCCGCGTTCGTGAGCTTTTGGTACAAGCCGCCCAGCGGCGACGCTTTCAGCTGCGCTGGCACCGTGACCGAAGCTCTCGCCTACTTCGTCAAATTGGAGCTGTTCGCTGGCCTGGTGGGCGGCGCGTTCATCTTGCTCGTCTCCTTCTTGTTCCGCCGGGCGCTGCGCAAGCGCCGTGAGGCCCGCGCTCTTCCCACATGAAGCTCTGGGCCGTCGCGACCAGCTTGCTCGCCATCGCAGCCGCCGTTGCGGTCGCGGGCGGGCTGGCCGTGCGCGCGCAGGCCAACGCCGACCGCTCGACGGCGGCTCTGGCGCTGGCCGAGCGTGTTACTCCGCGAGCGCCCGCAAGCCTGAGCGCGCCGGCTTCGGCGGCGCCGGCCCCAGCTGCATCGAACAGCGCACCGGCCGTGGCGCTCGAGGCGCTGCCACCCGCGCTCACGTTCCACCAAACCCACACCTATAACGGCGCCATCGTCTACGTGCCCGAGGGCTGCCACGACACCTACGACGTCATCTTGCACTTTCATGGCGCGCACCCGTACGTGAAAGAGCTGGTCGAAAAGGCCAATATCGACGCTGTCGTCGCCGTTTTCAACGCCGGCAACGGAGCCGAGAAATACTCGCAGGCCTTTGGCGCGGGCGGCGCCTTGAGCTCGCTGCTCCGGCAAATCGACCTGGCCGCGAGCCCGCTCTGCCCCGGCGCCAAGCTCGGACGAGTGGCGTTGATGGCCTGGAGCGCCGGCTACGGCGCCGCCGAGCGGCTCGTCAGCCGCGACGAAGATCGCCGCAAGGTCGACGCCATCTTGCTGGCGGACGGCTTGCACGCCGGCTTCACCGATCGTTGGAAGCGCCTGTTCGCCCGGAACGCGCTGCAACCGTTTCGCGATTTCGGCATGCTGGCCAAAGAGGGCAAGAAGCTGTTCGCCATCACCCACTCCAGCATCGTGACCGACGGCTATGGCAGCACGACCGAATGCTCGCGCCTGCTGCTCGAGGCCCTCGACGTGCCGTGCGAGGGCGAGCTGGTCAGCGGCCAAGCCAAAGATTTTTCGATCGAAGGTTTTCGGGGCGACGACAAGGCCGCGCACATCGCCCAGTTCCGCCAGATGGACAAGACGCTCCTGCCCAAGCTCCGCGAGCGCTGGGCCCGCAAGTAGCGCGCGTGAACGACGCCATCGTCTACCAAGCGGCCAACGGCTGCTGCTCGAGCACCTCTATCTGCGGGTGTCGGCGCAAAGGCGAGGTGTAGGCGGTCGTGTGCTGCGCGACATGCTTCGCGACGCCGACGCGCGAGGGCGAGCGGTCTCGGTGGGCGCGCTGCGCGACAGCGCCGCGAACGCCTTCTATCTTCGCCACGGATTCGCGCTCGTGAGCGAAACGGAGTGGGATCGGCACTACCGGCGCGAGCCACGTTGAAGCGCCCAGCGCCTCCGAAAAACCCACCGCGGCGCACGATGTAGTTGGCACGATGCGTCGCCAATCGCACCGTGGCGAATTCGCCAGCATGCCTTTGCGATCACTTCGATTCGATTGCATGTTCAATTGAACTTGGAAGGCGCAGAAACATGAAAGCTTTGCGTTCGCCGCTCGTCACCGCCGCGCTCGTGCTCACGGCCTGCGCCACAGGAGTGAATCAAGAGCTCCCGGACGACGAAGAAGAGAGCGCCGGGGGCGGTAGCGCCGGCACCGCTGTCGTCTCCGATGGTGGGACAACGACCACAGCCGGAAAGCCCGCTGGCTCGAGCGGCAGCGTCGGGAGCGCGGGCACCAGCACCACGACGACCAATCCGTTCGGCGGGACGAGCAGCACCGGCGGCAAGAGCGGCAGCGGCTCGAGCGGCAGCGCCACCGGCGGGACGAGCCACGGCGGCGGCAGCACCGCGGGCAGCAGCACCGGGGGTAAGGCCAGCGGCGGCTCCGCGGGCAGCAGCTCGGGCGGAAAAGCCAGCGGCGGCTCTGCGGGCAGCCCCGGCTCGGGTGGCTCGAGCAGCTCGGCGGGCTCGAGCAGCTCGGCGGGCTCGGGCGGCTCGGGCGGGTCCGTGGTGGACGGCTCGTGCGCGGGCACCGATGAGTTCGAGCTGGGCTCCGGCAACGCATACCCGCTGAACGCAAAGGTCGTCGCCGTGTGCAGCGGCGGCACGCCGTGCACGTTGGCCAAGCCACCTGGCACCACAGGTAAGACCTACGAGTTTACTTGTCTCGATCAATACAACTGCGGCGGGCAAGACCCGGGCAAGACGAACTGGTCGCAGCCGCCCTGGCAGCTGACCAAAGCCTGCGCGCCGTGATGGCCCGCTCAGCTTCGCGCGCTGCTCTTGAGAAACACGCGCGCCCCGCTCAGGCAGCTGCGCACGGCTTGCACGAGCTCAGCGGGCGGCACTGGCTTGTGCAGCACCGGGCCGCTGAAGACGGCCAAAAAAGCGGCCGCGGCCGGCGTGCTCGCCGCCCCCGTCGCGACGGCAAAGCGCTGGCGATAGCTCGATTCAGCGGCCACCGCGCGCTGGTAGACCTCGACGCCCGAAATGTCGGGCAGCAGCAGATCGCACACGACCGCTTCGGGAGGCTTCTCGGACAGTAGCCGGCGCAGGGCTTGTCCGCCCGAAAGGGCAAATTCGATGGCCAGGTCATCGGCCGGAAGGCAGCGACGAAAGGCCGAGAGCACCGCCATGTCATCGTCCACGAGCAAGACGGTTGGCGCGTCGATCCGCAGCGTGCCGCTGCTGCGGCGCTCCGGCTCATCCGAAGCCGAAGCCGTGGAGCTTGCCGTAGCGGCACGGGCGATCGGGCGGCTGCCGCTCGGGTATTTGTCGTCCGCGGGCGTCCTCAGCGCGGCCCGCATGTTGCCGTTGCTGTTCGCTCGCTTGAGCCAACGATTGACCTCACGCACGAGACCGAACATATCGCCGCTCTTTTGCCAGATGCCGTGGGCGCCAGCGGAGCCGGCCTTCATCCGCAAGACCTCGGCAGGCAGGCTCGAGTGCAAGAGCACTATCGTGTCACTGGTGGGCGCGGCCTTGGCCAGCACGCTCACGATCGTGTCGCCACTCAGCCCGGGCATGTTCACGTCCATCAGCACCAAGTCGGGCTTTTCGTGGAGGATGAGCGCGACGCAACCCACGGGCCTATCGTGGGTGACGACGTCGAAGCCGGCACCTTCGAGCGCGCCCCGAGTTACCTCCAGGACGATCTCGCTGTCGTCGATGACTACGATCTTCGGCTTTCGACCCGACACATGATTGCTTTCCGCCCGCGCGCGGCGCTCGGCGCTTTCGACATCCCTGCGATCGACTGCCGCTCCGAGACGCGGGTGGCCCCTCTCGTCTTGGTGTGGCAGCTCCAGCTACGTCTCGCGGCGCGCCAGACTTAAGTAACGACGCCGTTCGCGAACCGCGCGCGCGGGGTCGGAGTAGCCCGAAAGAATCGGACTCCACTGGAAATTTCTGACCCTTTCGGCTGTTTCTGAGGCGTGGACCCGATAGTGCGGCCAAGTCGAGCCGGGCGCCCCCCTTAACATTCGAGGGCCCGCTCGCTAACGACGGCCCGCTCGCTAACGACGGCCCGCTCGCACCGACGGCCCGCTTCGCTAGCGAGCGCCCCGAACTCCATGCCCCACCGCTCTTCGACAACCAAGCAGCTCGCCGCTCTGTCGTTCGGCGCGGCGTTCCTGGCGGCCGGCTTCGCCGAAGCCGCCGACTACTACGTGGCACCCACGGGCAGCGACTCCAACGCTGGCACGATGGACAAGCCTTTTGCATCGCTGCAAAAGGGTCACGACTCGGCCAGCGCGGGCGATACCGTTTGGTTACGCGGCGGCACCTACAAGCCCACCAAACAGATCAAGCTTTCGAAGAGCGGCTCTTCGGACGCGCAGCGCATCAACTTCTTCGCCTACGCGGCTGAATCGCCCATCATCGATTTCTCAGGCTACGTATCGACCAACAAAGCGGCGGACACACCGGCGTTGCTCGTCACCGGCAACTGGCTGCACTTGAAGGGCTTCGAGATCGCCAACGTGCCGGTGGGGGCCAGCGGCGATCATTCCATCTCTGCGTTGCGCAGCGAGGGCGCGAGCAACAACACCTTCGAATTTCTGAACATCCACCACAACTTCGGGCCTGGCTTGTTCATCTCGAAGGGTACGGGCGGCAACCTGATTTTGAACGTAGATTCACACGACAACTACGACAAAGACGGCAGCCAGGGCGACGGACAAAACGGCGACGGCTTCGGGGTTCACTACCAAGAGACCGGCCCCAGCACGATAATCCGCGGCTGCCGCGCGTGGCTCGACTCGGACGACGGCTACGACCTGATTTCGCAAGAGGTGCCGGTCGTGATCGAGAACAGCTGGGCCTTCCAGAACGGCTACGCGGACGGCGGCTCCACGAGCCCCTCCTCCGGCAACGGCAACGGCTTCAAGGTCGGCAGCAGCGAAAAAGGCGTGCGCCACATCGTGCGCAACAACGTAGCCTGGAAGAACAAGGCGGCCGGCTTCTACGCCAACCACTCCTCGGGCGGAAACACCTGGCTGAACAATACGTCGTACATGAACGGCGTGCAGTACAACATGCTCGCAAGCCCCCCGGGTGACTCGGCGTCGACCATCATTCTCACGGGGGACCTCGTCCACCGCATGCGCAACAACGTCGGCTTCCCGAACAAGAATACCAACATGGGCGGCGTGGACTCGATGTTCAACACCTGGGACCTGAACATCACTGAAGCCGCGAGCGATTTCGTGAGCACCGCGGTCACGGGCGTGCTCGGCCCCCGCAAGGCCGACGGCAGCCTGCCCGACGTCGATTTTCTGAAGTTGAAAGCCGGAAGCCCGCTCATCGACAAGGGCACCGACGTGATGCTGCCGTTCGTGGGAGCCAAGCCCGACCTGGGCGCCGATGAGTTCGGGGCAGTGGCGCCGCCGCTCGGTAACGGTGGTGCTGCTACCGGTGGCGCCGCTACCGGGGGCGCGGCAGCAGGCAGCAGCGGAGCGCCTGCGACGGCGGGCGCCGACGTGGGTGGCGGCGGCTCGGCCACGAGCGCGGGCAGCGCCAACAGCTCCGGCGGCTCGGAGGCGGGGCCGGCAGCGACCGGCGGCTCTGCTACCGGACCCGCCGGTGGCTCGGCGCCCGGCGGCTCCAACGCTGGTACAGTCAGCAATCCAGGCGCGAGCGCCGGCACGGGGAGCGAGCCGAACGTAGACGGCGCGGGCGACGGCGGCAGCTGCTCTTGCCGCTGGAAAGACACGCCGGCGCACGGAGCGCTCTTGATGACCCTGGCCGTTCTGGGCGCCGCGCTGCGACGCCGCCAGCGCTAGCTCGCCAGGTGCGGCTCGACCGCAAACCGTTGCTATGCTGTTCGAGGTGAGCCAAACGGAGTGGCAATCGATCGCGGCGCGCATCGCAGAAGCCGCCGCTCGCGTTGGGCTAGACTTGGCGCAGCCCTTCGGCGTCGCTCATTACAACCTGGGCGCGCCGGCGGCCGAGCAGCTCGACGGCCTCGGACGCGACGAGCCTGGTGGCGCGCTGGGCGTCTTGCTGGGCAACACGCGGCGCCTGTGGCCAGCCTTCGTCGACGCCTACGCTCGCGATCGAGCCCTGACGAGCGCCGAGCAGCCACTCGACAGCTACGTGGTCACGCGCGTCACGGCCCTCGTGGCCGAGGTCACGAAGGCACGCACGCGGCTCGTCTTCTCCCATGTCACGTCGCCCGCAGCCTTTCCCCTGCAGCGGCTCGCCGAGCGCGTGGGCCTCGCCGCCCTCGCGCCGAGTCACCTGGCCATCCACCCGGAGCATGGCCCCTGGCTGGCGTTACGGGCCGTGGCGGTCATCGACGTGGCGGGGCCCGAAACCCCGCCTGAGCCAGTAGCGCGGCCGTGCCAGGGCTGTTCTGCTCCGTGCGTGCCCGCGCTGGAGCGCGCGCTCGCGGTCAGCGGCGAACCGCTGTCGTCGGCCGCCATCGCCCGAAACAGCGCCGCGTGGATCGGGGTGCGCGACGCTTGCCCGGTCGGGCGCGGCTCGCGCTACGGCCCCGCGCAGCTCGCGTACCACTACTCCCCCGCCCGTTCGCGTATCATTGCCGAGTCTTGAAGGTCGCCGGGCGGCGGTCGAAACGCCTGGCTGACCGGCATGCCAGGCTCCACGGCGCTCATTGTTGAGCCGTGGCGCTAGCTATCCGGCACCTTACACAGCAATCACGCCAATGAAACGCATTGCCTGGGTGCTCAGCGCTGCCAGTTGCTGGTCCGCAACGCTCGTCGGTTGCACGTCGGCTCCCGCCGGCTCGCCCATTGGCGAAGCTGCTGGAACAGCGGCCACCACCCCCATGCCGGCCGTAGGCGGCACGGCCAGCGCCGGCGGCACGCCCTCCACCACCGGTAGCGGAGGGCTCGACATCAACGTCACCCCGCCTGGAAACGAGGCGGGCACCTCTGCCGGCCACGTACCCATCATGCTGACCGACATCATCCCGACCGAGGTCGGCGGCTACAAGCGGGGAGACGAGATCGTGCCTGGCGGCACCGCCATGCCAGCCACGGTCGAAGACAACGACGGCTGCGGGGTCATCGTCGGCGTGGTGCGCGATTTCAACACCGTTGCTCCTGACCGGCACCCCGACTTCGAGGTCTTCAGCGGCTCGGCCGTCACCAAAGGCCTGGTCCTGCCGGAGCTCGACGCGGAGCGCAAGCCTGTCTACGCCTCGCATTGCGAAGAGACGCCAGACCCCGCGCTGTGCGGCGACGGCCAGCAAACTACGACTCGAGCCGCATTCGATCAGTGGTATCGGGATACACCCGGCGTCAATCACTCCTACCTGCTCTATTTCCAGCTGAAGCCGGTAGGTAACGTCGTGTCGTTCCAGAGTGAGAACTTCGTGCCCGTCGACGACGTGGGCTTTCGCGATGCTTACCTGGCGCTCGACGACAAAATGCACAACTACGGCTTCACCACCGAGCTGCACGTGAAGTTCAAGTACACCGGCGGCGAGTCCTTCACCTTCAAGGGTGACGACGACGTGTGGGCGTTCATCAACGGCCGTCTGGCCATCGATCTAGGCGGCTTGCACGCGTCCATGACCGATACCATCGTGCTCGACGACCGGGCCGAGGAGCTTGGCCTCGTGAAGGGCAACGTCTACCCGCTCGAGCTGTTCCACGCCGAACGCCACTCCACCGGCTCGCATTTCCGCATCGATTCGACGCTTTCGCTGGTGGACTGCGGCAGCGTTCCGGAGCCCAAATAGCGCGTCATGGTGTAGCGCCGGGGCCGGTGCTACACGCTCGTCGTGAGCCAGGACATGCTGACCGAGCCAGGCGGCTCGTCGCCGGGCCGCGCGGTCGTGGTCTTCGACTTCGACGGAACGCTCGTGAGCCGCGACTCTTTCATCGATTTTTCGCTGCGCTACTGCGCGCGCCGGCCCGCGCGCCTGCTGGCGGTCGTGGTCACCCTGCCCGTCGCCCTGCTGCTGCGCATGCATTCGTTGGGCGCCGCCTCGTCGGCGCTCTTGTGGGTCATGACGCTCGGCGGGTCGACCCGGCAATTCGTGCTCGCGCTCCGCCGCTACGCCAGGGTGAGGCTTCCTCGATACGCGCACGACGCCATCTTTGCCGAGCTGACTCGTCATCTCATCGCGGGTGATCGCGTCGTCATAGCGACGGGCACGGTGCCAGTGCTGGCACGAGCGCTGCTAGGGGCGCGCGGCCTCGCGCGGCTGCCCGTGGTGGGCTCGCGCATGCGTCGCCGTTGGGGCGGCTTGGTCGCGGTCACGCACTGCATCGGAAAGGTCAAAGTACGCGAGCTGCGGCGCAAGCTCGCCATCGAGACCTGGGTCAGCGTCTACACCGACAGCTTCGCCGACCGCTCGCTGATGAGCCGCGCACGCGACGTTACCCTGGTCGGCCCGAGCCTGCGCACCCTGAGCCGCACGCAGCAGCTGGTCGGTGCAGGCCAGGCGCTGCGCGTGCTCTACCCAGGCACGCGCTGAACCTGCGCCGTAGAACAGCACCACGAACCCCTTGAAGGTCGTTACGGATCGTAGCCGAGGTTGGGGCCGAGCCAACGCTCGACCTCGCTCACGCTCATGCCTTTGCGAGCTGCGTAGTCCGTCACCTGATCGCGATCGAGCTTGCCCAGCGTGAAGTACTGCGCTTCGGGGTGGGCAAAGTAGAGTCCGCTCACGCTCGAGCCCGGCCACATCGCAAACGATTCGGTAAGCTTGATGCTGGCGTTCTTTTCGGCGTCCAGCAGGCGCCACAAGGTGCCCTTCTCGGTGTGATCGGGGCACGCCGGGTAGCCCGCGGCGGGCCGAATACCCCGGTACTTTTCCTGGATGAGCTCGGCGTTGCTCAGGTTTTCGCCCTTGCCGAAGCCCCACTCTTCGCGCACACGCTTGTGCAAACACTCGGCGAACGCCTCGGCCAATCTGTCGGCCAAGGCTTCGGCCATGATGGCGTTGTAGTCGTCGTTGGCGGCCTTGTACTTCATGACCAGCTCGTGCAGCCCGATGCCGGTGGTGACGGCAAAGCCGGCGATGTGATCGCGGAGCCCGGTGGCCCGCGGCGCAATGAAGTCGGACAGCGCGCGGTTGGGCTCGGCCTTGTCCTTCTCCTTGTCCTTCTGCTGACGCAGAAAGCACAGCCGAGCCAAGGACTGGCTGCGCGTTTGGTCCGTGTACAGCTCGACGTCGTCGCCTTCGGCGTTGGCGGCGAAGAACCCGTACACGCCGCGGGCCCGGAGCAGCTTCTTGGCGATGATCTCGTCCAGGAGCTGGTTGCCTTCTTTGAAGATCGTGCGCGCCTGCTCGCCGTATTTTTCGTGCTCCAAGATGCGCGGGTACACGCCCTTGAGCTCCCAAGTGTGGAAAAACGGCGTCCAGTCGATGAATTCGCGCAGCGTCTCCAGCGGAAAATCGTCGAGCACGCGCACGCCCAAGAACTCCGGGGTCGGCACGTCTTGCTCACGCCACTCGATTTTGGACCGGTTTTCGCGGGCGGCTTGCAGGCTGATCAGCTTTTGCTTGTTGCCCCCGTGAATCTCGCGGAGGCGCTTGTACTCGGCGTCGTGCTGCGCCACGAAGGCGGCCTTGCCGTCGTCGCTCAGCAGGCTGGTCGTGACCGGCACGGCGCGGCTGGCGTCCAATACGTGCACGACCGGTTGGCTGTAGAACGGGGCGATCTTGACGGCGGTGTGGGCCTTGCTGGTCGTGGCGCCACCGATCAGCAGCGGCAGCTTGAAGCCTTGGCGCTCCATCTCCCGCGCGACGTGCGTCATCTCGTCCAGCGAAGGCGTGATGAGCCCACTCAGGCCGATCAGATCCGCCTTCTCGGCCTTGGCCCGCTCGAGAATTTTCTCGCACGGCACCATCACGCCCATGTCGAAGACCTCGTAGTTGTTGCAGGCCAGCACGACGCCGACGATGTTCTTGCCGATGTCGTGCACATCGCCCTTCACGGTTGCGAGCACGATCTTTCCTTGCGTCTTCACGACCTCGCCGCGCGCGGCCATCTCGGCCTTTTCGGCCTCCATGAAGGGCAACAGGTAGGCGACGGCCTTCTTCATCACGCGCGCGCTCTTCACGACCTGGGGCAAGAACATCTTGCCCGCACCGAACAAGTCGCCTACCACGCCCATGCCGTCCATGAGCGGCCCTTCGATGACCGAAAGCGGGCGCTGCAGCTTGGCGCGCGCCTCCTCCGTGTCGGCGTCGATGTACGCGTCGATGCCCTTGACGAGCGCATACGACAGGCGCGCCTCGACCGTACCCTTGCGCCACTCTTCCTCTTTCTTCTCACCCCCGGCGGCTGCGCCGGCCCCCTCGGCCTTCAGCTTTTCGCCGTAGTCGACCAAGCGCTCGGTCGCGTCGTCGCGGCGGTTCAGCAGCACGTCTTCGACCAGCTCCTTCAGCTCGGGCTTGATCTCTTCGTACACCTCGAGCATGCCCGCGTTGACGATGCCCATGTCCATGCCGGCCCGGATGGCGTGGTACAGGAAGGCCGAGTGCATCGCCTCGCGCACGGGGTTGTTGCCGCGAAAACTGAAAGAAATGTTCGAAACGCCGCCGCTCACCTTGGCGTGCGGAAGGTTTTGTTTGATCCAGCGCGTCGCCTCGATGAAGTCGACCGCGTAGTTGTTGTGCTCCTCCATACCGGTGGCGACGGTCAGGATGTTGGGATCGAAGATGATGTCTTCCGGCTGAATACCCTCTTCCAGCAAGATGCGGTAAGCGCGCTCGCAAATCCGAATCTTCTCGGCGTAGGTGGCGGCCTGGCCCTGCTCGTCGAAGGCCATGACGACCACCGCCATGCCGTATTTCAGCACCGTGCGCGCGTTCTGGCGAAACTTCTCCTCACCCTCCTTGAGCGAGATCGAGTTCACGATACCTTTGCCCTGCAGGGTGCGAATGCCAGCTTCGATGACCTCCCACTTGGAGGAGTCGACCATGAACGGAACCTTGGCCACCTCCGGCTCGCTCGCCAGCAGCGACAAGAAGCGGTGCATCGCCGCCACCCCGTCGATCATGCCCTCGTCCATGCAGACGTCGATGACGTTGGCCCCGTTCTCGACCTGCTGACGAGCCACGCTGACCGCTTCTTCGTATTTGCCTTCCTTGATCAGCTTGGCAAACTTGGGCGAGCCAGCCACGTTGGTGCGCTCGCCGATCATCATGTACACGCCCTTCTGCTGCGTGAACGGCGTCGACCCCGACAGACGCAGCGGCCGCCAGTCGGCCTCGGCCACCGCCGACGGAATCGAGATGACTTTGTTCGTCGCGTTCTTGTCCGCGACCTCGCGCGGGTGGCGCCCCTCGAGCGCCTGGGCGATGGCGGCAATGTGCTCGGGCGTGTTGCCGCAACAGCCACCGGCGATGTTAATCAGCCCGCCTTCGGCGAATTGAGCCAAATAGCGCGCCATATCGGGCGGCTCCAGGTCGAAGCCAGTGGGCGACAAAGGATTCGGCAGGCCCGCGTTCGGGTAACAAGAGATGTTCGTGTCGGACTTCTGCGAAAGCTCGCTCAGGAACGGGTACATCAAGTCCGGGCCGAGCGAGCAGTTCAGCCCGACCGACAGCGGGTTCACGTGCTTGACCGCGTTCCACAAGGCTTCGCCGGTCTGCGCCGAAATCATCGTCTCGCCGCCGCGCCCCACCGCCGCCGAAATCATGATCGGCAAGGAGACGCCGTCCTGGGCGAACACCTCCTGGATGGCGACCAGCGCCGCTTTGGCGTTGAGCGAATCGAAGATGGTCTCGACCAGCAGCACGTCCGATCCGCCCGCGATCAGGGCGCGCGTTTGCTCCACGTACGCCTGCTTGACTTGGTCGAACGTGATGACGCGGAAACCAGGATCGTCGGCGTCGGGCGAGTTGGTCAGTGAAACCGTGAGCGGCCCGATGGCGCCCGCCACGAAGCGCTGCTTGCCGTCCGCGCTCGCGACCCGGTCCGCCCACTCGCGGCACTGGCGCGCCGACTGCTCGTTGATCTCCCAGGCCAAATCTTGCAGAAACTCGGTGTCGATGATCTTCTGATAAAACTCCGGGTCCTTGCGGCCGCCGTGCTCCCGCGGATCATCGACGAAGAACTCGCTCTGGGTGATGCTGGTGGCGCCGAACGTGTTGGTCTCGATGATGTCCGCGCCGGCCTCCAAGAATCGCCGGTGAATGTCGCAGATCATCTTCGGCTGCGTCAGCGAGAACAGATCGCCGTTGTTCAACAGGTCCTTCTTCGAGCCTTTGAAGCGCTCACCGCGAATGTCCGCTTCGGTCATCCCGTAGGTGCGGATGGTGGTGCCCATGGCACCATCGATGATGGCGATGCGTTTGCGGAGGAGATCTTGGAGCGGATGCATGGAAAGCTTTCAGTTTCGGTTATCGACGGCGTTCGGGAGTTTTTCGGCGATGGCGAGCACGACCTGCAAGTGAGGCTTCTTCGACTCGCGGCAGGCAATTTCGGCGGTGCGGACGGACAGGCCCGTGTGGGCCAACAGCTCTTTGACGCGGGCGGGCGAGAAGCCGGGGTGCCGCTCGCCGTAAGGGGCCGTGACCTCGTGCTGGCGGTGCTCGTCCAAGCACAGCAGCACCAACCTGCCGCCGGTCCGCAGCACGCGGGCACACTCGGCCAGGGCCTGCGCGGGGCGCTCGGCGTAGGTGAGCGTGTGAAACATCAGCACGGCGTCGAAAGCTCCGCTCGCAAACGGCAGCTCGTGGACATCAGCCACGCGCGCGCTGGCGTGCTTCAGCTTGAGCAGCCTCTCCCGGGCGGCTTCTATCATTCGCGCGCTGGTGTCCACGCAAGTCAGGGTCCGGCAGTAAGGGGCCAGCGCGCTCGCCGCCGCGCCGTCGCCCGAGCCCACGTCGAGCACGTCGCCGAGCTCCAGCAAAGCGGCCAGCCCGACCGACAGCGACTGCCAGGTTCGACCCGGCGAGTAATAACGCTCGATGTCGTCGGCGAACTCGGGCGCGCCGCCGCGCCGCTCGGCTTCCAGCTCCGCCAGGCGGAGCTGGTCGCCGTCCAAGGTGGGGTCCGACGAGCGCACGGCCTCGTCCAGCACCGCGCGCGCGGTCTCCGGCAGCGAGTCGAGCGCCAAACCGTAGAACGATTGCTGCCCCTGTCGACGGTCGCGCACGAAGCCGGCTTCACGCAGCCGCCCCAAATGCGTCGATACGCGCGACTGCGAGATACCGGTGACCCGCACCAGATCGGTCACGCACAGCTCCCGCTCGCGCAAGAGGGCGCAGAGCCGGATGCGGCTTTCGTCGCCGAGTAGATTCAGCGTTTCGACGAAGTGCGTGAGGGTCACGTATCCTGCTATCCCGATTAGCGGATACCTGTGAGCCCGCCCCGGCCGCGTGTCAAGCAACCGCGGGAATTAGCAATAGATATCGTAACGTTAGCTTCCGGTCTTGGGCGCCGGACGTTCGCTGGCAGCCTTCTGCGCAGCCGTCAGCTCTTTGCCGTTGGCGGTCCGCAGGCAAGCAAAGCAGTCGCGCAGGCCGAGAAAGCCGCAACCACGCCGCTCGCTCAAGCGCGTCAGTTGTGGAACGGAGCGCATGTCACCGCTCTCTTGCAAGCGGGGCAGGAGCTTCTTCACGGCGCCGCAGCCATCGGCTTTGGCTTTCGCCAGCTCGAGCGCCACCTTCAACGCAGGGCTTTGCTGCGCCGCCACGGCGTCGCTGTCGAGCAGCGCCTTGGCTTGCTTGGAGAGCGTCGCGTTCGACGTGCGGTTGCCGTCGTACACGTCGTACAGAAAGTCGGCGCCTCCGGCGCCGAGCGCCGCCGCTGTCTCGAGCGTGAGCTGCTCGGTGCTGGCGTCGGCTAGCGCGCGCCGCAAGTCGCCCAGCACTTCCTTCGAGTCGCCGAGCTTGGCGTCGAGGGCGCCGCCCGAGCGATAAGCGCGCAGCCCCGCGTCGAGTTGCCCGAGCTTGAAATAGCCACGACCGAGCGCCAGGTAAGCCGACGCCGATTTGTCCTCGGCGGCGCGCCCCAGCAGCTCGGCCAAGGCCGCGCGGTCGCCCGCCTCCGCGCGCTTCATCAGCTCCGCCAAATCGTCGTCCGCGGGCGCGGCGGTGGTGCCGGCGAGCTCGCCCGAGAGAGGAGACGAGCGGCCCGACACTGCCGAAAACGTGAGCGTCAAGAGCAGCGGCAACCCCAGCAATGCGCCGAAAATGGCCCCGAGCGGCACCTGCCTGGAGCCGACGGCGACGCGACGCCGAGCCAGCTCCAGCAAGCTTCGGCCGTGGCCCGCCAAGCGCTCTTTGAACAGAGCCATGCGCGACGCCTGCAGGCCCGACGCGGGCGCTTCGCCCACGACCGTGTTGGCGAACGCGACGGCCGAGACTTTGGACTGCCTCGGGGCCACGCGCCGCGGGCTGGTGCCGGACACGGGCGCGAAGGCCACGCTAGGCGCCGGCGAATAACCCAAGATGCTGTCGACGCGCCCCACCACGTCAGCGGCGGTCTGCGGCCTATCGTCAGGCAGGCGCTGCAAGAGCTCCCGCACCAGCTCGCGCGTGGCGGGCGAGACGTGCTCGGGCAGCGCGGGGGGATCTTCGGTCAGCTTCTTGGTCAAGACGACCACGAACTCTTCGTGGCGGAACGGCGACGTGCCCGAGAGCATCTCGTACAAGATGACCCCTACCGTGTAGAGGTCGGCGCGGTGATCGACCGGCTCGCCGCGCGCCTGCTCCGGCGACATGTATTCGGGCGTGCCCATCACGGTGTTGAGCCGTGTGAGAGCTTGATGCTCGGGGCCCGGCTCTTCGATTTTCAGCTTGGCGATGCCGAAATCCAAGACCTTAACGAAATCGCTGCCAGAATCCTTGCTGACCAGCATCACGTTGTCCGGCTTCAGGTCTCGATGCACGATGCCGGCGGCGTGCGCGGCCGACAGCGCGTCGGCGATCTGCCGCGTGATCAGCAGCGAGCGCTCTTCCGAAAGGGCGCCATCGGCGGCGATCAGCTGGCTGAGGCTTTTGCCCTCGATGAACTCGAGCACCAGATAGAAAGAGCCGTTGTCGAGCTGACCAAAATCAGTGGCCGTCGCCACGTTGGGGTGCTCGATGCGCGCGGCCGCGACGGCTTCGCGCTCGAAGCGCGCCACCACCTCTTTCACCTGCGTCATCTCGCGGTGCAGCACCTTGACCGCGCACGCCTTGCGCATCAGCACGTGCTCGGCGCGATACACCGAGCCCATGCCGCCTGCGCCCAGCAGCCGCTCGATGCGGTAGCGCCCCGCCAGCACGGTGCCGACGAGCGATTCTCCGGCTACATTGTCGGTGGCTTCGGTCACGCTTCCGCCATTGTGGAAAGCTTCGGCACGAGAGTCGAGCATGGTGGACGGGGTTCCGCCATCGCCAACGGCCGCGAGCACTCCTCGCATAACGGCCGGAGTAGGACATGTGGCTACCTCGCCGGAGGGAGCTGGCGGATCTGCGAGCCCGGGCCGGATTTTACGCCGCGATGGAGCACGATGTTGCGTCCGGCCGTCTGGCCACGCGTGTACGCCTCGCCATGGGTCGAGACGGAATGACGCGCCCAGCGAACGTGGGGATGACGGCGGCGAAAGTAGCCGCCGAGCTCGGCGTCGCCGACCCACACCAGACCTCGAGCTTCGGAGCGGGTGCGCTCACGGCGCATGCGCTCGTGAAAGCCGCTCATCACCCCCGCCAAGAATTTGCGTCGCGCTTGGTGCGTGCGATCGCCGCGGCGCTTGCGATCGGCGCGATACAGCGCGTCAGCCGTGTACATCAAAAAATCGTACACGTAAGCGGCTAGCTCCACGTTGTCGCGCGAGCCGCACACCTCCAGCACGCTGCCCCGCTTGGCTTCGCTCACGCGCCACACGGGCACCCAGATCACCTGCACGAAGAAGAACTCGTCCAAGATCATCGCGAGCCGCCGCTGATGCTCCGACACCCGCCCCGTCGGCTGGCCCAGGTGCCGGAAGCAATAGCTCGCGGAGCCACCGGACACGGCAGCCTCGATGTTGTGCTTGAGCATGAGGCGCTGCGCGGCGCTCATGGCGGCCTGCGCTTCGTGCTCGTTCGGGCTCTCGGCCAAGGCCAGGAGCTTGGCAATGCGCTCCAACACTGGGCTTTGGCTGGCTTGCTGGTCGGCGTGGGGCGCGCCGCTGGCTCGCGCGTCGATGCCGCGCTCCTCGCAAACGCGGCGAAACGCCGGGCCGTGCGCGGGCTCGTCGCGGACGAGCAGCACCTCGTCCACGTACTGGTGCGCCATCTCGTGCTTGAGCACCTCTTCCAGCACGCCCCAGCCGTGTTTCGTCAGCAGCTCGGGCGACAGCTCCAACGTGCGAAGGGCCGGAACCCAGCGGCCGAGCCGCTCGGCGCTGCCCACCAGCTCGAACGCGGGCGGGCGCAGCTTGAACCGAAAGAGCGAGCCGTTGATGTGCTCGTAGCTCTTGTGAATCGCCCGCACCGCCGCCTGCTCGAGCTCCACTCGCAGCGGCTGGGTGGCGTCCATGGGCCACGACTATACTCGGCCGGGCGCTCGCTCACTTCCCCGGCGCCTACCGTCAACCCCGGCGCCGAGCGCGCTCGCGTTGCACTGAGAACGACAATTTCCCACCAGACGGGATACTGTCTACCGTCACCCCAACGGATTATTAGGCCGGATCCTGCGAAGCAATGCGGCAATCGTCGCGCGAGTAACAATTTGCCGCGCCGTAAGTGTTGTTAAGGACGCTTTACAATTGCATGACATGGGGGTGCGAAACACCGACAAGCTCGCCGCTCTGAGCGGCGTCAAACTTGCCGCGGCCAGCGCCGCTCTGTTGCTGGCGTGCACGGCTCGCATCGAAGGTCCCGATTCACGTCCGATTGGCGTGGGTATCGACGGCAAGCCCAACGGCGGTTCGTCCGGGCCCGGCAGCGGTACGGGTACTGGAACCGGTACGGGTACTGGAACCGGTACGGGTACTGGAACCGGTACCGAGGGCGACGGCACCGTGCCCCACCCCACGACGCTGCCAACCCCGTCGGCCTGTAAGAACAACAGCCCGGGTCCGCGCGCGCTGCGTCGCCTGACGGCGCTCGAATACAACGCTTCCATCCGCGATTTGTTCGGCGACCCCAACGTGCCGCTGACCTCCGTGTTCAGCGATCCCACCGTTCTGGGCTTCTCGGTCGACAGTCAAGCGCTGGTGGTGCAAGGCCTGGGCGCCCAGCAGCTCATGGATCAAGCCGAGTCGGTGGCCCACTGGGCCGTGACCACGCACATGGACAAGCTCAGCAGCTGCACGACCAACGACGCAAACTGTCGTCAGTCGTTCATTCGCAACTTCGGCCGGCGCGTGCACCGCGCCCCGCTGAGCGACGCCGACGTCTCGGTATACGAGCGCTTGTTCAGCGCAGAAGCTTCTTTCAACGACGGGGCGGAGGCGGTGACGGCCGCCATGCTGCAGTCACCGTACTTCCTCTATCGGCAAGAGCTGGGTACGGCGGCGGGCAGTGGTTACCAGTTGACGAGCCATGAGTTGGCCACCGCGCTCGCCTACCTTTTCACCGGCAGCGCACCCGACAACGAGCTCTCGTCTGCGGCCGACAACGGCTCGCTCAATCAGCCCCAAGAGCTGCAAAGGCACGCGGAGCGGCTGCTGCAGTCCCAAGCCGGGCATCGTGTCATCGGCACGTTCATGAAGGACTGGTTGGGCCTGGGCAAGCTCGAGACGGTGGCCAAAGACGACAACGTGTTCAAGCTCACGCCCGAGCTTCGCCAGGCCATGGCGGAAGAGACGCGCCTGCTGATCGACAGCACCGTGTTCGAGAAGAACGGCTCGTTTGCCAGCCTCCTCACCGCGCCGTCGTCGTTCGTCAACCAGCAGCTGGCCAGCCACTATGGGCTCAAGAACGCCGGCTCGCTCAGCGCGCAGTTCACCTCCGTTACCTTCGAGCCGTCCGAACGCGACAGCGGCTTGTTGGCGCAAGGCAGCCTGCTCACGGCGCTGGCTACGGCCGCCGAGTCGTCGCCGGTTCAGCGCGGCAAGATGGTGCGGACCCGGCTCTTGTGCAACGAGCTCCCGCCGCCCCCGCCCAACGTGGACACGTCGCTCAAGCCCGCGAACGGCGGCGTCACCACGCGCGAGCACTTTGCGGCCCACTCGCAGAATCCGCTGTGCGCGTCGTGCCACCAACGAATGGATCCGATCGGCTTCGGCTTCGAGCACTACGACGCCTTCGGTCGGCGGCGCGAGCAAGACAACGGGCATCCGGTGGACGCCAGCGGCAGCGTGCTCGGCGACGCGAGCGAGGTCCCGTTCGAGGGTCTGCCCGGTTTGACCGAATACCTGACGACCCAAGCCAACGACACCGTGAACGCGTGCCTGGCGCGTTACTGGGCGTACTACGCGTTCGGCCAAGCGGGCTGGACCGAAGACCAGTGCACGTACGACAGCATCATCGAGCAGGCCAAGACCGACGGCTTCACCCTGAAGGCCGTGGCCAAAGCCGTGGTCAACACGCCGCGCTTCACGCGCCGCGCAGCTGAATGACGAGTCATCCCATGCGAACCCTGAATCGACGCACCTGGCTCAAGACCCTCGCCGCCGGCACGGCAATGCTGCCGTTCCTCGACATCGAGCAGGCCGCGCAAGCTGCGCCCGCGGGTGGCGCCAAGCGCGTGGTCCTGTTTTGCACCATGGGTACCGTGCCCAGTATTTGGACCCCGAAGAGCGTGCGGGCCGAGAACGACTTCGTGCTCGCGGACAGCACCTCGCCCCTCGACGCCATTCGCAAGCACATGGTCATGCTCGAGGGCATGCCCAGCGGCAACACGGGTGACAACCACGGCAGCCCGGACGGGCTGAGCGGGCTCGGCTTTTCAGCTTCCGGGCAAGCCCAACTGGTGTCCGTCGATCAGTTCATCTCCGATCGACTGAAAGCCGGTGGTATCAAAACAGCGGTGCCGACGCTCTTGCTGGGCGCGGAGACGACGGGCGGCGGCGGTAAGACCATGTTCAACCGCGCCAACAACCTGCCGACGATCAGCTCGCCGCTCGCGGCGTTCAAGGCCGTGTTCGGCAACGTCAAGGCCGGGGGCGGAGGCGGAGCCCCCGATCCCGCGACCGAACAGCTGCTGGCGCGCAGGAAGAGCACGCTCGACGCCATCACCGGACAACTGCAAACGTTGCGGCAAAATGTGGGCAGCGAAGCGAAGGCGCGCCTCGACCTCCACTTGGAGTCCATTCGACAAATCGAGGGTCGCCTGTCGCCGAGCGAGGGTGGCGGAGGGGTGGAGCAAATCGCAGGTTGCGGGCAAGATCTCAAAGCGACCGACGACGTCAGCGACGTGCTCAAAGCGAATGCGGTGCACATGGACATCTTGACCAGCTCTCTCGCGTGCAACGCCACGCGCGTGGCGGCCATTCAGTTCGGCTCCGACCAGATTTTGCAGGTCAACTTGCCGGAGCTCAACCTCCAGGGTGACGAGCACGGTTTGATGCTCCACTCGGGCGCGGGCGACGGCTTCTCGAAGCTCATCGCCTTCGAGAAGTGGCTGTCGCAGCGCTTCGTCGATCTGGTGAAAAAGCTCGAGGCAACGCCCGATCCGGATGGTGGCGGGAGCTTGCTCGACTCGACGCTCGTGGTGTGGGCGCGCGACATGGGCGACGCCGCGGCGCACAACCAAGAATCGATGCGCTTCGTCTTCGCCGGCAGCAAATACCTGAAGAAGGACGCGAACGGCCGCTACCTGAACTTCAGCGGCAAGCAGCGCCACGAACGCGCGCTGCTGAGCATTTGCGAAGCCGTGGGCATCACCGACTTCAAAGGCTTCGGTGACCCGGGCCTGGCCGACAAGACGCCGCTTTCCGAGCTGAAGGCCTGAACGCTAGCGCGGCCTCGCGCCGCCGCGTGACGCGCGGAAGAACTCGACGAACGCTCGCAGCTTGGGCGCCATCTGGGCGCGGCTCGGGTAGTACAGGAAAAACCCCGGAAACGGCTGGCAGAAGGGCTCCAAGACCCTGACCAGCCGCTTCTTGGCCAAGAGCGGGCGCGCGGCGCAGTCCATCACGTAGGCGACGCCGAGCCCCGCCACGGCGGCGTCGAGCATCAGCTCGCCGTCGTTCAACAGAACTCGACCGTCGACCGCCACCACGAAGTCCTTACCGTCTTCGGTGAACTCCCAGCGGTACACCACGCCCGTGGTCTTGCCTCGATAGTTGAGGCAATCGTGAGCTTGCAGCTCGCGTGGGTGCTTGGGCTTGCCACGCGCGGCGAAGTACTGCGGAGACGCGACGATGGCCGCGCGGAGCCGACCTCCCAACGGCACGCCAATCATTTCTCGGTCCAGCATTTCGCCGATGCGAATGCCGACGTCGTAGCCCTGCTCGACGATGTCCACGAGCGCGTCGTCGATGGCCACGTCCAGGCGGATCTCGGGGTACTGCGTCAAGAACTCGCGCAGCCGCGGGGCAAGCACCTGCTGGTAGCCGAGGCGCGGTACGCTGAGGCGCAGCACGCCCATCGGACGGTCTCGCAGCTCGGCGACCGCGTCGAATGCTTGGTACACGCCGTCCAGGGCCGGCTTCAGCCGCGCGATGAAGCGCGCGCCGGCCTCGGTAACGCCCACGCTGCGCGTGGTGCGCTGGAGCAGCCTCACGCCCACGCGCTCTTCCAGCGCACGCACGCTCTGGCTGACGGCCGAAGCGGTGACGCGCAGCTCGGCGGCGGCGCCGGTGAAGCTGCGCTTTTCCGCGACCAAGAGCAGCTCGCGCAGGCCCGACAAGTCGTCTTGCATTATTAAGTTTTACTACATACTGCATCGCAATTCGACGCATTGTTCCGCGCAATCCTGTCGCGTAAGTGTTGGCCCAACGGAGCAAATGCCATGAAAAACGCCAACCGAGTCTGGTTCATCACGGGCACGTCCACGGGTTTCGGCCGCGCGCTGGCGCTCGAGGCCATCGCGCGCGGTGACCGCGTCGTCGCGACCGCGCGGCGCGCGGCCGCCCTTGCCGACCTGGTCGCGGCGGCGCCCGAGCGCGTGCTGGCCTGCGAGCTCGATGTCACCAAGCCGGCCCAGATTTCGAGCGCCGTCGAGGCCGCCGTCGCGCGCTTCGGCTCGCTCGACGTCTTGGTCAACAACGCGGGCTTCAGTATCGTCGGCGCCGTCGAGGAGACCAGCGACGCCGAGCTACGCGCGACCCTCGAGACCATGTTCTTCGGTCCCGTAGCGCTGACGCGCGCGGTGCTGCCCCTGCTGCGTCGGCAAGGCTCGGGCACCATCGTGCAGATCACGAGTATGGGGGGACTCATCACCGCGCCCGGCTTCGGCCCCTACTGCGCCGCCAAGCACGCGCTCGAAGCGGTCTCCGAGTCGCTGGCGGCGGAGCTGGCGCCGCACGGCATCCGCGTGCTGATCGTCGAGCCCGGCGCGTTCCGGACGGATCTGTTCGGGAGCGCATTTCGCACCATGCCGGAGACGCCCGAGTACGCCGCGACCGTCGGCCCCACCCGAAAGCACGTGCTCGACTCCGCCGGCAAACAGCCGGGCGATCCCGCCAAAGCGGCCAAGGCCATCGCCGACGCCGTCGCGGCAGGCGCGCCCTCGTTGCGCCTGCCGCTCGGCGAAGACGCCGTGCAAGCCATCCGCGCCAAGCTGGCGCAGGTCAACGCCGACGTGGACGCGACCGAAAGCATGGCCCGCGCCACCAAGCTTTGAGCAATGGCCGAAGCTTCAAGCCCAAACACGACGGCGACGACGAACGCAGGCGGCCAACGCGGCCAGCCCCAGCCACTGGGCCGCGTCGCCCCCGCCGCCCCGTTGGCGAGGCGGGGCCGCCGAACAAGCGATGCCGGTGTCGTTGCAGGGCGGCGGCGGCTCGGGCGGAAAACGCTCTCGGCAGCTTTCAGGCGTCGCTAGCACCGTAAGCTCCGAGCTCGAAAGCCGAAACGAGCCGCCGAACGAGAGCGTGTCCGACCACGGCACGGCCCAGCTGAACAGTCCGTCGAGCAAGCGTGGCACGCCTTGCTCGGAGCCGGGGCTGTACAGCACGAGCAACTCGCCGCCGACCTGCAAGCTCGCCGCGGCCTCCGACGGGCAAGGGTGCCCGGCCCGCACCACGCCCCCCACGCGGTCGCCGGCCTCGACCTGCGTCGCGCCGTAAACGGTGAAGAACACTTCGTCGACCACGGCCTCGAGCCGCTCCGGCTCGACGAGGTCGACGTGGACCCGCATGAGGGTGCCCCCCCCGTACAACGGATCACAAATGCACGAAACGGAGGGCACGCAGTCAGGCGAGCCCGTTTGACCGCTCGCACAACCGCCGAACGGAAAGAGCGCGCAGCCCAAAGCGACCATGACCCATGCGAAGCGCATCTAGGCCCTACCATCCCCCGCGTGAGCTTGCCGCGCTAGCGCACTTTAGAACATTCTATGCCCCGGATTGGGGCTAGCGTGCTCCATATTGCGCTACATGGACTTCGAAGTGGCTTCTAGAGAGCTGGTCCGCGCGCTTCGCGGCCAGCACTCTCAAGCGGCCCTGCGCCGCAGGTTGAAGCGCTCCAGCAACGTGCTGCACGCTTGGGAAACAGGAGCTCGCTACCCGCGCGCGTCCGACTTGCTGCAGCTGCTGCAGCTCGCAGGGCGGCCGCCCCTGCCGCTTTTGAACCGCTTCGCCCCCTGTCGAGGCGCCTCGGCCCGCGCGCTCTCGGCCTCTTGGGTCCAGGGGCTCGCCCGCGATCGTTCGCGGGCGGATCTGTCGCGCGCGCTGGGCGTGAACCGCAATACCGTGATGCGTTGGTTGGCGGGCAAGACCGAGCCGCGGCTGCCACAACTGTTGGCGCTGATCGAGGCGACTACCCAGCGTTTGCTCGACTTTCTCGGTGAAGCGACAGGTGGCGCGCCCTTGCCCAGCATCGCCGCCGCCTACGCTGATCTGCAGATGCAGCGCACTGTCGCCTACAGCCGGCCCTGGTCGCACGCCGTGCTGCGGGCCCTGGAGCTCGAGCAATACCGCGCCCTGCCGCGGCACGAGCCGGGCTTCATTGCCCAGCGCCTGGGCATCGCGCTTTCGGAAGAAGAAGCGTGCTTGGCCGCGCTCGTGCGGTCCAAACAGGTTCGCCGTCAGGGCGGCCGCTATCGCATCAGACGAGTGCTCGCGGTGGACACGCGCGAGGATCCAGCCGGGAATTTAGCCTTGAAGCGGCATTGGTTCGCGGCCGCCAGCAGCCAACTGGAGCGCCAAGGTATCGGCGCCGACGCGCTCGCTTCGTACAATTTGTTTGCCATTTCCGAGTCCGATCTCGAGCGCGTCCGGCAAGCTCACCTCGACTACTACGAACGGGTGCGCGCCATCGTGGCCGAATCGAAGCACCCGTCGCGCGTGGTGCTCACGACGATTGGGCTCTTGCCGCTGGCCTAGCCGCGCCAGCGCCAACGGAGCGCTACGGCGGCACCGGCAGCTCGCACTTGGGGCCGACTCCGCTCGAGCACTGGGTCGGAGCGAACGCAAAGGCTGGCCCGCCCTGTTGCCCAGGGCTAGCCAGCAACTCGAGCCTGCTCCGCCGCCGCTTCACGCACGAGCTGGCGCAAGAAGCGTGCGCCAGGGTCGGCGTCGGTGCGTTCGTGCCAGAGCATGCGCGTGGCCCGCTTGCCGAGCGGCAGCGGAGGCTCGCGCAGAACGACGTCGAAGCGACGAGCTTGCGTCTCGGCCAGGCGACGCGACAACGTGGCAACGTAGCCGGTTCGCTCGACGATCCAGGGCACGACGGAAAAGTGTGGGACGGTGAGCACCACGTTGCGCGCCAGCTGCCGCTCGGCCAAGACGCGATCTATGGCGTCGCCCGCCGAGTTGAGCACGCTGACCCGAACGTGCTGCGCCCGTACGTAGTCGGCGAGCCTGAAGCGCCGTGACGAGCTGCCCTTGGCCACCATGCAAGCGAAGCTGTCGTCGAATAAAGCGGCGGAATGGCAGCCGCTGGGCACGCGCGGAGGCATGCCCAAGTGCAGGTCGATGTTCGACGCCAGGCCGTCACCCTCGGCGAGTTGCTCGAGGGGTAAGAAGCGGAGCCGCGCCGACGGAGCGCGCCGGCCGAGTAGCTCGACCAGCTGCGCGCCCAAAATTGCGGTGCAGTAGTCGGCGCACGCCAGCGTGAACTCACGCGTGCTGGTAGCAGGCTCGAACCGTTCGGGACCGCTGACCAGGGAACGGAGCGAGCGCATCAGCTGCTCGAGCTCGGGCTGAAGCGCCAGCGCGCGCGGCGTGGGCGACAACCCCCGCGCGTTGCGCACCACGAGCGGATCGCCGAAGGCCTGGCGCAGGCGTGAAAGCGCGTTGGACACGGCCGACTGCGTGACGTGCAGGCGCTTGGCCGCGCGGGTGGCGCTCTTTTCCAGCAGCACGGCGTGCAAAACATGCAGCAAGTTCAGGTCGATCCGCTCGATATTCACGATGGTGATAGACACTAACACAAACTATCACTACCCGGCGCCCGCGCGGCGGCCCACGCTCCGAGCATGAGAATCAACCACCTCGATCTACGAGTTCGGGACGTCACGAGCACCAGCCGGCTTTTCGCGCGCTACTTTGGCTTGCAAATTCAATCCAACCCCAGCTCGCCGGCGCTCGTGATCATGACCGATCAAAGCGGCTTCGTGCTGGTGCTGCAGCGGGCCGAGCAAGCCGAGCGCTACCCGGCCGGGTTTCACTTCGGTTTCTTGCTCGACGACGCAGAGAGCGTGCGCGCCCTGCACGCTCGCGCCGTCGCCGACGGCATCCCCGTCAGCGAGGTCATCGTCAACGGGCGGGGCACCATGATCTATCTGACCGCGCCCGAAGGTTACTGCGTCGAGGTGAGCTGCCAGCGGCACCGCTTCGAAGCGGCGCCTGCGCCTTCGGCGGCCTAAACACGGCGGCGCCAGCGCGTCCGGAGTTTGGTAGGCTGAGGAGATGTCCCGACGCGAAGAGGCCCTCAAGTACCACTCGAGCGGCCGCCCCGGAAAGATCGAGGTAACGTGGACGAAGCCCGTCGCCTCGCAGCTCGATCTATCATTGGCCTATACTCCGGGGGTCGCCGAGCCTTGCCGCGAGATCGCCCAAGATCGAGACCGCGTCGATTTGTACACCGCGCGCCGCAACCTGGTGGCGGTCGTGACCAACGGCACGGCGGTGCTGGGTTTGGGCAACATCGGGCCGCACGCGGCCAAGCCGGTCATGGAAGGCAAGGCCGTGCTGTTCAAGCGCTTCGCCGACATCGACGTGTTCGACTTGGAGCTGGCCGAGACCGATCCGGATCGCTTCATCCAGATCGTGCAAGCGCTCGAGCCCACGTTCGGCGGCATCAACCTCGAGGACATTCGCGCGCCCGACTGCTTCGTGATCGAGAAGGCGCTGCGCGAGCGCATGTCGATTCCGGTGTTCCACGACGATCAGCACGGCACCGCCATCATCACCACCGCCGCGCTGCGCAACGCGGCCGAGCTGGTCGACAAGCCGTTGTCTTCGCTGAAGGTCACGTGCATCGGCGCCGGCGCGGCCGCCACCAGCTGCATGATGATGTGGGTGCGTCTGGGCGTGCAGCGCGAGAACATCACCATGACGGACGTCGACGGCGTGCTCTACGAAGGGCGCGGCGACATCGACCAATTTCGCGCCCCTTTCGCTCGCCCCCGCGGCGACGGGCGGCGCACGCTGGCCGACGCCATGGTCGACTGCGACGTGATGATCGGGCTTTCGGCCGGCAACGTGGTCACGCCCGCCATGCTGAAAACCATGGCCAAGAAGCCGATCATCTTCGCGCTGGCCAACCCCGACCCGGAAATTGCGCACCCGCTGGCGTTGGCCACCCGCCCCGACGCGCTGATCGCCACCGGGCGCAGCGACTACCCGAACCAGGTCAACAACGTGCTCGGCTTCCCCTACATGTTCCGCGGCGCGCTGGACGTGCGCGCGCGCACCATCAACGAAGAGATGAAGCTGGCCGCCGCGCAAGCCATCGCCGCGCTGGCGCGCGAAGACGTGCCCGACGACGTGCTGCGCGCGTACGGGCAACAGCGCATGCGCTTCGGCAAAGAGTACATCATTCCCAAGCCCTTCGACAGCCGCGTGCTGTACTGGGTGGCGCCCGCCGTGGCGCGCGCCGCCTTCGAGAGTGGCGTAGCGCGCGAGACCATCGACTACGAAGCCTACCGCGAGCGGTTGATCCGCACGATCTCCCCGGCGCGGCGAGTGCTGTTTCGTCTCACCGACAGCGCCAAAGGCGATCCGCGTCGCATCGTTTACCCCGAGTCCGAGAACGACAACATCTTGCGGGCCGCGCACCGCGTGCTGGAGGAAGGGCTGGCGCAGCCGATCTTGCTCGGCGCTCCGCAGCGTATTCGCGCCCACGCCGAGCAGCTGGGCGTCGACCTGGAAGGGGCCATTTTGGTCGATCCGCGCGAGTCCGAGCAGCTGGACGCGTACGTGGAGAGCTATTGGCAGAAGCGCCAGCGCCGGGGCATGACCCGCCACCACGCCTTCAAAGAGCTACGGCGCTCGCGCACGGCGTTCGGGCTGATGATGCTCGACGCCGGCCACGCCGACGGCCTCGTGGCAGGCGTACGCCAGGACTACCCAGCCACGATCCGCCCGGCGCTGCAGATCATCGGCATGCGCGAGGGCGTCAAGCGCGCGGCGGGCATGTACATGGTCGTGTCCAAGACGGGCGTGCGCTTCTTGGCCGATACCACCATCAACATCGAGCCCGACGAAGACACCTTGGCCGAGATTGCCATGCTGGCCGCCGACGCTGTCCAAGATCTCGGCATCGAGCCGCGCGTCGCCATGCTGAGCTTCTCCAATTTCGGTGATGCCCCCCACGAGGCGTCGCGCAAGGTGGCCAACGCCACGGCCAAGGTGAAGCGCCTGCGCCCGGACTTGATGATCGACGGCGAGATGCAGGCCAACGTGGCCCTGGACGAAGAGGCGCGCGCCCCCTACCCGTTTTGCAGCTTGAAAGGCGCGGCCAACGTCCTCATCTTCCCGAATTTGGACGCCGGCAACGCGGCCTACAAGCTGCTGGCGGCGACCGGCGGCGCCGAAATCATCGGCCCCATCGTGCTCGGGATGCGCAAGCAGGTAAACGTCCTGCAGCAGGGCGCCACCGTCGACGCCATCGTGCACATGACCGCCATCACGGTCGCGCGCGCCATCCGCCGCGACGCCCTAGCGCGCTAGCCGATGACCCGGCTGGATCACGCCAAATAGCGCGGCATTTGCAGAGCTGAGGCATGAGTGGCATGTTCCCCGGCCCTCAATGTCCAAGGACAGCTTCGCTTCGCTCATGGCTACCGGCTCTGCGTCCGTCTCCGACCGGGCGCGCAAGCGGCTCGACCGCGGTCAAGTGTTGGACGTGACCGTGATTCAAGTGTCGAGTGAGTTCGTCTACGTCGACGTCGGCATGGCGGGCGACGGCAAGATCCCCGCCCAAGAGCTGATGGACGAGAACGGCAAGCTGCGCGTAAAGCCCGGCGACACCGTGCGCGCCAGCGTCGTCGAAGCGCACATGACGGGCTCGGTGCTGCGCGCGCTGCAAAGCGCGCAAGGCAAAGACGTTCCGAAGCCAGACGAGGTCTTGGAGGGCAAAGTCACCCGCGTCGAGAACTACGGCGTGTTCGTGAACACGGCCAAGGGCGACGGCCTGGTGCCGGTGCGCGAGCTCGGGCTGGCGCCCGGCGCGGACCTGCGCAAAGCCTTTCCGCTGGGACGTGAGCTGACGGTCGTCGTCATGGACGTGGACGACCGCGGCCGCATTCGCTTCAGCGCCAAAGAAGTGACTCGCGTCGAAGAGCAAAAGAACTTCCGCGAGTTCAACGAGGGCGGAGCCGAAGAGGGCGCCGAAGCCGCGCCGGCCGCGCCCACGGGCTCGAAGCCAAAGCCGAAGGTCGATCGCGGTCCGCGCAACTTCGGCAGCTTGGGCGATGTGTTCGCCGAAAAGCTCAAGAACGTGAAGACGACGCAGGCCGCCCTGCCCAAGCGCAAATAGTCAGTTCGGTCGTGAACTGACTCTTGCGACGCGAGAACGGGTCCCCGCGTTCAAGAGTCAGTTCGGTCGTGAACTGACTCTTGCGACGCGAGAAGGGCTTCGGAGGCGTGCGGGAAGAAACGAAGCCTAGCTTGCCGGCCGCCGTTACTGCACACCCTGGAGCCGAGCGATGCGCTCGGCGATGGGCGGGTGCGAGCGGAACAAGTTGCCGAGGCCCGACGGACGGGGAGTGATGCCGAAGGCCGCGACGGCCTCGGGCAGGTGCGAGCCCTCCGAGCGATCCAGCCGGCGCAGCGCGTTCACCATGTTGTCGCGACCGGCCAAGCTGGCGCCACCTTCGTCGGCGCGGAACTCGCGGCGGCGACTGAACCAGGCGACGATCACCGCGGCGAAGATGCCCAGCACGACGCGGGCGAGCATGGTCGTGACCCAGTAGCCGAGGCCGGGGCCGCTGCGCTCGTCGTCCCGGCCGCGCATGGCGGAGTCGATCAACCTGCCGATGATCTCGGAGAAGAAGATGACGAAGGTGTTCAGCACGCCCTGCAGCAGCGTGAGCGTCACCATGTCGCCGTTGGCCACGTGTGCGATCTCGTGGCCGAGCACGGCGTCGATTTCGCTGCGTTGCATCTGCTGCAGCAGGCCCGTGCTGACGGCGACCAACGAGCTGTTGCGGGTGGCGCCGGTCGCGAAGGCGTTCATGTCGGGCGCCTCGTAGATGGCGACCTGGGGCATCTTGATGCCGGCGCGGTTGGCGTGGCGGGCCACCGTGTCCATCAGCCAACGCTCGGTGTCGTTGCGCGGCGTGTCGATCACTTGGGCGCCGGTCGTCCACTTGGCGATCCACTTCGACATGGCCAGCGAGATGAACGCGCCGCCGAAGCCGAACAGCGCCGACATCACCATCAGCGGGCCGTAGGAGCCGAACGCCTTGGACGCGTCGAGCACGCCGAACGCGCGCAGCAACGCGAAGATGACGCTGAGCGCCAACATGATGGCCAGGTTGGTGAGAATGAACAGGGTGATGCGCTTGAACACGGCTTTTTCAACCTTCGGAGCTCGACTCGGGAGAAGCCGAGCCCACTGTCCCATTGCGTATAAGCACGTGGCTGGGGAGTGTCCACTCGAGAACCAATGAAACCTCGGCCCGTTCCATCGGAATAACCGATGCGCTCGTGAGGTTGACTCGATGAAGTCTCGCGTCAGCGAGTGGCAAAAGCGCCCAAATGTGAGCCTTTGCTGACAGCTACGACCTTGCGCTTGACCAGGTCGTCGATTGTGTCGGCGATGGTTTCGCCCGCGTCACGGGCGCGAAAGCCCAGCTCCCGCTCGGCCTTTTCGGCGCTGCAATACCAGAAGTATTGCGCCATCTCGACGCTTACTTCATCCACCGGCACGCGCCCACCAATCGCCTCCACGGCCTTGGCAAAGACCTGATTCAAACCCAAGGCAAGCGGGCGCGAGCGGGGCATGCGCAAGACGGGCGCCTTGACGCCGCTGATGCGCTCCAGCCGCTGGAAGAACGCCGCGATGGTCATGTTCTTCGCGTTCAGCAGGTAGCGCTCGCCGGCTCGCCCGCGTTCGAAGGCTTGCAGCAAACCGAGCGCGGCGTCGCGCGCGTCAACGAAGGCCATGCCGCCAGCCGGAATGGCGGGGATCGAGCGCTCGAGGAAGAGCCGTACGTCGCCGGTGGAAGATTCACGCAGGTCGCCGGGGCCGAGCAGCAGGCTGGGATTCACGACGATGACCTCGAATTCACCGGGCTTGTTGGCGTCCAGGGCCACCCGCTCCGAGTACAGCTTGCTGCGGTAGTACGGCCACCGCGCGATGATTTCCAGAGGCGCGCGGCAAGTCTCGTCGGCGATGCGCTCGGCGTCACGGCTGACGGCCAAGGTTCCGCTTGTGCTGGCAACTACCACGCGCTTGATGCCGGCCCGGCGCAGCGCCTTGAGCGCGCTCTCGGTGCCGAGCACGTTGTCGCGATGCAGGAGCTCGGCGTCGTGCCTGTCGCGCGAGACGCGGCCCGTCACCAAGAAAGCGCCGTCGGCGCCCTGCGCGCTGTCGGCGACGGCCTGCTCGTTCAAGACGTCCACGGCGCCGACCGGGACGCCGTGCACGGTGCCGCCGCTCTTCGAGACGGCCGTCACCTGATGCCCGCGCTCGCTCAGCGCGCGCAGCAAATGCGAGCCCAAAAAACCCGTCGCGCCCGCGACCCAATACTTGCTCACGACCCTGCGCTCTCCAGCTGGAACACTTTTTGGAACGTGAAGAGCAGCTGAATATTGTTGCTCTTCACCGTCCCGGACATGAACTCGGCAGGCGACGGCGTGTAGCGCTCGCGCACGATGCGCGTGAACATGTCGGGCGTCGTCTTCAGCACGCAGTCGGCGGGCGACGCCACCTTGCCGTTCACGACCTCGCAGCTCTGGTCGGTGACCCGCACGGTCCAGCGCTCGCTGTCGCCGAGCGAGAAATAGAAGCTGATGGGCTGCCCCACGCTGCCGGCTTTGAAGCGCTGCTCCAGCTCGCGGAAGACGGGCTCGAGCGACTCCGGCTCGGGCGGGGGCAACGAATCGCGAACCTCGTCGGCCGTGAGCTCGCGGGTGTCGAGGACGGTGCCTTGGCTCAGCATCACCACCGCGCGCTGCGCCAGCCGGGTGATGATGCGCGAGGCCTCGGCCGTGGAGAGCCCAGCCGTGAGGCGCTGCATCTCGCGCACCTCCAGCGGGGCGCCGATGCGAGCCTCGACTCGGCGATCTTTCGGCAACGTGGCGCCCTTGGGCAGCGCGCGGTGCGTGCCGCCCAGCCAGATCGGCAAGATGTCGACCTTGTGGTGCAGGGCCAAGTGCCCGACGGCGGACTTGAACTCGTGGACCTGGCCGTCAGTGCTGCGCGTGCCTTCGGGGAAGATCAGCACCGTCTCGCCGTTCTCCAAAAGATCTCCGGCTTGGCGTAGGGCTTGGCGCAGGGAGCTGCCACGCGGCATGGGCGCCAGGTTGGTGAAGTTCTCGAAGAAGGCCTTGCGGTACTTGTTGCCTTCGAAGAAGTAATCCTGCGCCGCGAGCGACACCATCTTGTCGCCGTAGCTGCCGAGCGCATACTTCACGAGACCCATGTCCAGGTGGCTGGCATGGTTGGCGGCGATGATGGTGTTGCGGTTGTGGGGCACGAACGCGCGGCCCGTCACCTTGGTCTTTAGCACCCGGTCGTAGAACCCGTGCTGGGCCATGCCCATCCACGCCATGGCCGCTTCCCGCAGCGGCTCGGGGATGTCCAGCTTCAGCTCGTCTTCCTTCTCGATCGTCTGCGTGGTGGCCAGGCGCCGCGCGCTCTGCGCTTCGCGAACGAAGGCCTCCACGTCGGCGACGGTTTGAGCGCTGGCCACGCGCTCGGCGTCGAGCGAGCGGCCCAGCTCCGTCTCGATGGCTACCAAGAGCTCGAGCAGCATCAGCGAATCGAAGCCCAGATCGCCGCGCAAGGCTTGGTTGGGTGCGATCTTCGCCACCGGGCGGCGGGCGATGGTGGCGATGGTAGAGCGCACGACGGACGCCGCGCCGTCCAGCGGACCCTTGGGCTGCGCCAGCTCTTGGCTGCGCTCGCGGCGCTCGATCTCGGCGCGCACTTCGCCGCGCCGCACCTTGCGGGTGGCGGTGCGGGGTAAATCTTTGTCGAAGATCAGCACCAGGGCCGGCTTTTGCGCGGCGGGGAGCTTGGAGAGCGCTTCGTCCAGCTCGCGCTTGGCGCGAGCGCGCTGCACCGCGGGCGGGTTGTCCGACTCGCGATCGGCCACCGCCACGCAGGCGACGCGCTCGCCTCCGCGCCCGTCCGGAATGCCCAAAATGCACAGCTCTTTGACGCCTTCGACGCGGCCGATGCGCGCCTCGACGTCATCGGGGTACACGTTCTCGCCGTTCGAAGCGACGATGACGTCCTTGGCGCGGCCGACGATCGACAAACGACCGCGCCGATCCAGCTTGCCGAGATCGCCGGTGCGCAGCCAACCATCGCGGTCGATGACCTGGGCGGTGGCGTCGGGGTCGTCGGAGTAGCCGAGCATCACGTTCGGGCCGCGCGCCAAGATTTCGCCCACGCCTTCCGCGTTGGGCGCGTCGATGCGGATCTCGACGCCCGGGATGGGGCGACCAACGTTGCCGGCGCGCGCCTTCGGACCAGCGCTCGCGACCGTCAAGACGGGCGAGGCTTCGGTCAAGCCGTAGCCCTCGGCCAAGTGCATGCCCAGGCCCGAGAAGAGCTTGTGGGTGCGCTCGGGCAGGGCCGCCCCGCCGCTGACCAGGTAGCGGAGCTTGCCGCCGAACGCCTGGTGCACGGTGCCGAACAGCAGCTTGCCGCCGTCCACACCCACCGATTTGCCCAAGCTGCGGTTCAGCTCCACCGCGACATCGAACAGCTTGGCCGCGACGGTGCCGTGCTCGGCCACGCGCGCCAAGATGCGGCGCTCCAGCATTTCCCACAACGCCGGCACGCCGATGAGCCCGGTGATTTTGCCGGCTTTCAGCCCAAACTCCAGGCGTTCGGCGTTGAGCTCGTCCAAATAGACGATGCGCGCGCCGCGCGACAGCGGCAGCAGCATGCCGCAGGTGAGCTCGAAGGTGTGGTGCAGCGGCAGCACCGAGAGCACGCGGTCGCCCTTGCCGAGCGGGAACAGCGGAGCCAGCGCGGCGACCAGGGCCGACAAGTTGGCGTGCGAGAGCTCGACGCCCTTGGGGCTACCGGTCGTACCGCTCGTGTAGATCAGCGCGGCCACGTCGTCGGCCTGCAGCGCGAGCCCGATGCCCATCGGGCCCTTGGCGCTCAGCTGGTGGTAATCGACGAAGGTCACGCCCTCGAGCGAAGACGCGACGCGCAGCTGCACCTTGGCGTCGGACACGAACACGCGCGCCCGGGACGCGCGCTGCAAATTGGCCGCGACCTCGGCGTCTACAGCCGCGTCCAGCGGCACTACCGTCGCCCCGGCCATCAAGATGCCGAAGAACGAGATGGCCCAAGACGGGTGGTTGGCGGCGGCGAGCAGCACGCGATCACCGGGGCGCACTCCGGCCCGGATCAAGCGCGCGGCGGCCGCCCCTGCTTGCTCGCGCCACTCGCGGAACGAGAGCCGCGACAAGCCGCCCTCTTCGGTGCGCTGCAGCGCGACGGCCAGCTCGTAGCGGTCGGCCATTTCGTCGAGCAGGGCCGGCAGCGTTTGGTGCGGCTCGGGCGCACGCTTGGGCCGCTTGAGGCGCTCGTCGATCTGCGGGAAGACCCATTTTTCGAGGCCCGGGGCGTGCACTTCCAGGAACCATTTGCGCCAGTCCAGCTGCTCGATGGTCCAAGGAACGCGCGCCTTCTCCTCGGCCGAGAGCCGCGCGTAAGCGGCGCGCGTGTTGTCGCAGCGAAACACGTATTCGAACTGAGCCACGAACGGCAAGAACACGCCCAAGATGTTGCCGACGTTCTCTTGCTGTCGGGCAAAGCCGTTGATGGCGTCGGCGGCGGGCTCCAAAATTGGCGCCACCGGGCCGAGCGCGGCCTTCTTGAGCAAGCCGGCCAGCGAGCGCGCCCCCTTGGCAATCTTGTGCGGGCCAATGTCTTGGAACTGCTCCTTCGAGAGCATGGCCCCCTCGAAGTGCGATTGCAGGTAGCTGAGCACCGGGCCACCCTTGCCGGTGCGCTGGTAATACTTGCGCTTGTACAAGCCCGAGAGCTCGAAGAAGCGGCGCATGGTGCACGGGTTCGAGTCGCTCGAGCCCAATTGGTAGACGGTTTTGTGGCGGCCCTCGAGCAGCTCACCGAGCGCGAGCGTGAGCCCAGCCGCGACCATGTCGCAAGGGATCACGTCCAGGAAATTTTCGGAGCCGGGGATCTGTAGCCCACCCTGACGGATGATGTAGATGAGCGGCGCGCTGGTGTTGATACCCTCGTTCCAGCCCGGAAACGGGTACTCGTTGGTCGACTCCACCACGGCCGGCCGCACGATGGCCACGGGCAGACCGGAAGCCAGCGCGATCTGCTCGCCGATGGCCTTGGTGTACGTGTAAGTGTTGGGAAAGCCCCAAAATTGAGCGCGTTCCATGCCGAGGTCGGCCAGCTGCCCCTCGACGAACTTGCGCTTCACCTTCACCACTTCGCCCTCGAGCACGCTGCCGCGCGCGGGCTCACCGCGCTTGTGCAGGTTCTTCTTGGCCTCGTCCAAGAAGTGGCTCTGGCGGAAGGCGTCGTTCGAGCGGTGGCGGGCCTGCTCGATCACGTCCATACACTCGGCGATCTCGCGATCCGGATCCCAGTGCGACTTCTCGAGCTCGTCTGCTCTCGGAAACGGAAACTCGCGCGGGTCGGACTCGGGGACGTAGCCAGTGCGACTACCGGCGACGAAGCAGGTGCTGGTGTGGAGCAGGGGCAAGTTGCCCAGGTCGCGCGCCAAGCCCACCAAATTGGTGACGCCGAAGGCGTTCACCTCCAAGGCTTCGTCCAGCGGGGGGTCGAAGTCGACGACACCCGAGACGTTGATGACCACGTCCACGTTGCCGCGCAGCGACTCGCGCAGATCGGCGTCGAGCCCGCACATGGGCTTGATCACGTCGCCGGCGATGGGCGTCACCTTCGAGCGCAAAAACTCCGGGAAGCCGAGGCCATGCTCACCGCGCAAGGCGTCCAGCACCTCGCTCGTGGCCACCTCTTCGTCGTAGCGTTGCTGAGCGTCTTTGCCGCGCTTGGGCCGCAAAGTCAGGTAAATGTGCCCGATGTCGGGGAAGCGGCTGAGCAAGAACGCCCACCACACCTTGCCCAAAAAGCCGGTGCCACCGACCACGACCAGGCGCTTGCCGGCCAGCAATTTGCCGAGCTCGAGCCGCGGCGAGCTGCCGTTGGTCGCCTTGGCGAGCGCCGTTTCCGGACGAGCTACCATCTCAAGAAGCGCTCCCGCTCTGGCCCGCCGGTAGCGTGACGTCACCCATCACGATCGGCGGAACGTGCAGGCAAGTGATGTCGAGCGTCTTGTTCTGGCCGTTCTTGGCCTTGTACAGCGCATCTTCCATGTTGGGCGACGTCTCGTAGCCCAGCAGCTTGGGAATGTACTCGTTGTCGGCTCCGACCACGATCACGCGGCCGATGTGCTGGCGGCCGTTTTCGCCCCAGTACCACATGAAGAAGGGGTGAGCGGGGTGGTAGGCGTGACCCGAGCGGAACATCTGGAGCAGCGCCGGATCTTTGGCGAACTTCTCTTCGTACTTCTCGCGCAGCACGTTGGCGTCGCGCGACTCGGGCAGCAGGCGGTGCACGAAGTCGATGTACGGTGCATGCTGCTCGTGATCGAACTTATCCGTGCACGGGTGGGTGATGATGAGCGTGCCGCCCTTCTTCACCAGCGGCGCGCCGCGATACATGTTGAACAGGTAGCCCTGCGCCAACACCTGCACGAGCAGCGGGTTCAAGAAGGCGTGCACGTTGTACGGGCTGATGAACGGAATGCCCGTCACCAGCACGTCGGCCTGCCCCTCGATCGGCACGCAGTACTGCTCGAAGTTCTTCTCGATGATGCGCGGGTGGACGTCGGCGGTGGCGCCCGCGTACACGCTCGTCAGCCCGTACGGGGCCGGGAATTTGTCGAAGATGGCCTGGCGCGCCGGCTGCGGCAGCCGCGCCGTGGTCATGACGAGGCCCTTCAACATCGCCTTTTCGCGGCCGGACAGCTCGTCCTCGTTCTTCATCAAGAAGTCGAGCGACTTGTCGAACATCTGGTTGTTCACCGTGGCTTCGATGGTGAAGATGTTCAGGTGCTTGTGGGCCAGCTTGCCCATGCGCTCGATGTCACGAGCCAGCTGCGAGCCCCCCGGATCCATGTAGCTGTCGCTCTTGCGAATCGAGGTCGGGTTGTGGTGCGGGCGCAGGCTCTTGTAGCTGCACAGCCCTACCGCCACCGACTTCATGCCGCCGTTCATGGGCACGAAATTCAGGTTCACGTAGATGAGCAGATCGCTCTCGGCCGCGCGCCGGTTCAGCTCCAGCACCTCGCCGTGGGGCGTGGTGCCGATCTCGACCATGTTGTCTTTGTCTTCGGCGTCGTGGTTGTACAGCCGGTCCGGCCAGTAGGCGTCGAAGATCTTGTCCCCGACCACCCAGCGAATTTCGCTGCCCTTCATGCGCCGGTGAATACCGGTGGCGACGATGATCTCGATGTCGCTCACGCCGTGGTCGGCCAGCATCTCGAGCACGATGGTCAAGATGCGCTCGCGCACGTCGGGCCGCTTCATCGGCGGCAAAGGCACCGAAATGTCGTCGATGGCGATGGCGACGCGCATGCCCGGGCGCAGCTTGGCGTACAGCGGATCGGAGCCCAGCGGGTGATTGATGGCGTAGCGAATGGCCGCGTCCGGATCGCGCAGCGGAACCATCGGCGGCTTTGGATAAATGACGCGCGTGCCCGCGGGCAGATCGACCTCGACTAGGCGGTCGCCAGAGAACAAAACGCGGGGAGCGCTGTCGCGCTCCAACGTGACGAGACTGGGATGATTCATGCAGCGTGACTCAGATCGAAACTCGGCCAGCCATACGCTTTGGCGAGCCAGGAAAGACGCTT
>Ga0164241_10000806_pt1 | contig 46900 bp, 42 predicted proteins | sample OricomyardsoilBY_FD_108780 | JGI IMG/M metagenome (GOLD analysis project Ga0164241, IMG submission 108780) | Backyard soil microbial communities from Emeryville, California, USA - Original compost - Back yard soil (BY) | ecosystem: Environmental > Terrestrial > Soil > Unclassified | place: USA... | reverse complement strand
TGCGCATGCGTGTCCGTGCACGGCTCGAATCGGCTGGGCACCAATTCGCTGCTGGACATCAACGTGTTCGGCCGGCGGGCCGGCATCGCGGCCGCCGAGTACGCCGCCGGCGCGGAGTTCGTCCAGGTGCCGGACGACCCCGAATCGGTCGTGGTGGAAATGGTCACCAGGCTTCGCGAGTCGACCGGCAAGGAGCGGGTCGCCGAGATCCGCACGGCACTGCAGGCCACGATGGACCTCAACGCCGCCGTGTACCGCACGGAGGCCTCCCTCAAGGAGGCACTGGGCGACGTGCGGCTGCTCAAGGAGCGGTACCTGCGGGTCTCCATCCAGGACAAGGGCCAGCGGTACAACACCGACCTGCTGGAGGCCGTCGAGCTCGGTTTCCTGCTCGAACTGGCCGAGATCCTGGTGGTCGGTGCGCTGGTCCGGCAGGAATCCCGGGGCGGGCACGCCCGGGAGGACTACCCGAACCGGGACGATGCCAACTGGATGCGACACACCATGGCCTACAAGCAGGGCAACGAGCTCACCGCGGACATCCGCCTGGACTACAAGCCGGTGGTCCAGACCCGCTATCAGCCGATGGAGCGCAAGTACTGATGACGATCGCACCGGAGACCGCGACCGACACCGGTCCGTTCGACCGAGCCGAACTGCCACCCGTCCCCGATGGTGCGGTGATGCTGACGGTCAAGATCCAGCGGTACAACCCCGAACTCGACGACGGCCCGCACATGGAGTCCTACCGGGTGCCCGCGCAGCCCGGCGACCGGCTGCTGAACGTCCTGCACTACATCAAGTGGTACATCGACGGCACGCTCACCTTCCGCCGGTCCTGCGCGCACGGCGTCTGCGGCTCCGACGCGATGCGGATCAACGGTCGGAACCGGCTGGGCTGCAAGGTGTTGGTCAAGGACCTTATCGGTGACAAGCGCAACGAGGTGACCATCGAGCCGATCAAGGGCCTGCCGCTGCTCAAGGACCTGATCGTCGACATGGAGCCGTTCTTCGACGCCTACCGGGCGGTCAAGCCGTTCCTGATCACCTACGACAACCCGCCCACCCGCGAATACGTGCAGTCGTCCAGTGACCGGGACCGGTTCGACGACACCACCAAGTGCATCCTGTGCGCCTGCTGCACCACCTCGTGCCCGGTCTACTGGTCCGAGGACGCCTATGTGGGTCCGGCGGCCATCGTCAACGCCCACCGGTTCATCTTCGACTCCCGCGACGACGGCGCGCAGGAGCGGCTGGAGATCCTGTCCGACGCCGAGGGCGTGTGGCGCTGCCGCACCACCTTCAACTGCACCGACGCCTGCCCCCGCGGCATCCAGGTCACCAAAGCGATCCAGGAGGTCAAGCGCGCGTTGATGTTCCGGCGGATCTGACGCCGGCGCCCGGCTACTTGACGGTCTTGAGCAGGTCGGTCAGATCGCTCATCATCACCAGGCTCGGGTTCAGCTTCTTCTTCTGGCTTTCGTATGCGGTCAAGTATCCATCCGGGTCGTCGTCGAACTTGGCCCACGCACTCGATTGTTGCCGGAACTTCTTCTTGTTGTTTTCGTAGATCTCCCGCAGCGAGCTGATCACCTTGGTGCGGCGAGCGTCGTCCGTCCGCTCGGCCGTATCCTTCTTCTCGGCCTCGGCCTTCTTGCGCTCGGCCTTCTCCTCGGCCTCACGTTTGGCCCGCTGCGCCTCGAGCGCCAGGCGATCCTTCTCCTCCTGGGCCTGCCGCTCCTTCTTCTCCCTTTCCAGTTCCTGCTTGTTGAACGCCGAGTTGTAGAATCGCTTGGCCGCCTTCGGATCCTTTGTCTCCGGATTCCAGGTGGAATTGCCCACCTCGACGACGGCGGCCTCCGGGATCTGCAGCAGCAGGGACTCCCGGTTCTTCTCGGCGCTGTACACGTACAGTTGCAGTTCCTCTTGGGCGGATTTGTTCAAGTCCTTCCGGGCGAGGGAGGTCTTGTACTGATGTGATTCGGTCAGATGGATGTCGGCGATCAGCTTCGGATCGATCTTGGCCAGGTCGATCTTGATGGTGGCCGTACTGGTGAAGAGTTCGCCGTGATTGCTGTACACCTTTCGGTCCTTCTTGGCGTGGGTGACCGAGAGCATGCGTTGATCCTCACCGCTGCCGTCCCGCTGCTGCAGGTACTCGCGTTCCGCTTGATTGATCTTGTCGCCCTGGCCGCGGGTTCCGAATTTGAATTTCTCGAACTGCTTGCCGATCACGTCAGTGCGGTTCCGTGGGTGCATCGTGCCAACGGTGAACAATTCCACCATCTGCTCGTGCGAGCAGCCCCGATAGACGTACCGGCCGATGAACAATCCCCGGACGTCCTGGACGTATTCCTTTGTCGTGCCCTTCTTGCCGAAGACGGGATTGGTCGGGTCCTTCCCGTCGATCTTCACGCCGGCGGCATCGAACCGGCGGCCGCCCGTGAAGATGCTGTACAGCTTGTTGCCGGACTTCACGCTGGTGACCGGAATCTCGTTGTCGGCCTCCTTGCCGAAGGTCACCTGATTCTTCGTGGCCTCCAGGATCTCCTTCTGCAGCCTGACCAGGTTCCAGCCGGATTCCGTGTAGGCCTGGTGGAATTCCTTCAGGGCGGCGACCTTGTCGGCCTTGAAAGGCTCCTGAACCTCCGTGCGTTGCTCCTTGAAATCTGCTGCTCCCTTGGGAATCAGCGCCACCGCCTTGTCTTCCTGCTCGGCCAGAGCTTCGATCCTCTTGTCCTTGGCCGTCTCTATCTGGCTCTTGTACCTACGCTTTCCCGACTGATGGGCCTTGATGGTCAGACCGATCGCGTCGACAAGTCCTTGGTCGGTGTCCGCGGCTGCCTTGTGTGCCTGGAAGGCGATCTTGTCGCCGGCCCGGCGGATGCTCGCCCCACCCCCGGCGGTCACCCGACGGATCCGGTGGGCGGCGGCTTCGGCCTCGACCTCGGCCGGATCGTCCGCACGGCCGACGGTGAGCGGGCCACCCAGGCCCGCCGTGGCGCGATTCTGGGCGACGTGCGCCAGCTCATGGCTCAGCAGGTGCCGCCCGCGCGCGGTGTGCGGTGCATAGCTACCGGCGTCGAAGTAGATGTCGCTGCCATGGGTGAACGCCCGGGCCTGCATCGTCCGGCTGAGTCGGTGGGCCTGCGCGTCGGCGTGGATCGATACGCCGGCGAGGTCGACGCCCATCGCCGCACCCACCGGACCGGCGACGTCGGTGGACAGGGGAATTCCGTGCCCACGCAACCGGTCGAGCGTCGAGGCGATGCCGGATTCGACCTCGGTCCCCCCCAACGGGTCGACCACCGCGGACGTCCGCCGGATCGGTGGCTGCCGGTGTACCCGGCCCGGCACCGGAACGCCGTCGAGATCGGCCGGGCGACCCGGTTCCGTGGTCGCGGTCGATTCCGTCGGCCGGATCGACGCTGTCGACCGACTCGCGCGCAGGATCATCTCCGCCATTCGCCACGCACCCTCCGGCCGGCCCGACGCTTGCAGTCTTGAACCGTGGTGGGTCGATGTCAACCTGCTGTGACGTCGGGCGCCATCGAACCGGAGTCACCCGGGACGGGAATGCTCGGCGACGCGGACCGGTTGTGCTAGTCAGAACCCGACAACAAACCCCGGAGGGACATACTTCATGGCCACGCTGGAGCTGACCAAAGAGAATTTCGAGACGACGGTGTCGGGTGACGGCATCGTGCTCGTGGACTTCTGGGCCGCCTGGTGCGGTCCCTGTCGGATGTTTGCGCCGGTGTTCGAGGCGGCATCGGACACCCATTCCGACATTGTCTTCGGCAAGATCGACACCGAGGATCAGCAGCAGTTGGCGGCCGCTGCCAACATCCGTTCGATTCCGACGCTGATGGCGTTCCGGGACGGCATTCTGGTGTTCTCCCAGCCGGGCGCGCTGCCCGCGCCTTCGCTGGAGCAACTGATCGGTGCGGTCCGGGACCTGGACATGGACGACGTCCGCCGGCAGATCGCGGAGACGCAGCAGGAGGGCGCGACCGCCCGCTGACGGTCCGTTCACCACGCGGGCGTTACCGTGGTTCACGATGCCCGCCTCCCTGCCCCGGCGCGTCGCCCTGGTGGGGGCCGCGTTCGTCGTCGCCTCCCTGAGCACGGTCGCACCCGCTCGGGCTGCACCCAACACCGCGCCCTACGACCCGCCGAGCGTCACCGTCGAGTCGCCGTCCACCGACGGATGTCCGCAACGTGACAAGCCGCCGCCCGCGGTAGACACATCCGAAGACGTCCCCGACGGCCAGTCCCCACCGGAACCGCTGCCCGTGCCGACTACTCCGGTCGGCGGCGGGAAGTTGGGTGATTGCGGGCTGATCCTCCCGGCGAACGCGTCGGCGCCGCCGTCGGACATCAGCGCGGGGGCGTGGCTGATCGCCGACCTGGACACGGGCGAGGTGCTGGCGGCCAAGGACCCGCACGGGCGGTACCGGCCGGCGAGCACCCTCAAGCTGCTGACCGCGCAGGTGATGCTGAAGAACCTGACGAACCTCGACCAGATGGTCGAGGGCACCCAGGCGGACACCGCCCAGGAGGGCACCCGCGTGGGTATCGAGGCCGGCGGCAAGTACACGGTCCGGGACCTCATCTCGTACCTGGTGATGATCTCCGGGAACGACGCGGCCAACGCGTTGGCCCGCACCAACGGCGGGTACGACAAGACTGTCGCCGACATGAACGCAACTGCCAGAGCCCTGGGCGCGCTGGACACCCGCGCCGCGACGCCCTCCGGGCTGGACGGGCCAGGCCAGTCCACCTCGGCCTACGACCTGGCCCTGTTCGCCCGGGCGGGCATGGCCACGCCACCCTTCCCGGAGATCATCGCGCGACCGGACATCAGGGTGCCGGCGGCCGACGGGGTGGGCTACATCGCCGCCAACGACAACCAGTTGCTCGCCCAGTACCCGGGAGCGCTGGGCGGCAAAACCGGCTTCACCGATGACGCGGGCAACACGTTCGTCGGGATGGCGGCCAAGGACGGCCGGCGGCTGGTGGTCACCATGATGAACGGCACCCAGCAGCCGCGGCGGCAGTGGATGCAGGCGGCGTCACTGCTGGACTGGGGATTCGCGCTGCCGGCCGGTGCCGCGCCGGTCGGCGAGCTGGTGAACTCACTCGCCGAAGCGACCGGCGTCCCGTCTCCCACGCCGAGTATCCCCGCGTCCGCGTCGGTCTCCGCCGGCGCGTCCGCGGAGCCGTCGAGCACCGCTACCACGCCCACGGCAGGAGAATCCTCCAGCGGCATCCCGGTCGCCTGGATCCTGGCCGGCATCGGCATCCTGATCGTCGCCGCCGGTGTCGTGCTGCTGATCCGGCGGCGGCACCTCAACAAGAAGGCCACCTTCGCCGGGGACGCGAAACCGAAGCCGGACCCGGCCGAGGCCGCAGCAACCGGGGCCCTGGCCGGCGCGGTGGCCGAGGCCGCGGGAGACGGCGCCGTGGTCGATCCTGCGGCGACCGAGTCCGGCGCCGAACCCACGGCAGCCGAACCTGCCACCACCCAACCCGGCTCGGGCGACGCCAGCACCGCTACGGCGCCGGCCGGGGCGGCATCGGCCGATGAATCAGTGACCAGCGACGCGGGCGCAGCGAACTCCGCGGACGCCGATGCACCGTCCGGCTCCGACGGCGTCACCGGTCCGGGTGACTCAGAGCCCGACGACTCGGCGGACCGGCCGAAGGAGTAGCCGCGAAGTAGCCGCGCGGGGGTCCATTCGTCCGTGCCATTGTCCGCCATCTCGCTCACCGCACGGTCAGCGCGATCGTCTCTCAGCTAGTCCAGGAGTCGTTCGACTTCGACGTGACCGGCGAGCGCCGCGAACGGAACGAACTGGTCAACGACGTCCGCCGGGACGTCGAGCGCTGGCGGCGATTCGACTACCAGGGCGTGACGCCGACCTCACGCAAGCTCCTGCAGTACTGGGCCGACGAGCACCGGGAGAACCGGGTGCTGTTCTGTCAGCGCGAGGCCGCCGAGACCGCGATCTTCCTGGCCGAGGTCGCCGGCCGACACGGCTACACCGACTGGCGTCGAACCGTCGACGACCACAACGCCGAGCACAACGACCGCCTGCCCCGGTTGGCGCTCAAAATGGCGACCGGGAGCGGCAAGACCGTCGTGATGGCGATGCTCATCGCCTGGCAGACCGCGAACAAGGTGGCCAGTCCACGCGACGGCCGATTCGCCAAGCGGTTCCTGATCGTGACGCCCGGGATCACCATCCGGGACCGGCTGCGGGTGCTCCAACCCAATCAGGACGGCAACTACTACGACCTGCGCGACCTCGTCCCGCCCGACCTCAAAGGTGCCGGGGCGCAGGCGCAGATCGTGACCACGAACTACCACGCCTTCCAACTCAAGGACGTCAAGGAGATCAAGGGGGTCGCCACGAACACCCGCAAGATCCTGCGGGCCGGATCGTCGGCGGACCCGTTCACCGAGACCCCGGAGATGATGGTCGCCCGCGTACTGCGCACCTTCACCGGTAGCAGCGAGCCGGTCGTGGTGCTCAACGACGAGGCGCACCACTGCTACCGCGACCGTCCGGTGCAACGGGTGACCGCGCGGGAATCGACCAGTGCGGAACTCGATATCGAGTCGGCCCGGATGTGGTTCAAGGGGCTGCAGGCCGTCCGGCGGCGCTACCCGGTCAAGGCGATCTACGACCTGTCCGCGACGCCCTTCTATCTGGGCGGCTCCGGGTACCAGGAGGGCTACATCTTCCCGTGGGTGGTCAGCGACTTCTCGCTGATGGACGCGATCGAGTCCGGCATCGTCAAGGTGCCGCGGTTGCCCGTCGACGACGACGCCACCGGTGACCTCGTGTCTTACCTTCGGCTGTGGGACCTGGTCGGCAAGAAGCTGCCGAAGGGCCGGGCTCGCAAGGGCGCGACGTCCGCTCCCCTTCCCACGGAGTTGGACGGAGCGCTGCGCAGCCTGTACGGCAGCTACGAGAAGTCCTTCACGCACTGGGAATCCAACCTGAAGGCGCTCGGCGAACCACCGCCGGTCCACATCGTGGTGTGCAGCAACACGGCCACGTCCAAGCTCGTCTATGACGAGATCGAGGGCGCGGCGCCACTTTCCGGCACTCTCCCCCTCTTCAGCAACGCGGTCGCCGGGAAGCCGCTGGCGCGACCGCGTACCATCCTGGTGGACTCCGCTCAGCTGGAATCCGGCGCCTCCTTGAATCCGGAGTTCCGAGGCGCGGCCGCCGATGAGATCGCGGCGTTTCAGGACGACTACCGTCGTCGGCACCCGGGCGCGGACGAGTTGACGATCAGCGACGCGGACCTGCTCCGCGAGGTGATGAACACCGTCGGGAAGCCGGGGACCTTGGGCGGGGACGTTCGTTGCGTGGTCCCGGTGTCGATGCTGACCGAGGGCTGGGACGCCAACACCGTCACTCACATTCTCGGAGTGCGCGCCTTCGGCAGCCAGTTGTTGTGCGAGCAGTTGGTCGGCCGGGGTTTGCGGCGACGCAGCTACGCCGTCAATGACGAGGGCCGATTCGAACCGGAATACGCCAATGTGTATGGCATCCCGTTCGCCTTCATCCCCAGCGACCGCGCGGTGGCCGAGACCACTCCTCCGCTGCCCGCGGTACAGGTGGAATCCGTGCCCGGCCGGGAAGGCTTTCGGATCACCTTCCCGAAGCTCGAGGGCTACCGGTGGGAGATACCCGACGACGAGCTGATCTTCAGCCTGGACGGCGCGGAGGAGTTCGTCCTCGGCCCGAGCACGGTGCCCACCCGCACCGATGTGTCGGGCATTGTCGGGACCGGCGAACGACATGCCGTCGAGGCCGGTGACGCCCGCACCCAGGAGGTCGCCTACGAGCTGGCCAAGACAGTCCTGAACGACTGGTTCAGCGACGACGAGGATGGTAGCCGGCCCTGGTTGTTCCCGCGGATCGTCGGCTTCGTCCGGGAATGGCTCGCAACCTGCCTGCGGACCGAGGGCGGCTACACCATCGGCAATCTGCTGCTCGACAACGCCGGTGCGGAACGCCAGCACGAAGCCGCCGAGGCCGTACACAACGCCATCGTCGTACAACTGGGCAGCCGTCGGCGACGCCTGCGGCCCCTGCTGCGCCGTTTCGACCCGATCGGGGACACCGGCTCTGTTTCGTTCGCGACCCGCAAGCCGACCATCGAAACGGTGAAATCCGAGGTCAATCTCGTCACGCTGGACGGCTCGAAGGCCGGCAACACCTGGGAGCACACCCTGGCGGACATCCTCGAGGTCAACGACGACGTCGCCGCCTACGTCAAGAACGATCACCTCGGCTTCACCATCCCCTACCTGCACCTGGGCCGATCCCACGACTACCTCCCCGACTTCCTGGTGCGGCTCCGCCAGCGCGACGGCGATGTCGATCGCCACCTGATCATCGAAGTCTCGGGCGGGCGGAAGAGTCCCGGTCCGACCAGGGCCAAGGCCGCCACCGCCCGGGACCAGTGGTGCGTGGCGGTGAACAACCACAAGGGATTCGGGCGCTGGGGCTACGTGGAGATCACCACGATGCTCGACGCCGATTCCCTGGTGGCCGAGGCAATCTCCTCGCTCTACGCCGACCGGCTCATCGGCGACCCGGACCTGCTCGACTTCGCCGACACCGGAAGGTTCAGCCATGCCGCCTCGTAGGCGATCCGCCGCACCCTCCGGCCCCACCCGGGTCGAGGCCATCAAGCACGGGGACAAGCGGTCGAACATTCCCACCGCCGATGCGGCCATGGACTACGGCTTCGTCGCCGAGCCCAAACAGCTGCGCTACGACCGCGACCCCGCGCTCGATCCGCAGCTGGTCTGGCGCGGCAAGGACGATCAGGACGCTTCGGACTTGCTCGTCGATGCGCCGCCGATCTACATCCGGAGAAGATCAACCCGCTGGTGCTGATCGAGAACCTCCGGCGGACAGCGCGATCGGGCGGTTCTGAACCCGACCTGTCGCTGTTCGACACCTTCGACGGGCTCGACGAAATGGACGCCGTCGACTTCTATCGACACCAGGCGAACTGGTCCAACCGGATGATCCTGGGCGGCGACTCGCTCCAGGTCATGGCCTCGTTGACGGAGCGAGAATCGCTCCGCGGCAAAGTTCAATGATCTACTTGGACCCGCCCTACGGCATCAAGTTCGGCTCCAACTGGCAGGCGTCCGCCCGCAAGCGCGACGTCAAGGACGGCAAGGTCGAGGACGCGGCACGGGAGGCCGAGCAGATCAAGGCCTTCCGGGACACCTGGGAACTCGGGATCCACTCCTACCTGGCCTACCTGCGGGACCGGCTGATCGTCGCGCGGGACCTGCTCACCGAGGCCGGGTCGATCTTCGTGCAGATCGGTGACGAGAACGTGCATCTGGTGCGGAGCCTGTTGGATGAAGTCTTCGGTGCAGCTGGCTTCGTCAGCCAGATCGCATTCTCCAAGACAGGGGGGTTCTCCAGCGACGAGATTGACGGGGTTTACGATGTCATACTTTGGTACTCGAATTCGCCTGACCCGAAGATCCGGAAGGATAGGCAACTTTACGATGCGAAGGTCTACGGTAGTCAGGGTACGACGGGCTACACTGGGCTACACTTGGGTAGAGATGGACGACGGTTCAATTCGCCCCATGACGGCGCACGAAAAGTCGATCGGCAAGGTCCCAAGTGGCCGGATCCTCGATGGTACGCCAATGATTAGTTCCGGCGCCCCCTCCGATGGCGGGTTTGTGATCGATTTTGAAGGCACGCAGCACCAATTGCCGCCAGGATCACATTGGAAGACAACGAAGCAAGATATCAAGGGGTTGAGCCCGCATCCGCGCCGACCTGTCTGGGGTCTGTCGTGAAGTCATCAGGGCCCGCCGGCGGGCAGTCGGCGGGGCGGTTCAAGGAACGAGAGTCGGTCCGCGAGGTGCCGACCAAACGACGCGGTAATGCATGCGCTTCGCGGGGTCGCGGGGCCCCTCAGCGGCGGATCCGCCGGGTGGACGCATGGCAATCAACGCTCTAAAGTGGCGCACAGCGAGGTCTCATGTTGGAATGGGCCGACGGGGTCGGGCATAGGGGACTTGGCTCGTCAACTCGAAGGGGCGGGATGTCATGGTGGGACCAAAGCTGCGGAGGTCGATCGCTTCGTTAGCTGCTGCGGCGGTCAGTGTTGTTGTCTGTATTTCGGGATCAGGAACCGCGATAGCGGCGCCGGCAGACTCGACTGTTACAACGATCGACGCAAGCGTGACGTCCGTGGACGGACAATCGAGCCGTATCACGATCACAATTCCAGGCGGAGTCCCGTCGTCGAAGGCTGACGAGATCAGGGCTCAGTTCCAGAAATCAGCCATCGTCTCATCTGCAGGAGTTGGCTCAAAGAATCAATCGACAAGTAGCGGAGCGGGAGCGATTGCCCAACCGATGGGGGCTGGCCCCAATGGGGCCGAACTCTGGTGCAACGGGAGTTACTGGTGGTCCGACAACGATGGCACCTACACTGTGCAACGGCTGTGCGGGGCATCGACTGCGCCATGAGGATTCAAGCTCTCGGCTTACACTCAGTCCATCGTGGCCGGTAGCGGGTATGTCAATGAGCTGGGCTTGGACTGGTGGCGTAACGGCGTGAAGCAGTCACGGATGGCGCCACACTACGCAAACAAGAACTACAACTTCCATGGTACCTACAATGGGATTAGCAACGGAACGTCGATTACGTACAACGACGTCATTGCGTTCCCATGCAACCTTGGTTCAGGTTGCCAGGCTTCTCTGAGCATCTACGGTTCCCATTGGTTTAGCGGAACGGTCTGGCATCCATAAAGGGTGACGACTGGAGCTTGCAGAGGTCCAAACATGACTGAGGGCGCAAACATGGCTGAGGGCGCAATTCAAGCGGTTCTAACCGGGATGTTCAGGAAAGGCGAGATCGTTCGCTGGTGGCTCGACGACTCGCGTGGACCGGGAATCGAGTGGGTCAAGAAGACGGATGACGATCGTTGGTTGCACGTTGAAACCGAACAGGGGATCTTCGACTTCTGCCTACAATCATCCGAAACTCAGCCAGAATCGGAACGAGACATGAGTTCCCGACTCGCGAGTGAACTCCAAGATTGGATAGCGGAGGTGCATTCTCGGGGCGAACTTAGACCGATGCCGCCCCTTCCTCCTAAGTGACCAAGGCTGGATGAACCGCGAGCGCGATTCGTCATGAACCTGTCATAGACCCCCGCCTCGGATGCCTTGGTGTCAGCTCCGAGCAGGGGCTGAATGCTTACCGAAGCAAGGAGTAGAACGGCTCCGAGCGGCAAACCGGCTGGTGCGTTTGGGCCGCACGCTCGAATATAAATGGTACCTGGACGACTTTCCATACATCGCCATGACGAATCTCTGGCTAGGCCTCGGCGAACGTGGGTTCGCCGGACAACCTATATACGTCGTACAGACTGATTCGCGGGTGATCGAACGCTGCATGCTGATGTGCACCGACCCCGGGGACCTGGTCGTTGACCCGACGTGCGGCTCAGGCACCACCGCCTACGTGGCCGAGCAGTGGGGACGCCGCTGGATCACCATCGACACCTCCCGGGTAGCTCTCGCACTGGCCCGACAGCGGCTGATGGGCGCCAGGTACCCGTACTACCTGATCGCCGACTCGACCGCCGGCCGCGCGAAGGAACTGGAACTGACCGGCAAGCCCGCTCCGAGCGATCCGGTAGGCGACGACATTCGGCTGGGCTTCGTCTACGAGCGGGTCCCTCACATAAAGCTGGAATCGATCGCGAACAACCCCGACATCCGCGAAGGAATGAGCCTGGACCAGATTGATGCCGCGGTGAGGCGACACGCGGAGTCTGAACTTCTTTGCAACAAGCCCTATGAGGATAAGGCCACCGTCCGGGTTTCCGGACCATTCACGATGGAAAGCCTGACCCCGCACCGCAGCCTGACCTTCGGCGACGCCGACGAGAACTCCGAACGCGAGACGATCAGCGAGTACCACGCGGCAACCGACCCCGAGGGTCCGACGTTCGAGCAGACCGTGCTGGACAACCTTGTCAAGGCCGGTGTTCAGATCGGGCGCCGGGCGGAACGGATCGAGTTCGCCTCACTGGATCCACACGCGGGCACCTACCTCAACGCGATCGGCACTCCGGTGTCTGCCGAGGACACGGACGGATCGGCCCGCCGGGTCGGGATCGCGATCGGCCCGCAGTACGGAACTGTCGACCCCCCATACATCAAACACGCAGTCCGCGAGGCGATCGCCGTCGGCGACATTGATCTGCTGTGCGTGATGGCCTTCTCCTTCGATGCCCAGACCGCCGACGTGACCGAGGTGGACGGGGTGGATTTCCGGTCGGTGAGCCAGGGCTTCGCCCAGGTCGAGGAGGAACGAACGGTCGGTCGGTTCAGGCTGCTCAAGGTTCGGATGAACCACGACCTGCTGATGGGCGAGGAGCTGAAGAAGACCGGCGCCGGCAACCTGTTCACCGTCTTCGGCGAACCCGACATCGACCTGCGGGTGACCTCCGACGGATTCGAGGTCGAGATCAAGGGCATCGACGTCTACGACCCGACCACCGGCGAGGTCCGCAGCGGCGGAACCGACAAGCTCGCCCTGTGGATGATCGACACCGACTACAACGACGAGGCGTTCTTCGTCCGGCACTGCTACTTCACCGGCGGTCTTGACCCCTACAAGAAGCTGAAGACCGCACTGAAGGCGGACATCGACGCGGACGCCTGGGAGTCGCTGACCCGCACCACATCCCGCCCTTTCGCCCGACCGGACACCGGCAACATCGCGGTAAAGGTGATCAACGACTACGGCGACGAGGTGATGAAGGTCTACAGCTTGTAGCACGCCGTAGACCACCGGTTCCGCCGGGCTGTCGGTGCCCTGTGCCATGCTCGCAGCAGCCGCGATCGTGAGGGGACCGGATGACGAACACCGTGCTCAGCCAGCCGAGCGCGACGACATTCCGGTTGTCCGCGCTGGTCCGCAACGTCCTGGACGGCGCGGTGCGCGTCCCCCACTTCCAACGCAGCTTCCGCTGGGACGCCCGTGACGTCGGTCTGTTGTTCGACAGCATCCTACGGGGATATCCGGTCGGCAGCGTGCTGCTCTGGCAACGGGCGGCCCCCGCCGACCCGTCGTTGACGCTCGGCGCCCTGAACCTCGACGTTCCGGCCAGGGCCGACGCCCTGTGGGTCGTGGACGGGCAGCAACGCATCACCACCCTGGTGAACGCGGTGAACCAGCAGGCCTGGGATACCGACCCGCGCTTCCGGCTCGTCTACGACCTCACCTCACACCGGGTTGTGCACGCCAAGGAGGGCACCGGTGAACACCTCGTCCCGCTGCCCGTGATGTTCGATCTCCGGGTCCTGCTGCAGTGGATCCAGCAGCGTCCTGAGTTGATGGATCAGATCTCCGAACTCAACGAGGTCGCCGCCCGGCTGCAGAATTTTGAGCTGCCCGCCTCCGTGGTCAAAGATGCGTCGCAGGAGGTGATGCAGGACATCTTCGACCGGATGAACAGCAGCGGAAAGCGTTTGCGCCGTGCGGAGATCTTCGCCGCGATCTATGCCGCCGAAGAGGATCGGGTCGATGAGGCGCTTTCGGTGGCCGCGATCGGCGATCACATCGCCGGCGACACCACCTTCGGTCGCATCGACGACGACACGATCCTGCAGGTCATCCTGTCCCGCCGCGGCAGCGATCCGGCCCGCGACATCCGCCGCGAGTTCGACGACGACGCGCAATCCAGTTCCGACTTTCCCGGCGAGGGCCGCGACGGCGCGCACCGGGCGGGCGCCGAAGCCTTTGCGCCGCGCGGTGGCCTTCCTGCAGGATCGCGTCGGCGTCCCGCATGTGTCGTTCCTGCCCTACCGATTCCTGCTCGTGGTGCTGTCCCGCTTCTTCGCCCACTTCCCGGAACCGCACCCGCGCAACCTGGAGCTGATCTCGCGCTGGTTCTGGCGGGCGGCTCTGCTCGGCCCCGCTCCGTTCAAGGGCAGCACCACCGGCGCGGTGCGCGCGCTCAACGGCAGGATCGCGCCCGGCGAGGAGTCGGCGTCCGCGCAGGGCCTGCTGGATGCCGTCGCCCAGAGCGGCCCACTGCCCGGCCCCAATTTCGACCGATTCCGCACCAACGACAGCTCCACCAAGATCATCCTGTGCGCGCTGTGGGCCCAGGGCCCACGGACCCTCGACACCGGAGCTCCGCTCACCACGACCGACATCGCCGCCGCGCTGGAGTCACAGACCACCGCCCGCGATCTCGCGATCGAGGTCGTCCCAGGAAATCGCCTGGACCGGAAATACCGCCCGTGGGCCGCGAATCGGCTGATCTCGCTCGATCCACCGGAAGCGGTGATCGCCGGTCTCGAACCCGACCCCATGTTTGAGGCGATCCTGGACGATGCAGTGCCACTGAGTGTGATCCGTGATTCCCACCTGGTGTCCAACGAGGCCGCCGCGCTCCTCGCGACCGGGCGAGGCGACGACTTCCTGCTCGCCCGCAACAAGGATCTGCGAGCGGCGGTCGAGTCATTCCTGCGGCGTCGATCCGGTGTCGATTTCGAGCCGACCCCGCCGCTGGACGAGTTCGATCTGGACGACGACGAGGCCTGGACGTGATCGAGGCGGCGCCCCGCAGTCACCGCCCGGAACGACGACACCTGGTCAAGCTGCATGGGGAGCGGATCGGGGTGCTGGCGCTCGTCGGCCGAGCTTGCGAGGCCGCCATCAAACGCAGCGGGGACTTCACCACGTTTCACTTCGACGAGGACTATTGGAGCCGGCCGGACCGGGCGGTGCTCGGCCTGGATTTCGAGGACCAGCTCCAACCGACCCGCTCGGCCAGCCTCCGGGTGCCGCCCTGGTTCTCGAACCTCCTCCCCGAGGGCCGGCTTCGCGACTGGATCGCCGCCGAGCGCGGCGTGTCCTCCGATCGGGAGATGGAACTGTTGGCTCAGGTCGGCCACGACCTGCCCGGCGCGGTCACCATCGAGGCGGACACCGGCCCGCTGGTCGAGGCCACGGAACCCCCTGATTCACCGGAGCCGCGCGGAACCAACGACGAGTCCGACCGGCTGCGGTTCTCCTTGGCCGGCGTGGGGCTGAAGTATTCGATGCTGCGGCAGGGTGAACGGCTGACGCTCCCGGCGGCCGGCGGCGGTGACTGGATCGTCAAGCTCCCCGACGCCAACCACGCCGAGGTGCCGCGCAACGAGTTCGCGATGATCTCCTGGGCCAAGCGGATCGGGATCGACGTCCCGGAGATCGGTCTTCGGCATCGGGACGAGTTGCCCGATCTGCCGAGCGTCGCCTGGCCCAACCGCGAGGACCTCGCCTACGTGATCGCCCGGTTCGATCGCGGGCCGGATCGAGAGCCGATCCATATCGAGGATCTCGCCCAGGTCCGGGGCTTCTATTCCCATGACAAGTACGTCGGGACCTTCGAAACGGTGGCGGCGTTGATCTACCGGCGCCGCGACCTGCCCGCACTGCAGGAGTTCGTCCGGCGGCTCGCCTTCAACCTGATCATCGGCAACGGCGACGCGCATCTGAAGAACTGGTCGCTCATCTACCGCGATCGCCGGCGGCCGACCCTGTCGCCCGCTTACGACATCGTGTCCACCGCGCCCTACCGGGACGATCGCGACCCCGAGGACCTGGGCCTGAAGTTCGGTGGCGCCAAACGGTTCGCTGCGGTCGATCGGTATTCGTTCACGCGCATGGAGAACAAGCTCGGCTTGCCGGGCGGACTGCTGCCCGTCATGGAGCAGACCATCCTGCGCGCCCAAGCAACCTGGCCGGCCGCAGCCGACGACCTCGAGGCCTTGCCGTGGGTGCGCAAGTGGGTCGATCGGAACCTGCCGATGATCCGGAACCAGCTGCTTGGTCGGTGACCGCTCCGGGCGGCGGCACAGCCCGCGGCAGCACGGCCCGGCGGTTTGACGCAGAGCGACGTCAGCGGCCGGCGGCTGTCACTCCCGGCGGCGGCGCGCCCCCCACCCCAGCGCAGCCCCGACCCCGAGCAGTGCCGCCGATTTCACCTTCGACGACTCCTTTCGAACGATGAACGATGCCTCGGGCACCTGCGGCAGGGGCTCATCGTCGTCCTCGTCGGCACCCCTGTCCGCCGTGGCCACCCAGGCCGCGACGAACAGCACCAGCTGCGCGACCAGGTTGAAGAAGAACAGCAGGCCGATGATCGGGCCGAAGATCACAGCGGTCCGCGAGGTCGTGGTGAACGCCGGCAGGATCGTGGTCAGCGCGTATTTCAGGATCTCGAAGCCGACGGCGGCGATGACCGAGCCCCGCAGCCGTGCCTTGAACGAGGATCGTTGACTCTTGGGCGGCAGGACGGTGTAGACCCACAAGAAGATCAACACATCCGCGGCCATCGCGATCAGGATGGGCAATACCGTGAGCACCGGGACCAGCCATGCCTGGTCGTCGAAGCCGAGCCAGCCGAGAATGGTGCCGGCGAACTGTGCGCCGATCGCGCTCAGGCCCAGAGACACCGTGACGGCCACGGCCAGCCCGGCCAGCGCACCCAGATCCTTCACGGTGGCAACGACGAGGTTGTCCGCCGTCGCCTTGCCGGTCTCGAAATTCTTGCCCCACAACGCCCGGATGGCCTTGCGCAGGTTGCCCATCCAGCCGATGCCGGAATAGAGCGCGATCAGCAGGCCGACGATGCCGACCCCGAGCGGGTTGGCCACCACGCTGTCGATCAGCGCGACGATCGGCTCCGCGATCCCGGCCGGCAGCAGGGTCGCCACTTCGTTCTTCAGCGTGTCCAGCAGGTCCTGGTTGTTGCGCAGGATGATGCCGCCGACGGAGAAGCCGACCATCAGGATCGGCACCAGGGACAGGAACGAGAAGTACGTCATCGCGCCGGCGAACTGGCTGCCCAGCCGGTCGCCGAACCGGGTGATCGCCGAGATCAGGTGCTTGACGCCCGGCCGCGACGCGATTCGCTTGCCCAGCAGCACGAGCCGCCCAACCGGTGGCGGGTCGGCCGGCACGGGGCTCTTTCCTGTCGTGCGGTCCGGCGTGGTGACCATGGGACCTCCGAAGTGGGGTGGTCGACGGACGGGCAGTCGTCAAGATCTGTTCCCGTCGTCGCGGATCTCACCCGGGTCAGCCGACGGCCAGCCCGACCCTCTCGTACACGCTGGTGACGGTGGTGTCGGCGACGAGCCGAGCTCGCTGCCCACCGACCGCCAGTACCTTGTCCAGCTCGGCCGGATCGCCCAGATAGGTCTGGACCCGTGCCTGGAACGGTTCCACGAACGCGGCGAACGCATCGGCCAGGCCACCCTTCAGGTCGCCGTACCCGCGACCTGCGTACTCGCGCTCCAACTCAGGGATCGGCACCTCGAGGAGCTCGGACAGCAGCCCGAGCAGGTTGGAGACCCCCGGCTTGTTCTCCTCGTCGTAGCGGATGTCCCGCTCGGTGTCGGTCACCGCCGACTTGATGCGCTTGATCGAGGTCTTCACCGGAGCCAGCAGATCCAGGGTGCCGCCGGGCAACGACTTGCTCATCTTTGCCCGCGGCTCGGTGAGGTCGTAGATCTTGGCGGTGGTCTTGAGGATGTACGGCTCGGGCACGACGAACGTCCGCCCGAACCGGGCGTTGAACCGTTGCGCCAGGTTCCGGGTGAGTTCCAGGTGCTGCCGCTGGTCCTCGCCGACCGGCACCGCGTCGGCCTGGTAGGCCAGGATGTCGGCGGCCTGCAGGATCGGGTAGGTGAACAGCCCGACGCTGGACCGATCGGCGCCGCCGCGCTGCGACTTGTCCTTGAACTGGGTCATCCGGCCGGCCTCGCCGAAACCCGTCAGGCACTCCAACACCCAGGTCAGCTGGGTATGCGCGGGCACCTGCGACTGGACGAACAACGTGGACCGCTCCGGGTCGATGCCCAACGCCAACAATTGCGCGGCGGCGACCCGGGTGCGCTCCCGCAGCACCGCCGGGTCCTGGTCGACGGTGATGGCGTGCAGGTCGACCACCGAGTAGAAGCACTCGTGGGTGTCCTGCATCCGCACCCACTGTCGCAGCGCGCCCAGGTAGTTGCCGATGTGGAACGAATCGGCCGTCGGCTGGATGCCGGACAGCACCCTCGGACGGCGTTCAGGAGTGCTCATGGCGCCGATCTTTCCATCCAACCGGCGACGCGGTGCTTGGCACCCGACACAGCGGACCCGCAGGATCGTTTGCCGCGCGCATCCGAAGCCTTCCCAACAGGTCGAGATTCCATGCATGCATCACCGGTCGAACAAACTCCGTCCGGCCGCGCGGCCATGGCTACCCGTGGTGTCGTAGCAGATCACCCGGGTGCACGAGCACAAGAGACCCTGGCCCCGGCCACGGCGAGAGCGGCGACGCACCGTTGAACCACCATCAAGGGGCCGCTGTGCCGCGCCGTGGGCCTGTCGGCTTTATCGTCAACCCACCGATCTGGCGATCTGGCAGCCGGAATGCTCAAAGTGTCTGCGCATGAATCGATGCGGTCTCATCGACCGACGCGCCACCAGCTACTCGCAAGCGACCGCCCGGTCGGCCGTGGCCCGGCTATCGACGGCTCCACGGCAAACCCCCGAGCTTCCGAGAAAACCACGAGACGCGATGCACGGGTCGCGTGTACAGTGGGAGGGTTCGAGCAAGGGGGCCGAATGCTATACACGCACGAAGGCGATTCGCTCAGCCAACTGATACGAGACTTCGGGAATAGCCCTGGACCGGCCGAGGCGGCAACCACGCTGCTCCGGGGGTGTATCGACCTTGCGTCGTGCACACGAGGAAGACTCTACCTTTTTGATCTCACATCCGGAAAGTACTTCAGCTACGTCCATCTTGGACGCTCGGACAAGAGTTCGCCGGTGGATCACCCGGAACGAACCGGCAGCCCGAGCCGACATCCTATGCCACTCATCGAAAGGGCAATCCTGTCCCGCAGCCCGCAAAGTTCGGACGGTCCGTCGACGTTCACCGATGAGTTGGGCCGGACGGGCAGCTACCAGTCGCGCGCAGTCTTTCCAGTCATGCGTGGTAGCACGCGAACATGTATCACCATTCTCGATCTCGATGCGAGCGAGCCGGATCACTTCAAGGATCGCGCAACCGCCTACTACGAGTTTCTTTCTCCGCTCCTGAACCTGACTCAATTCGTTTACGACTGGCGCTTCCGCAGGACGCTGTCAGAAGAAATTCAAGATCCCATTGTTTACGACCAAACCGAACACGGCTTCTACGAGCAGGTGGAAGGCTTCATCGCGCTGTCCTCGCAGATGGAGTTCGCAGTTCTTCGGGAGTATGCGCCCGAGACGGACAGCCTCTATACGCTTGCGAAGTACGGATTCGACTTGGATTCTTCCCAAGACCAATCCTTGGACGTGCAAAACGCTAATCAGTTTTCACCGTTCCATTTCGTCATCCAAAACCGAAAGCCAATCACGTTCCACGACGCGTTCCACCCTGACCAGTCACCGCTTCGTCTTCCCGAAGTTGATGGAGGTGTCCGGAGCTTCGTCGTTTGTCCGGTTCTCGTCGGTCACGAACTCTTCGGCTTACTCAGCTTCGGCTCATCCGTTGAATATCATTACAGCCACGACGAGATAGTCGGACTACAGAGCATTGCAAACGGAGTTGGAGTTTCCATACTCAACTTCCGCCATTTTCATCAGGCGAACCTCCAGGTCGCCAAGTTCGAGCGGATCGGCACAGCAATCACTGCATTGGAAGTGGCGCAAGCGGCCCGTCACGAGGCCCGTGGAATACTCCAGAACGCCCGAGAAGCCAATCTGCTGGCCCGTCGACTTCTGGGCAGCAAACCGCCCAAGACCGAGCAGATACTTTCCAACCTCGATCGTGTCGACGAGTCGATCAACCAACTCAGCGACGTCCTGGACAAGATCAAGATGGCGTCGCAAGCACCCGGCCGGAGCCGCAGAATTGTCTCTCTCCGAGAGATTTGGGAACAGGCTCGGAGTCAAGCCAATGGGCGTTTGAATGTGGCTGCGGTCGGAAAGGTCAACTTCACTGGGTCGGACGCGGACATCGATGTCTCGCCCGACTGGTTTCGTCAAGTTTTCCTGAACCTATTGCTCAATAGCACGGACGCGTTTCTGACCAACGGCGGCCCGAGAATGCACAGGAGCATCCAACTGCAGATGCGTAAGGCCGAGTACAAGTCCAATGCGATTGTCATGCGATACACCGACAATGCTGGCGGGATCAACTTCGCGGGATTGCGATCGGTCAATGGCGAACCGCTCACCAAGCCGCCGGAACAGGCCATCTTCGAGCCGAATGTGACATCCAAACCCGACGGATCAGGGTGGGGGCTCGCCCTGGTCAGGCGAATCCTCTCGCAATACGGGGGCGGAATCGACCTGGTTGATCACAGGGGTGGCGTTTCGTTCGACATTCGATTGCCAAAGCCTCACGAGTAGGGAGGATCTTCAACAATGACAACTGTCGAGTCGACCTCACGGCATAGGCCACTAGTGCTCTTGGTCGAAGACGTGGAAGAAAGTCGACGAATACGCCGCGAGTTGTTCGAGAGCTTTGACTGCACGGCCGTCGCGGTCGGGTCCAGGAGCGAGGCCGAAAGAGAGTTGGCACAAACGCCACGCGTCGACCTGGTCGTCACGGACATCCACATGCCGGAAACCGCTTCCGATTCCGAGGATCGCTCGGGCATTGATTTAGCCAGGCACGTCAAGCAGCACTTCGTGGGCGTTCCCGTTGCTGGATACTCCGCGTACTTCGAAGGTTCAGACCTCGGCGGGGCTGTCGATGAGGTCTTCGATGTCATCTTCCGAAAGGGGCACACCGGCGGGACCAACCTTGAGAGCCAGATTGCCGAATGCGTGACACTAGCGGAGGGTGCGCGGGACCGAAGAATTGCGAAATATGAGGACAAGCTGGACGACTTGCGTCGTCGATATGAAAGCGAAACCCCCTCGGTCAACGTAGTGCGTCGCCTCGCACTCGATCCGGATCCCGCCCACTCAGGAATGGTCGAGGGTCCGTTGGGCGCGGCCGGTTATCGATTGCGCCTGGTATCCGCTCAATCGATCAACGGGGCGGAGCCATTCGTGGTCTGGATCAGACCAGAGCAGGACGGAATTCAGGCGGAGGTCTATGGACGACCCGAGCTGTACTCCTACGGAGCCGACGAGCAAGCGGCGCTTGGCAATCTGGGCGAACTGATGCACCTCATCTCACAGGACGAGGGAGCCGTCGGCGAGGGACCTTCACCAGGCATACGGTCCTTGTATGACTTCCTCGCCAGGATCCTCGGTACGTTCCGACCCAGTAGTGGTCAATAGACAATGCTCCTATCCAGCGTCGAGGCCGAGCGGATTCTGAAACAGCTTGGGGCGACCACCCGGGAAGGCGATAATGTCGTCGTCGGATACGTCGTTGTTGAGGATCTGAAGACATTGGTGGCGAGCTTTCCGACACGGCAGGAGCAGATCCCTGAGGGGATTGCTCATCGGTTCCGGAAGGCGCTTTGTCTCGACCTTGAGCAATTCGAGAGGCTACGCTCTGGAAGGATGGGGCGAAATGAGTACGTACAGATCGTGAAGCGTTGCATATTCTTTGACGAAAACCACTGATCTCCCGTGACCGACGCCACCACGCCCCCCATCGAGTATCTGGATGAGTGTGATAGACGCCATCCTGAAGGGCCACAACCGAGGTTCCAACCTGCACCACTTCATCTTCGGAACGTTGATCGAACCGTATTGTGCTTGTCCGGTGGAGGCTTTCGCGCTGCAGCGTATCATCTCGGTTCATTGCGACGGCTCCACGAACTGGATCTCCTCAGTGAGATCGACGAGATCCGGACGGTTTCTGGGGGCTCGCTGATCGGAGCCTGGATGGCCAAATCAGCGCGTGCCGGAAGATGGGACCCGGACGACTGGGAGACAGAAGTAGCTGCACCGTTCCGGACCTTTCTTCAATCAAACATCCGCACTCGTGCGGTTGCGCTCACGATGCCGTTCAACTGGGCTGTTAAACGTCCGCGCCTGTTCGCCATGGAAAAGCAGTTGGAGGGATTCCTCGGCCGATGGCAGCCCGAGTCGCTGCCCCCGAGGCCTCAGTTTGCATTCCTTACCACCGACCTCATCACTGGGAGGCTGGTTTCCCTTCCGCACGATGCAGGCGTGAGCAAATGGCCGATTTCACGCGTTGTTATGGCATCCGCGTCCTTCCCTCCATTCTTCGGACCCTCGATCTGCCGAGCTACTGACGGGCGAAAGTGCGCGCTTGTCGACGGCGGGGTTTGGGGCAATCTGGGTGTTTCCGGCCGGATCCTGGAATCCGGAGCATTTGTACTCGTGTCGGATGCCTCATACCCACTGGTACCGATCACCAGGTTCGACCGCCTTCCGCGGCTGTGGGCAAAGCGTGCACTTCGCGTCGCCGTTCAACGTGGTGACTCTGCATTGCGTCACCAGATGTGGCTCGCAGATTCTGAGAGGCAGAGATTCGAGGTCTGGCGCATAAATGACAGTTCGAACCGATCCGACGGGGCCGACGGGTCATATGAATATCATCAGGAACTGGCGCTCAATATTGCGAGGATTCGAACGGATCTCGACAAGTTGACTGCGGACGAGATCGGCATCCTGGAAAACCACGGGTACCTGCGCGCGAGTTCCTCGATGTCGTGGCTGATCACCCGGCTCCGCGCGGGTTTGGATGCGGCGCAACGCCCAACAGCCGACGCCACGAGCAGATTCGCTCGCCTGGCGCTGCGGCAGGAATTCCCAATGATTGTTCCACCGCACCCGGAACTGCTGGCGCCATCTGCTGTTGACCGGGCCCTTCGGGGAAGCTCCCATCGGATTCTCCGGCTTCGCCGGTTTCGGCGTGCACCTTGATGCCTTGGTGATGGCCGTAGTTGCCCAGACGTTCTTGCCTCGTACCAGTTTCGGGCGTTTCGTCTTTCGATGCGACCCGGTGGTTGATCGGGCACAGCCGGGGCACAGTCGACGCGGGCAGTGCGCCGGCCGCTACCGGTCCATCTGCAGCCGTCGCCACACCCACACCGTCGCCGCCCCGAACACGAGCGGCACGAGCGGCACCCAGAGCAGCGCGGCCGTCGTCGCCCCGGACGGCGCCAGCGCCCAGAACGCCGGCGCGACGAACGGGAACCAGGCGCCGATCTTCGCGATCGCGGCGACCTGTGCGACGACGAGAATGCCGACCGCGGTGGCGATCCCGGGTAGCAGACCGCGACCCCACGAGGCGGCCCAGCCAGCCGGGACGGCGATCGACGCGGTCAGCAGGCCAAGAGCGAACTGGCGGATCAGCCCGATCAGGTCGTCGCCGGACGGCAGCCCGATCCCGACGAGCAGTCCGACCAGCGGGAGCACGCCCGTCAGCGCGACGCATACCAGCGTCGCCCACACCGCATAGACGACGAGCTTGGCCGCCGCGACCGTGCCGAGCGAGACCGGCAACCCGAACAACCCGGTGATCGTGCGATCGGCGAACTCGCGGCCGGTCAGCCAGCTGATGCCGACCCCGAACGCCAGCAGCGCGCCCGCCGCGGTGACCTGCGCGGCGCCCCCCAGCAGGGCGGCCCAGTCGCCGCTCGCCGCGGTCGGACCGAGCTTGGCGGTGATCTCGGCGTTGCCCGATCGGGCCGCGGCGATCATCGAGCCGGCCAGCACGGCCACACCGACGACCACCAGGATGCCCGTGGACCAGAGCACCCGGGCCGATCGGGCCTTGCGCGCCTCGACCGCAATCGCGGCTCGGAATATCCCGCCCGCCCGACCCTGCCCGCCCGCCCGACCCTGCGCTGCCACCCGGCCCGCCGCGCCCGGCCGTCCCGGGCTGACCATCGTGTTCATCGGGAGGCTCCTGTCATGGCGTCATGGACGAGGGTGAAGAAGGCGCGTTCGATGTCCACCCCGTCGGGATCGAGGTGCCCGACCATCCGGCCCTCGGCGATGACGGAGATCCGGGACGCGATCCGGGCGACCTCGTCCAGGTGATGGCTGGACACCAGCACTCCCGCACCGTCGGCGGCCCGCCGGAGCAGCGCCTCCCGGAGCAGGATGATCCCGGCCGGGTCGAGGGCGTTGGTCGGTTCGTCCAGGATGATCAGGTCGGGTCGGTGCTGCAGCGCCGCGGCCAGGCCGAGCCGCTGCTTGTTGCCCAACGACATCCGCCGCGCCCGGATGCCGGCGTACCGGCGCAGATCCAGCTCGTCCAGCACGGCGTCGACCATCGGCGCGATCTCCCTGGCCGCCACGCCGCGCAGCCGTGCCGACAGCTCCAGGTTGGTCCGACCGTCGAGTTCGCCGTAGGCGAGCGGGTATTCGATCAGCGCACCCACCCGGCCCCAGAGCGCCGGACCGGCCGACCGCACGTCGGCGCCCAACACGTCGATCTGCCCGGCGTCCGGGCGGAGCATGCCCAGCATCAGCTTCATCAGCGTCGACTTGCCGGCGCCGTTCAGGCCGACCAACGCGTGAATTTCCCACGGCTGCACGTCCAGGTCGATCCCGCGCACCCCGGCCCCCCCGGCGAACCCCCGGGACACGCCGACCAGCCTCATCCGCTCGGGCCGCGTGCTCCGCTCCGTCGATGGCTGGCTCGCCAAGCCCTGCTCAGACATCGCGCGCCTCCAGCACGTCCAGTGCCCGCTCGATCGCGTCGGACAAGCTGCCGTCGCCGCCGCTGCCCCATTGCAGGAGTGCGGTCATCAGCGCCGCCATCACCGCGGCGGCGGCGATCGCGGCCGCCCGCGGGTCAGCGCCGCCGGAGACCAACTCGTCGGTGATCGCCGACTCGGTCGCCGCTGTGTTCCCCCGGACCGCCGCGGCCAGGCTCGGGGTGGCGGCGACGATCGCCACCCGCTCCCGGACCGGCCCCTCGTCGGTGATCGGCAGGCCGCGCCACGCGGCCCGGATGCCCCGTGCCGCCCGGAGCAGCGGTGGCAGGTCGGTCGGCTGATCGCCGACGGCGCCGGCGATCAACGGGTCGTACGGGTCGGCCAGAACCAGCTGGTCCTTGGACCCGAAGTGCCGGTAGAAGGTCATCTCGGTGACGCCGGCCGCCGCGGCGACCTGCGCAACGGTGGTCACGTCATAGCCTTGATGGGCGAACAGTTCCAGCGCGGCGGCCAGCAGCCGGGCGCGGGTGCGCTCGGTTCGGCTGCCGGTCATGGTGGGTGTCGGACTCATGGACAAATGTTAGACACTAACATTCAGGCTCGGCAAGCCCCTTTTTCATCGCGGGTCGAGCCACACCCACAGGCTCGCGGCGACCAGGACAAGCGAGGTGAGCAGCAGCAACAGCATCGCCGCGCGCCGCAGGCCCGCCGCGCGCCGGATGCGCTCTGCGTCCGGGGCGGCGGCCTCGGCCGTCACCGTGCCGTCGTCGAGCAGTCGCTCCAGCCGACTGCCCTGCCGGTCGAACTCCGAATACGACATCCCGATCAGGTAGGCGGACAGCAGGACGCCGACCACGAACGCCGGGATGAGCGCGGCCGGCGCATGCCCGAACACGTAGGACGCGAGATCACCGGCACCGAGCACGACCAGGCCGGCCAACCCGCCGCCACCGAGCAGCAGCGCCAGGTCCTTGCCGCGGCGGCAGACGTCGATACCCTCACCGACGGTCAGGTCCGATGACACTGCCGGACGATCCCATCCCACCGACCCGACCCTGACACATGCCGGATGTTAGTCGGGTGGACTCCGTCCCGGGGTCAGGTTCGATTCCGACGTGCTCAACCCTCCAACGGACGCAGCTCGTCGGCGTAGGAGACCGTCCGGCGGCGCAGCATCCCGCCCGGGCCGAGGGTGTACTGGCCCATCCGCCACAGCGGCGGTGAATAGACGTGAACGGAGACGCTCCCCGGATCCCGACCGGTGAGCCGGTGGATGTGGTCCGGACCGAACCCGAACACCTCACCCGCCGGCACGTCGGTACGGATGCTGTCCTCGGCCACGGCCAGGTTGTGCTCGGTCAGCGCACCCCGCAGCACCGCGACCGCACCCGAGGAGATGTCGTGGTCGTGCCAGCCGGTGTCGTTCTGCGGAGTCCAGCACAGCAGCCACACGTCGACGTGGCTGTCGCGGTGCAGGCTCACGTAGTGCCGTCTGTCGTCGCTGAACGCGATGTGCGGCTCCAGCGGAGCCGGGTCGGCAGCGATCGACGCGGCGAGCCGGACCAGTTCGTCGGGATCCAGGTCGCGGCCCGGCAGGGTGTCCATGGTGATCGTTCCGGCCTGATCGGCGATCCGTCGAGCCTGCCGGGCCGCGACGGACGGCCCGTCGACGCGTCCGGCGATCTCGGCGACCGATTCGGCCGACTGGGCAGTTTCCGTGCTGGTCATGGTCGCTCTCCGGTCAGGAGTCGGTGCGGATTGGTCTGCGTGAAGGCGATCCGGACGGCGTCACCCAGGTCGGTGTCGTGCGGTTCGCCGTACGGGCGGTCGCTGCCGACGACGATCGGGTCGACGCCAAGGGCACGGGCGAGGGCGTCCACGCCCTGTCGCGAATACGACGACGTCTCGACAAACGTGTTCGGATCGACGGTGAAGGATCGGCCGGCGCGGGCCTGGAACCGCTCGTGATGTGCGGGCCCAAGGCCGGCACCGGCCGCGAAACAGAGCCGCAGCCTGGGGAACTGATCCCGACCCGCCGCGTGCCACGACCACCAGGCGGCATGCATCTGGGCCGGGTAGTGGACGACGGGCGCCCACCAGGGCGGCTCGTCCGCCACGGTCTCGGGCACCGGACCGGGATGGACGAACACCGGCCGGCCGGCGTCCTGGACGAGTTCGAACAACTCGCCGACCCGGTCGAGGTCCCGGGGCGAGGCGAGCCAGGTCGCCGGGATCTGCAGGCCGACGAAACCGTCCTCCAGACGGGACTTGAGCAGCGGCAGGTCGGGCTCGTGCCGGTTGACCGCCGCCCAGGCGTCGAACCCGGAGCGCAGGTTGGCCGCGCCCTTGTGCCAGGCGTCCAGCAGGGGTCGCGCCTGATCCGGCGGCAGGTCCTCGATGCCGAGTGGACTTGACGGGCCCAGCACCGTGCGGCCGGCGTCCAGGGCCCGGCGGCGGTCCGGGTCGTGGTCGGCCGGGTCGATCTCGTACGGAAGTTCGCCGGGCAGGTGCAGCGTCCACCCGTCGAGCCGGGGGGGCGCGCTGCGCCGGCGCAGCTCGTCGATCAGCTCAACCGGCCACAGGTGCTGGTGGATGTCGATGGTGCGGGTATGCGTCATGGCCTGAGGCCTCTCGCGGGGATGCCGAAGTAGAGTGCCCGACAGCAGATGTCGAGCGAAGGTCGGGGATGGACCTCAGCGGCAACACATGGCGCTGGCGACCCGACGCAGGTCGACATGCCGGCGGCGATGATCACACCGGCTCAGGGCAGCGGCCGACACCAGAACGGTCCGCCCGGCCAATAGCTGCACCCCGCGAGGGTAGGCAGCGGCTGACCGCCCTGTCAACGCGCGACATGCTGGTAGGTTGCGCAACTGACACGGGGTGCCCGGGCATCGGGCTGAGAGCACACCCGTACCACCTGACCTAGGTCATGCTAGCGAAGGGATTGTCGTCGTGACTGTCCGTATTCTGTCCATCGCCGGGTCCGATCCGTCCGGCGGGGCCGGCATCCAGGCCGACCTGAAGACCTTTGCCGCGCAAGGCGTCTACGGCATGGCCGCGATCGCCTCGCTGACCGCGCAGAACACCACCGGGGTACGCCGGGTGTTCAGCCCGCCGGCCTCGTTCCTGGCCGACCAGCTGGACGCGATCAGCGACGACATCGCCGTGGACGCGGTGAAGATCGGCATGCTGGGCTCGGCCGAGAACATCGCGGTGGTGGCCCGGTGGCTGGGCGCGCACCGGCCGCCGTTCGTGGTGCTGGATCCGGTGATGGTCGCCACCAGCGGTGACCGCCTGCTGGATGCGGACGCCGAGGAGTCGTTGCGGACCTTGCTCCCGCACGCGGACCTGCTCACGCCCAACGTCGCCGAACTGGCGGTGCTGGTCGGTGACCCGCCGGCGCGCGACCTGGACGGGGCGATCGCCCAGGGCAAGGCCCTGGCATCGACGACCGGCAGCCAGGTGCTGGTGAAGGGCGGGCACCTGGGCTCCACGGACGGCGGCCCGGGCCGGGAGGCCACCGATGCGCTGGTGGGACCGGACGGGTCGGTGACCCTGCTGCCCGGCCCGTGGGTGCAGACGGAGAACACCCACGGCACCGGCTGCACGCTGTCGTCGGCGCTGGCCGCGCTGCGGCCGCAACGGGAGTCCTGGGCGGCGGCGGCGGTGGACGCCAAGGCGTGGCTGACCGGCGCGTTGGCCGGCGGGGCCGCGTTGGGCGTCGGGCACGGGCGGGGGCCGGTCGACCACCTGCACGCCCTGTTCCCCGGGACGTTCTCCACGCACGTGTGGCAGCGGATCGAGCCGGTCCGGGCGGCGATCGAGAGGATGCCGTTCATCACGGCGCTGGCCGACGGGTCCCTGCCCTGGGCGAACTTCCGGTTCTACCTGACCCAGGACGCCTGGTACCTGCGGGAATACGCCCGCTGCCTGGCCCGGGTCGCGGCCCTGGCCCCCGACCAGGACGCCCAGGAGTTCTTCGCGCACTCCTCGGCCGGGGCGCTGGAGGCGGAGATGGCCCTGCACCGGACGCTGCTCACCGCGCACGGCGAGTCCCTTGATGAAGCGGGCCCGGTCGCCTCCCCCATCACCACGGCGTACCTGGATCACCTGCACCGTTGCTGCGCGACCGGGTCGTACGCCGAGGCGGTGTCCTCGGTGCTGCCCTGCTTCTGGCTCTACCAGCACATCGGCGAGCGACTCGGAGCCCTACGCGCCCCGGGCGAGCACCCGTACGCAGCCTGGATCGAGACGTACGCCGACCCGGCGTTCGCCGAGCTCACGGTGCAGGCCATCGCCTTCGCCGACCGGGCGTTCGCCGCCGCCTCCCCTGCCGAGCGGGAGGCGATGATCGCCGCGTTCGAGCGCTCCAGCCGATACGAGTGGATGTTCTTCGACCAGGGCACCAGGCTTCCCGCCTGGCCGGTCTGAACCCGAGCCCGCCGACGGTTCGCTGATCAATTCCGCGATCCCTCGCCCGATATGTCGGCACTCGTCCGGATTTGATCAGCGAAGTTGCGGGTGCGGGCCGGGGCTTCGCGGACGAAACCCGCGTTTGCGCCCCGGGTTCGTCGGGTTCGGCACGGGTTTGATCAGCGAACCGTCTGCCGCGGGTCGCCGGCGCCGCGTGCCGAACCCACCGATCAGCCCAGCCGCTTGGCCAGGTTCTCGTCCAGCGCCACCAGGAAGTCCTCCGTGGTGAGCCAGTCCTGGTCCGGCCCGACCAGCAGGGCCAGGTCCTTGGTCATCTTGCCGTCCTCGACGGTCTTGATGATCACGTCTTCGAGGGCCTCGGCGAAGCCGATCACCTCGGGAGTCCCGTCCAGCTTGCCGCGGTGCTTGAGGCCGCCGGTCCAGGCGTAGATCGAGGCGATCGGGTTGGTCGAGGTCGGCTTGCCGGCCTGGTGCTGCCGGTAGTGCCGGGTGACGGTGCCGTGCGCGGCCTCGGCCTCGACGGTCTTGCCGTCCGGCGTCATCAGCACCGAGGTCATCAGGCCCAGCGAGCCGAAGCCCTGGGCGACCGTGTCCGACTGCACGTCGCCGTCGTAGTTCTTACAGGCCCAGACGTAGCCACCCTCCCACTTGAGCGCCGAGGCGACCATGTCGTCGATCAGCCGGTGCTCGTAGGTGATCCCGGCCTCCTTGAACGGCAGGATGAACTCGGCGTCGAACACCTCCTGGAAAAGGTCCTTGAACCGGCCGTCATAGGCCTTGAGGATGGTGTTCTTGGTGGACAGGTACACCGGGTACTCGCGGGACAGGCCGTAGTTGAACGACGCCCGGGCGAAGTCGCGGATCGAGTCGTCCAGGTTGTACATCGCCATCGCCACACCGGAACCGGGCGATTCGAAGACCACATGCTCGATCGGCTCGGACCCGTCGGCCGGGGTGAACGTGATGGTCAGCGTGCCCTCACCGGGGAACCGGAAGTCCGTCGCCCGGTACTGGTCGCCGTAGGCGTGCCGGCCGACGATGATCGGCTTGGTCCAGCCGGGTACCAGCCGCGGGACGTTGGAGATGATGATCGGCTCGCGGAAGATGACTCCGCCCAGGATGTTGCGGATGGTGCCGTTGGGCGAACGCCACATCCGCTTCAGGCCGAACTCCTCGACCCGCGCCTCGTCCGGGGTGATCGTGGCGCATTTGACGCCCACCCCGTGCTGCTGGATGGCATGCGCCGCGTCGATGGTGATCTGGTCGTTGGTGTCGTCCCGGCTCTCGATGCCCAGGTCGTAGTACTCCAGGTTGACGTCCAGGTACGGCAGGATCAACTTGTCCTTGATGAACTGCCAGATGATCCGGGTCATCTCGTCGCCGTCGAGTTCGACGACCGTCCCATCGACCTTGATCTTCGCCATCTGCCGCGTTCTCCCTCTCGATCCCATCGTGCCAAGGCCAAAGCTCGTACACGGACCCGGCGGCAAGGCTCGGCACGGACCCGAAGTGTGGTGCGAGATCTCCGCGCAGACCGTACCGTCAGGGCGGGTGTATGTGCTTCGGCGGGTCGGGGTAGGGGTCCCACGTCACGCAACGCCCGGCAGGCAGGGGGCGTCATGGGGTCGGCCGACACCGGAGGTCAGCGGAGCTTTTCCGGCGCGCGGAAAGCCGCCTGGGAGAACCTCCTGCACAGCCAGGCTCGGCTGATGCAGCGACTGGGCCGGGAACTGGAGGAGGCGGGCAAGATCCCGCTGTCCAGCTATGACGTGCTCGTTCAGCTTGCCGAGAACGGCGGTCGGCTGCGCCTGCGGGACCTGGTGGACCGGCTCGTGCTCTCCCAGCCCGGCCTGTCCCGCAAGGTCGCCCGGCTGGAGGAGCAGGGTCTGGTCGAGCGGTTGCCCGACCCGCACGACGGCCGCGGGGTGCTGGTCAAGCTCACCCGGAGCGGCCGGGCCGCCCTGCGCAGTGCCGCCGTCGTGCACATCGCCGGCGTGGAGCGGGCCTTCACCGATCAGATCTCCGAGGAGGAGGCGGTGGTGCTGGCCCGGGTATTCGGCCGGTTGCTGGACGAGCCTGCGGGTTAGGGCACCCCGATCGCCAGCGCGGCCATCACCGCCCCCACGACGAAGTAGAACGTCAGGTCGAACCCCTTGCCCCGGACCGCCAGCACCCCGATCACCCGCTCCGACAGCACGGCCCGCAGCAAACCCGCCATCAGCATCGCGAAGCCGAGCGCGACGGTGCCCCGCCGCCAGTAGGCGAAAGCGATCAGCAGCAACCCGAACGCCACGATGGCCAGCACGATGGTGATCGGGACGGCCCGCACCGTCGCCCGGCTCATCGTCATCGGGCCGATGGGGAAGTCGGCTCGAGGACACCCGCGGCCGACACCAGGTTGGTCAGCAGCATGGCCCTGGTCATCGGGCCGACCCCACCCGGATTGGGCGCGAAGAAGGCGGCGACGGCAGTCACATCAGGCGCGACGTCGCCGACGATCTTCCCGTTCACCCGGCTGACCCCGACGTCCAGCACCGCCGCCCCGGGCTTGATCATCTCCGCGGTGACGATGCCGGGGGCGCCGGCCGCGGCCACCACGACGTCGGCCTGACGCACCAGCGCGGGCAGGTCGCGGGTGCCGGTGTGGCACTGGGTGACCGTGGCATTCTCGCTCCGGCGGGTGAGCAGCAGGCCGAGCGGCCGGCCGACCGTGATACCCCGACCGATGACCACCACATGGGCGCCGTTGAGCACCACCCCGTACCGGCGCAGCAACTCGACGATGCCCAGCGGCGTGCAGGGCAGCGGCGCGGCGTGACCGAGCACCAGCGAGCCCAGGTTGCACGGGTGCAGTCCGTCGACGTCCTTGGCCGGGTCGACCCGGGACAGGATGGCGAACTCGTCCAGGCCGGTGGGCTGCTGGACCAGGAACGACGTGCACGCGGGATCGGCGTTGAGATCGTCGACGACCTGCTCGACCTGCGCCTGGGTGGTTCCGGCCGGAAGTTCGCGTTGGATGCTGGCGACGCCGATCTCGGCGCAGTCGCGGTGCTTGGCGGCAACGTACCAGCGGCTGGCCGGGTCGTCCCCGACCAGCACCGTGCCCAGGCCGGGGACGATCCCGCGGTCGGCCAACTGGCGCACCCGGGCGCGCAGCTCCTGCTTGATGGCGGCCAGGGTGGCCCGGCCGTCCATGATCACGGCGGTCATCGATCGATCACGAACCGCATGATGTCATCCCGGCCGGACGGCGATCTCCGGGCCCAGCGTGGCACCACCCTGCAATTCCAGGCCGTCCCCGCTCCAGAACTTCCCCGGGTCGTACCAGTTCTGCGGGCGGTGATCGGGCAGCAGGCCCATCGCCTGATAGGTGACCGCGACCACTTCGGCGCAGTAGATCGTCTCGGTGTCCCGGTGGTAGCGAAAGCGTCCGGCGGCCCAGCTCTTGGTCAGCTTCCAGGTACTGGGGAACGGGGCGCCGTCCAACCGGGCGATCGTCCGGAGCACCACGTCCTCCATGTCCGGGGTCGCCTCCGGGATGAGCTGCCGGAACCAACCGCGGGCACCGTACCTGGTGTTCCAGGTGGTCACGGCGTCGCGCAGGTCGTGCAGCTGCACCCCGCGCTGGCGCTTTCCGGTCCACATGTCGGGCAACGACCGGCCGAGTTCGGCGTGCCACATCAGCGGCGGGAGATCCTCGATCACCACGGCCATGCCCACATGGTTGACCGGCGCGTTGGTCAACGTGCGGATGGTGCGGTCGGCGAAGGTGCTCCCCCGGAACAGCCACACGTCACCGGTGCGGGTCAGCTCGACCGCCTCGTCCAGCGACATGGGCGGACCCGATGGCCGAGGCGACATGTCAGCAAACCTATCGTCGGCGGATCGGGAACCATGAGTGGGCATGGATAGTTGTGCGGGTAGGTCGGGCACCGGCCCGAACCCGAGCGACGAGCCGGGAGCTGAGATGGCAGAGACTGTCGTTGACGGCGCCGGCGATCGCTGGCGCCGCCGTTCGTTCGCCACCACCCACCACGGCCGGACGGGACGCGCCGGACACCTGCTGTTCCTGCGCGAATTCGTCAGGTCGCCGCTGCGAACCGCTTCGGTCGTGCCCAGTTCACGCGCGCTGGCCGAGCAGATGATCCGACCGCTCCGCGGCCGGGACTGGTCGACCCGCCCGCCGGTCGTCCTCGAACTCGGACCGGGCACCGGGGCGTTCACCCGCCTCGTCCAGCAGGCCGCGCCGCCGGGCACCCGCCATCTCGGGATCGAGCTGAACCCGGTGATGGCGCAGCACCTGTCCGCGGAGTTCCCGGCGGTCGAGGTGGTCGTCGGGGCGGCCGCCGACCTGCCGCGGATCCTGTTCCGGCGAGGCATCGACGGCGTCGATCTGATCATCAGCGGGTTGCCCTGGCAGAGTTTCGCCGGCCCGAACGGCCTGCGGCTGGTCGGCATCATCGCCGGATGCCTGAGCCCGGGCGGCACCTACACCCAGTTCACCTATTCGTGGACGCGGTGGGCCTCGCCGGCCAAGCGGCAGCACCGCTCGCTGAACGATTCGTTCGACGACGTCCAGATCTCGCGCACGATCTGGCGCAACCTGCCACCGGCGTTCGTCTACACCTCGACCCGGCCGACCGCGGCGACCGGCGCAGTGCCCGATTCGATAGCGTGACGTCCGTGCGGTCCAAGGTGTGGAAGTGGCTGGGAGTGGCCGGCATCGCCGGTGTGGCGGCGACGGGTGCCCTGGTCGCCCGGTCCGAACGGCAGCGGCGGGCCTACACGCCGGACGACATCCGCGCGCGCCTGCACGAACGCGCCCGAAAGATCAACGACGAAGCCGCCGAGCCGGTGGACTGACCTCGTCCGCCCCGATCGACAGCCCGTGCGCCGCGGCGAACAGCACCGCCTGATCGACGTCGACCCGGGCGCCGGCCAGGATCGCGCCGACCCACAGAGCCGCGTCGATCCTCGCTCCGCGCAGGTCCGCGCCGGTCAAGTCGACCCGCTCGCAGCGAGCGCCGGTCAGGTCGGCGCCCCGTAGGTCGCAGCCGGACAGGTCGGCCCGCACCAGGTTCGCCTCACGCAGCCGCAGACCCGACAGGTCCAGGCCGGACAGGACGGCGCCGGCCAGCGACACCAGCGTCAGGTCGCAGTCCCGGACGGTCATCGGCCGCAGCCGGCAGTCGGTGAAGCTGGAGCCGGTCAGCCGGCAGCCCTCCAGCGAGATCCCGTGCAGCGCGGCCCGTTCGAAGGTGCACGAGGCGAACGAGGTGGATCGGTGCGTGCTGTCGTACAGCTCGGTGCCACGGAACCGGCAGTCGGTGAACGTCACCCGACGGGTCCGGACGTCCACCAGCGTCGCCTCACTGAAGTCGCAACCGGTGAACGCGATCCCTTCCAGTTCCCGGCCGGTCAGCTCGACCTCGGCGAAATCCTCGTCGACATACTCGGTCTCGGTGAGCTCCAGCACCGTCAGGCGGCCATCAGTGGAAGAAGTGCCGGGTGCCGGTGAGGTACATGCTGATGCCGCCGGCCTCGGCCGCGGCGATGACCTCGGGGTCGCGGACGGACCCGCCGGGCTGCACGATGGCCCGGACCCCGGCGGCGATCAGGATCTCCGGGCCGTCGGCGAACGGGAAGAAGGCGTCGGACGCGGCCACCGACCCGCGGGCCCGGTCCCCCGCCCGCTCGACGGCCAGCCGGGCCGAGTCGACCCGGTTCACCTGCCCCATGCCGATGCCGACCGACGCGCCTGCGGCAGCCAGCAGGATCGCGTTGGATTTCACCGAGCGGCAGGCCCGCCAGGCGAAGGCCAGATCGGCCAGCGTCGCCTCGTCGACCGCCGGGCCGGCGGCCAGCGTCCAGGACGCCGGGTCGTCCCCCGGCGCATCCAGCCGGTCCCGCAGCTGCACGAGCAGGCCACCGGAGATGGCCCGGAACTCCGCCGGGTCGGGCTCGGACGCCGGCGGCATCACCAGCAGCCGGATGTTCTTCTTGCGGGTGAGCACGGCCACGGCGTCGTCGGAGAACGCCGGCGCCAGCACCACCTCGGTGAACACGTCGGCGATCTGCTCGGCCAGTTCCAGGGTGACCGGGCGGTTCGCCGCGATCACCCCACCGAAGGCCGACACCGGGTCGCACTCGTGGGCCAGCTTGTGCGCACGCGCGACGGCATCGTCGGCACCGCCGACGACCGCGGCGATGCCGCACGGGTTGGCGTGCTTGACGACGGCCACCGCCGGATCGGCGAAGTCACCGACCGCCCGCCACGCGGCATCCACGTCGACATAGTTGTTGTAGCTCATCTCCTTGCCGTGCAGCTGGGTCGCCGACGCCAGGCCGGGCCGCCAGTGCCGGTACAGCGCGGCCGCCTGGTGGGGGTTCTCGCCGTACCGGAGCGCCGACACCTTGTCCCAGGTGGCCCCGGTGAAGTCGGGCCAGCCGTCCTCGCCCGTCACCGCGCCGGACAGGTACGAGGCGACCGCGTTGTCGTAGGCGGCGGTGTGCGCGAACGCCGCCGCGGCCAGCCGGACGCGTTCGGCAAGGGTGAAACCGCCCCCGGTCAGCGCCTTCTCGACGTCCGGATAGCTGGCCGGGTCGACCACCACGGCGACCGACGGATGATTCTTGGCCGACGCCCGGACCATCGCCGGCCCGCCGATGTCGATCTGCTCGACGCACTCGTCGAACGACGCGCCGGCCGCCACCGTCTGCCGGAAGGGGTAGAGATTGACCACGACCAGGTCGAACAGCTCGATGCCCAGTTCCCGCGCCTGCCGCAGATGGTCGGGCAGCCGGGTGTCGGCCAGCAGTCCGCCGTGGATCGCCGGGTGCAGGGTCTTGACCCGGCCGTCCAGGCATTCCGGGAAGCCGGTCACCTGTTCCACCGGGGTCACCGGTATGCCGGCGTCGGCGATCGCCCGGGCCGAGCCGCCGGTGGACACGATGCTCACCCCGGCGGCGTGCAGCGCGGCGGCCAGCTGAAGCAGCCCGGTCTTGTCCGACACGGACAGCAACGCCCGGCGGATGGGCCGGCGCCCCTCGTGTTCGGTCATCCCGCCGCCCTTCCGGGGCACCTCGCGAGCTCGGTCGCCCCGGAGGCGCCGGCACTGTGTCGATGATTCGCTCGGCAAGCCTCGCTCATCCCAGAATCACCTTCCGTCCGTGCACGGTGTAGGGCGCGGCGGTCAAGGCCGTCACCACGTCGACCAGCAGCGACCGTTCGACGACCTTGATCCGCTCGTGCAGGCTCTGCACGTCGTCGTCGTCGTCCACCGGCACCGCCCGCTGGGCGACGATGGGTCCGGCGTCCACGCCGTCGTCGACCAGGAACACCGTGCAGCCGGTCAGCTTCACCCCGTGGGCCAGCGCGTCCGCCGGGGCGTGCATGCCCGGGAACGCCGGCAGCAGCGACGGGTGCGCGTTGATCACCTTGGCGTCGAAGGAGCCCAGGAACCCCGGGCCGAGCAGCTTCATGAAACCGGCCAGCACCACCAGGTCCGGGGTGTGGGCGGCCACCGCGGCGGCCAGCGCGGCGTTCCAGCTCGGCCGATCGGCGTGATCGGCCAGCCGGCAGCTGAAGGTCGGCAGGCCCGCTCCGGCCGCCCGGTCCAGGGCGACGCAGGCGGTGCGGTCCGAGCCGACGGCGGCCACCCGGAACGGCTTGGGGTCGGGCGCGTCCAACAGTGCCTGCAGCAACGTCCCGGAACCGGAAGCCAGGACGACCACGTTCTTGCGGTTCTCGGCAGGGGACACGGCGGCTTCAGGGTTCTTTCCGTCGGTGGGCCGGCGTGGGCCGGATCAGGCCGGTTCAGGGTAGTCGGCCCCCGGGCCGGTCGATCCGGCACCCCGTTCGGGTATTCAGGCGCTCGCCGCGAGGCTCCTGTCCGCGACGAATACGGTGAGAGCGAGCAATTGGGTGCACCGAAGGGGTTGCCGACCGTCATGACCGACCAACCGCCCACCGCCCCACGGGGCCGTCACCGCACCTCCGGATCGAGCGCCCGAACCTGGACGATCGTCGGCGTGGTGGTCGCCCTCGTCGCCGCCGGGGTGGTCACCTGGCTGGTCCGATCCGGTTCGAGCGACACCACGTCGACCGCCACCACCGCCGCCGACGCCACGGTCGGCTCGGTCGGCGCGGGTGCGGCCGCCGCGACGGGGGCCACCGGCGGTACGGACTGCGGGCTGCCGGGCGGGGCGCTGACCGTCGCCGCCTCCCCCGACATCGCGCCGACGCTGACCGGGCTGGACCTGACCGCAGCCGGGTGCCCGGTCCGCTTCGAACCGGCCGAGCCGGCGCGGGTCGTGGACGGCTCGGTCGACGCGTCGGTCTGGATCCCCGATTCCTCGATCTGGCTGCCCCGGGCAACCGCCGCGGGCGTCACGGTCGGCCAGGACGCCCGGTCGATCGCCGCCAGCCCGGTGGTCCTCGCCCTGTCCGGTCAGGCCCTGCAGCAGCTGTCCGCGGCCGGCGGGTCGGCGGACGTGGCCGGGATCCTGGCCACCCGCAAGACCGCGACCCCGATCCGGGTGGGCCTGCCCGACCCCGACCGGTCCGCCGCCGCCGTGGCCGCCGTGCTGGCCGCCCGGTCGTCGGTGAGCGGCGCGGCGGACGCCCGGGCCGCGCTCACCTGGGGGGTGCGCTCCAGTCCCGAGAGCCTGCCGGTCGGCGATGCCGAGCTGCTCGGCCGGCTGTCCGCCGACCCCGGCACCGCACTACCGGTCACCGAGCGCGCGTTGATCGCCTACAACGACGGGCACGCCGGGGATCCCGCGCACGCCGTCTACCCGGGGCAGGGCGGTTTCGCGCTGGACTACCCGGTGGTCGCCCTCGGTTCCGATCCCGCCGTCGTCGCGGCCGCCGCGGACCTGGCCGGCACACTGACCTCGGAGAAGGTCCGGTCGGCGCTGCAGGAGGCCGGCTTCCGGGCCCCCGATCAGTCGGCGGGCGCGGCGATCACCGCGACCAACGGGGTGGACCCGGCGCGGGTGGTGTCCGGCGGTCCGCCGGCGGCCCAGGCCGTCGACGACGCCATCCGCAGCGTGCAGGTGACCAACGAGGCGTCGCGGACGCTCGCCGTCATGGACATCTCGGGTTCCATGCTGGCGACGGTGCCCGGCACCAACGGCGCCGACCGGATCAACCTGGCCAAGGACGCGGCCGCCCGCGGCCTCGGCCTGTATCGGGCGGACAGCGACATCGGCCTGTGGGAGTTCTCCACCAACCTCACGCCGACCAGTGACCACCGCGAGCTGATCCCGATCAGCTCGCTGGGGCCGGACGGCCAGGGTGGCACCGGCGCGGCCCGGCTCGCGGCCGCCCTCGCCGGGCTGCAGGCCATCCCGAACGGCGGCACGGGCCTGTACGACACCGTGCTGGACGCCGTCCGCGCGGTGCGGGCGGGGTGGGACCCGGACCGGGTGAATGCGGTGCTCATCCTCACCGACGGGATGAATGACGACAACAACAGCATCACCATGGACCAATTGCTGAGCACGCTGGCCGCCGAACAGGACCCGGCCAAGCCTGTCCCGGTCATCTCGATCGCCTTCGGCCCGGACAGCGACGTGGCCTCGCTGCAACAGATCAGCCGGGCGACCGGTGGCGCCACCTACCTGTCGCAGGATCCACGGCAGATCGGCGAGATCTTCCTGGACGCCGTCGGTCAGCGGCTCTGCCGGCCCAGTTGCTGACGTTTCAGCCGGAGATCGCCGGATCTTCGTCGGACCGGTCGCCGTCGGCATCCGCGTCGGAGTCGTCGCCGGTCCCTGCCGGGTCCGTCGTCGACTCGTCCGTCGTCGACTCGTCCGTCGTCGACTCGTCCGTCGTCGACTCGTCCGTCGCGCCGTCGGCGGATTGGACGTCCGTCGAGTCGCCATCGGATGCGTCCTGCCCCGGTGGATCGGGCACGTCGGCGGTTCCCGGTTTCGCGGCTTCGGTGGTCGCGGTCCGGGCCCGGCGACGCCGACGGACCCTGGTCGCCTTCGTCGATTCCCGCTCCGTCGGGTTCTCGGCGGTGGCGTTCGCCGGCCGTCCGCGCGGCCGACGGGCGCGCCGACGGGACGTCGGGGCCGGCTCCGCCCGTTCCGCGGCGACGTCGCGGATGCGCCAGGGCACGCTGCGCCCGCCGGTGACCGCGGCGATCATCACCGCGGAAACTCCCACCCCCAGCGCAATCACGGGTCCCAGCAGGGCGGCGTTGACCCCCATCGTCGCCCACCGGCCGTCACCGACCCCGCCACCGGCCACCAGCGCGGCCAGGGCCAGCACCGCCCCGGTGATCACCGCGCCGAGGGTGGCGGCCGCCACCCGGTCGGCGCGGGTGACCAGCCGCCGGTTGCCCGGCCGTGACATCAGGTACCCGACCAGCAGCGGAACCGCCAAACAGGTCAGGCCGAGCGCCGTCCGTCCGTCATGCTGGGGGGCCGCGGCCAGCAGCGGCACCCCGGGCAGGTCCACCGTGGAGGTGGCCAGGGGCGAGTAGGTGCCCGGGCCGATCTCGAAGCCGACCCCGGAGAGGTACCCGATCGCGGCCACCACCGCGTTGGGCAGGTAGGCCAGGCCGAGCAGGGTGACGCCGATTCCGTCCAGCCAGGACGGTGCGGTGGCGGCCGCGATGTCCACGGCGGTCCCGAAACGCAGGATCAGGCCGCAGGACAGCACCAGGGCGCCGACCCCGACCAGGGCCACCGACCCGACCAGGCCGCCGCGGATCGCGACGCGGATCCATCCGGGCAGGGCCGCCACCGCCCATCGGGACCACGCCGAGTCCCCGCGCAGCATCCCGGCACCGGTGGCGACGAGAGCGAGGACGAACGCCGTCCACACCCATCCGGCGGGCACCGCGTCCGACGACGAGTAGCCCCGGGTGGTCGCGGCGACGACCAGGCCGTACACGCCGGCGGTGGTCAGCACCGCCAGCGCCTCCTGGTAGCGGCCAACCGGCAGAAACCGCCCCCGCCGCGCCGTCACGACCATCATCAACACCGGCACGGCGGTCAGCAGCAATGGCGGCAGACTCAGCACGACACCGCCGACGGAGACCGGCATGAGGTTGGCCAGCGCGAAGGCGGTGACGCCCCCGCGCAGGGCCACCGCCGCGTCCGGGCCGGACGCCGGAGTCACCGCCCACACCATCAGGGCCAGACCCGCGGTCAGCAGCACACCGGCGAGGGCGACCACCGCGCCACGCACCGCCGCCGCCGCGACCACCAGCCCGGTGACGGGAGGCTGGTCCGCCGGAGCGGTCGGAGTTGCCCGTTCGGGGGCCAGATCGCGGAGCACGAGCCCACTGTCACACGGTCGGTCGGTGGGCAGTGCCAGGCACGCCGGGACGTGGATCGTCTGCGCCGCCGGATCAGCCCGCGGGCACGCCCGCCTGACCGTGCAACATGAACGCGGTGGTGGCTCCGAGGATCGAATCGCCGGACGGGTCGACCAGCTTGCGGCCGGCCAACCCGGTCGCGGCCGGGGACGACTGGTACCGCAGGTGCGGGCGGGCATCCCGGGCGATGCCGGCGATGACCTGCGCGACGCTCTCCGGCGTCTCGCCGCTGCCGAGCAGCCCGGCCATGGTCGCGTTGTACCGGCCCAGGAGCTCTGCGTAGGGATCTGCCGTGTCGATCTCCCCGGTGCGGCCGCCGGCGTTGCGCAGGAACGCGGTCCGCACGGGGCCGGGTTCCAGGATGCTGACGAACACTCCGAACGTGGCGAGCACCGGGGCTAGGCCTTCCATCAGGCCCTCGACGGCGAACTTGCTCGCGTTGTAGGCGTCGCTGAACGGCATTGCGATGACGCCGTTGGAGCTGGTCACCGTGATGATCCGGCCGGTGCGCCGGGTCCGCATGCCGGGGATCACCGCCCGGGTCACCCGGGCCACACCGAAGAAGTTCAACTCCAGGGCACCGCGCAACTCCTGGTCGTCGAGCTGTTCGAGAGTGCCGCGGTGCCCGGCGCCGGCGTTGTTGACGAGCAGGTCGACGGCGCCACGGTCGGCCAGGACACCCGCGATGCAGTCGGTGACCGACTCGGGGATCGTGACGTCGAGGGGTCGGACCTCGACGGAATCGATCGAGGCGGCGAGCTCGTTCAGGACGTCCGCTCGGCTCGGTTGTCGAGCGGTCCCCACCACCCGCCAGCCGTCCGCGGCCAGCGCGGCCACCGTGGCCAGGCCGATTCCACTGCTGGCTCCGGTGACCAGTGCGGTCCCCTGGTCGGCCATGGCCGCCTCCTTCGCCGAGCCGTCCGGGGCGGGCGCGACGGCCGGCGGTGTGGACGCTACCGCCGACCATCCGCGTCCGCCCGCTCCGCCCGCTCAGCGGGCGCCCCCGAGCACCTCCCGCAGCCGGTCCGCGAATGCCTCCGGCTGACCGGGGTAGCCGAATTCCGGTCCGGAGAAGCCGCCGTGGTGGCTGGGAAACTCGACCAGCGGCTCACCGAGCGCGGCCGCGGCGGCCTGGGCCGTTCGCCACGTGAGCCCGTCCTTGGATTCGATGCCGGCCGCGATGACCACCCGGGTCGGGGCCGACCGGAGCGCGGCGAAATCCGGACGGTAGGCGGTGATCGCGTTCGAGTCGCCGGACAGCATCGGATCCGCCCGCGAGCCGTCGTCCTGCGCCGGCAGTCCGAAGGCGGCCGGGTCGGGCAGCGGCCGGGACGCGTAGTCCGTCGTGAACTCGCCCTGCCAGGAGGTCATGGCAATGAAGGCGGCCATGCCGTTGCCCCAACCGCCGGTCCGATAGGCGTCCTGGGTGGCCCGCTCGGCCGCGAACGCCGCCTTGGCATCGGGCAGCAGGGCGAGCAGCGGTGGTTCGTGCGCGACCAACGTCGTGACGTCATCGGGGTACCCGGCGACCAACGCGAGCGCGGTGACCGCGCCGCCGCTGCTGGCGAACAGTTCCACCGGTCCGGCGCCCAGCTCGCCGATGAGCGCGTGCACGTCCCGGGCCTGCTGGTCGGGGTCGTTGTCGCGTCGACCGTCCGTCCGGGTGCTGCGGCCCAGTCCGCGCGGGTCATAGGTCACCAGGGTCCGGTCGGGCAGCTGGGCGGCGAGCGCGGCGAACCCCGCGGCACCCATCGGTTGGGCGATCAACACGAGCGGGGGACGACCGTCGACGGCCGGCACCGGACCGTGCAGGTCGTAGGTCAGGACGGCAGCGGGCACCTCGAGGGTTCGGGTCACTGACATGGATGCTCCTTCTCGACGCGGACGATGCTGCTTCGACCGCCCCGCCGACCGGAACTCATCGGCCTTTCCCCCGCGGCCTTTCCCCCGCGGCCGGTCAGGACCGGCCGGGCTCGTCCGGCGGTGCCGGACGCGGCGGGATCTGGTAGACCTCGGTCGGACCCGAGGCGTCATCCGGTGCGTGCGTGGTCGGGGCCGGCGATTGATCCGGCACCACCGGCGCAACGCGCGGCAGTTCGCGTTCGGCCGGCCCCTGCCGGGAGTGGCCGTCCGGAGCGGCGTTCGGGTCGACGACCTGTTGCGGACCGGTGGGCCGGTCGTCGTCGGCCGGCGGCGCCCAGCCTGATGCGGCGGGGCCGGAGCCGGTGGGACTCCCCGGGGCCGGCGCGTACCCGGCGTAGTAGGCCACCGATCCCTGCGGCGGCGCCCCCGGCGCGGGGGCGGCCGGATGCGCAGTTGCGGACCACGGCGTGGACCGCACCGGGCCGTGGTCCGGGGTCCAGACGAGGTCCCCGGCCGTACCGTTCGCCGGGTCCCGCGCGACGGTCACCACCGCCTGCCCGGACCTGGCCCCGAAGTCCGCCCCGACCACGTAGGCGGCGATCGCCACCACCGCCTGGATGAGGCCGAAGATCGTCAGCAGGACGGCCCCGAGTCCCTTGCTCACCTGGCCGGCGGCCAGCAGCTCCAGCGAACTCGTGGTACCCAGGGAGATCAGCGCACCCACCGCGCCGCCCACCGACACCGCGGCGACCGCGAGCCGGGACCGTTCGCTGCCGGGCAGGAAGGCGGCAAGGGCCAGCAGCCCGGCGATCAGCAGCAGGATCGGGACATAGCCCGGGCCCACCGCGTACACCGACAGGCTCTCGTCGAGCCGGCTCGCCGTCACCTGTGGCAGGAACCCGAAGGCGAAGTTCACCGCGCCGAGCGCGGCGATGACGAGACCGAACAGCTTGGCCGGTTCCAGTCCTGCCCGGGCAGTCGAGGCCGGCGGCGCAGCCGAGCCGGCGGCGCCGGGCGTGGCATACGGCCCACCGGGTCCGGTGACGGCGGCCGACCAGGTCGGGCCGGGGCGACGCGGATCCGGCGCCCAGCCACCCGGCGCCCCGGAGGCGGGGTCGGTGCCGGTCGGCCGCCAGGACCCGCCGGGCGGGCCGCCGCCGGCCGGCGCGGGATCAGGAGCCGCGGGCCGCCAGGGAACGCCGGACGCGCCGCCGCGATAGTCGTCAGGGCCGGTCATCTCGAGAACTCCTCGCTCGCCCCGCCGGGGGCCGGGCGTCGATCGGGCAGGTACTGCTCCCACCGAACCTACCCACGTCGCACGCACCTGCCGACGCCCGCGTCCACCCCGGTCGCGCTGATCTTTACCCATGAACCCGGACATAACCGGCACGAATGTGAGTTTTCGAACGGCGGGCCGGCCCCGGCGGGTTGCGCTGATCATAGACCCACTGAATCGGACAAAACGGCGCCCGAAATGGGTCTTCGATCAGCGCAAGGTCGAGCCGGGTCGTACCAGAGCGGGCATTTCGGGCACTTCGGTCGCCTGGGGTTCGACTGAACGGCGGGCCGGCCCCTGGCGGGTCCGTCCCATCAGGGTGAAAACAAGCCGAACAGCAACATATGGGACATATCGGGTCGACTCGTTTTCGACTGATCAGCGTGGCTCATGAAATCGCACGCCCGGTCGTCCCGCAGGGTGTCGGCACCGTGCCGATGATTCGCCTGACTGCAAGCCCTCCCGCCCGCCCTGCGCTCAGTCGATGGCGGCGCGCAGCAGCTTGGCCGTCTCGGACGGGGTCTTGCCGACCTTGACGCCGACCGCCTCCAGCGCCTGCTTCTTGGCCTGGGCGGTGCCGGCGGAGCCGGACACGATGGCGCCGGCGTGACCCATGGTCTTACCCTCCGGGGCGGTGAACCCGGCCACGTAGCCGACGACCGGCTTGGTCACGTTGTCGGCGATGAAAGCGGCGGCACGCTCCTCCGCGTCCCCGCCGATCTCCCCGATCATCACGATCGCCTCGGTCTCCGGGTCGGCCTCGAACGCCGCCAGCGCGTCGATGTGGGTGGTCCCGATGATCGGATCACCACCGATGCCGATGGCCGTGGAGAACCCCAGGTCCCGCAGCTCGTACATCATCTGGTAGGTCAGCGTGCCCGACTTGGACACCAGACCGACCCGGCCCGGGCCGGTGATGTTCGCCGGGATGATGCCAGCGTTCGACTTGCCCGGGCTGATGATCCCCGGGCAGTTCGGCCCGATGATCCGGGTCGGATCGACCCGCCCCTCGTTGGCCTTGACCGCATACGCCCAGGCGTAGGCGGTGTCGTGCACCGGCACCCCCTCGGTGATCACCACCGCCAACCCGATCTTCGCGTCGATCGCCTCGACGATCGCGTCCTTGGTGAACGCCGGCGGCACGAACAACACGCTCACATCCGCACCGGTCTTGTCCATCGCCTCCGCGACGGACCCGAACACCGGCTGCGCGCTGCCGTCGAAATCGACGGTGCTGCCGGCCTTGCGGGCGTTCACCCCGCCGACCACGTTGGTGCCGGAGGCCAGCATCCGCCGGGTGTGCTTGGTGCCCTCGGACCCGGTCATGCCCTGCACGATGACCCGGGACTTCTCGGTCAGGAAGATCGCCATCGGATTCAGACTCCCGCGTTGTTCAGAGCAGCAAAGGCCAGCTCGGCGGCCTTGTCGGCGCCGGCGTCCATCGTGTCGGCCTGGATCACCAAGGGGTGATTCGCCTCGTTCAGGATCCGCCGGCCCTCGTCGACGTTGTTCCCGTCCAACCGGACCACCAGCGGCTTGGTCTCCTCGTCACCGAGCAGGTTCAACGCGCCGACGATGCCGTTGGCCACCGCGTCACACGCGGTGATCCCACCGAACACGTTCACGAACACCGCCCGCACATCCGGGTCCGACAGGATGATGTGCAACCCGTTGGCCATCACCTCCGCGGACGCGCCACCCCCGATGTCCAGGAAGTTCGCCGGCTTCACCCCGCCGTGCGCCTCGCCCGCATAAGCGACCACGTCCAGCGTCGACATGACCAGGCCCGCGCCGTTGCCGATGATGCCGACCTGCCCGTCCAGCTTGACGTAGTTCAGGCCCTTCTCCTTCGCCGCGACCTCCAGCGGGTTCTCCGCCGCGGTGTCGGCCAGGTCCGCATGCGCCGGATGCCGGAAGTCGGCATTCTCGTCCAGCGACACCTTCCCATCCAACGCGACGACCTTGCCCTCGCCGTCCTTGACCAGCGGGTTCACCTCGACCAGGGTGGCATCCTCGCCGACGAAGGTGTCCCACAGGCCGACCAGCACCTGCTCGACCTGGTCGACCACGTCGGCCGGGAACTTGCCCGCCGCGGCGATCTCCTTGGCCTTGGCCGCGTCCACACCGGTGAGCGCGTTCACCGGGATGCGGGCCAGGTCGTCCGGCCGTTCCTCGGCCAGCTGCTCGATCTCCATGCCACCTTCCTTGGTGGCCATCGCCAGGAAGGTCCGGTTCGACCGGTCCAGCAGATACGACACGTAGTACTCCTGCGCGATCTCGCTGGCCGGGGTGATCAGCACCTGCCGGGTCACGTGACCCTTGATGTCCAATCCCAGGATGTTCCCCGCGTGGGTGCGCACGTCGTCCAGGGTGGCGGCGAACTTCACCCCGCCGGCCTTGCCCCGGCCGCCGATCTTCACCTGTGACTTCACCATCACCGGCGTGCCCAGCTCCTGCGCCGCGGCCACCGCCTCGTCCACGGTGCGGGCGACCCGGCCGGCCGGCGCCGGCACACCATGCGCGGCGAAGAGCTCCTTCGCCTGGTACTCGTACAGATCCACGTCGTCTCCCTCGCCGGGGCGGTTGGTCTTGGTGGGGCCCGGCGCAGACCAGGTGAACCCGGGCGCCGGAGACCGTCTCAGCAAACCCTAGCGACCACGTCACGCCCGACGACGGGGTATCGGTGAGACCTCTCCCACGTTCGACCGGTGACCGGGGTAGAGTCCGGACCCAGTCGGACGCAGGGAGGTGGGGCCCGTGCCCTACTACCTCATCGAGCGGCGGTATGCCGAGGAGTTCGCCCCCGACCCGGAGAAGGCCGGCGGGCTTCGCCTGATCAACGATGACGAGTCGGTCAGCTGGCTTTTCTCGTTCCTGTCCGCGGACAAACGCAAGACGTTCTGCCTGTACGAGGCCGAATCCGTCGAGGCGATCCTGCGGGCCGCGGACCGGGCCGGGCTGCCGGCCGACGTCATCGTCGAGGTGACCGACCGGATCATGCCGGACGGATCACTGCACCCGGTCGGCTGACGACCGGTCCTGGGGTCCGATCTCGGCCGGACGCAGAAGCCCACGACTCGATGCATACATCGCCGCCTGGGTTCGGTTGGCCGCACCGGTCTTGGCCAGGATGCTGCGCACATGGTTGGCCGCGGTGTGCTCGCTGATCACCAGGGTGCGGGCGATGCGCCGGTTGCTGTAAGGGCCCGTGATTAATTAACTTGGTCAGGTTCGGGCGTGTCGGTCTCGGCGGGTTTGACGGGCTTGAGGGTGTAGTTCCATTCCCCGTGGAAGGCGTGTCTGGTCAGCACGCCGGTGGTTTC
>Ga0164241_10000805_pt1 | contig 46933 bp, 45 predicted proteins | sample OricomyardsoilBY_FD_108780 | JGI IMG/M metagenome (GOLD analysis project Ga0164241, IMG submission 108780) | Backyard soil microbial communities from Emeryville, California, USA - Original compost - Back yard soil (BY) | ecosystem: Environmental > Terrestrial > Soil > Unclassified | place: USA... | reverse complement strand
CCAAAGTCGTCAAAGGGTCGGCGACCAGGCCGAGCTAGCGGGAAGCGAGAAACGTGAGTTTGCGCGCTGCGCGCCACCCGCCCTCAACGCCCAAGACGAGGGCGTCTCCTTGCGCTCGGGGTTACGAACGTAAGGGAATTTTTCCTCAACGATTGCGCAGAGATCATCGCATAAAGGCACGTCGTGACATTCGTAAGTTTTCCGAGCTGAGCGGTGGAATGCTCACGAATAGGAGTAGCGGCCTTTGCGCAAGCCACGTCGCGGAATCATTGAGAAAAAAAGTCGTTACGTCCGTAAGTACGTTTCGAGTTGAAAAGGGACGTTTCGAGACCTGCAACGCCCGACGCTACCTGAAGCGTCGAGTCAATCAGCGCATCCACCCCAAAACCATCGCGCCTCCCCGCCTCCCTGTTTTCTCGATCGCACGAAGTGGCCTTGGGACGCGACAGAAGTTTCTGCGATTGAGGCTGCAGTTTGGCAGCCCAAGGCGGTCAGTCCCAGCCGTCGACGTCGAGCAGGTCACGCGTGGCGGGCAGGTCCGTGAACGAGAAACGCAGCTCGCCGTCGGTGAGACGGCACGTCGCGACTTGGGGCTCGAAGCCGTACACGTCCCCGAGCGACGTCGCATCATGGGCTCGATACGCGCTCGAGCCGATCGAGCGGCCGTTGGCTTCGATGTAGCTCACGGTGAGCGCGTTCTGCTCGGGTGGCAGCTGAATGCGGAAGCGCGGCTTGTCGGAGGCGCGCTGAACCTCGGCGTGACCGGCCAGCACGCGGCCATCGAGCGCCACGCGAACACAGTCCGGCACGAGGCCGACGCTGCAGTAGTCGTACATCCGTGAGCCCCACTCGGCCCCGCAAACCTGCAGCACCGCGCCCGACCTCGCGTCGGCCGCCTCCGTCACGTCTACGAACAGCGCGTCCGTGTCGGAAATGACGGCCTGAAGGCTCGCCTTCGATTTCCGGCTGCCAGGAAGCGCCACGCCGTGCTCGCCATCGAAGCGCGTTGCACACCGGTCGAGCTTGGCGTCTCGCCAACCCTCGCCCAAAAACGCGGCTCCGAGCTGGAGCTTCGGCACCCCGAGCAGAGCGCCGCGATGAATCTTGGGACAGGGACCCGGGCCCGCATCCCATTCGGTTTTGAACCGCAGATGGACGAAGTCCCAGGTCTTGGCGGTGGAGTCGTCGGGGGCCGCGGCTCGACCCGACCATTCGGTTCGGCCCCGCATGGCAAACGAATCGAGTGAAACCTCGATGCCGCCGCTGGCGCGCGTCCAGCCGCCACAACCTGGTCCCGGATTGTCCCACTGGAGGGTGATAGTGCTGGCGTCTTTGATTTTGGGGGGCTCGAGCCTGAGCACCTGCAGCCCGTCGCACGCGACGCCGTATTCGGTGTCTTCCGCGCAGCCAACACCGGCGCGTCGGTGCTCAACCACCGTGCCGTCGCCGGCCAGGTGAACGAGCCAGGCCGTTTCGAGCTTGCACGGTACCTCGGCCGACGCCGGGGTGCTGGCGACGACGACGAGGTTGGCTTCACCGTGCTCTCCGACCGGCCTCGTCACCGCGGTTCTGAGGGTGCAGTCTTTGTCAGCCCCACACACCACTTCCCGCAAGGTGGGTGGTGTCGTCTTTTCCACTACCGCCACCGCCGGGGGCGCCGGCGATGGAGCATCCACGGGCGGGCGGGGCTGGCCGGGCGAAGCCGCGGACGGCTGAGCAGGAGGCGGGGTCGTCGTGACGGGCGCGCCGGCACAGGCCGCCAGCCCGCAAACCCAAAACGCGCCGCTCAGCCGCCTGACCACGCCTCGTCGTGTCCTCGATCCGCGCGGGCTACAACCATTTTTGGTTTTTGAGCCAGGCCGCGCACGGCCTTGATTCGAACGATTCGAAAATAATCTGCGGGGCGATGTCGAATTGAGGGCGTCCCCAGCGACAAGAGCCATGCACGCGCTAAAAAAGGAGCCCGCCATGCGATACGTCTGTCTCATCTATTTCGACCCCAAAAAGGTGTTCAACGGCAGCCCCGAAGCCGAGGCGGTGTTGGCGGAGCTGGGCCCGCACGCGGCCGAGCTGCAAGCCAGCGGACAGCTGGTCATGGGTCAACCTCTCACCTTACCGAACGAGGCCATGACGGTGCAGGTGCGGGACGGCAAAATGTCGGCCACCGACGGGCCGTTCATGGAAACCAAGGAGATGCTCGGTGGCTTCACGATCATCGAATCACGCGATCTGAATGAAGCGGTGCAGATCGCGGCTCGGCACCCGTACGCCAAGTTGGGCTTCATCGAAGTGCGCCCGGGCGTGGACTACCGCAAGCCACGACCGCGTCTATGAAGACGCCGAACGCGCGCGACGCCTTGGAGGCGGCCTACCGCACCGAGGCGCGCCGCGTTCGGGCGACCTTGATCCGTTTGCTGGGCGGCTTCGACCCCGCCGAAGACGCCCTGCACGAAGCCTTCGCGGCCGCCGCCGAGCAATGGCCGCGCGACGGCGTGCCCCCCAACCCTTATGGCTGGCTCGTCTCGACCGGACGCAATCGCCTGATCAGTCGCTGGCGGCGGCAAGCGCAGGTGACGGGGGCGCTCCCCGAGCTGGCCGCGCTGAGCGAAGCCTCCGCCGAGCCGCCGACGCCCGAGGTGATTCAAGACGACGAGCTGCGGCTGCTGTTCGTGTGTTGCCACCCCGCGCTCACTCCCGACGCCCGCATCGCGCTCACCCTGCGTGAAGTAGGAGGGCTCACGACCGAAGAGATTGCGCGGGCCTACCTGACGCCGGCGCCCACCATCGCGCAGCGCATCGTGCGCGCCAAAGCCAAAATTCGCGACGAAGCCATCCCCTATGAGGTGCCGACGCGAGCCGAGCTACCAGCGCGTCTGGAGAGCGTGCTGGCGGTCGTCTACCTGATCTTCAACGAGGGCTACGCCGCTACGGTTGGCCCGAGCCTGACGCGCGCAGACCTGTCGAGCGAGGCGATTCGCTTGGCCCGCTTGTTGAATCAGTTGCTGCAAGAGCCGGACGAGCCGGAGGCGCTCGGCTTGCTGGCGTTGATGCTATTGCATGACGCCCGCCGCACGACCCGCGTCGACCAAGCCGGTGATCTTGTCTTGCTCGAGGATCAAGATCGAGCCCAATGGGACCGCGCCCAGCTCACCGAAGCGCGAGCGCTGTTGCAACGCGCGCTCGCCTCACGGCGCGTGGGACCATATATTTTGCAAGCCGCGATCGCCGATCTCCACGCTGAAGCGCCCGACACGGCCAGCACCGACTGGTCGCAGATTGTTGCGCTGTACGACGTGCTACGGCGGGTAGACCCCTCACCGGTCGTCGCGCTGAACCGCGCCGTCGCGCTTGGCATGCGAGATGGACCCGAGGCCGGGCTGCTCGCCGTGGAGGCGGTGTTGGGCGAAGGAGCGCTCGACGAATACCATCTGGCCCATGCCGCGCGCGCCGACCTGCAGCGCCGGCTCGGCTTGATCGAAGCCGCGCGCGCCAGCTACCAACGCGCGCTGCAGCTCGCCCGCCAGCCTGCCGAACAGCGGTTCCTTCGGGCGCGCCTCGCTCGACTCGCGGCCGAGCCCGCCGACCCCACGCGCAGGTGAGCGGGGGCTACCAGCCGAGGCTGGACTTGAGCTCGGCCGCAAGTAGGCCCGCCATGCGTGCGTCCTCGGTGACGTTCGGGTGCCAGGAGCAGCCGGTGCCCTTCAGTGCGTCCTGCGTGCCCAGATCCAGCAGCTTGACCTTGTCGTCGCCCTGCGCCGACCGACTCGCCACGAGCTCGTTGATGTACATCACCGCGTTGCTGCGATCGGTACCGGACAACATGGAGCCTACCGCGCATAGAATCAGCGCGTCGGGGTACTTTTCGCGAATGGTCGCGAGGAACGCCGAATAGGCGGGCTTGAACTTGTCTGCGGTCAGGTTGTGGGCGCTCGCGTCGTTGGTGCCCAGGTTGATCACGACCGCTTGCGGCTTGGCCGCGAAGCTCCACGCCGGCACCTTCTCCTCGCCAACCGTGTTCGAGAATAGCGCCGGCATCACGTTTTGAGTGTTGCCGCCGTTGTCGCTGTAGATGCCCCAGCCGGAGCCGGCCAGCACGCTGGCGTCGGCGTTGACGGCGCGCGCAGCGACGTGGCCGTACGCCAGGTACGCGGACTCGGTCTTGGTCTCGAACGGGCAGCCACCGGCCGGATCTTGACCGCCGTTTGGATGCTGCTCGGCGCCCAAGTTGCCGAAGCCGGCGCTGATCGAATCACCAATGACCTCGATCAGCCGGCCCGAGAACGCCGGCGGCGCCCCGGGCGTGCCGGCCGCGAAGCCACTGAACACGCTGTACGCAAACCCCTTGCCCTCGGTCTCGCGATACAGCGCGACCTGGTGGGAACCGGCGTCGAGATTCGTGGCCACGTCGTACGTCTTCTCCGCCCCGGCCACGGCAAAGCGCGTCCCGGGGACGCCATCGACGACGGGTTGAAAGTAGATGTCTCCGGAGCCTTCCGTCCGTAACTTGACCGACACCGTTGCACCGGTGAACGTGCCGACGAAGCCGGTGCCCGACCAGGCGAGCTTGATCGCGTCGGGGTTGCTGACGTCGACTCGACCGAACCAGCGCACTCCGGCCGCGACGACCGGCGCGACTCCGCCGCTGGCGCCGCCGCCCGTTCCACCCTGGCCCGCTGCGGAGCCGCCTTGCCCGGCCGCGCCCGCGCCGCCGCTCGCGCCGCCACTGCTCTGCTCAGAACCGCCGGCACCGCCCACGACCGAGCTGCCGCCCGACGTCGTGGTCATACCCGCGCCCGCGCCCGAAGCACCGCCACCGGGGGCGCCCGCTATCTCACCCCCAAGGGTGCCGCCGATCGCGGACGGCGATGGGGCGGGCTCGGCACCATCGGAGCAGGCGATCGCCGCCAGTAACGGGAGCAGAAGCCCAACATGGAGCAGCGGTATCGACGTCACTTTGATCCGATGAATTTCATGCTTTCGGCTACTTGCTGCCCGTACAATACATGTTCACTTGGTCGACCACGTCGCTCTCCGACTTTTCGACCTGGTCCGCTTCGGCGTCGATCTTCTTGGTCTGCGCTTCGAGCGCGTCGGCTTTAGCCGGATCTTTGGCGTCTTTTTGCAACGCCGACAGCTCGTGCATGATCTTGCCGAGCGCGTCGAGCGTGCTCGCGTACGAAGCCCGGAAGCCGATCAGCTTTTCGTCCTTCAGCTCGAGCGCGCCAAAGGCCTTGGCCTCGGTCTCGATCGCGGCCGCGCCCTTCTCGAGCTCGGCCGAGTCCTCGCTGTCGAGCTTGAGCCCGTTGACGACCTTCTGTGCTTGGGTCGCGCGGTCGACGAACGAGTTGCACTGTTCGGCCTTGCTCTTGCCGCAAGCAGGGAGCACCACGCACGCAACCGCAAACCAAACGACCCTGGGAATTCTCATCTGGCCACGCACTAAACACGGTTTTTGGCGTCTGAACAAGCGCGCTAGCTAGGGCTCGGTACCGCTTGGGATTTCCGGAATACCGGGCTCGTCCAAGACCTGGGCGAACATGGCATCGCCCAGGTCTTTCAATCTTCGAGCGTCCAGGCGTGCGGGTCTGGACGTTGCCGCCAGTCTCAACGTCGCCCCCACTGGTCTTTCACATCCAGATGTATCTGAGTGTATCGCCATGCTCGAGCACGTTGCCCTCGCGCGGCCAAGAGACCATCGAGAGCCTATCGCGTGGGGCACAGTGCTACAAACGAGGCGCTTGCGCTTGGTGACGGGGGATTGAAGCTGGTGCGACGTTCTCGCGCGTCGGGCGAAAGCCCGTGGTCGGGGCGCGTTCTAGCGGTAAGGTGCGCTCGTGAGCCTGCAGAGACGAAACAACGTGCGCGTTTCGGGCGAGGGCCCCGCCACGATCTTTTTTGCCCATGGTTTTGGCTGCGACCAAAACATGTGGCGACTGCTCGCGCCGGCTTATGCCAAGCGCTACCGCACCGTGCTGTTCGATATGGTGGGCAGCGGATCTTCGGATCTGACGGCTTATGACGCGGCCAAGTACGATTCCTTGCAGGGCTACGCCGACGACGTCGTGGAGCTGGTGCGCGAGTTCAGCGAAGGGCCCGCCGTCTTCGTCGGGCACTCGGTGAGCGCCATGATCGGCATGCTCGCAAATCTCAAAGATGCGTCACCGTTCGCGGCCCAGGTGATGATCGGGCCGTCCCCCTGTTACATCAACGATGGGGACTACGTCGGCGGCTTCAGTCGCCAAGACATCGACTCCCTGCTCGAAACGTTGGAGAGCAACTACCTGGGGTGGTCGAGCAACATGGCTCCCGCCATCATGGGCGCCCCGGAGCAGCCGGACCTCAGCACGGAGCTCACGAACAGCTTTTGTCGAACCGATCCCGAGATTGCCAAGCAGTTCGCGCGCGTCACGTTCCTGTCCGACAACCGCGCCCAGCTGCCACTGCTGACCACGCCGACGCTGATCGTGCAGTGCAATGATGACATCATCGCCCCGCTGGCCGTCGGCGACTACCTGAAGCGGCGGCTGCCACGCAGCACGCTGCGCGTGATCGACAACGTGGGACACTGCCCACACTTGAGCTCGCCGGGTCAGTGCGCGCAGGCCACGGACGAGTTCCTGGCGGCCGAAGGCCTGTAGCTCGTCGTGTCCGTGCCCGGCCCGCTGAGCACCGACGCCCAAACGCTGCTGGACGGCGCACCGTGCGGCTTGATGTGCACGCTGCCCGACGGCACGTTTCTGCGCGTCAACCGCACGTTCTGCACCTGGGTAGGCCTTTCTGAAGACGAGCTCGTTCACAAGCAGAAGTTTCAAGACTTGCTCAGCATGGGCGGACGGATCTTTCACCAGACGCATTGGGCGCCGCTGCTCGCGATGCAAGGCTCGATCTCCGAGGTAAAGCTGGAGCTTCGACAGCGTGACGGCACGACCCTACCCGTCGTGATCAACGCGATTGTGCGCCACGACGGGGTCAAAAGGCACGAGCTGGCCGCCTACGTCGCGCGCGACCGCGACAAGTACGAGCGCGAGCTCATCCAGTCGCGCAAGCGCATGGAAGAGCTGGTCGCCGAAACGCGGCGCTTGCACGACGAGGTCAAAGATCGAGCCCTGTTGGCCGAGCAAATGATCGGAATCGTCAGCCACGATCTCAGAAATCCGATTTCCACGATTCAGACTGCGGCCGCCATGCTGTCGCGCGGGGTGCCGGCGGAGAGTCGAGATCGAATGGTGGCGCGCATCGCTCGCGCCGGGCAGCGCGCCGATCGTTTGATTGGCGATCTGCTCGACTTCACGCAAGCGCGACTCGGTGACGGCCTTCGCGTCCGGCCCGAGCCGATCCTGCTGCATGAGGTCGTGGCTGAAGCAGTGGAGGAGCTGGCGTTGGCTCACCCCGGCCGCCCCTTGCGCCACGTACCGAGCGGCCGCGGAGAGTGCCACGCCGATCCGAGTCGGCTGGAGCAGCTGGTCGGCAACTTGGTGTCCAACGCCATGAGCTACGGAAGCGCAGACTCGCCCGTCACCGTCGGTTCGACGATCGCCGCCGATGGCTTTTCGATAACGGTCCACAACTTCGGTCCCCCGATCCCGGCCGAGACGCTGCCTACCTTGTTCGAGCCGATGACTCGAGGAACGCATGCAATCGGCTCCAAGCGCAGTGTCGGGCTCGGTCTGTTCATCGTGTGCCAGGTCGCCAAGGCTCACGGCGGCAAGACCGAAGTCTTCTCCTCGGCTGAAGCCGGCACGACTTTCAGCGTGACGTTTCCGCTTTCGCCACGATGAATCGAAGCTGCGGCGGACCGTCGCGAAGAGCGGCCCCTGACCTTGGTGGGGGACGGCCGCTCAGGCGCAGTAGACGCCGCCGTTGATGTCCAGGGTCGCTCCGTTGATGAAGCCGTCGTACTCGGACGCTAGAAAGACAACCGGGCGCGCAATGTCCTCGGCGTAGCCGCCGCGACCGAGCGGGATGCCGCGCACGGTTTCGTCCGCGCTCTCTTTGGTGGTGTGGGTGTCGTGAAAACGGGTGCCCAAAATGAGGCCGGGAGCGACGCAGTTGACGCGAACGCCCTGGGGGCCAAGCTCCGCGGCCAGCGCGCGCGTCCAAGTAATGACGGCGCCTTTGGTGCTGGAATACACGAGCGAACCGCCGTGGCCGCCTTTGCGCCCGGCCAACGACGCCACGTTGACGATGCTGGAAGCGCCCGCCGCAATCAGCGACGGCGTGGCGGCGCGCGTGACGAGCATCATGGTGGTGAGGTTGATGCGGATGACCTCGTCCCAAAACTCCATGTCGACTTCTTCCAGCTTGCGACGACCGACGAGCGAGCCGGCGTTGTTGATCAGGACGTCGAGGCCGCCCAAGAACTCGATCGTCTGCCCGACCACGTCTTTGGCTTCTGCCTCTTTACGCAAGTCGCCCTGCAAGACGAGCGCGCGTTGCCCGAGGCCCTTGGCCTTTTCGGCCAGCGCGCGCGGCGTGGCGTCGCTTTGGAAGTAGTGCAAGCAAACGTCTGCGCCGGCATCGACCAGCGCATCGGCCACGGCCGCGCCGATGCCTTGAGATGCCCCTGTAACGAACACCCGCTTACCTTTTAGACTACCCATGAGGACGGTGCTTTCTAGCACGAGCGCACGCCACTGGCGTGCACGATTGAGCGACTACTTGACCTTGCCTGGCAGCACCGTGCCGCAGTCGACGAACGACAAGTTGGTGTCGATGCGGAACGTCGACGCGGTGGTGTGCCGCTCGGCGTGGAACAATTCCAGCGGGTAAATGGTGCCTTTGACGATGCCGAGGTCCCCGCGACGGCGTCGAGCATCACGCTGCGCAACTGCATGGCCTGATGGGCGGGATCGAGGCCGCCCGTGCCAGCGTCCGCGGTAGTACCGCCAACCTCGAGCATGATGCCCGGCGTGCCGCCGCCGCCGAGCACCGTGCTCGCGCCGGCAACGCTGCCAACCGCGCTGGCCCCGCCGCTGGGGCCGCCGATTTGGCTCGCAGGGTCGCTGTTGGCGCCGCAGCCGAGCAGCGCCAGCGTCAGTCCGCCGCAGAAAAGGCCGAACAGAGCGGAACCGGTCGAAGCATCGCAGCCTTGCACCTCACCGTCATGTCCGGCCCGGCTCACAACCATGCGAAAAGCGCGGCCGCCATGTACTGTCGGGGAGTGAACCTGGCTTCCTCGGGGCCGTGAACGGACCCGGCCCCGAAAAACCTGAGTCGAGCCATGAGTAAAACGCGAACGATTGCGTGTCCCAAGTGCGGCGCCGCCAACGACGTGCTGGTCCCCGGCGACAACTTGGACGAGCAATTGCGGCAGGCTTCGTTCACGTTCGCCTGCCGGCTGTGCGGCGCGGATCTGCCGGCCGCAACCGACGATGCCGCGGAGCCGCCGGCCACGCCACGAGGTGGCGGATGAGTAGGGGGCGAACGAGCGCCCCAGCGTAGCTGCAGTCGAGGTTACTTGATGCGGGCGGCCGCAGCGCGAATTTGGGCGTCGGTGGGAGGCTTGGCGGCGCCGCGCGGGTCGCGTGAGTTTTGAAAAGCGACCATCCAACCCGGGTATTCGGGCGGGAGCGCGCTGGCTTCATCCAGGTGCGCGACCTGCTCGGGCGAAAGCTGAAGCTCGGTCGCGGCTAGGTTGTCGATCAACTGCTCGGGCCTTTTGGCGCCGATGATGATGCTGGTGACGAACGGTTTGGTGAGCTGCCAGGCCAAGGCCACGCGAGCCACGGACGCGCCGGTTTCTTCGGCAACTTTGCGCAGCGCCGCCAAAACGCGCGGCAATCGCTCCATGTTGACGGGTGGGAAATCGAACGACGCACGGCGGGCGTCGGCGGGACCCTTCTTGTCCGGATCGAACTTGCCCGACAGGAGGCCTCCGGCGAGCGGGCTCCACGGCAAGATGGCCACGCCGCGCGCCTGGCACATCGGCGCGATCTCGCGCTCGATGTCGCGCCCCGCGATCGAGTAGTAGACTTGGGCGCTCTGAAAGCGAGCGAGGTTGTTTTGCTCGGCGAACGTGAGCGCGTGCGAGGCGACCCAAGCCGGCAGGTTGCTGAAGCCGATGTAGCGCGCCTTGCCCGAGCGCACGACGTGATCGAGCGCTTGCATCGTTTCCTCGATCGGCGTCACCGGGTCGAAGCCGTGAATTTGGTAGAGGTCGACGTGATCGAGCCCGAGCCGCTGCAAGCTGGCGTCGATGCTGGATAGGATATGCCCGCGCGACAGGCCCACCTGGTTGACACCGGGACCGACGCGACCGCGCACCTTGGTAGCGACGACGACCTGCTCACGCGGGCGACCGAGGGCTTTGAGCGCTTCGCCTACCAGTCGTTCGCTCTCGCCTTCCGAATAAACGTCGGCGGTGTCGATGAAATTGACGCCGGCGTCGAACGCCGCCGAGACCAACGCCAGCGATTCTTGCGGCCCGAGCCGGCCGATGGCCTGCCACATACCGCCGCTGCTGCCGCCAAACGTCATGGAGCCCAGGCACAGCTCGGAAACGTACAGACCGGTGTTGCCCAGCAGGTTGTAACGCATGGCGCGAAGCCTAAGACGGCGCGCCGGCATGTCAACGGAACCGGAGCGTGGTGGCCTACGGCGCGTGAAAGTCATCATCGACGGCGCGACGAGCCGTCGGCTACTTGGGCGGGTCGAACGACAAATACGTCTTGACGAAGACCGGCAAGGCCTCGAGCCGCGCGCACCAGGCCACCACGCGCGGCGCCAGACCCAGGTCGAGCAAATCCGGCACCGCGTCACCAGCGAAGCGCACGGCCGTGGCGACCATGATGTCGGCGTGGCTGGGCGAGCTGCCGAACAACCATTGGGCGGGGGCGCGCTCTTCGAGCCACGCCAAGCTGTCGGCGAGCTGCCCGCGATTGCGCTCGAGCAAGCGCGCGTTGCGTTGCTCGGGGGTATGAAAGTTCTTTTCGTAGAACGCGCTGACCGCTTTGTCGGCCAGGCCGGCCGCGACACCCACCACTTGCCGACAGGCTAGGCGCGGGGCCGCCGACGACGGCGTGAGCCGACGCTCGACCGACACTTGTTCGTCGAGGTGGGCCAAGATCAGGTGACTGTCGACCAGCGTCTGCCCGTCCGGCAACACCAGGGTCGGCGCGCGTTTGAGCGGTGAATAGCGCGCAAATTCCGCGGCGTCGCCCACCGTGCGCAGCGGCAAATTCTCGTAACCGAGGTCGTACAGCTCGAGCGCGACCGCCACGCGACGCACGAACGGTGAATCGAGCATTCCCACCAATTGGTATGACCCGGCCATGCGCGCAGCATGCGGCTAAATCGGCCCCAACACCAGGCACGAGCGGCTTCGGTGCCGACGTGGACCGGTCATGCCGACCCGTTGCGCGGAATACCGCGCGCAAGTATCAACGGCTTGGCTGCACCGCGATCGCGACCTGACTCTTGAACGTGCTGTCGTCGGACCCGGTCACGGTGAAGTCGAACGACGTGACGCCCACCGCCGTCGACGTGAAGCGCACGGTGTGCTTGTCCGGCAGTAGCTCGGCGGAGCCGCAGCCCGGCGTGCTGATCGCGAACACGGGCGCGACGTCTTTGAAGCCGAGCGCATAGGCGGCGAGATCGATTTCGACGGGCGTGCCGGCGGTGGCGGTGGCGTGCGGCTCGGCCAGCCAATCGAGGTAGTGCTCGATCAGGGCGTAGCCTCCGGCGCCCTTCTGCATCGCGTCGTCCGTGGCGGGGCTAGAGCCCGTCGTTTTCTCCCAAAAATCGGGCATGCCGTCTTTGTCGGTGTCGATCGGCGGCGTGCCGGTTGCGATGTCACCGTAGCCGTTGTTGCTCAGGCCGGTTTGGGTTTGGCTCGTGTACAAGCCGCCGTCTGGGCCGGTCGTGTTGGCGCCGGTGCCGGTGGTGCCTTTGCCCAAGGTGGTGACTTGGCTGATGATCAGGCTATCCATCGTGTCGCGCGGTAGCGCCCCCGCCTGCGAGATCGCGACGCGGTACGCCGACTTGGCGTCGCTCGCCGCCATGGAGTTGGCGGGCGACCATGCCGCGTCCAAAATGGTGCCCGGGCCCTGGTACCAGTTGGGCGTCGTGGCGGCGCCGTCGAGCGAGCCGTTCAGGTTGCTGTCTTTCAGGTTGCCCGCGTAATAGATGCTCTGGTTCTTATCGATTTGGTACCACGTGTTGTCGGTACCGGTGGAGGCGGGGCCAAAGATGAAATAGTTGTTGATGACGTCGTGCTTGAAGCTCGTGCTGGTGTGGGTCGTGTAGCCCGCCGAGCAGTTGTAAAGCACGTTGTTCACGAACACGTTGTTGACCTTGGCCAACGGGTTGCGATTGTGCGAGTTGGCAAAAATGTTGCGATACCACGACCAGTCGCTGGCAACGGACTCGGTGTGGGCGCCGAATTGCTGCCCGGTCGGGTCGGCGATCAAGCTGTCTTGAAAGCTGACGTTGGTAACAGGCGCCACTTCCCAGTCGTCGCTCACGCCGTCGATGTTGTTCCACGGCGCAAATTCGAACGAACAATGATCGATCATCACGTTTTTGGCTCGATACAGACTGAGCGCATCGTCTTCGTCGCTAGCCGTCTCGTCGCCTGGACGCACGCGCACGTGACGGATGATGATATTCGAGGAGTTGGCGAACGAGATTTCGCCGCCGCGAAAACCGATGCCGCCGCCCGGCGCCGATTGCCCTGCGATCGTGACGTTGCTTTTGACCGAGACCGCCGTCTTGAGCGTGATGTAGCCGCCGACGTCGAACACGACGATGCGGTTCGGCGCGCTAACGGCGTCGCGAAACGAGCCCGCGCCGGCGTCGTTCAGGTTAGTGACGTGAAAAACCTTGCCGTCTCGCCCCCCGGTCGCCTTCTGACCAAACCCCTGCGCTTCCGGAAACGCGAGCCCGCTCCGCAGGGCGACCGCGCCGCACTGCGTGCCCGCTCCGGCGGTCGGGGCGTTGCCGCCGGCTGCCGCCCCGCCGCCATCGGAGCTCGACCCGCCGGTATTGGAGCCGGCGACGCTGGCTCCGCCAACGCCCGCACCCGCGGCGGCACCGGCAACCGCGGCCATGCCAGCCTGGTTGTTCGACGAGCCCCCCGCCGGCGCTCCGCCCGGCGCGACCGAGCCGCCAGCGCCGGCGGGAGGAGCACTGTCGTCTGACCGCGAGCTGCCGCACGCGGCCATGAGAACGGGTAGCAGCAAACAGCTGGCGGTGACGCGAGCGCGAGCAAAGGAAGGGTACGAGGGTAAAGGCATGGGTACCGGGGTCGGCACCCACTGCAATGGCTCACCCAGTACGCAACCTTGCCTTTTTTTATCGCGCGGCCAGGCCCCGGCTAGCGTCGTTCAATTTCGGAAAAATCGCGCATTTTCGTGACCGGCCGCGCTGGTCTTGCGCAACTACGGTTTGCTCGCGGTGCGCGCCCACGCCGGCCGTCACCACGCGCTCGCCGACGGTCACGGAGCGGGTTACGCTGGGGCTTCTATGGTCCGGGGTCGCGCGGGTTTGTTGTTGCTGTTCGCCTTGGGCTGCGGAGCTCGGAGCGGGCTGCTGCCTGGTTCCGAGCCGGACGTCGATGACTCCGACGAGGCTGGGAGCGGCGGGCTGCCCGGTATACCGATCGCGGGCCGCAGCATGACGAACGGAAGCCGGGGCGGGATGAGCCCAGGCGGGCGTACCAGCGTTGCGGGCGGGGGTCGCGGCGGTGCAGGCCGCGGCGGCTTCGGCGGAAGCCATGCCGGTCGCGGCGGCGCGGGTCGCGGGGGATTGGGCGCGGGCGGAGTCAGCGGTGCCGGCCGGGGTGGTTTGGGCGGCATCGGTGGCGGAGGTTTTGGCGGTGTCGGTGGCGGAGGCGGGGGCGTGGGGGGCGCGCCGCCGCTCGCCACTGCGTGCGAGCTAGTGGGTGATGATCCGCGCGTCGCCGGCATCCGGCCCGACGAAGTGGCGAGCCTCGACGCCGACGACTTCGTGCGTGGCGACGTGAAGTCTTACCACTGGTCGGTGCGGACCGAGGACTGCGACGCGGTCGTGCAAAACGCCGAGTTTTTGCTGGAAGGCGCCGACTCGCGCGTCGTGAAATTCCAGCCCTCGCGACCGTCTTTCTATCATTTCACGCTCGAGGTCACGGGCGTCGGCGGTGACCGCGCCTCCTGCAACCTGGAAGTTCCCGTCGAAGGCGTCGGTATGCGGGTCGAGCTGTGTTGGGACACGAGCACGACGACCGATCTCGACCTTTACCTGCACACCCCGTTCGGTCACGCGCCGTGGTTCTCGGGCGGCGACAACGTTCTCACCGGCCTGAACGCCTTTACCTGCAACACGTCCAACTGCACCGCCGTGTTGCGCGACGAGCCGCGCGTCGACTGGGGCTACGCCGACTCGCCGCTGGGTGCCTGCAGCACGCCATCATTCGAAGAGTTCCTCGAGCTGGGCCGCTGTCCCAATCCGCGCGCGGCCGAAGACAACAACCAGGACATCGCCACTGGGACAACCGAGCGCATGCAGCTCGACAACCCTCGCGAGGGCGAAACCTTCCGCGTCATGGCGCAAAACTTCAGCAACACGCCCGCGCAGCCGCACGTCTTCGTGTACTGCGGCGGGCAGCGCGCCGGCGCTTTCGATGCACCGGCGCTTCCCGCCGACTTCGTGGGTATTCCCGAAGGCGGCTTCGGCCTCATGTGGCGGGCCGCCGACATCGTCACCCACGTCGACGCCGCCGGCACGGTCTCGTGCGACGCCGCGCCCGTGAGCAGCAACGCGCTAACCGTCGACAATCCGCAGTTCTGAAGGCGTCACGCGATCGACAGACCGCCGTCCACCGCGAGCTCCGAGCCGGTGATGTACGAGGCCGCGGGAGACGCCAGGAAGCGCACCGCCTTCGCGACCTCTTCGGCCGCGCCGAAGCGTCCTAGCGGAATGCGCTGGGTGTAAGCCTTGGCGGTAGCGGCCGCCAGCTCGGGGGGCAGACCGAATTTACCTTGAATCGGCGTAAGAATCGTCGCGGGCGACACCGAGTTGACGCGAATGCCCCGGCTTGCCAATTCGACCGCCAAAGTCCTGACCAGGGCCGCGACTGCGCCTTTGGTTGCCGAGTAGATCGACAAGCCCGGCGCACCCTTTTGATCGGCGACCGACGTATTGACGATGACCGACGCCCCCACCGCCAACAAGGGCAGCAGCCGCTGCAAGGTGAAGACCACCCCTTTGACATTCACGGCCATGTGCTCTTCGTAGAACGCTTCGGTCACGGCCTCGAACGGCGCTAGCTGGGCAATACCGGCGTTCAGAAACAACACGTCCAGATGACCGAAGCGGCGCTCGATCTCGCCCGCCAACTGGGTCGCGTCCGCCAACGAGCGAGCATCGGACTTCAGCACCAACACCTCCGCCGGCAGCTCCCGCCGTGCCGCCGACAGCGTCTCTGCGTTCTGACCCGTGATGGCCACGCGCGCCCCCGCCCCGTGCAAAAGCTCCGCCGTGGCACGGCCAATGCCGGTGGTGCCGCCGGTAATCAGCGCGGTTTTGCCCGAAAAATCTCGATGTGCTTCTTGATTCATTTCGTCGCCTTTTCCCTATTTTTGACAGAACGGTCAATAATTGACCGAACGAAACCGACCGATGTCCGCCCGCCCGTCATCGCTAGTCGAGCATGCGGCGCGCCGTTTGCACGACACCGCGCACGAACGCGGGCTCACGATTGACGCGCGCGACCACCGCCAAGCCCTGCGCGAGCGTGAGCAAAGAACGCGCCGTTGCGCGTGTGTCGAGGTTGGCGTTCACCTCGCCGGCAAGCTTGGCGCGGCGCAGTGCGCGCGCGAACGCGCCCTCCATCAGCTCGAGCTTGCGCCGCAGCACGTCGGACATTTCGGCATCTTGGCTGCCAAACTCCGGTACGGAGTTGCCGACCAAGCAGCCGTTGAACTCGGGCGCCTCGGCGGTTGCTTCCCAAAACCGAAACACCTGCTCCAAGTGGGCGCGCGCCGAGCCCGGTGCATCCAACAAATCGATGCCTGGCTTGAGCACGCGCTCGAAGTAACGCTCCACGACTTGCAGAAACAGCGCGCGCTTGTCGCCAAAGGTGCCGTACAAGCTTTGGCGACCGAGGCCCGTCGCCTGCTCCAAATCAACGACGCCGGTAGCCACGTAGCCCTTCTTCCAAAACACGAACATCGCCCGCTCGAGCACGTCTTCGACGTCAAAACCGCGCGGGCGACCAGCCACGTTCCGGATTTAGCTTTTATTGACCGACCTGTCAATAATGGACGGCCGCCGGGGCCGCCAACGTTCACCCCGCGACCTTGCAGTAGTGCAAGTTGACGACGCCGCTGGGGTAGCTAACGGCGGATTCGAGCTTGAATTTCGTTTGCGCGCCTTCGGGAAAGAGGCGTTTACCGCCGCCCACCGACAAGGGGTACAAGAGCAGGTGCAGCTCGTCGACGAGGTCATTGCGGAGCAGGGTGTGCACGAGCTGGCTGCTGCCATCGGTGAGGATGTTCTTGCCCGGCTGGGCTTTGAGGTCGCGCACGGCTTCGACGACGTTGTCGCGAATGATGGTGGTGTTGCGCCAGATGCCTTTTTCGAGTGTCTTGGACACCACGTACTTGGCGGGCGCGTTCATCATGTCGCCGAAGCGGTGGCCGGGCGGCATGGGCTCGAACGCCTCGGCATGGGTCACGTACGTGCGGCGGCCGAGTAAGAGAGCGTCCGTTTCTTTCATCATGCCGCCGAAGTAGCCGCCGATGTCGTCGTGCCAGTAGGGCAACGTCCAAGCGCCGTGGGCGAACCCGTTGTCGCGATCTTCGTCGGCGCCACCGGGGGCCTGAATGACGCCGTCGAGGGTGATGAACTCCGAAACGATGAGCTTTCGCATGTCTGTTCTCCGGTGCTAGTCGATTTGCAGGCGATTAACCTGTCTTGAAACGGCGACGACCAGACCCGCCCCGGATCGACACGAGCCTCGTCTTTTTTCTCGACACTCCCCCGGCCGTTCGCCCGGCGCCGCGCGCTACCGGCTGTCCACGCCTAAGGCGGGTTCTCGTCGCGCTTGAGGTTACGAACGTAAGGAGCTTTTTCCTCAACAGTTTCGCGGGGACCATCGCGCAGAGCCGCGTCGTGACATTCGTAAGCATTCCGAGCTGAGCAAACGGAATGTTTACAAGTAGGAGTAGCGACCTTTGCGCGAGCCAGGGCGCGGAATCTTGAGAAAAAAAACGACACGTTCGTGAGTTTCGTTTCGAGTTGAAAAGGGACTTATGGAGGCCTGCTACGAGCGAGAGGCAGCTCAGGTCGCCGGATGCCGACACGAGAGCTTCTGCGAGTCGGGCTGCGGCGGGCTGCGGTTCGGCAGCCAGGACTCTATTTTTCGGGCAGTGGCGGGTCGAGGTGCAGGTCGGCGTCGGGTGGGGTGTGCGCCCATCGCGTGAAGGTCACCTCCAGACCCGCTCGTTTTGGAGCGCACACGAACGGGCCCGCTTGACGGCCGTGCGCGTACGGAAACGGCGCGACGCGCAGCACACGCCACCGCTCGCCGTTGGCGCTGGCACGGATGATCACGGCGTCGTTCGACCAGCTGGCGCGGATCGTTACGACGCCTTGGGTCCAGGCCGGCACCGGCGCCAACGACCAGTCGGACGAACCGTTCGTCACGACGGCTCCGACGTGCAACACGCCATCGTTCATTTCGACACCGGCTTTGATCCAGCGGGCGTCGCCGTGCCAAAGCATCAACCCCGCTTGGTCGTACAGCTCCCGAAACCGACTCAGCTCGAAGCTGACCTCGACGGCACGACCGTCTGGCCATTCAGCCAGCAGCGCATGCCCCGAAGCGTGCTGAAAGCCGTACAGCGTTCGCTCCCAGTAGTCGCTGCCCTCGGCCGCTTCGACGAGCAAACAGCTGCCCTCTTCGCGGCTGGCTTGCGGTGCTCTGCTCCAAGTGCCTTGGCTCCACGGAACCTTCATGGAGGCCCACCGTAGCGCTATTTGATGGTGTCCTGAAAATCCCCAATCAAGGTGCCGCCAATCTGCGGCCAGCCGTGGGTCAGGCCGTCGTAGGTGATCTGCGACGAGATGCAGAAGCGCACGGGGTTGGCGGTGCACGCATCGTAGTCGAGGCAGACGTGCTCGGCCTTTTTGGCGTCGAAGGCGGCCTGCATATCGGTCGTCGCTTGCGCGAGCCCGGCCGGCGGGGTCGCGGAGCAGCCGTTGCGCTTGGCGAACATGGCCGCCACTCCTTTGCCATAGTCGCCGGCTTGATCGGTGACGCCGTGGATGATCAGCGCGGGCGGCGTGCCCTTGCAATTTTTGTCGGCGGCGCCGACGACCGAAGCCGAGACGGCGGTCGTCTGCCACAGCGTGTCGCCAAATCGACACGTCAAGTGCTCGATGAACTGCCCGCCTGAGCTTACGCCCGCGACGAAGATGCGGCTTTCGTCGATGCAGTACTCGCTCTTCATCACCGCCAAAACGTCTCGAAAATACTGGATGTTCTGCTCGAGCACCGCGCTCTGCTCCCAGCCGTCGCTGATCGACTTCATGTACACGGTGACGGCGGGCAACGCCGCAAAGCCTCGACACTCGCCTTGCACGGGCCCGCACGCGCCGTTGCCAAAGCCGTGAAAGCCGAAGCCCAGCGGCATGGGCTTGCTCGCGTCGTAGCCGGCCGGAACATTGACGTTGTACATTGCCGACTGACCCCCGGTGGTGATGGTGCGACTGCCGTTGACCGGACTCACCTTGCCGCAACCCGCGCTAGGCACCGCCACGTGCGCACCGCCGCCCCCGCTGCCACCCTGACCACCGGCGGTGCCGGTGCCCGCGCTGCCGCCCGCAGTCGCGCCGGCCGTCGCGATACTGCCGCCGGTGCCGGCAGTCCCGGCGCCGCTACTGGCTCCCGCGCCACCCAGCGGGCTGGCACCACCGCCGACAGCGCTGCCGGCGCTCCCGCCATAGCCGCCCGCGGTCGTCGTGGTGCCAGCGGCTCCGGCTGTCGTGGCGGGGATTTCTGCGGACGTCGAGCCCGAGCACGCCGCCGCCATCACCGCCGCTGCGCCAAACAGAACCCGTGCGAATATTCGAGAGGGCATGCCTTCTCTACAAATGCCCCAGGTGGCTCAGTTCCTTCAAAATGCTTGGTCCGCGGCCAGCCGCATTGAACGATTCCGCTCGCATGCCGTCCAAAACCTCGATTTTGGTGCTCGGGGACGGCGCTCAAGGCGGCGCTTTAGAATTTTCCCATAGCCAGTCGAGCGCTTCGCCCATCGTTCGTTCGGGCGTTGGCCCCATGGCGCCATGGCCCGCTCCCGGTATCAACATGAAGGTTGCCGGCACTCCCGTGGCCTTCAAAGCGCGTGCGCTTGCGCGCTGCAAGTCTTGGCGATCGCGTTCGCCGGCCATCAAGATTGCGCCCTTGAGGCTGCGAAGGTCGCCGACCTTGAGGGCCTCGGGCGCGGCCATGGAAACGAGACGCGTGTAGCGTTGCGGGTACTTGCGGGCCAAAGCAACCGCCCGCGACGCGCCCTGCGACATACCCATGATCGTGACCTCGCCCTCCGGCTCGGGATCACCGAGCGCGCGAAAGGCGCGCGTGATGCGGGCGTCTAGCGCGACGACGTCGGCGGACCATTTGGAAAAAGGACCGCCGCAGCTCACGTCACCTTGTGGCGCGATCAAGCTGGCTCGTTTCGCGGCGCTGAACTGAAATGCCTGCGCGTAACCGAGCCCGTGGCCGCACATGCCGTGCAAAAACACGAAGCGCGCGGGACCGTGCGGGCCCCCGCGCATCACGAACGTCGGCGGCGACTCGTTCGCGTCCAGCACCTCCATGCGCAGCGGTCCGGCCTGGACCGATGCCGACTTTGCCGGGGCCGCAGATGCAGCCGGCGCGGCCGACATCGGCGACGGCAACGCGGGCCCCGATGGGTGGGATTGGCACGCACCTAGAGTCAGCAACAGCAGGACGAGGTGGCGCGCTTCATGCACCTTGCGGCGGGTCCATCGATAGAGGGAGCTGCTCATGACCAAAGTAATGGACTTGATGACACCCAGAGTGATTTCCATTCGCGCTACGGATTCTCTGAGCGCGGCGGCGCAAGTGATGTGGCAGCAAGATTGCGGAATCGTGCCCGTGCTGGGGGACGACGGCGTCAAGGTCGTCGGCGTCGTGACCGACCGCGACATCTGCATGGCCAGCTGGTCCCGGAACCTGCCGCCGAGCGCGATTCAGGCCAGCGACGCGATGTCGACCGATCTCGCCTACTGCTCGCCGAACGACAGCGTCGCCGACGCCGAGGTCTTGATGCGCTCGCACCAAATCAGGCGCCTGCCGGTCCTCAACTCGCGGGCGGAGCTGGTCGGAATCCTGTCGATTGCCGATATTACCCGCGCCGCGGATCTTGCTGCGCTGTCGCAGAGCGCCATGGAGATACCGCCCGCGCACGTCGTTGCGACCCTGGCCACCATCGGCACCCGACCCTTGCTCGCCCCCGCGGGCAGGGTCGCGAGCGCAGAGTAGCCTCAACCCGGCCCCTGTTCGATGGCGTGACTGGTGGCGCCCGTTGGAACGAGCAGCACTTTGCCGATGCCGCCGCCTTCCGCCAACACTTGGCCTTGTCGCGCTTCGTGCAACGGAAAGCGCTGATCGACGGGCAGCACCAGCTGGCCTTTGACGACGGCTTCGCCCAGCTCGCTCAAGCGTCGCGCATCCGGATGGGTGAGCATGGCCTTGACGTGAATGCGGCGTTGTTCGGCGCCTTCGGGCGGGCTCAACACCGTGCCGATGACGCCACCCGCTTTCACCTTGGTCAACAGCGACTCCACCAGCTTACCGTCGACGGTGTCGGCAATGGCGTCGACTGGTTGTAGCCGGCGTACTTCAGCCGGTTGGTCGAGGGCCACGATCGCATCGGGCTCCAGCTCCTCGGCTGCGGCGCGCTGCCGAGCCCGCACGCCGGCGATCACGTGCGCCCCTCGCTGCTTGGCCGCAAACACCGCGACCCGACCGACGCTGCCGACCGCCCCCGTGACCAGCACCGTTTGTCCTGGTCGCGCGTCGACGGCCTCTTCGACCAATTGCGCGCCCGTCAGGCCGACCAAGGGCAGCGCCCCCGCTGGCTCCAGCTCCAGCTCCGGGGGCAACGTGGCAAACGCGGCGGCCTGACCAACCGCCATCTCGGCGTAGCCGTGGTCGACCAGCCCCATCACGCGGTCGCCCACTTGAAATTGCGTGACGCCTTGCCCCACTGCGACCACTTCGCCCGATACGTCTCTGCCCAAGATCGTCGGAAGCTCGAGCGGCATCAGCGCCCGCAGCTCCCCCTTTCGCAGTTTCCAGTCGACGGGGTTGATGCTCGCGCCGGCCACCTTCACCTTGATCTGGCCTGGCCCCGGTAGTGGTTCTTCCACTTCGCGCAGCACGAGGTTTTCGACCTCACCGTAGCCTGTGAGCACGACTGCTTTCATGGGACCTCCTCGGGAGCCCCGCGTTGTCGCAAGGAGCGTGCCTTTGGCCGAGCACGATCAGCAAGACTGGCAAGCTTGTTGCTTCGCCAAGCACCATGGCCAGCAACGACACCGCGCAGCAGTTCCGTCTTGGCCGCGAAGCGCGCAACACGGTGCGCTCCAACACTTTCGGAGAGATGCTGCTCGCCAGCCATCGCCTCAACGCGACCGCGTTGCCCCGCTTCGCGCTGCAAAGCTCGGACTTTCACAACAATGACCTCTTGCCGACGCGCGCTACCATCGACGGCGACGGGACGCCCCCGCCGTTGTCGTGGGGCGTGTTGGTGCCGCCCCCGGTATCATTGGCCTTGATTTGCGAAGACCCCGACTCGGCCGGCGCAACGCCGTTCGTGCACTGGGTGGTGTACGGCATCCCCGGCAACACTCAGTCACTGGACGCCAATTTGGGCGATTTCCGCGAAGGCCTGAACGATCACGGTAGCCCCGGCTTCGCACCCGCCGCGCCCCCCTGGCGCGATCCCCCCCATCGCTACGTCTTTCAGTTGTTCGCTCTCGACACCGATCTCAGCCTGCCGCCCGGCGTCACCTGCGATGAGCTCGTTTCGGCCATGCAGGGTCACGTCATCGTCTGGGGGGAGCTCATCGGCTCGTACGAACGTCCGTAGCCGAGCGGGGCGTTTTTAAGACCGAACCGCTCGGTCACTCGTATCCACCAATTCTGATGCCTAGAACGCGCGGGTTCGGTGTTGGTTCGGTTGTTGCTACCTCGCGCGCATGACGCTCAACTCGCTGACGATCTCGAGCCTGCTTTTCGTCGTTGCCGCATGCAGCCCGGGCTCCCAGCCGCCGCCCAACAATCCGAGCGACGTACCCGGCAACCCCGTGCCCACCGGTCCCGGCGCGGACCCGATCACCAATGCCCCGCCTGGGGCACCTATGTCGCCCGACGGCCAGCCCAGCTCGTCACCGTCGGAGCCGACCCCGACTGCTCCCGGCCCACTGCCCGCCCCCGGTCCCGCGCCTGCCCCCGGTCCCGTGCCTGCCCCCGGTATCCACTAACGGCCAAGACGACCAAGACACGAAACGTAGATGGCTGTGTCGTCTCCATACGGCGCTGCGCCGGCAGGCGGGGCTTCGCTCAATCGCGAGATTGGGCGTCGTCTGCTGCGAGCGGTGCGGCTCGTGGCAACTTCCGAGATCGGAGCCAAGGTCCGTTGGCTGTTCTTGGCCATTCTTGCGCTGCTGGTGGGCATCAACGGGCTGAACGTCGTCAACAGCTATGTCGGGCGAGATCTGGTCACCGCGATCGAGCACCGCAGCTTGGCGAGCTTCTTCTCCCAAGCTGGGCTCTGGCTGCTGGTGTTCACCGCGCTGACGGTTTCCGGGGTCGTGCTTCGCTTCTTCGAGGAGCGGCTGGGGCTGTTGTGGCGTGAGTGGCTCACGCGCCATTTGGTCGAAGGCTACCTGCAAAATGGCGCTTACCTGCGACTGAAGGAGCAAGGTGAGCTCGGCAACCCCGATCAACGCATCAGCGAGGACGCGCGGGCGTTCACCGTCACGACGCTCTCGTTCGTGCTCATGGTGCTGAACGCGACGTTTGGCATCGTCGCGTTCTCGGGCGTGCTGTGGTCGATCAGCCCGCCGCTGTTTCTGGTCGCGGTCGCCTACGCGGTGGCAGGCTCTCTCTTCACGGTCTTGCTGGGCCGTCCGCTCGTTCGTCTCAACTACGACCAGTCCGACTACGAGGCGAGCTTTCGCGCCGAGCTCGTGCACGTGCGCGAGAACGCGGAGTCTCTGGCGCTGCTCAAGCTGGATGGACGGCTCCACACGCGGTTACAGCAGCGACTGGTTGCGCTCATCACCAACATGAAGCGCATCATCACGGTGCACCGCAGCGTGGGCTTCTTCGCCACTGGCTACAACTATGGCATTCAGCTTTTGCCATTCTTGATCGTGGGCCCGTTGTTCATGAAAGGTAAGGCCGAGTTTGGAGTCATCACCCAGTCGGCGATGGCGTTTTCGCAGCTCTTGGGCGCCTTCTCGTTGATCGTGAATCAATTCGGCTCCATCTCTTCGTACGCGGCCGTGCTCGTGCGCATCGGAACGTTTTCGGCCGCCCTCGATCGCCCCCGGCCCGGCTCGCCGCCCCCCACTCCTAAAAGCCAGCCCGCCGACGACCGGCTGATTTTTCGAGATTTGACGCTCTATTCTCGAGCTAGCGGCGAGTGCCTCGTCGCCGCGCTGAGCTTGACGATTGACCGGGGGACACGCGTGCTCGTCACCGGCACCTCCGAAGCACGGCTGGCGCTGTTCCGCGCGACCGCTCTTGGTCACGACACAGCGGCAGGCCACGTCGTCCATCCGGGGGCACAACGCGTTTTGTTCTTGCCTGAACGCCCCTACGTGCCGCCCGCCACCCTGCGCGAGCTCACGGTTCGGTCCGGCTCCGAGCACCAGGTGAGCGACGCCGAAATCATCGCGCTCTTACGCGAGCTGGGCCTCGGGCTGGCGCTCGAACGCCTCGGGGGACTCGACGTCGAGGGCGACTTCAGCCACATCCTGTCGCTCGGCGAGCAACAGCTGCTGGCGGTCGCGCGCGTCGTGTTGGCAACCCCGGTGTTCGTGGTCCTGCAAAACCCGGGCGCCACCCTGGCCCCCGAGCAGCTCGCCCAAGCCCTCGCCCAGCTCTCCCGCGCGAGCATTACCTACCTGACGCTTGGCGGCCAAGACGCACCCCCCGGGGCGTACGACCGCATCCTCGAGCTCCATGCTGGCGGCGCCTGGGACCTGCGTTCGCCCTGCTGATTCGGACGAAGCTCGAGGGGAGAAAAGCTCGCCTATCGATGACTTGCGCCGTGCCCGTTACGTCGCGGAAACTTCGGCCGTATCAACGTAGACAGCGGTGATCGACGAGCCCAGCCTTCGCCCCCAATCTAGCCTCACCCCCATGCGCGACGCGCTCGCGCGCTGGGCCCCGCGCTTCGCGCTGGTCACCGCCCTTGGCTTACTGACGTGGACGCTCCTCCACCAACCCCCGCCCCGCGGACGCGGCCAGCACCCTAACCCGCAAACGCCCGTGCAAGGCCAGCCCAGCCACAAGCCTCGCCCCACCCTCGACGGCGAGCTGCTGAGCTAGCCGACGGAGCTGGTACCAGTCGGCGGTTAGTCGGCGCCTACTCACCACACACGCGGGCCAGCCAATCGGTCACGGACGGCGCGGTGATCCGACGCTTGAGGCCGGCGTTCACGGTGAGTAACCCCAGAGACTTACCGTCAGGAGCCAACACGACCGGTGGATGAGTAGCTTTGGCGTTGCACGCCGAGGTGTCGTCGTAGTTGGAGCCGTAGGGCGCGAACTTGTTGCGCAAGCTGCTCGCGGACGAGTCGGCTCCGTACTCGCCCAACATGTTGAAGACCGAATCGGGGTTGTGCTCTTCGCACAGGCACCCGAGAAAGGCTTCGTGGTTCGCCCCACCAAAGATGAGCAGCTTGTCGTCTTCCTTGGTCGCAGGCGCGTCGTCACCGGCCGGCTCGGCAGCGCCCGTCGACGCCTGGCGGCTCTCGCGCAATTTACGCAGCTCACCCAACAGCTGCGTTTGTAGCTTGAGCCGCCGACGCTCGAGAGCGCGCTGCTCGCGCTGAATCTCGTGATCGCTTTTCGCCTCGACGGTTCGGGTAGGGGCGGCGGCGGGCTCGGCGGGCGCACAGGCCGTCAAACTGCAAACGCCCAAGCTGGTGAGCAGGACCTGCGCGACGGCCGTCTTCATGCGCGTATAGATGTCCGCACCCCGGCGAAACTTCGCGCACAAGCGTCGTTGGCTTCCGGTCTGACGCTGATGAGCGAGGGCGCGACCAAAAGGTGAACCCTCGTGAAAAAGATCTAGTCGGCCGCGACGACTCAGCGAGTCGATGCGCCTTTGACCGGTCGTCATACGTCCCCCCAATCCTCTTGCCAACGAAGGCGACGACGGTGCGGTTTCGTTTCTCGGACGCGCGCAAGGGCGAGCATCGCTTTTGCGATGTGCATCCGTGATCGCAAGGTCGACCTTGCCTGACCAACGCCGGGCTCGACGTCGAGGTCACGCTCGACACCGACGGACCGAATCGAAAAACGCTCGAGCGGCCCGGCCACCGAACAGCGCGCGGCGCCGCGGTAAAGCTCCGTTCACGCGGGAACGCGCTGAGATCCGCAGCCGCGGCTGCCGTTTCGCAGACGTGCGACCACGGGAGCCGTGGTACCTGTGATGTTGGGCAGATGCCTTGGTGCGAGAACATGCGACGGAGTGCGCAGGTGGCGTGGGTCGCTGGGGCGGTGCTTTGGGCGAATCCGCTGCGGGCCGCTCAGCCGCTCGACTTGAGCTGGCAAGCCCCGCCCGGCTGCCCGCAAGAAAGCGCGGTGCGCGAGCGGCTTCGCGCGCTCGTTCCCTCCGCCATGCTCGAGAGCGGTCGGCTGAAGGCGGAGGGCACGATCACGCGCGTGGACAAGCGCTTTCGTCTGAAGTTGGTGCTGCATCTAGGCGACCTCAGCGGCGAGCGCAGCATCGATTCGGATTCTTGTAGCGATCTGGCAGGGGCGGCGGTGGTCGCGTTGGGGCTGCTGTTGCAATCGGCGGCGCCTTCCACCGCGGACAAGCCGGGGGCCACCCCGGGTGCGACCACGGCCGGAGAAGAAACGAGCGCGGGCGAAGACGGCACGACCGCCACCCCGGCGACGAAACCCGACGCCCCGCCCCAAGCCACAGACCCCGCGACCGATCCGGACCCGATTGAGGCCAGCCCGCCTCGCCCACCGCGCAGCTGGCGGGTATTCGTGGCGCCTCAGCTAGAAGCCGATCTGGGGCCGCTGCCGAAGCCGAGCCTGGGGGTCGCGTTCGCGGCCGGTTTGAGCGCTCAAGAGTGGCGCTTTATGGGCAGCTTCGCCTTTCCCCGCCACCAGCAGCTGCGTTTGGCGGGCTCTTCCGGGGCGGGAGCCGATCTCCAGCATTGGGAGGTCGAGGCCTGGATATGCCGAGCGTTTCGCTCCGAGACTCTGGAGCTGGCGCCGTGTGTGCTGGTCGGCTGGGAAAGCCTGAAGGCGAGCGGAAACGGCCCCGGTGTCGAAGCTCGTTCACAGCGCACGAGCTGGTTGGCGGCTGGGGCGGCGGCGGTGGGCCGTTGGTACGTCGCGGACTGGTTCGCCTTCGCCGCGAGTGTGGGAGCGAAGGTGGAGGGGGCTCGCCCCACCATCAGCATCGAGGGCTTGGGCGATTATGGTCGCCTGGAACCCGTGAATTTTAGCCTTCGAGCCGGCCCGATGTGGATTTTTTGATGGGCCGAGGCATGAGCTGCCACTGCATTAGTGTTTCATGGCTGGACGCCCGCTCGACCGGACGAAGGAAGCACTGCAAAGTATCCCTCTCTGATTTTAGACGTGCCCCAATTCGAAGCCATCTACCAGCAGTACTTTGACTTCGTCTGGTCGTCGGTGAGACGGCTCGGTGTCGGCGGCGATTCTATGGATGATGTCGTGCAAGAGGTATTTATCGTCGTCAACTCCCGGCTGCACACGGTGCAGCACCCCGAGTCCTTGCGCAGCTGGATCTACGGGATCGTTCGCCGCACGGTGAGCGGGCACCGGCGCACGCATCGGGCCAAGGTCGCTCGCGAGTTGGTCGTGGCCAACGCAGGCTCGCGTCCCGCCCCCACCCCGCTCGATCTCACCGAGCAGGCGGGCGAGCTGAAGCTGCTCAACAAGTTGCTGGCGGGTATGGACGAAGGCAAGCGCGAGATCTTCCTGCTCGTCGAGCTCGACGAGATGAGCGTTCCGGAAGTAGCCGAGGCGTTGGAGATCCCACTGAATACGGCTTACTCACGATTGAGGGCGGCGCGGCAGGCGTTCGAGGACGCACTCGCTCGGCACTCGCTACGCAGCGAAGGGGTAGCACGGCAATGTCAGAGTTGAGTCCTCAGGGTCAGGCCCTGCTACGCGCCACGCGCGCGGCGCTGCGCCCACAAGCCGGCGACCGAGAGCGAGTCCTGGCCAGCTTACGTTATCGCCTTGGCGCGCCCGCCGCAGGCGCGGTGACCAAGGCCGCCGCCGCTCACGCTTCACGCACGGTGTGGACGGTCGCCGGTGCCGCGTTCGTGGGCGTCGGTGGCGTCGTCGCCCTCGGCCTTTCGTCGCTGTCGGCTCCGACCAAGGCTCCGACGTTGGCGCCGGCCCCGTCGGCCGCGCCGGTGGCTCCCGCGGCCATCGCCGCGCCGGTCGAGCCGGAAGCCTCGCCGACCCCGCTGCCGGCGGTGACGACCACGCCCTCGGTCCTCACGCGCCGTGACCGGCTCGCCGAGGAAGTCGCGATCTTGTCGCAGGCCGCCAAAGATTTGCGAGCCGGCCACGCCGCCAACGCGCTCAGCGCATTGAATGAGCACCAAAAGAAGTTCCCGGGCGGGCTGCTCACGCAAGAGCGTCGCGCTGCGAGGGCCGAAGCACTCTGCTCGCTCGGTCGTTTTGCCGAAGCCGACGCTGAGCTGTCGACGCTGGTGCGAACGGCGCCGCAGTCGCCGCTCACCGTGCGCGCTCAGCAGCGCTGCAAAGCGCGCTCGCTCAAGTCTCCGTAAGGCGCTGCCCGCGCGCGGCCCCGAGGTAGGCTGAACCGCCATGAAAATGACGGTCGAGCTCCTGATCGAGGCCATCGTGCGCCAGACGACGCTCTTGATCGCTCAATTGGCGACGTCTGGTGGTGCGCGCGCTCCCCTGGCCCAGGTTGCAGACCAGGTCTTCCTCGACTTGGTGCACGAGCTCGAGCGCCAAGGCGTCAGTCGCAAAGTCAGCGCCGACATGTTCGGCCTGGGCCTTCGCACCTACCAGCGCAAAATCCAGCGGTTTCTCGAGAGCTCGACGGATCGGGGGCGCTCGCTGTGGGTCTCGGTGCTCGACTACGTGCAGCGCACGATGAGCGTGACGCGAGCTCAGGTGCTGATGCAATTTGCGAACGACGACGAAAGCCAAGTGCGAGGCGTCTTGCGCGATCTGTGCGAAAGCGGCTTGATCGCGGCTTCGGGCAGCGGGGCGCGCGTCGTCTACCGCCTCACTTCGGAAGACGAACAGGCGCGCCTTCGACAAGCGCAGTCGCAGGATGGCCTCGATGAGCTGTTGTGGGCGCTCATCTATCGACAAGGCCCTTGCATGTTGGTCGAGCTGCAGAAAGCGCACGTCGACGCCGACGAGCTCGCACACGCCCTTGCTCGCCTGCTCGCCGCCGGTCGCGTCGAGCAGCTCGGCCCCACGGGGCCGTACACGGCGCGCTCATTGGTGCTGCCGCTCGGTTCGTCGGTCGGGTGGGAAGCGGCCGTGTTCGATCATTTCAAGGCGGTCGTGAACACGGTCACGCGCCGACTGGGCATGGATCGCAAGAGCACCGCCTTGGCCGACCGCGTGGGCGGCAGCACTTACACCGTCGACGTGTGGCCCGGACACCCGCACGCCGAGCAGGCATTCGAAACGCTGCGACGACTTCGCTCGCAGCTGGGTGAGCTACGCGACCAGATCGAGCGCTACAACGCCGACCATCCGGTGCCGGAACGTTACACCCAGGTGTTGATGTACGTCGGTCAATGCCTGATCGAGCAGGGAGAGGACGAGACCGATGAAGGTTAGGCGCTGGCTCCCGCTTCGTGGGCTCGTACCGCTCGGGCTGGCCCTGCTGCTGAGCGCGTCGTGCAACTCCATCGACTCGCCCCAGGCCGGCAGCGAGACGCATTTCTTGATGACGTGCGACGGCCGCTGCGAGGGAGGTCTGCAGTGCATCTGCGGCGTCTGCTCCCGACATTGCCTAGAGCAAGCCGACTGCGAACAGTGGCCGGTTGCCAGCTGCACCGCGCTCGGACCGCGCGTCGCCGAGCGCCGCTGCGACGAAACGCCGCTGGACGCGATGTGCGACGCCGGCTGCTTGGTGGACGCCGATTGCAGCGCGCTGTCGAGCGAGAGCCGCTGCCTGGACGGCTATTGTCGAGAAAGCTCGGCAACGACGGCGGAGCCCGTCGAGGTGAGCTGCCCGCCTTCGAACGTCGCGGCCGACGACGTTTTGATCTTGGGCGACGTGTTGCTCGAGCTGAGCATCTTTGCCGACCAGCTCGAGCAGGCACACGTCGCGGCGGGCAACCTGCCGAGCGGGCAACACTATCGCAACTACGCGGCGGGCCTGACGTCCCGGCTCGCCTCCGGCGCAGCCAGCCTCGACGCCCAATACTCGAGCGCTTCGGCCACGGGAGCGCCGCGCGTGATCATCATGGATGGAGGCGCCACCGACGTGCTGAACGACGATTGCGCCGGCACATTGACGCCCGATTGCCCGGCCGCGCGCGACGCGGTTACGGGCGCCGAGCAGTTGTTCGCGCGCTTCGCCGCAGATGGCGTCGAGCAAGTCGTGTACTTCTTCTACGGCGATCCGGTCGACAATCCTTCGCTGAAAGAAGGGCTAGATCTGCTGCGCCCACTGCTGGCCAACGCGTGCGGGCACAGCCCCGTGCCGTGCCACTGGCTGGATTTACGGGCCATTTTCGCGGCGCACCCCGAGTACGTGGGCGTCGATGGTCTGGTCTTCACCGACGCTGGCGCCACCGCCGCGGCGACGGCCACGTTCCAGCTCATGCAGCAGCGTTGCGTGGCCAACTAGGGCGTGCCCGGGGGGGCGCGGCGGGCCGTCAATGAAGGTACGGCTTGATGGCGGTGTACCAGACCTTGCCCATGCGGGGGTAACCCATCGAATCGTTGGGATGAACCCCGTCCGTGAGCTCGGACGTCGGAAAGTCCTTGAACTGATCGACGAAGATCACGTGCTTGCCGGCACTGGCCTTCATTTGAACGATGCCCGGAACCTTCGAGTTGTAGGTCATGACCGCCGCCTGCCCGAACGACAAAGGAATGATCGAAGACACCGCAATCAGCGCGTTGGGCAGGGCCGTCGTCAGGTGATCGATGATCGCGCTCAGCTTGTCGGGCGCGGCCGCCGCCGCCGCCGACATGTCGTTGGTACCAATGTGCAGGAGCACGATATGGGCCATGTCGTTGACCGCAGATTTGTTGCCGCTGACGTGCTTGGTGTCCAAGTCGCCGATGGTGATACCGGGGTAGCCCTCGTTGGCGCGGGGAAACATGACGTCCATGCCGTTCACTTTCACGTTGCTGGGGCCAGCCTGTTGGCTGCCCACCAACGTGAGCTTCTTGCCGTCGGTCTTGGCGCTGATGAACAGCTGGGCGCGGTAGCCGGGGCCGTTGGCGGTCGGCGTTCCGAACGTGATCGAGTCGCCGAGCGGCAAGACCTTGCAATCACCCGTCGCCGGACACGGCTCGAAGCCGCTACCACCACCGCTGCCGGCGCTGCCACCGCTGCCGGCGCTGCCGCCCGCACCCGCGTGTCCTCCCGACGCGCCCGCCCCGCCGGCCGTCGATCCACCACCGCCGTTGGCGCCGCCCCCCGCGCCGCTCGCGCCGCCACTGCCACTGCCGCTGGCCCCGCCCGGTTGGCCAACGCTGCCGGCGGTAGCGATCACGCCTCCGTTGCCGGCGGCGCTGGTGCCGCTGCCGGCGGCTCCGCCGAGTGTCGCACCCGCCGAGCCCGGCGACGTGCCCCCCGTGCTCGGCGGGTCCGGGTCGTCCTCGACACCGCAAGCGACCGCGCCGAGCGCGAGAAGCACCCCCAGCAATACTTGAGCTGCGCCAAGCTCACCCCGTTTGCGGCTGGCGACACGCGCCCCAAGTGCCAAGTGCCAACTGCCAACTGCGAGCTCACCGACTTTTTTCTTGAACGCGAGACTCATGGCTCGGCCAACCTATCGAAGGCGCCGAACGCTCGATAACGACATTCCCGTCACCGGGGCTTGCTCGGAATGTTCGGTTGCGCCTGAACCGTTGGTAAAGCGCGTTGGCGGAGCGCGCAGCCGTAGGGGTTAGGAGCGAGGGGTTAGGGGTTAGTCAGACGAGGGGTGAGGGTTAGGGCTCGGTTGCCAAGCCCTAGATCACGGCAGCTCACGAATCGAAACGTCGTCCACGTACAGCACCGACTCGGGCGGAGTGAGCGAGATCGCCAGGTTGCCGACGTACCACTGACCGAAGGTCGTGTCGTCGGTGCTCAAGCCACTCACGCTAACGGCCAGCTTGCCATCTAGGCGGACTTCGAACGCTCCGGTCGGACCCGTTGCGCGCTTGAAATACACCTCGAGCTGGAACCACGAACCAATCGGCACCGGCGGCACGTTTCTCGCGGGTCGCGTGGCCATGCGCAAGAAGTCGAACACGTACACCTGGAACGAGCCGTCAGCTTGCCGACCCAACGAAACGTCCCATAGGCCGTGCAACACCGTGCCCGGGGCCTCACCACCGCGAAAGTGGATCAAATTCCAATTGTTGGCTGCGGTGGGCGCGACGGGAATGAAGAAGAACGCGCTATAGTACGCGGCATTCGGCAGCTTGCCCTGACGCACACAGCGAGTCTGCATGCCATCGAAGGTGCCGTTGGCGATCATGCTGAAGGCAGCTGCCGAGTCGCCCGAGTGCACCGGCGCGCTGACGATGTCGTAGGAAGCGCGATCGTTGGCGTAGCAGAAGCCCGCGACCGCCTTGTAGTCGCAGAAGGCATCCTCGAAACCGGTGGACCACGGCAAGCCTATCGGATCGTCGATGCGCGGGCTCACGCCGTCTGGGCCCACGCCGTCGCAGCTCGAGCCTTCGCTGGCGCCCCCAGCACCGGCCGCCCCGCCCATGCCGCCTTCGGCGCCCATGCCGCCCTCGGCCCCCGCGCCGCCCGTACCTGCCCCGTCTTCGGCTCCCGCACCAGCGTCAGCCCCGACCCCCGGCTCTGCGCCAGAACCGGCTGTCGAGCCAGTCGCGGAGGCCCATTTGCCCACGATCAAATTAGGCTCGCATCCGAGCAGGGCTAGGCCCAGCGCGCCGACGGCGGCCCAGCAGTCGTTTTTTCGACGGAACGACAACACCATTCCCACTGCAGTGTACACCGAAACGGCATGCTGCCGGGCTGAGACCTCATCGAGGCGCGCCCCAAGGAGCCCCGGCGTTCAATGAGCTTGCGAGTCCCGCGTGTCCTGGTTGCTTTCGTCGGCGTGACGCTACTATTGGCCTGCTCGCAAACCGAGGGGCGCAATCCCGGCACCGGCGTCACGGCCGGCGCTCCGGCGAGCGGAGGCGGAGCCGGAGTCGCGAGCTCGAACGGGGGCACCCCCAGTGCTGCTGGTTCCGGCGGGGCCGCGGGGGCGGGCACCAGCGCGGCCGGCCTCGGTGGCGGAGTGGCCGGGGGCGTCAGCGGCGGCGGAGCGGAGAACGTCGGAGGCATGGTCGGGTCGACCGAGACGTATCCGCTCCCCGCCCCTGGCTCACTCAAGGACGAAGATGGCTCGAGCCTGTGGCTTCGCTACCCACAAGTTCCCGTTCCGGGTCGTTTGGCCGAGTACGTCGCCGCGTTCAGCCAGGTCGTCAGCGCAACCGACAGCCCCAGCATCGACGCCGCCGAGGCGGAGCTGGTTCAAGGGCTGAGCGGGCTCACCGGCAAGACCATCAAGCTCGACACGAGCGTGACGGGCCCGGGTGCAGTGGTGCTCGGCACCGCCACCTCGGCCTTGATCAAAGACCTGCCCCTCGCCTCCCGGCTCGCGGCCCTGGGACCCGAAGGCTACCTGGTCGAAAGCACCCAGAGCGCAGGGCAACCGGTGACGGCGATCGCGGCCAACACCGAGGTAGGCGTGCTGTACGGCGCGTTCGCGCTACTGCGCCACCTGCAACGTCACAACTCGCTCGCCAACCTCGCCTTGACCGGCTCGCCCAAGGTCAAAAATCGCGTCCTGAACCATTGGGACAATCTGGATGGCTCGGTCGAGCGCGGCTACGCCGGCAAATCAATCTGGAGCTGGACGACCCTGCCCGGCTCCGCCAGCTCGGCCACCATCAAGAACTACGCGCGCGCCAACGCGTCGCTGGGCATCAACGGCACGGTGTTGACGAACGTCAACGCCAACGCGCAGTTCTTGACCGCCGCCTACCTGAGCAAGGTGAAGTCCCTCGCCGACGTGCTTCGACCCTACGGCATCAAGGTGTACCTGACGGCTCGCTTCAGCGCCCCGAAAGAGATCGGCGGCCTTAGCACCGCCGATCCGCTCGATGCGGGCGTGAAGAAGTGGTGGGCCGACAAGGTCGACGAAATCTACGCTCTGATCCCTGATTTTGGCGGATTTTTGGTCAAGGCCAACTCCGAAGGCCAGCCCGGCCCGCAAGATTACAATCGCACCCACGCCGACGGCGCCAACATGTTCGCGGCCGCGCTCAAGTCCCGCGGCATCGTGCTGTGGCGTGCGTTCGTCTACTCCGACACCAGCCCCCCCGATCGCATCAAGCAAGCCTACGAAGAGTTCAAGCCCCTGGACGGCAAGTTCAGCGCCGGCGTGCTCGTGCAAGTCAAAAACGGCCCGCTCGACTTTCAGCCGCGGGAGCCGTTCCATCCGTTGTTCGGGGCCATGCCGCAGACGCCGCTCGCCCTCGAGCTGCAGATCACCAAAGAGTATTTGGGTGAGGACACGCACCTGGCCTATCTGGGGCCGCTCTACGAGGAAGTGCTCAAGGCCGACACCAAGGTCAAGAGCTCGGGCGCGTCGGTGGCACGCGTGATCGATGGCACGTTGCACCAGTACGCGGTGACCGCAATCTCGGGCGTCGCCAACATTGGCAACGACACGAATTGGACCGGCTCGCACATGAACCAAGCTAATTGGTACGTGTTCGGTCGCATGGCGTGGGACCCCGACATTTCTGCGGAGGCGGTGGCCGACGAGTGGGTCCGCCAAACGTTCTCGAATGATCCGGCGGTCGTGAAGCCCGTCGTGCAAATGATGATGAGCTCGCGTCAAGCATTGGTCAGCTACATGACGCCGCTCGGCTTGGCGCACATCATGGGCTCGGATCATCACTACGGGCCGGGGCCGTGGCTCAACGACCAAACCCGCGTGGAATGGAATCCGGTTTATTATCACAAGGCCGATGCTCAGGGCATCGGCTTCGATCGCAGCGCCAAGGGCAGCAACGCGGTCTCGCAGTACAGCGCAGCCGTTGGTCAAACGTTCGGCAGCAAAGACACGGTGCCGGACGATCTTTTGCTCTTCTTCCATCACGTCGGCTGGCAAGACAAGCTCGCGAGCTCGGGCCGAACGGTTTGGGATGAGCTGGTCTATCGGTACAGCCGCGGCGTCGATGACGTCGGGCTCATGCGCGACGCGTGGATGACCGTGCAGGGCCGCATCGACACCAAGCGTTTTGACGATGTTGCCAAGTTCCTGCAGACCCAACATTACGAAGCTCGTTGGTGGCGCGACGCCTGCCTCAGCTACTTCAGCAGTGTCTCCAAGCAGGCAATACCCGCCGGCTATGCCATGCCGGCCAAAACCCTCGCTGAATACCAAGGCTTGAAGTCTCAATGTCCAACGGACGCGACCAAGCCCCGTTGCACCCCCGTTTACAGCGGAAATCCGTCTCCCACGATTCTGCCGTAGGCGTTGACGGAAATGTGGAATGGCGACCACTGCTCCAGACATGCGTCTCGGCAACCCCTACACGGTCCCCCTCGCCTTCGTGTTGGTTGCGGGCGCGTTGGCCGCTTGCTCGATAGACGCCAGCCCCAATGACGGCGGCCTAGCGGGCGCTACCGGAACGGCCGGTGCTGCCGCGACCGCAGGCGGCAATGGCTCGGCGGGAAGCCCGGGCGCGGCGGGCGCGCTGCCCACGGCGGGGTCGACGCCGGGCGGAAACAGCAACGGTGGTGCGGGCAACACCGCTGGTAGCCCGGCGGCCGGAGCATCAACCGGCGGCACCATGGCCGGGACCGGTGGCGCGACGGGCGGAACCAGCAATGGTGGCTCGGCCAGTGGCGGCTCGGCGCCCGTTGGCGTGTCGGGCCTACCGGTGCCGCCCGGCGCCGCGAACGTGCCGAAGCCCAGCGGCACTGCGACCAAAATCACCGTGACGCATTGGGCGGGCTTCAAAGGCGCCGTCTCGTACTCGTTCGACGACGACAACACCTCGCAGATCCAGAGTTACAGCCAGCTGAATGCGCTGGGCGTTCCGTTCACCTTTTTCATGTGGACCGGCAAGTCAGAGGCGAGCAACGCCATTTGGAAGACTGCGTACAAAGACGGTCACGAGATAGCGAATCACACCAAAAGCCACCAGAGCGCCGGCACGGCTGAGGATATTCAGGCCGCCACCACGTTCATCACCGAGCAGTTCGGCACACGGCCGTGGAGCCTGGCGGCACCGAATGGCGCGGCCATTTACTCCACTTTGACGAAGGGTAAATTCTTCATCAATCGCGGCGTAGCGAACGGCTTGATCGGCCCCGGCGATAATTCAGACCCTTTCACCCTGCCCACGTACATTCCTCCCACGGGTGCCAGCACCGCCAACTTCAACTCCGAGGTCGACGCTGCCCGCACCGCGGGCAAGTGGCGCACGATGTGTATCCACGGCTTCACCGGTGATGCCAGTGCCTATCAACCGGTGCCCCTCGACCAATTCATCGAGAGCGTGAAGCACGCCAAATCGACCGGCGACATGTGGATTGGCACAATCAGTAACGTGGGTGCCTATTGGCTGGGCGAAAAGGCCTTTGGTAGCGCAACGACGATGACGGTCGGCGCCGACAAGACCTGGACGTGGAAGCTGCCCGATCAGTTCCCGACCGGACACTACCTACGCGTAACGGTAGATGGCGGAACGCTGAAACAAGGCGGCGCCACGCTGAATTGGGATCCTCACGGCTACTACGAGATCGCGCTCGATGCAGGCTCAGTAACGCTGTCGCCGTAACACGCGTCGCGTCTGGTAGGGGAACTAGACCGAAGGTAACAGGCCCAAGTCCTTTTCTGAGCCGCGCTCGCCCCCGCCATCAGCTGCCGAAAATAGCGGCGGCGCGCTCGATCGACCAGCACGCCGCCAAGGCACCCATCGCGTAAATCAAGCCTGGGCGCAGCCACGCCTGCCGCAGCCCCAGGCGCGCGACCCCCACCCCCACGCCCGTCACGACCGCAATCACGCCCAGCTGGCCCAGCTCCACCCCGACGTTGAAGAACGCGAGCGCCAACGGTACGTGCCGTTCGGGCAGGCCGATTTCCAGCAGCGCGGAGGCGAACCCCAAGCCATGAAGCAAGCCGAACGCGAACGCCACCAGCCACGGCGCGCGCTGGGTGAGAGAGCCGACGGGGCGCAAGCATTCGGCGCAAACCAACACGATCGACAGCGCAATCGACGCCTCGACCGGCGGCGCCGGCACGTGGAGCACGCCCAACACGGTCGCCGCCAAGCTGAGACTGTGCGCGAGCGTGAAGGCCGTAATGGTCACGAACAGCGCTCGGCGTTGCCGCACCAACAACGTCAACGCGACGACGAACAGCAAGTGATCGAAGCCGGTCAGGATGTGCTCGACCCCGAGCGCCACGTAGTCCACCGCAATTGGCCAAACGGCGGCTAAACCGCGCGTCGCCGCGCTGTCGACGAGCAGGCTGGGGGACGCGGCCGTGACGGTGCGCAGCAAGCGCGGTTGCCCTTGCCGCTCGATGTCGACCATCACGTGCGTCAACGTGCCCTCCAGCCACGGAAACGCGATGCGTCCGTTGAGGCCGTGCTCACCGCAATCCAAGTACTGCCCGTCGAGCTTGCAACCGTCGGGAAAGACGGCCGGACTGGTCAGCTCTTGCTGCAAGCTCGCCGAGCTGGCGTGCCACGTCACCTGAAAGATACCCGCGCTCACCTCGCGCAGCGACAACGTCGCTGCATCGATTTGATGGGCGCGAGCCGGCAGGGCGACGATCAGCAACGCCAGCACGAGCCGCGCTCGCCACGCCAGCTCACGTCTCATCGGCGCTCCTGAAAGCGATACTGCGCAGCGACCTTATCGAGCTCCTTCTTCGCCGCCTGTGCGCGTAGCGCCGCCGCACAGTCGATGATCAGCCGCGGCCGCAACTCAGCGGCGGGCGGCAGCCCTCCCTCCACCTCATCGACGCGCACCAGCAGCAGCTCGCCTGCGCTCTCGCTCTTTTGCCATTGCCCCAGCGGCAGCGTCGCGACCTGTGAGGCAAGCTCGGCCCCGAGCCGTTCGTTGACCTCCTCCGCCGTTAGCTTCGCGCCAAAGTGCGCGCGCCCCAGCGAGCGCGCGTCGACGCCGCTTTTCAGCTTTTCTTGGCTCGCCGCTCGCTCATCGGCGGCCGATGTCGACGCTTTGGCGAAGCTCAGCCACTCGAGCGCGTAGCGCTTCGGGGTCTCGTACAAGCGCTGATGATTCTTCAGCCAATCGTCGAGCTCCGCTTCGGTGGGCTCGCGCGCCGGCACCTGCTGGACCGCGCGAGCACGTAGTTTGTCGATCAAAAGCGCGCGAATGGCGCGATCGTTTTGATCGAGCTTCTCGGCCAGGGCCTGGCGAAACAGCGCTTCGTCGCGTTGCCAGTCGCGCAGCGCTTGGGCTCGTTCGGCGACCGTGGGTGCTCGCCCTTGGTCGTCACGAAAGCGACGCTCCAAGTCTGCCTTCAGGCCCGGCGTTATCACGATGGTCCGGGGGTCGCCCGCCACCACGTGATGAGCCCCGAACAAGAGGGCGCCGAGCACGAAGAAATGAAGCGCGGGCTCGCGGAGCATCCGCGCAGCTTAAGGCTCGCGAATGGTCAAGTCGACCGCGAGGACGAGCGAGCTCGTCCTTCGCATTCGCGCGGCGCCTAGTACGCCGAGAACGTCGCCCAAATCATCTTGGGGGCAAACGCGGGCCAGCCATGGTTCGTGTTGCTGTAGTTGGGGTCGGTGTGCTGGCACCAATAGACGGGGAAGCCGGCGTCGCAGCCCTGGTATTGCACGCAGTTGGACAACGTGTCGGTGTAGCCCTGGACCGGCATCGTCGTCGCGCCACAGTGGTTGAGCTTCACGTAAAAATCTCGGGTTTTGGGGCCGTTCTCGGGGCCGACGACGTTGTCGTTCTTGCCGTGAATCACGATCGGCGTCACTTCGCCTTTACACTTGCGAGTGGCGGTATCGAGCGGGTACTGGCTCACGTTTTTGGTCGCGGCAGGGGCGACGCCGCGCAGCACGTCCCCGTACTCGCAACCCAAAATGCTGGAAAAATCTCCGCCTGAGCTCTCGCCGGTCGCGAACACGCGCGCCTTGTCGACGCAGTAGTCGGCGATGACTTTGTCGTATAGCGGGCGAAAGAACGCGACGTCACTCGCACCCCAACCGCTGGACGAGTTGGCCGGGTGCGGGTAAACGCGGATGGCGGTGTCTTTGGCGCCGTTGCTCTCGAAGCCCGCGCTCTGCTCGGCCCAGGTGATGGGATTGTTGGTCGGGTTGAACACGAATATCATGCGATACGGCTTGCTGGCGTCGTACGCGGTCGGCAGCTTGACGTAGTATTGGTGGCCCGAAACCGTGAGCGGGCTGCTGCCGCTGCCGGTCATCGGGCTAGCTTTGCTGCAGCCGGAGCTCGGGTCCGGCGCGGCCGTGCCCGAGCCACCGCCGCCGCCGCCGCTGCCGCCAGCGCCGGCCGAGCCGCCCATGGCCGCGCTGCCACCGTTCGTGCTGCCGGCCATGCTGCTGCCACCGGTCGTGGCTCCGCCCTTGCCATCCGCCGGCCCGGCGCCGCCTTGCCCGGCCGTCGTTGCCGTCCCCGCAACGCCAACCGCGCCCCCGTGCGCGGTGCCTGCCGTCGCCACGCCGCCGCTGGCGGAAGAGCCCGCTGCGCTGGACGTGCCACCGGCGGCGGTACCGGCGCTGCCCCCGGCCTCCGCCGGGTCTTCTACGCTACAACCCAGAAGGGTTACAGCGACCATGCCCAGAGTGGCACCCAACATCGAGGCAGCGTTGAAAAAGGAGGTATTTGTGTCTTGGTTCATGGGGACCTGGCAGGGGGTGGCGGCGATCACTTGAAGAGCGTGAGGTCAACGGCATCGGCTAGCTTTTTGTAGCCGGTCGGGTTCAGGTGCAGGTGGTCGCCGGAGTCGTAGGCGGCGGCCAACGTATCGGGCTGAGCCGAGTCACGAGCCACCGCGTCCAGATCGATGACGGCGTCGAAGCTGCCGGGCTTACGGATCCAGTCGTTCACGGTCGTGCGCGCCGTCTCGTGGTCGGGGGTGTAGTGACTGTGCCCCTTGAACGGCAAAATCGTGGCGCCAAAGGCCAGCATATTGGCGCCGTGCGCTTTGCTGACGAACTGCTGGTACGCCCCGATCAGACTGCTTGCGGTCGTGGCCGTAGCCGCGCCCAAATCATTGACGCCTTCGAAGACGATCAGCCAGCGTGCGCCGCTCTGTTTCAGCACGTCCGCCTCGAAGCGCGCCGTCGCGGGCGGCCCCAGACCGTCGCTGAGCACGTTGTTGCCACCGATGCCCTTGTTGATCACGCCGATGGCGGCGGTGCCGGGGCTCGCTTGCAGCCGTTGAGCCAAGGCGTCGGTCCAGCGGTCGTTGCCGTTGGTGGTCGAGCCGCGGCCGTCGGTGATCGAATCGCCCAAGATGACGACCGCGTGCGACGTGCTGTCCGCCATGACATCGACGCCGGCCAGCACGTACCAGTGGTCGGCGGTCGTACCGGTCAAGCTCGCCGCCGCCACTTGGTCGCCCGCCTGCAGGTACGAAGTCGTGCGCGAGCCGGGGTGACCGGTAACGTCGGTCGACACCGCTCCGAAGTTGATCGAGACGGCGAGCGCGGACAGCGGTGTCAACTCGAAGTCGAACGGATCGGAAAACACCGCGGCCTTGGCCGGGATCGTGACCGATGCCGCGCCTTCGAACGCCAGCTCTTTGTCGGTGCCGGCGGTGATGGTGCTGGCGCCCGCGCCCGTCGCCACCGCGCAGTGCACCTTCTTCAACGTGACCGGGGAGCTGCCATACTCGTTCGAGAAACGAAGCCGCAAGCGCTTGCCGCCGATCGAGACGCGCACGATTTGGCGCAAGGTGTTGTCAGCCAGCCCCGGCGAGGGCGGGTTGTTCGCGGTTTCGGTGAGCTGCTGAGCCGTGGCCCAAGTTCCGACCCAGCCCTGGCCGCTAGCGCCCGCGATCGGCGCGACGCCGCCCGCCGCATTGCCGGCGCTGCCCCCCAGCTGTCCCCCCGAACCAGCCTGGCCCGCAACCGGCGGCGCGCCACCGCTCGTGACCTGACCACCGCTGCCGGCCCCGCCCACCACCGCCGCCGAACCCCCACTGCTGGTGCCACCCGCGTTGACCGAGGTTCCGCCACCCCCCGCCACGCCGGCGGACGAGCCGCCTTGGGGCTGGTCGGCCGGACCGTTACCGCCGCCTGTGGCGGGCGCACCGCAGGCGGCGAGCAGACACCAACCGAGCGCCGGCACCAGCAACGTTAGCTTGAGGGGCCAGTTTCGGTCGGTCACACGCCCACCAGCAGTGGGTTCGGTGCCCTGGATCCGTCACACGATGTGGCGCGACTAGTTCGGCTTGGCCATGGACGTGCCGTGGAGGGCCGTCATCGCCAGTGGATTTGCCGCTTTGATGGCAGTTTCGATGGTTTTGACGCTGGTGAGGGTGCCGGTCAGTTGCTCGACCGGCAGCGCGTACAGAGTGAAAGCGTAGGTATCGGTGTTGGCGGTGTTGCCGATGGCGTTCGGGCAGGGGCCGAAATAGGTGTTGGCAGGCAAATTATCGAAGCCGTTGGCAGGGCTGAGCTGCTTGGCAACGACCGGCGTGGTCAGGCTCGCGCCTGAGGGCAGGTTCTGAGGTAACGCCAGCGTGCTGGCCGGAATGTCCCAGATCACGTAGTGGTAGCCGTTCGCGTTACCCTTGGCGGTGAGCGTCTCGTCGAGGAACGTGATGGCGTAGCTCTTGGTTCCGGCGGGGCCGGGCGTCCACGTCAGTGCCGGCGAGCGCCCCACTCCCGCGCACGTCAACGCATCGGCGAATACGGCGCCTTCGGCGTGCTCCGAGCTCGTGAGCTTGAACGGCCCGCCGCCGCCATTGCCGCCACTGCCGCCACTGCCCGCATGACCGCCGGCACCGAGACTCCCCCCGGCACCACCACTTCCCGCGGCAGTGCCACCCATGCTGGCGCTACCTGCAGCCCCACCGGCACCGCTCGTGAACGTGCCGGCCTGCGCCGAGGCGGTGCCCGCCGTCGCGGTGGTGCCACCCTGGCCGGCGCTCGCGTTCGTGCCCGCAGTCGGCGCGGTGCCGGCGGTCGTGCCGGTACCCGCGGTACCGGTCGGCGCTGGGTCGCCGGCGTCGCTGCAATGCGTGAGAAACAGCGCGCCGAGGCCCAAAAGCCGATATTTTCCAGAGACCAGGTTCGACATACGACTACGACGCGATGATTACGCCGCCGACGACACCGTCGAAAGGCGAGCAATTCCTCGCCGGGCCACTGAAGGTTTGAACGAGCTTCGGAAAGCGCGGCCCCGCTCGCGCGTGGAAGACGTCTTACCAACGCAGGGCGTTCGGTCATCTTCGCTTCGTAACGCGCTTGGCGACCTGCGTGTTGTGGAGCGCGCAAGGGCCGTAATTTCATCGGCTGCATTCGTTAGGGCCCGCGAATGGCTAAGTCGGTCGAAGATCGTGGGCGAGGCGCCCGGATGGCGAGGCGCGACGAAGGCGCATACTGCAGTAGGTAACTGAGGAGCAACGAAGCCAGGCGCGATGCATCGGCCGCGAGATCGATCGACTTAGCCATTCGCGGGCCCTTAGCCATTCGCGGGCCCTTAGTTGAGCGTGGGTGTTTCCCAATCTTTCCACGTCGAAAGCTCGCCCGTCGCTTTGCTCGCGGCTGCGATGACGCCGGGCACGTTCCCATTCTTCTTCAAGAACTTCTGAATATTGTCCCGCAACGGCGTCTTCCATTCGGGCCGCTCCGCGCAGTGGCTGCCGTTCGCGACCGCCGAGACGTACGAGATGTTGGAGCCGGCGCCGAGCGCCTTGTAGACCTCGGCGCCCGCCAGCGCGGCGACGTGTGCGCTCTTCGGACCCAAGTTGGCGATGCTGGGGTTATCCATGATGAACAACCCGCGCGGCGCGACCATCGCTACCGCTTCGTGCGTGTCGAGCGGGGCCTTGGTCGGGCTGCTCGTGAACGCGCTGAAGGCGTCGCCGAACCACGGCTGCTCACCGTACGCGCTGGACAGGCTTTGCGCGCCTTCGCCGGGGATGCCACGCCAGATCGGCACGCCCGCGGAGCCGGACTCGATCGGCAGGGTCAGAGCGATGCGCTGATCGAACACGCCGGCGATGAACGAGCCCTTGCCGAAGCGCGAGCAACCCGTGACCCCGACCGCGTCCGCCTTGAGGATCTTGCCGTCCGATTGCTCGATGGCGTCGATGATGCGGCTCACGCCCCAACCCCACGCAACCAGCAATCCAGTCGTGCTATCGGCGCCGTAAATATCGTAAAATGCGCCGCTTTTTGGAGCTCGCTTGCCGGTTTCTTTCCCCACCACGTACGGGTCGTAGTTGATGATGGCGACGCCTTCGCCATTGATGACACTGCTATCGAGCGGCGGCGGAAAGCTCGCGCCGCCGTAAACCACGATCGCCGGGTACGGCGCCGAGCCGCCGGTCGGGAGCTTGATCGAAGCCGTGAAGCTCGAGCTCTTGCCCTTGTCCGTCACTTTGATGGTGATGGTCGTGCCGGCCACCGTTCCCATCAACGTCTCGGGTTTGCCGGGCTTGGTTCCGAACGCGAATTTCTCCGCCAGCTTTTTGATTTCTTGCCGGCGGCAGCGCCATTCGGCCTTCGTGGTCATGCGCGTGCCGTCGAGCTTCTTGAAAGGGTCGGGCAACTTGGCATTGGTCGTCAGGGCACCGGCGTCCGGCAGCGCCGCCACCGTGCAACCGACGCCGTCGTCCTCGACCATGCCCGTGACGGGAACGCTCCCGGTACCGGCGGCGCCGCCCGCCACGCCGCCTGCGACTCCGCTGCCAGCTACTCCTGCACCCGACCCGCCCGAGCTCGAGCCCGCCAGCGGCAGCCCGCCACCAGCGCTCGCTCCCGCTACTGCGGCTCCGGCCATTCCGGGGTTCGAGCCGCCGACGCCGGAGCCCGCAACGGGGCTGCCGCCCGTCGCAGCCCCGGCCACGCCCGCCGTCGCGACGGCTCCGCCCGCTTCCATGCCGGGATCATCGGAACCATTGACGGAGCAGGCGCCAATGGCAACGCAAGCCGGCACCAGAGCCGACGTCAGCAGAGCTCGCTGGATTTTCATGGGCACTTTCGAGGCGCGCACCACGACGACCAAGCTGGCAGGGCCGCGCGCTGAACAAGCAGTGCAGCCCCTCCTCGCCATCCGTCTTCGAAAATCAGTTCCAGTCGTCGATCTTCAAATCGTGCGGCGCAGGCTTGCCGGTACCGGTTTCAACTAGCTCGCGCAGGCTCAACAAGAACGTCGCCCACTTCATGCTGCAGTGGGCCATGAACTCGACGGGCTCGCGCCAGTTCTTGTGACCGAAGAGGATGAGAATTTGCTCACCTTGCTGCGAGAGGCTGAACGTGACGTCGGTGCCGAGCCACTCCGCGGGCCCCGCCGTACAACGCCAATGCACCTCGCGATTGGGGATCAACTTCTGCACCTCGAAGCTCATGCGCCCCTTCTCTTCGCCGTGCGAGCGAAAGAGCATCTGGAGGATGCCGCCGGGCTTCGACTCGCCGCTCGTCTCTTCAGTCCACCAACCCGCGACGCCCTCGACGGTCGCCACGGCTTCGTACACGCGCGCCAACGGCGCTTTGATGCCAATTCGATGAATGATGTCTACCATTGTGTCCTCCGGTTGAAACGGATGACTCGTTCTTACGGCACCGCGCGCAGATGCGGGAGTAACAAGCACGTCGCGAACGACGACGGCGCTAGGCCGCAGCCAACGATTCCACGCGTCTTTGGCTGCCGAGCTGCAGCCTAAATCGCAGAAGCTCCTGTGTCGTCCTTTGGTCTCGACGTGCGATCGGGAAATCGAATCAACAGGAGTCACGCTGGCGATGGTGTGCGCGCCTTGCTTCCCGAAAGGCTGTCGACCGCAATCGCCCACGAGACGTGGCGCGTAACCTCACGAAGCGCGTGCACGCCAGTTACGGCCGGGCCGCCCAAGATGTGTGAAATCCTTGGCTGCAGAGTCGAAAGTTGAGCGTTACCGCGAGCGCGTCACGTGCGGTCGGTGAGCGGCAGCGCCCCCCGGGCGGGACGAATCTCGCGACCGGAACGACGCGCCTGCACTTGGGTGAACTCGGCCCCCAGGAGCAGGATTTGCGCGGCGTAGTAGACCCAGACGACCAACGCGATGAGCGAACCGGCCGCGCCGTACGACGAGCCGATGGCCGCTTTGCCCAGGTAGAGCGCGAGTAAAAACTTGCCGATCGTGAACAGCCCGGCCGTGACCGCGGCTCCCAACCAGACGTCGCGCCATTTGATCGCGGCGTCGGGCACGTACTTGAAGATGAGCGCGAACAGGCCGGTGATGACCGAAAGCGAGAATACGAAATTCAACGCTTGCCAGACCAGCTCGCCGCCGGGCAACACCTGCGAGAACTTCGCGCCGATCGCGCTCAAGATGGAGTTCAAAACCAAAGAGACCAAAAGCAGGAACGCGACGCCCAGCACCATCGTGAAGGACAGAAAGCGGTCTTTGACCTCGCCCCAAATGCCCCGGCCGGGCCTGCGCTTCACTTCCCAAATGCTGTTCAGCGAAGACTGCAATTCGCCGAAGACTCCCGAAGCACCGATGAACAAAGTCACCACGCCAACGATCGTGCTGAGCACGCCGCTGACGGGTGATTGCGCGTTGGCCACCACCGACTGGATGCCTTCGGCGGCCTGGGCGCCAACGACGGCGCCCAGCTCGCCGGCCACCCTGCCCCTTGCCGCGTCGTGTCCGAACACGAAGCCGGCAATCGCAATGCTAATCACTAGCAACGGCGCTAGCGACAGCAGCGAGTAATAGGCCAGGGCGGCCGCCAGCCGCGCGGCGCCGTCGTCGATCCAATCGCTGATCGTTTCTTTGATGGTTGCCCAGACTTCGGGAAACTTCATGGCAGGTTTCGAGCTCGTCCTCGCAAGAGTCCGAGAGCGCTACCTCCTTGGCCCGCCGCTATTCGGCGGCTTTGGGGATGGCGGACTCACTCGTCGAGCTGATGTCGTGCGCGCCTTCGCGCCGGAATACTTCCTTGGCGCGGCTTTCTTCTTCGGAGCTGTCGACGTGGCAGGCGATCAAGATGTTGCCACCACGCAATTTACCTTCGTACTTCTTGGCTTCGATTTCCGGGATACCCATGCCAATCAGAGCGCCCGCAACGCCGCCGACCGCAGCGCCCGCCGCAGCACCGCTGAGCGCGGCCATCAACGGACCTGCGGCGATGAACGGCCCCAGACCGGGAATGGCGAGCGCGCCGATGCCAGCCAAAAGCCCCAGGGTTCCGCCCAGGACGCCACCGCTGGCCACGCCGACCACCGTGCCTTCGGGCGCCTTGGTGTTGTGCTCGTGAGCAAAATCGCGGGTGCCATGTTTATCGGGAAAGATGGCCGAAATGTCGGCGTTGGCGAAGCCTTGCTGGCCGAGCCGCTGCACGATGTTCTCGGCTTGCACTTCCCCGTCGACGATACCGATCACTACTCTGTTCTTGCTCATGGTGTTCCTCACTTCTTCACTTCCAACTGATTGTCGACTTGCGCCGTACCCGCCACTTTGCGAGCCGCCGCTTCGATACGGCTACGCTCGTCTTCGCTGTTCACGGGACCGCGCAGCGTTACCTTGCCGTTCTGGGTGATGATCTTCACGTTCTTGGCCGTGAACGACAGCGCGCCGTCGGCCATCACCGCCTGACGGATCTTCTGGGTGATCTTGAGATCACTGGCGTTATTGCCTTGGTCGCCCGGCGTGGGCGTGGCGTTGTTGGTGTCGCGCTCGTTGACTTTGGTATTGTCGGGCGCGGCGTCGGCAGGAACGGGCTTTTTGGTGTCGTCCGTGCGGGTGGTCGACTTGAAGTCGTTGGGATTGGTGCCCTTCGTGTCGGCGACGAGCGGCGCCGTCGTCGGCGTCGCCCGGTCGTCTGACGTCGGGGTGGGCGTCGGCGTGGTTGCTGGCGCGGGCTTCGCGGCCTCCAGCGAGGCCGGCTTCATGGTCGGCTCGGTCACCTGCCGTTGCTCGTCCACGTAGCTTGGGTCGTTGACGGCGGTATCCTGGGTTTTGTTCGAGCACGCAGCCAAGCCGGCGAGGCAAAGCAGCGCGCTGAAGCGGGCATTCATGATCATTCTCCTGGTGCGCTCGCATCGGCGCGAGCGAGGTCGTACCGAGCAAGACACATGCCAGACATCATGGTTCAGCCGTCCGCGCGCCGTGACATCGGTTGTTCTTCACCGTTCAGCACCGCGTCGATGGCGGTTTCACGGCCGGTCTCGGCCGCGCGGGCCAGCGCCGAATGATCTTGAATCACCTCCGGCGCCAATAAGCCCTTGAGCCAGATGCGCTCGATGATCGGATAGGCGGCGACGAGCGGCAGCACGAT
>Ga0164241_10000804_pt1 | contig 46940 bp, 56 predicted proteins | sample OricomyardsoilBY_FD_108780 | JGI IMG/M metagenome (GOLD analysis project Ga0164241, IMG submission 108780) | Backyard soil microbial communities from Emeryville, California, USA - Original compost - Back yard soil (BY) | ecosystem: Environmental > Terrestrial > Soil > Unclassified | place: USA... | reverse complement strand
GGCGTCACCTTCACCCGTCTGCTCGTTGCGGACTGGCTGAAGCGCAATCGCCCGAAGACGATCTCCATTTAAGGCCGCTCAGAGACATGCGCCCCTTCAAGCTCATCCCCGACAACACCAACATCCCGTTCCTCCGCTACCGGAACTGGGCGATGGCGCTGTCGATGACGCTGATCATCGCCAGCATCGTGCTGTGCTTCGTTCGCGGCTTTAACCTGGGCATCGATTTCGTCGGGGGCCAATCGGTCCGCGTCGAATTCAAGCAGCACGTCCAGGTCGAGGATCTGCGGCATCGCGTCGCGGCGCTCGGCCTCGGCGAACCGACGATTCAGGAATATGGAAGCGACATGGAGTTCGGCATCCGCACGCCGCTGCCCGAAGGCGGCGACACCGCGGCGGCCGCGGCGGCGCTGAAGATCCGCACCACGCTCGAGGCGGCCTATCCCGGCGCGCATGTCGGGGCCGTGGAGAGCGTTTCGGGCAAGGTCTCGAACGAGCTGTTCCGAACCGGGTTCATGGCGTTGGCGCTCGCGATGCTGGGCATCACGCTCTACATCTGGTTCCGCTTCGAATGGCAGTTCGGCGTCGGCGCGCTGTTCGCGCTGTTCCACGACGTGGTGCTGACCCTCGGCTTCTTCGCGCTGACTCAGCTCGAATTCGATCTCAACGTGGTCGCGGCGATCCTGACGATCATCGGCTATTCGCTGAACGATACGATCGTCGTGTATGATCGCATCCGCGAGGATCTGCGAAAATACCGCAAGATGGCGATCCCCGAACTGCTCGACCTGTCGGTGAACGAGACGCTGTCGCGCACGATCGTGACCTCGCTGTCGATCGCGATGGTGCTGGCGGTGCTGCTGGTGCTCGGGCCGGACGTGATCTTCGGCTTCACTGCGTCGATGCTGCTTGGCATCGTGGTCGGCACTTTCTCGTCCATCTATGTCGCGGCGCCGATCCTGTTGTGGCTGCGGCTCAAGCCCGACAGCTTCGTGCCGAGGGAAGAGACGGGCCCGCCCGCAAAGGGCGAGCGCGTCAGCTTCAAGGACATGCCGTAAGGGCCTGACGCATGCGCAAGGGTGACCGCGACGCCGAAGGGCCGGTGATTTCCGGCTTTTCGGGGCGTGGCTTTCGCGTCGATGGCGGCGTCTATGAGGGGCTGCTGATCACCCCCGAGCGCGCCGATGGCTGGACGCCGCCGCCGGTCGCGGCGCTGGGCGAGGGCCATCTGGCGCCGTTGCTCGCGCTGGACCCACTGCCCGAATTCATAATCCTCGGTACTGGCGCGGCGATGGCGCGCCCGTCCGCGGCGCTGCTGGCCGCGCTTTCGGCACGGGGCGTCGGTCTGGATTTCATGGACAGTCGCGCCGCCGCGAGGCTGTGGGGTGTGTTGCGCGCCGAACGGCGCTGGATCGGCGCCGCGCTGTACCCGCTGGATTGAAACCAACTTGTATCGCCCGCGTTAGGATTACGATTGGCCGGTCTCCGGCCCTGTTCAGTGAGGTATATCATGCGCAATATGTTCCTGGCGCTCGGCGCGCTGTCGCTGGCGGTGCCCGTCGCCGCCGTCGCCGTCCCGGCCGGCAAGGCTGAAGCCAAGGCCGCCACGCATGCCAATGCGAGCTTCGATCAGCAGCGCCGCCACGGCAAGCGGCACAAGTATCGCGAGTGGCGCGGTCGCGACGGGCGCACCTATTGCCGCCGTTCAGACGGCACCACCGGCCTCGTGGTCGGCGCTGTCGGCGGCGCACTGGTTGGCCGCACGATCGACACGCGCGGCGACCGCTCGGCGGGCACGCTCCTCGGCGCAGTCGCGGGCGGCCTTGCGGGTCGTGAGATCGACCGCAACAGCAGCAAGCGCCGCTGCCGCTGACGCTTTTGCGTCGGCAAGGTGCGCCGCCAGCCCACTCCACCACCCGGTCGCCCAGCACGATAGTCACCTATGGGTGGCCGGGTGGGGGAGTGGGCCGGCGCCCCAATTCGGCGTGAGCCGAGCGAAGAAAGCGCCATCTTAACCTCCCCGCGCTAAGCGGGGAGCATGCTCCGGGTACTGACTCTCTCCACGCTCTTTCCCGATGCGTCGCGGCCGAATTTCGGCATCTTCGTTGAGCGCCAGGCGCTGGCGCTGGCCGAGCGCGGCGATATCGAGGTGCGCGTGGTCGCGCCGGTCGGCATCCCCCCCTGGCCACTCTCGAGGCTTCCCCGCTATCGCGCGCTCGCTGCCCTGCCCGAGCGTGAGACCTGGAAGGGGCTCCCCGTCTATCGCCCGCGCTTCCTTAACCTGCCCGGCACCGGCGGGATCTGGCACGCGCGGATGATGGCGCTGGGTGCGGCGTCCGCAGTCGAGGCGATAAAGCGCGACTATCCGTTCGATCTGATCGCCGCCGAATTCTTCTACCCCGGGGGCCCTGCGGCGGTCGCGCTGGGGCGGCGTTTTGGCGTGCCGGTGTCGATCACCGCGCGCGGTTCCGACGTGCATTATTGGAGCAAGCGCCCCGGAGTCGCATCCCAGGTGATCGCCGCCGGGCAGGCCGCCGACGGCATGGTCGCGGTGTCGGACGCGATGCGCGAAGACATGATCGCGCTGGGGATGCCCGGCCAGCGGATCGCTTCGATCGTCACCGGCATCGACCTTGAGCGCTTCGCCCCGCGCGACCGGGTAGCGGGCAAGGCGGCGCTGGGGGTTGCGGGGCCGCTGGTGGTGTCGCTGGGCGCGCTGATCCCGCTCAAGGGGCACGACATCGTCATCGACGCGGTGGCGGGCCTGCCGGGCGTCAATTTGTGGATCGCGGGGCAGGGGCCCGAACGCGGCAGGTTGGAGGCGAAGATCGCCCGGATGAGCCTGAGCGACCGGGTGCGGCTGCTCGGGTCCGTCCCGGCGGACGATGTCGCGGCGTTGCTGGCGGCGGCGGACGTGATGGCGCTGGCCTCCGAACGCGAGGGGCTGGCCAATGCCTGGTTCGAAGCGATGGCGAGCGGCACTCCGATCGTCGTCCCAGATGTCGGCGGCGCGCGGCAGGTGCTGCGGGGATCGGCGGCGGCCGGGCGAATCGCGCCGCGTACCGCTACGGGTTTTGCCGAGGCGATTTGCGTATTGCTTGCCGACCCGCCCGAACCGAAACTGGTGCGCGCCGCCGTCGAGCCCTATAGTTGGGCGGCACATAGCGCGCATCTGGTCGATTATTACGCGCGCGTGATCGGAGCGCGTGGAATTTCGGCGGCGGCCTGAAGACTGGTCTTTCGGCGCGATTTCCGCTAAAGAGAATTGTTACAGTTTTAAGACAGTTATCGCTCAAAACAGGGAGACTCCCGACGTGGCGGCCAAGAAAGAGAAGAAAGCGGCGATGCTTCCCAAGGTCATCGCGGGCGTGAAGATCCCCAAGGTCGTGCGCGAACATCTTGCCGCGCTGGCGAAGAACCCGATGGTCGCCGACTTGCTCGCGGCCGGGCTGGTTTCGCTCGCGGCCAAGCTGAAGGGCGAGCCCGCCCCGCAAGCCGCTGCCGCGCCTGCTCCCGCCAAGAAGCCGGCTGCGCCCAAGGCGGGTACCAAGGCCGCGGCTGCGAAAGCTCCCGCCAAGACTCCGTCGAAGAAGGCCCCCGCCAAACCGGCTGCGCCCAAGACGCCGGCTCCCAAGGCGGCCACCAAGCCCGCGGCCACCAAGGTGCCCGCGAAGCGCCCGCCGGCCCGGCGCAAGCCCGTCACGACCTGATCGCTTCGCCATGGCGGATGCGGAAGCACGCGCGCTGATCGCGGCGCTGGGCCTTGCCCCGCACCCTGAGGGCGGCTGGTATCGCGAGACCTGGCGCGCGGATGCCGCCAAGGGGACGCGGGCCGGTGGGACGGCGATCTATTTTCTCCTCGAGGCCGGGCAGCGCTCGCACTGGCACCGAGTCGATGCCGACGAACTGTGGTTATGGCATGGGGGCGACACCCTCGATGTGCTGGTCGAGCAGGAAAATGGTGCGGTGCGCAAATTCACGCTTGGCGGAGATGTGGTCGCTGGCTATCAGCCCCAGTGCCTGGCGCCGGCAAATCGCTGGCAGTCTACCGAGGCGCGGAACGGCTGGGCGCTGGTGAGCTGCGTGGTGGTTCCCGGGTTCGACTTTGCCGGGTTCGAACTGGCCGCTCCGGGATGGGCGCCGCCGGGCCTCGAATAGCCCCGTTTATCCCCATTATCCACGTTATCAACAGGGTAACTGCACCAATTCGCGCTTCCCACGCGGCCGATTCGGTGACAGTTTCATAACTGTAAGGAGGCGGTGGCGCCGAGGGAAACCGGAGCAAAGCCAAGGACTTACACGGGCCGGAAGATGGTGGAACCCCTTGGGGAACCAACGGAAACCGGTTCGGGGATGCTCCGATGGGTCGGATGCGGAAGGGCTGCGAAAGCAGCGCGGAAACATCGGGCGGAAGGGGAGGCGAAAGCCCGACCGGAAGCCTCGGAATGGAGAGCGGCGAAAGCGGCTCGAAGCTTCGGGATTGTTCGGAACAAAGCTCCCAGCAAGGCTTGAATGCCGCCCCCGGCGGTATGCAAGCGGGCCGGCGAGGCCCGGGAAACTGAAGCTCCCTCGGGAGCGGAAACATACCGGCCTCGACGACCGACGCGAAGTCCGCATGCCCTTGCCGGCGCGGATCGAGCATGCCGCCGAAACCAGGCCCAAGTGTCCTTCGGGATCCAAGAGCCGAAGTCCGGTGACACGGGGGCTGGCAGCGATGCCGGCCCCCTTTTGCTATTTCCGGCGGCAATTGATCCATTCTGGTGCATAACGAGCCAATGTGTCGTGGATTGGCACATGGGAACTTTGCCCCGGGACTATGTTCTTCGCGCGATGCATATATGCCCGGTTCCACAGGACAAGTTGGCGCCCCGCGCCCCGGCTGCCTCCTCTTGTCTCATCACGCTGCGGCCCGCGTTTTTCCCATCCTCGGGTCATCAGCGCGCGTGACGCCACAGCCTGGCCTCGCTAGGCTGCGGTAATTCAAGGGGAGGCGCCGTTGCTGGGGCGATTGTTCGAACGCTGGGCGCAGTCAGTCGCGGGATGGGCAGGCCGCCCGCCCGCCTTTATGCTGGCGCTGGCCGTCGTCGTGATCTGGGCGGTCACCGGACCGCTGTTCAAATGGTCCGACACCTGGCAGCTCGTCATCAACACCGGCACGACGATCGTCACCTTCCTGATGGTCTTCCTGATCCAGAATGCCCAGAATCGCGATGCGTCGGCGATTCAGGCCAAGCTCGACGAGATCATCCGCGCGCTGAGCAACGGCCGCAACGCCTTTATCGGCATCGAGCATCTGAGCGAGCATGAGCTGTTGCAGATCCGCGAAGCGCTGGAGCGCGAGTGCGTGGGCGACGAACCCGGGCGGCACCGCGATATCGAGCGGCTGATCGGGCGGCGATGAGCGCATTCGAATTCTGTTTCTCGCTGTTCGGGCTGCTTCTCGGGTTTAGCCTGGTCGAAGTGATGAGCGGGCTGGTGAAAACCGTAAAGCTGCGCGGGACGGTGCGGATCGGCTGGCTGACGCCGCTGCTCGGCCTGTTCGTGATGGTCGATCTCACGTCATTCTGGAACGTCGCGTGGAGCGTGCGCGAGGGCATGCCGGCGAGCTTTTCGGTGTTGCTGCTCGGGCTGTTGATCTGCGGCGTCTATTATTTCGCGGCGTCGATGGTGTTCCCCGAAAAGCCCGAGGACTGGCCCGATTTCGACCTGTGGGCAGAACGCCACAAGCGCCAGGTGATAAGCGGCATCCTGGCGGCAAACGTGCTCGCGACGCTCGCCGTACTGGCGCCGCAGCCACAGACCTGGACGCTGTACGTGCTCGTCACCAATTGCTGGCTGCTGGGCTTCATGGCCGTCGGCGCGATCGCCAAGCCCAAATGGGTGACGGGCGCGACGCTGGTGGCGATGCTGACCTTTTATTTTTATTCGGCCGGGGTCGATGCCTATCATGTGCTGCACGCCGGCTGATCGATGACAATGTCAAAGAGCGACCGGGATGGTCCCAATCGCTCTCCAACATTGCAAGCCCAATGGTGGGCTTCCCAAGCTTGTCAGGCCAGCGTGTGGGTCAGGCTCACTTCGGCGTTGAGCAGCTTCGACACCGGGCAATTGGCCTTGGCCCCGGCGGCGAGTTCGGCGAACTGATCGGGGGAGATACCGGGGACCGAGGCGTTGAGCGTCAGATCCGAGCGAGTGATGGTGAAGCCGTCATCGGACTTTTCGAGCGTCACCGCGGCGCTGGTGTCGAGCGTGCCTTCGCCGAACCCCGCCCGGGCGAGCGCGAAGCTCAGCGCCATGGTGAAGCAGCTCGCGTGCGCGGCGGCGATCAGCTCCTCGGGGTTGGTGCCCTTTTCATTCTCGAAGCGCGTCGCGAAGCCATAGAATTGGTCGGTCAGCACGCCCGACTGAGTCGAGATGCTGCCGCGCCCCTCCTTGCCCAAGCCGACATAGCGGGCGGATGCGGTGCGGACGGTCATGGGCGGCTCCTTCGCTGGGGAATTTCAATGGGTGGTCAAGCGCCCGGCCGCGAAGCCTGATCAGCTTCCCAGCAATTCCACGATGCGCGGGCCTTCGCGTTCGGCGCGGGCCGTGGCGACGCGCTCCTGACGCTCGGCCATGTCGAGCCAGGCGGCTTCGGCGCGGAGGCAGCGGTCGCGGACATTGTCCAACGTCGCGGCATCGGCGTCGCGCCGGGCCTGCGCTGCGTTTTCGCGGTAATTCAGATGTTGCGCCACTTTAGGTCTCCGAAAGGGTTGCGGGCGCGATGCGCGGCGCGGGGAGACGCGGCCGGCATGCAGCGGATATGGGGTCCGCGCGCCCGAACTTCAAGGTAAACCCGGCTTCAATGCCTCACGAGCGAAGGGAGCGGGCCCGTGGCGGGGCGCAGGCCGTCGCGCTCCGAGGCCGGGACCTCGGCGGTGGGATCGGGGCGGAAAGCGTCCGGAGCGCGCTGGACGCCGCTCGGGCGCGGCGCATCGAGCGCGAGATCGGGAGCTTCATGCTCGGCATTGCCGGGGGTCAGCAAGCGGCGGATGGCATAGGCGGCCGCCGAACCAGCGGCGACAACGCCCAATGTGATCGCCGAGATCAGCCCGAAGCGGCGCTTGACCGACGGCGCGGGAGCGGCAGCCTTGGATGCAGCCGGCTTGCGGGCGGCGGCTTTCGATGCGCTGGCCTTGGGAGCGGCGGCGCGCTTCGGAGCGGCAGCGGCCTTGGGTGCCGGAGCCTTGGCAGGCGCAGCGGCCTCGGGCGCCGAAGCCTTGGCGGAGGCGGCGGGCTTGCGGGTGCGGGGCTTGGCGGGGGCTTTGGTGGCGGTCTTGGTGGCGGGTTTGCGGGCGGCGGCCATGCGCGGGTCCTTCATGGGGAAACGGGATGGCGCAGTAACGGGCGGAGTGCGGCGGTGTTCCCCAAAGGGCGGGCAGGGTCAGGCCGCGCGGGCCTCGGGCGTGTCGGCCAGCACGCGGTTCCGCCCGGCGAGCTTGGCCTGGTACAGCAAGGTATCGGCGAGACGCAGCGCGGGTTCGAACGATCCGGCATGGAAAGTCGCGATTCCCGCCGAGAACGTGACGCGGCCCAGGCTCTCGCCCGTCTCGCGCACCCGGAGCGCGCGATAGCCGAGCTGTTCTCGGACATCGTCGATGATCTCGGCGGCGCGCGCGGGATCGGCCTCGTCGAGCACGACGATGAACTCCTCCCCGCCCCAGCGGCCGACCAGATGCGGCTTGCACCCGTCGGCCAGCGTCGCGGCGACGACCTTGAGCACGCGATCGCCGACCTCGTGGCCATGCCCGTCATTCACTGCCTTGAACGCATCGATATCGCAGATCGCGATGGTGCGCGGGCGCGACGGATCGAGCGACACGATATGTTCGGTGATGCCGCGGCGATTGGGCAGCCCGGTCAGCTCGTCGCGCATCGCATCGTTGCGTGCCTCGGCGACTTCGTCGCGCAGATGCTCGATCTCCGAGACCGCGGCGGCGAGGCGCTGTTCGGTCGCGCGGGTGCGCTCGAGCATTGACGAGAGCACCGCCGTCACCGAACGGACATCGCTTTCGACATCGCCCAGCCCGGCGGAAAGATCGCGCCCGAAGCCCTGGGTCGCGGCGGCGGCATCGGCGGCGAGATCGGCGAGGTGCAGCGTCTGGTGGCGCAGCCGCTCATGCTCCTCCGCATCCTCGACATTGCCGCCCGACATGGCGGCGAGGACCGCATCGGCGAGATCGAGGCTCATCGGCGCGCCGCCATCGGTCGCCTCGGCGATTGCGTGGGCGGCGATGCTGGTGTCGTCGGTCAGCATCGCATGGACCAGCGCATAATAGCGCGGCGCGGAGGGAATGCCGTGGGCATGGAGATACGCCAAGACCTTGTCGCCGATATCGGCGGCGGGGCTGGACGGATCGGTATCTTCCTCGCGGCGGCGAGGGCGTAGACGTGACAGCATTCGGGCCTCCCACCATGGAGAACGACAGGTGGACGGAAATGTTGAACATTACGTTTGCGATATAATGCGCCGATCCGGACGGGCGGGTTAAGCATGATCACGGAGTGGGCCGCCGGAAAGTCAGTAAAAGTCAGCCCAAACACGCACTTTCGGGAAGCTTCGCATCGCCACCCCCTCCAGCGGGCGTTCACCAGATCCGGTCGCGGCGGGGGCCGAACAGGATCGCTTCGGTGCGGGCGCGGTTCGCTGCGATTTCGGGCGTGGTGCCGGGGCCGCTGGCGGCGGTGAGGCGGCCGGCGTCGAGATGGGCCTGCCATTCGAAGGCGGCACGCTCTGCCTCGGACTGCCGGGGGGTCTGGATGGCGCCGTCGGATGCGGCGTGGAAGATGCCGGGCATGTCATGTCCTCGTGTCGGATCGGTGGACAGGGCATATAGGCCGGGACGGGCGCTGTAGGACAGCGAAAAGTTCCCGATATGTTCCCCGCGACGGCGAGGCGACCAGCGAAGCCAAGCGCGGCCGTACCAGGCGCGGACGGCCGGCGGGGCCAGCAGCCCCGACCGGCGACACGGCTTAGCCGGGTCGCCTGTCCCAACGATGGTAGAAAAAGCGGCGATGCCCGGGCGGCGGCGGCCTGTGGCCAGCGCTTCCGCCCGTTCGCCGGTGAGCGTCAGCCCAGGACTTCGCGGACCGCTGCGCGGGCGATATCGCCCGGGGTCTGGCCGGTCGGGAAGAGACGGCGGTGAAGCGGGACGCTCTTGGTGAGCGTGGGCTGACGGTAGTTACGGGTAATCTGGGTTTCGTGGATATTGTCGAAGAAATTCAATTGGGTTTCCTTGTTGTGGATGATGAAATGCCGGCTTTTTCCCGGTGCGAGCATCGGGATGGAGGCGGCGGTTGCGGCCCGTTCGGATATGCGAATGGCCGCGCTGTTGGGCGCGGCGGGTGCAGAGCGAATGGGCTGCGGGTAGGCGTCGCGTTCCGGGGAACGGGTATCCTGATGGATGACGCCTGTTGGTTAAGATAGGGTGTGGGGTGGGGGAGTGCAAGGGGGTGGAAGCTGCGCGGGTCCTCCGCCACCTTGACCTGTATCCTTTCACCATACATCTTGCTTGCATGACCCTCGCAGGTTTTCCTCGGATTTCGATCGACCCGGCGGTATGCGGTGGGCGCCCGATTGTGACAGGCACGCGAATGCGCGTGACCGATGTGCTGGGGATGCTGGCGGGCGGCGCGAGCGCGGCCGAGATCGCCGCCGACTTTCCCTATGTGAGCGAAGACGATGTCCGCGCGGTGCTGGCCTATGCGGCCAGCCAGGCGGATCATCCGGTAGTGCTCGCCGCCGAATGAACTTCCTGATCGACGCGCAATTGCCGCCCGCCTTGTGCGGGTGGTTGCGCGAGCGTGGGTATGGGGCGGTTCATGTCTTCGAGATCGGGATGGTGGCGGCCGGCGATGCCGAGATCGCGGCGCGGGCCGAGGCCGATGGCGCGGTGCTGGTCAGCAAGGACGAAGATTTCGTGACGCTGCGGCTGCCGGACCGGTTTGATTGCGACGAACCGGGCGCTGGTGGTGTGGCTTGAGGCGCGGTGGGGCGGGTTGAGGTGTTGCTGGGGGATGGGGAGCGATTTGTGGAGGTGCGGTGAGATTGGGGGTTGTTTCACCTGTCACCGGAATCTCACCGTAATTCCGAACCCAATTTGGTGAATCCGCCACAGCACTGTAACATTGCGCCACACGGGAGCCTGCAAGCGACAGGTGCGGAGGGGGCATGAACGAGGCGGATAATCAGGCTATCGAGGAAGCTAAGTCTTCGATTGCGGCTATGGAAATTAACTCGGCTCAAGAGTTGCCTTTCGAGCTCTTCGAAAAGCCGAACAATAAGACGACGCAACTTCTCGCGAATTCCGGGAATTCTGCACCCTTAGAGGGTAAGAGCCGCTGGTACGAGTATAAGTTCAAGGAACCCTGCCTTGTAACTTTCGTATCCATCACAACTAGTGGATATTCAAGCTACCACGAATTTGAGCTTGAATGGAGGGACATCTCCGGGCTCGATAGAAAGTCATTCGGCAAACCGGAAAGCGGCGTGGTCACATTTGAGATTAACGATCTGTGCAAAAAAATCTCATTTAAACCACCAGTTGCTTGGTTTTCGCGTACTGATATTCAGAATATTTCAGTCGAAGGTATTCGACGCGAAGAAATACCTCACTTGCTAGAGATATTGGACGATATTGATGGTTACAAATCAAAAATAGTTAACTTAGCCGACGCGGCCGTAGCGCGCGCGAACGCAAAAATAGCGGAAGGGAATCGAGCGGCCACCGAGCGGGTTAATATTAGCAAAGATATAACTGCACTTAAGGGGCAGCAGTCTCGCCTCAAAAAATCTATCGATGAACTTTCCGGAAAACGGAATGAACTGATAGCTCAAAATGGGGCAGCGGAGGACTCGCTAGAGAGTTCCAGTCAGAGGCTGAAGAAGTCAAATTCAGAAGTTGAATTAGCGAATTCTCAGATTTCAAATTTGCAGACGAATATCTTAGATGCGACAACTCAACTTAAAGAGCTAAAGGGTAATATTAATCTATTTCCAACGGAGATAGTTGCTTTTGTAAACCAAGGAAGCAAGAGTGCTTGGCAGTATTTTTGGCTCGCGGCGATACCAATTGCTCTTATCCCCGCTGTTTTTGTTATGCTAATATTTGGTGCGGCTGATCTCTCTAACAATATTTACTAAGGACCCGAATTTAAATATTAATGCGGTCGTTCTTTCAAGGGCGCCCTATGTTGCAATATCTCTTGCGATTATAACTGCATGCTACAAAATTGCGAAAGCATTTATATTGGAGATGGTAAAGATCAATCATCAGAGACTTAGCCTGACTAAGATTAGCATTATTGCAAAAGATGTGGCTCATGCATCCGAAGCGGGCCTAGATTTATCGGATGAGGATTTGTTTAAGCTACGCTCTGACCTCAAGATGCAGTTGCTGCGCGATCATATGAAAGAGTACATCTCTAAAGATTTCAAAATTCAGTTGCCCAATCAGATTATCTCTGCGCTCGGCTTCAATAAGACTAAGTCCTCGGAGCAGCAAGCGGGCGCACCATCGCTGGAGGTGGCAGTTAATGGCGACGGAGCAAGTATGAAGATTGGGTAGTGGCGCCGTACTCACCCCACCCCTGCGATCTCCCGTCCCACCTTCCCCCGCTCCAGCAACGGCGCCAGATACCGCCCGGTAAAGCTCCGCGGCTCCTTCGCCACTTGCTCGGGCGTGCCCTCGGCGACGATTTCGTCGCCCTTCACGCCGCCTTCGGGGCCAAGGTCCAGCACCCAGTCGGCGGTCTTGATGACGTCGAGATTGTGCTCGATCACCACCACGGTGTTGCCGTGGTCGACCAGGGCGTGGAGGACCTTCAGCAGTTTGCGGACCTCCTCGAAATGGAGGCCGGTGGCGGGTTCGTCGAGGATGTAGAGCGTGCTGCCGGTGGCGCGGCGGCTTACCAAGTGGCGCCGGTGTCTTCGATCGCGGCGAGCAGGCCGACCTTGCTCTCGGTACGGCGCTGGCCGGAATTGCGCGGCATCACGAATGCGCCAGCGATCTCCCGCCGGCGTGCGACATCCTGCCCAAAATCGGCAAGCGAGGTGCCCTGACGGCTAGGATTCGAGTTCGGCAATGCCATAATCGTTCGAAGTCTCTTCGCGAATGCGCCGCTCCAGATAACTAATATCTTCGCCTTGATAAAGCCTGAACAATGCCCGGGCCTGTCCCAGCATGTCCGGAGCGCTGCCAGAATGATATTGGCCCATCCGGTCGGCAATCAAGTCCTCAACGGATATGACCGCGAAATGCTCCCCGCTGGCAATGTCTATGAGGCGAACGCGATCATGCTCGGCCTTGCCGTCGAGCAATGTCGAACCCACGATTTCGAAACCGAGCTGGAGGTCGGGATGAACCCATCCGCGCGTCATGATGCCAGCGCCAGTGGGGCGCACAAAACCATGTGCAAACAGCACGTCCTCGAAAATGTCGTCTCGTGCGGTGACGACGTCGAAATCGCCAGTCGCGATTGCGCTGCCTGAATAAAGCTCGACCGCGGCGCCTCCCACCAGGACGGGCGCCGCAAAACCCCGAGACTCGATCGCTTCGCTCACCTTAGCGAAGATGATGAGCGCCGCCTCAAACTCGGGACGATAGATGCTCACTCGGCCGGGACCGCGTCTTCCCTCACCTTCCCCCGCTCCAGCAACGGCGCCAGATACCGCCCGGTAAAGCTCCGCGGTTCCTTCGCCACTTGCTCGGGGGTGCCCTCGGCGACGATCTCGCCGCCCTTCACGCCGCCTTCGGGGCCCAGGTCGAGCACCCAGTCGGCGGTCTTGATGACGTCGAGATTGTGCTCGATCACCACCACGGTGTTGCCGTGGTCGACCAGGGCGTGGAGGACTTCGAGCAGCTTGCGGACGTCCTCGAAGTGCAGGCCGGTGGTGGGTTCGTCGAGGATGTAGAGCGTGCTGCCGGTGGCTCTCCGGCTCAGTTCCTTGGCGAGCTTGACGCGCTGGGCTTCGCCGCCGCTGAGCGTGGTGGCTTGCTGCCCGACCTTGACATAGCCGAGGCCGACTTCGGCCAGCATCGCCATCTTTTCGCGGATCGGGGGGACGGCCTTGAAGAACTCGACTGCGTCCTCGACGGTCATGTCGAGCACGTCGGCGATGCTGCGGCCCTTGAACTTCACCTCGAGCGTCTCGCGGTTGTAGCGCTGGCCGTGGCAGACGTCGCAGGTGACGTAGACGTCGGGGAGGAAGTGCATCTCGATCTTGAGCAGGCCGTCGCCGGTGCATGCCTCGCAGCGGCCGCCCTTGACGTTGAAGCTGAAGCGGCCGGGCTTGTAGCCGCGCGCCTGGGCCTCGGGCAGGCCGGCGAACCAGTCGCGGATCTGCGTGAAGGCGCCGGTATAGGTCGCGGGGTTCGAGCGCGGGGTGCGGCCGATCGGCGACTGATCGATGTCGATCACCTTGTCGAGATGCTGGAGCCCGGTGACGCGGTCATGCTTGCCCGCCAGCACGCGCGCGCCGTTGAGCGTGCGCGCGGCGGAGGCATAGAGGGTGTCGATGGTGAGGCTCGACTTGCCGCTGCCCGAGACGCCGGTGACGCAAGTGAAGGTGCCGAGCGGGATCGAGGCAGTGACGCCGCGCAGATTGTTCGCGGTGGCGTTTTCGATGGTGAGCTTCTTGCCATTGCCCTTGCGGCGCTTGGCCGGGAGGGGGACCGAGCGGCGGCCGGTGAGGTAATCGGCGGTGATGCTGTCGGTGCAGGCGAGGACTTGCTCGAGCGTGCCGTGCGTGACGATCTCGCCGCCATGCGCGCCCGCGCCGGGGCCCATATCGATCACGTAATCGGCGGTGCGGATCGCGTCCTCGTCATGCTCGACGACGAGCACGGTGTTGCCGAGGTCGCGCAGGCGGCGCAGCGTGGCGAGCAGCATGTCGTTGTCGCGCTGGTGGAGGCCGATGCTGGGCTCGTCGAGGACGTAGAGCACGCCCGACAGGCCGGAGCCGATCTGCGAGGCGAGGCGGATGCGCTGGCTCTCGCCGCCGGAGAGCGTGCCGCTGGTGCGGTTGAGGTTGAGGTAATCGAGGCCGACATTGTTGAGGAAGCCGAGCCGCTCGTCGATCTCCTTGAGGATCGCGCGGGCGATTTCCTTTTGCTGGCCGGTGAGTTGCTCGGGGAGCGTGGCGAACCAGCTGAGGGCGTCGACCACCGAGAGGCGGGTGACCGACGAGATGTCGCGCATGGCGACCTTGACCGCGAGCGCCTCGGGCTTGAGGCGGGCGCCGTGGCAGGTCTCGCAATCGTGGCTCGCCTGATATTTGGAGAGCTCCTCGCGCATCCAGGCGCTCTCGGTCTGGAGCATGCGGCGGTTGAGGTTGCCGATCACGCCCTCGAAGGGTTTCCGGACGTCGTACGACTTGCGGCCATCGACGAAGGTGAGGGTGACGGGCTTGCCGCGAGTGCCGTGGAGGATCGCGTAGTGAATCTCCTCGGGCAGGTCCTTCCACGGGGTTTCGAGGCTGAAGCCGAGTTCGCGGGCGAGGCTGCCCAGGACCTGCATGTAATAGGGGCTGGGCGGGTTGGACTTGGCCCAGGGCACGATCGCGCCCTTCTTGATGGTGAGGTCGTGGTTGGGGACGACGAGGTCTTCGTCGAACACCAGCTTTTCGCCGAGACCGTCGCAGGCTGGGCAGGCGCCTTGCGGGGCGTTGAACGAGAAGAGGCGGGGCTCGATCTCGGCGATGGTGAAGCCGGAGACCGGACAGGCGAATTTTTCGGAGAAGACGATGCGGTTGTCGGGGATGCCGGCGCCCTTCATCGCGCCGCCTAAATTCCCCTCCCGCTCGCGGGAGGGGTTAGGGGAGGGCACTTCGCCTTCCGCCAGGAACGCCTGTGGTGCTTCCCGGAAAGCCCCTCCCCCGGCCCCTCCCGCAAGCGGAAGGGGGGAAGAAAGGGCCTCCGCCGCGGTCGTATCCACCAGATCGACATACGCCAGCCCCTCCGCCAGCTTGAGCGCGGTCTCGAAGCTTTCGGCGAGCCGCGTGGCGATGTCGCCGCCCACGACCAGGCGGTCGACCACGACTTCGATGTCGTGCTTGTACTTCTTGTCGAGCGCCGGGGCGTCCTCGATCAGCATCGTCTCGCCATCGATGCGGACGCGAGTGAAGCCGGCCTTCTGCCACTCGGCGAGTTCCTTGCGATACTCGCCCTTGCGGCCGCGCACGACCGGGGCGAGGAGGAGCAGGCGCGTGCCTTCGGGGAGGGCGAGGACGCGATCGACCATCTGGCTGACGGTCTGCGCGGCGATGGGGAGGCCTGTTTCGGGCGAGTAGGGAATGCCGACGCGCGCCCATAGCAGCCGCATATAATCGTAGATCTCGGTGACCGTGGCGACCGTCGAGCGCGGATTGCGCGAGGTCGTCTTCTGCTCGATCGAGATGGCGGGGCTGAGCCCCTCGATATGATCGACATCGGGCTTTTGCATCAGTTCGAGGAACTGGCGTGCATAAGCCGACAGGCTCTCGACATAGCGCCGCTGGCCCTCGGCATAGATGGTGTCGAAGGCGAGGGAGGATTTGCCCGATCCCGACAGCCCGGTGATCACCGTGAGGGTGTCGCGCGGGATGTCGATGCTGACATCCTTGAGGTTATGCTCGCGGGCGCCACGGACGCTAATGTGAGTCAGCATGGGGAACACCAACGCTTTTGGATGTGAGTGAGAGGCATGGGGCTCTTTATGTTCTATTGATGTTCCGGGGGCAAGCGGAGTCGAACCGCTCGCTTGGGCGAACGGGGGAAATGGGTGGCGGGGGCAGTTGGTTCAACCGGGCGAGTGCGTCAGCCCAGGCCGAACGCTTTCCATGCGGTCACGGCGATCGCCGCGACGAGGAGCAGCTGGAACAGGAACAGCGCGGTTGCCCACCCGCTTCGGCGGCGCGGTCGGGATGGGATGGCCTCTGCTCCGGCGGCGGTCGCGGCGAGCGCCTTGGCGATCTTGCGTTCGATCAGGCGATCGAGTTCGGCCATGGTGGCGGGGAAGGGGCCGGAGGGGGGCGGCGGCAATGGAGGCGGCGGAGCGGGCGTGAATTCCCCGGCATCGCGGACACTGATCCGGGTCGTCCTCGAAGCGGCGCGGGCGATCGCCGCGAGGCGGGGCGATCCGATGTAGAGCATGCAATAGGCCTGGGCCGCCGCGCCGGTCTGGGCGGCGTCGATCAGCGTGGCGAGCCCCGCCCGATCGGCGGGAATCGCGACCATCGCTTCGGCATCGGAATCGGGCCGGAGGCCGCCGCGGCCGGCGAGCGGCTCGGGCGCGAGTTCGCGGCGCACGCCCTCATGATCGAAGGTCGGATCGAGGTTGGCGAGCTTCCTGACGAATGCGTCCCCCTCCATCGCGAAACCGTGAAGCTGGTTGGCGGCGGTGCGCAGGTAACGCAGGGCGACCGCGCCATCGATGCGGCTATCGCGGCACAGCAGGGCCGCCCCGTAAAAGCCGCCCGGCCGCGTGCTGCCGATCGCGCTGGCGTGGCGATACAGGCCGATCCAGGTCCAGCTCTCGCTGCCAAGCGCGTGGCGTGAGACGCGGACGATTTCCTCGTCGAGGCCGATCGGTAGCGGCTCGGGAAGCGGCGCCCAGCGCACGCATGCTTCGGACATGCGCGCATCCACGCCCCGTTCGCCCAGCGCGATCGCCTCGACCGCTTCTGGCTTCCCGAACAGGCAGGTGAAGATCATCGCAGGCGCTCGGGATCGGCTACGCCATCACCGGGACCGAAGACCATGCCGACGATACGCCAGCCCCGCCCGTCGGGGTCGCGGCGGAGCCTGACCGCCGGCCTGGCCGTGAACTCCGCGCCGCCCGTGACCTGGCCCTCGATCGTCGCGGTCGCGGTGGCTTCGTCATTGTCCACCCTCACCCCATCGACATTGGTCAGCCGATAGGCCTGGAATTGCGGCTTGAATTTCTCCGCCAACGTGTCCGGATTCAGCTGGGCCGTCCCGGTCTCCCATTGCTGGACCGCCTCGACGAAATGCCCGGTTTCCAGCGCCTGGAAATAGGCCTGGATCGCGCCCGACACATCGGCGGCGGCGGGGTCTTCGGTCGGTGAGGGGCTGGGCGTGGGCGAGGTCTTGCTGGCTTCGCGTGCGCCGTCGTCCGCCGAACCCTGGCCGGCGTAAGGCAAGGCGAGGAACACCGCGATGATGAAGAGCAGCAGCATCGTCGCGGTCACCGCCCCGGCCTCGTACCAGTGGCGGCGCTTGCTCAGGGGACGCTGCTCCCGCAACAGCTTGGGCAATTGCTCGGCGAGCGCGCGTTCGACCTCTTCCTTGACCCGTGCATCGATCAGGCGGCGCGTGTCATCGCGCGACATGGTTTGCGTCTCGGCGGCGGCGGCGGTGGCACCGGCGTGGTGCGTGTTTCGCAGCGGAAGCGACGGGGCGGGACGTGGGGCCGGAGGCTCCGGCGGCGGCGTCGGGGGGCGGCCATAATATTCGGTGGCGGTGTAGACGCCCTTGATCCGCGTAGTCGCTTCCACGGTGCGCGCGATTCCCGCGAGTTGCGCCGAGCGCGACACATAGATCGCCGATTCCCGCATGAACCTGCCGTCGCCCTGTGCCTCGTCGATCAGCTGGCCGATCATTGCCTCGCTCAGCGAGGCGGGCACATGGATGAAGGCCTCGTTGTCGGAATCGGCCTGAAGTCCGGAGCGGTTGGCCAGCGGTTCGGGCGCCAGCTCGCGCTTGATGCCATCGAAATCGAGTGTCGGATCGAGCGGGGCCACTTTCTGGAGGAAACTGCCGTGCGCCATGGTGCTCCGCGCCAGCTCATCGGCGGACTTGCGCAGGTAGTGGATGGCGGCGAGCCCGCCGACCTTCTCGTCGAGGCAAAGCACCGCCGCGCCATAGAATCCCCCCGGGCGCTTGCTGCCGATCGCGAAGGCAGGCCGGTAGATACCGATCCAGGTCCAGATTTCCTTGCCCCGCCGATGGCGCGATATGCGGAAAAGCTCGTCTTCGTCCTGGAGGATCAGCGGTTCGGGAAGCGCGGCCCATTCCACGCAGACCGCACCCATCCTCTCGTCCTTTCCATGCTCCCCCAATGCGATCGCCTCGATCGCTTCGGGCTTGCCGAACAGGCAGGTCAGCACCTGTGTGTCTCCCGGGCCGGCCTCACTTGCGGCCGCTGAGCAGCGCGAGGATGCGTTCGATGATGGTCGGGCGCGGCGGTTTCACCGGCAGCGCTTCGGGAAACAGCGGCGGCGGGGTCTGCTCGGGGCCCTTGCCGCCTTCGGCCAATGCCTCGACCGCATTGGTGTAGAGCCAGTTCCACACCGAGCGGGGATAGCGGTCGAAGACTTCGCGGTAGCGCGGCGGGGGCCGGCGGACGATCCCGCCGGTGATATGGCCCGCGGCGTATTGCATGAAGAAGCGCCGCCCCGAATTGGGCCGTAGCGGCAAATTGCGGAAACGCGCCCAGGATTGCGGGAAGCGCTCCGCCAGCAGCGCCGCGACTTCATCCCCCTCGACATGGCTGAACAGCGGATCGTTCTTGTCGGGCGGAGCGAAAGTGTCCCATTTCGCCAGCACGAACAAATGGCTGTCGCGTTCGGGCAGGCTGCGGCTTTCCTCATATTTGATGATCGCGCCGTTCAGCCCGGTATCGCTTTCGTCGGTGCTGCCGGTGATGGCCTCGCCGATCGAAAAGGGCGCGACATAGATGACCGAAGCGACCGCGCTGAAATGCTTGAGCAGGTCGATGATCTCGGGTTTCAGCTCCTGGAACATCGCGCCGCTGTCGCCGGGGATCGGATTGATCCAGTCGCCCTTGCCTTCGAGGAAGGCGAAACGCGCGGTCGGTCCGTTGGCGGGGCGGATATCGATCGGGATGAAGAAGGGCTTTTCGACATTGGTCGTCGGCAGCTGCGATCCCGCCGCGAACTCCTTGGAGTAGCGCTGGTAGAATTCGATCGCACGCTGGTAATGCCGCTCGGCTTCGGGGTCGCCGCGGCTGAAGATGCGGTCGCCCAGCGAAATGTTGATGTGCTTGTCGTTCTGCGCCATCGAATTGATCAGCGAGATCAGCAGCGTCGACTTGCCCGATTCCGCGGTGCCGAACAGCAGCACAGGATGGCGGCCCGACAGGCTGATCTGTTCGGCGAAGCTGGTCTGCTTGGTCATGCGCGGCACCGCCTGCTCCGCGGGCTCGGGCGCTGCGGCGGGTTCCTCCACCGGTGTTTCGGGTGCGCGCGCGGACGGAGCGCCCACCGGCCCCAAATGAAGGCGATTATCGTCACCCATGGGTGGGCTCCATTGCTGGCAGTTCGGGCGGATTGACCCACAGGAAGCGGGGATCGGTGATGACCGGCGCGATCACCCGAGGCCGGAAATTGCGGGCGGCGAGCGCGATCTGGGTGAAGAAATAGACCAGCGCCAAATCGAGTGCGATGCCGGTGACCACGTAAACCCAGGTCGATCCTTCATCGAGCCGCGACAGGAGGGTCGGCACCAGCGACGCGATCGAGCCGAGATGCGTCGACTGGCTGATATCGAGTGCTGTCTCCTTGGGCAGCCGTCCCTGCGCGGCGGCGGGGAGGCGCTCGACCAGCTCGGTGCGGGCATCGGCATATTGATTGGCCGCGTCCTGCAACGCCGCCTGCGCGACCTGATAGCGGCTGTCGTCGAACTCGCCGGTGGCGTTCAACCGCTCCTCCGCCGCTTTCAGCCGCTGCTGCGCAGTGACGAACTGGCGCTTCAACCGGGCGAGCAGCGGATCGGAACTGGCCTCGAGCAGCTCGTTCGCCTGATCCTCCAGCCCGTCATAGATCGCCTGCTCGTCGATCTGGTCGCAGCGGGTTCGGCCGATCGTGCCGTTGGGGATGCGAAAGCCCGGCAGGATGACCTGGATATCGCGGATGATCCCCAGCGCGTTCGAACCGACGCCGCAGAAATTGCCGCCATTGATGCTGACGACTTCGTGGCGCAGGCTGGCGAGCAGCGCGACGAGGCGCTGTTGCCGCGCCTGGAATTCGGCATCGCCCAACGCGCTTCCGGCAGCCCCTTCCAGCTCGCGCAGCTTGTTCTGGGCGTTGTCGATATCCTCTTGCAGCACCGCGCCGCCCTGAAACTTGTAGAAGGCGCTGTTGGTCGTTCCCATTGCGCTGATCAGCAGCAGGAAGGGGATGAAGATCGCCCAGTCGATCAGGCGCGTGCCGCCTTCGCCCTGGCTGATCTTCTGGGCCTGTTTATCGCCGAGATAGCGCGCGAACAGCAGTGCGATCAGCGTGAGAAGCAATGCGAAGGAGACCGCAACGATCGGCTCACCCGTCAGCGGCAGCAGCAGGTGCATCCACCCATAGGTGACCACCATGAAGAAGAATGTGACCAACGCGATGGTGAGAAGCACAAGGGTGCCCCGACCGCCGGCGCTGTCGCCGGCACGCGCCGCTGGATTGCTGGCCATCGATCGCTCCCCCCAAAACAGCCCGGCATCCCGGCCGCTGGCGCAGGAGGATTTTGCCCGGCAAGATGATTCGCCCCGCCGCGAAGATGGGCCAGCCCGGACGGATAACGCAATGTTTACAACGGTCTATAGGCGGGGAGGAGTGTATCCGTTTCCGATGGAACGGGGTTTTGTCCTGCGATTCGATCGACATGGGTCGATCCGTTTCGGACCAGTGCCTTGGCGAGTGGGCCTAGAACGCCCGGGTGATGCCGAAGGTCGTGGCGAAACGCCGATAATCGTAGATGCCGACGGTCGAGAAATTGCGCTCGTAGCTGACCCGCACCAGCGGCGCGAAGCCGCGGACCTGGAGGCGGCGCAGCGTTGCGCCCGCCGACACGCCGAACAGCAGGTCGCGGCGGACCTCGGGATAGAGGAACAGCCGCTCATCGGCCTGGAGCCGGCGCACGGTCAGGCTGGCAAAGGCCGTGGTGCGGCCGAACTGGCGGTAATAGAGCATGCTCCCGCCCAGCGCGACATTGGCATAGCCGGGGTCGCGCGCGCTTTGCCGGATGATGTTGAAGTTGAGCCCGCCGCCCGAGCGCGGGCTGAAGGCGCGCTCCACGCCCACGTCGATGTTGACCAGCCGCCCGTCCTGCAAGTCGTTCTGGCGATAATCGGTGTCGGCGCCGGTGACCGTGGTGGTGAGCTGCGAGCGGCGGCTGAGCATGTGCTGCCAGTTGAGCGACACGGTGGCGGTGCTCGCATAGGCCTTGCCGCCATACCAGCGCCGGGTCGCGCCGCCGGAGAGCTGGACGCGCTCGCGGTTCGGCGACCATTCGAGCGAGACCAGCGCCGAGGCGGACAGGTCGTCGAACTGGCTCTGCCGGTAGAATTCGCCCTGGCCCGAGACGCGCGGGACGATCGCGACGTCGCGGCCGATCCGCCGGCGGAAGAATGCCTGTCCCGCCACGCGCGCGCCGATGCCCGATTGCTCGCGCGCGTCGCGGGACAGGTCGAGCGGGGCGATGATCGTGTCGAGCGTGGCCGCGTCGGTCGCGCGGTTGATGTTGCTGTCGGGCACGAGCGCGAGCTCGAGGCTGGCGCCGAACGGCTTGCGCGAGCGCAGCGCCCCCGCAAACTGGTCGACGACCTGTGCGACTTCGGGGGGCAGCTCGCCGGCCTGGACCTGGCGCAGCTCGCGGCGCGCGGCGCCTTCGTCGCCGTTGAGCGCGAGAACCCGGGCGAGCTCGAGCCGGACGCGGACGGCATCGGGCTTCTCGTCGAGGATCGCGCGCAACTCGACCGCGGAATCACCGTAGCGGCCCAGCGCGGCGAGCATCATCGCGAGACGGAAGCGCGCCTCGGTGCGGATCTCGATGTCCGGGTCTTTCGACAGCGCGCGATAGATCGCCTCGGCATCCTGCGGACGCTTCGCTGCGATCGCCTGATCGGCGACGAGGAAGAGCTGGGCGGGCTTGAGCCCTTCGGTGCGCTGTTCCTGCGCGCAAGCGGGCACAGCCCAGCCGAGCCCTGCCAGGGCAAGGGCGGCACAAGCGGGGGCGGCAAGAACGCGGCGGCATGTCAGCACGAAGCGGGCAATGGCACGGTTACTGGCGCTTCGCGACCACGACGCCGCCGAGGAAATATCCATAGGTGCTGCCAATATCCAGACTGAACCGCCCGCCGATCTCGTTCGCGGTCGGGCCGTAGAAGAAGCCGTTAATGTCGCCGCCGCCGGTATCGCCGGTACGCATCACGCCCAGCCACAGCGTGTTGGAATTGACGCCGAGCGTGCCCGAGTAGCTGAAAGTGCCGAAATCGCGCGTTTCGCCCGCCGCGTTCGAGCCGAGCGGGTGCAGCTCCGCGGTGATGGTGCCGCCGCTGAAATTTGCCGCGAAAGTCGCGGTCCCGGTAAGGTCGTACACGATCAGCGCGCCATGGCTGGGCGATCCCGGATCCGATTTGGGGACCGCCGTGCCGAATAGCCGCCCGGCATAATTGGCGCTGCCGGTGCGGGGCATCTGGTCCACCGGAGTCTGGAAGCCATAGGGCAGATAGAGGCGCGTGAATTCCTCATTGCCCGCGCCGCCGACCGATTTGTCGACGATCTGGACCTCGACGAAGCTGGCATAGGAGAGCGCGATCTGGCCGTTGCCCGGCCCGGGGGAATAGGCGAACAGAGTCAGCGCCCGCTGACCATCGGTCTTGCGATAGACAGTGAAGCGGTCGTTGCTTTCCGCCGCGACGATATCGCCCTGCGCGAAATCGAGGCCCGACAGGTTGATCGGGATTCCGATCGACGATCCCGTGGTGGGCGGCATCTGGATCGAGAAGGCCTTGTCGGACGGCCGATAGGTGAACGACGTCGCGGCGAGATTGCCGAAATCGGCGCTGATATAGCTCGCCAGCGCCTGGTCGCTCTGCTTGCGCTTATATTCGAAGATCGGGACGCCGGGCACCGCGAAGTCCTGCGCCGCGGTGAGCGTCTGGAGCGTCTGGCTCGCGCCGAGCATGCCCTTGCGCCCCAGGATCACGCCCGAGGCGATATCGTTGCCCAGCCCGGGACTGGTGCTGCTGGCGGCGAACGCTCCGCCCAGCTCGTCGGCCGCGGGGCCATAGAAACGCCCGTTGAACGTCCCGCCCATCGGGATGAAGCCGAAGAAGGTGAAATTGCCCGCGAAGCGCGACGAGGCGCTGGTGATGCTGGCGTCGAGGCTGAAGGGCGAATTGAAATTGGTCATGTTGCTGACCGGGTCGATCCCCGCGACCTTGCCCGTTCCGGTGAGCGAGCCGCGCCCGAAATCGACGGTGATGCGGCCCTCGCCGCTCAGAGCGATGGGCTCGCCGCGGTTATGGCTCGCCATCGTACCGAGCAGGATGACGTCGTACGCCGCCTCGCCGCTGGTCGGGGTCGCGCTGGCGGGCGTCGCCACGCCATAGGTGAAGGCGTCGAAGGATCCCGAAATCGGCGAGCTGGCGGAAGCCTGGGTGGTTCGTTGCCAGAAGCCGGCGCCGACATATTTATAGGTGACCGCGCCGCTGGTGCCGGGCTTGGTGAGCAGCAGCGAATCCTGGGTGCCGCCATTGGTGATGAGGTATTCGGTGGTGACGCTGCTGCCTGCGGTCAGGTTCGACGGGCCGAAGGTCTGCGAGCGCCCCGCGGTGGAGACCGTGTAGCTGTTGGTGCTGGCATTGTAGGCAATGCTGAGCGTCGCGCTGCCCGCTGCGCCGGGGGTCGCGGTCCCGCCGGCGGGGGGAAAGGTGCCGGTGCCGGTGGTGGCGTCGTTGACGAAGCTTTCGGACACCAAAGGCGTCAGCAGCGACACGTTCGAGGTCGGGGTAGGCGTAGGCGCGGGCGTCGGTGCCGGCGTCGGCGTCGGCGCGGGCGTCGGGGTTGGCGCGGGCGGGGGCGGGGGCGTTGTGATCACGCCGCCGCCGCCGCCCCCACCACCGCCGCTGCACGCGCCAAGCAGGCCAAAGGCCGATAATGCGGGCGCAAGCATCCGTGATTTCATGACTTTTCCCCTCCCCCCGGGAGCCCGCACTATCGCGGCACGACCCCCGGGGCGTCAAGCGCGCCCGGCGCACCGTTCCTCTCCGGAACGGAGCAGCGCGGGACGCATCGGGATTCCCGGAAATTGTCGCGTGGGCGTGACGGCCGTCACGCGGCCCGGGTTGCAGTGCCGTTAGGGCTGGCTGCCGAACCTTTCGAAGGAGGCACGGCAATGACGATCACCGTCGAATTCACGCTTACCCATACAGGGAAGGAGGCACTGGTCGAGGAGCTGAGGCGAGGTCCGCATCGCATTCCTTTGACGTTCGCGGAGGGCGCGGCGACCGCTCATGTCGAGCCCGGCCTTTCCTATTCGGCACCTTGGAAGCTGAAAGGCGACATCGGCGCCAAGATCAAGGTCGTCTGGAAGGCGGAAGGCCTTCAGGGAACGATGATCGACGGCTTCATCGACGAGGCGACCGCGATGCCCTGGCCCGAGGGTCCGTGGCTGGATCAGGACAGCGGCCTCCTGCCGCCGCTGTCGAGAGCATGACGATGCGCAGCCGCCTCATCATGTGCGCCGCCGGAGCGGCCATTCTGCCCCTCGCCGCCCAGGCGCAGAGCGACCCCGCGTCCCCATCCGACCCCCCGCCAGTGCGGACCGCGACTCAAGAAGTCGAAAGGCGCGCACCCGAACTCACCGAATCCAGCGCGGACGTTCCGATCGGGCGGGCGCCCAATGCTGCATCGCTCATCGCCTCGACCGAGGGCACCAGCGCGGTGCTGACGATCCAGGCGGGAAAGCCGAAGCTCAGCCGGAACGGTTCGGTCTCTCTGGCCTTCACGCTGAAGGCCCCGCTCAATGCCGCGGGCACCGAAGGCGCGTTCGTCACGCAGCAGGGCCTGTCGAACAAGTTCACTGCGGGCTTCGGCTTCACCATGGTCCGCGCGGACTTGTCGGGGCCGACCGTCGAGGAGGAGGAAGCGATCCGTGGGGGTTGGGAGACCTGCATGACCATAAACGGCAAGTCGCCCGAATTCCCGACCGTGTCGAACCAGTATGAGACAGAGGTCCAGTTGCGTCAGCGCCAGACGGATTTCCTCGCGGCGAAATGCCCCGGCGCGAAAGGCGTGCGCAAGCTTAGCGAAGAGACGCTCGATGAAATGGCGAAGCTCGGCTATTTCACGCCCGGGCAACTCGAGACCGTCCGGAAATATCGCCAGCGGATCAAGCGCACGCCCTTGTTGCTGCTGAACGTCGCGGGATCAATGGGGTACAATAGCTATGCGTCGCTGAACCAGGCCGATTTCTCGAAGCGCAAGACCGAGCGCATGCCTTACGCGATAAGCGTTTCGGGCGGCGTCAGCCTGGGTCGCGGACGGCCCTATCTCGCGGCGGGATACCAGTTGCGGGTCGATTATGAGGACGCGCAGAAGCGCGTGGTCTGCCCGGCGTCTCCCACGCCGCCGGCAAACAATCCCTGCCAGTACCAGATCTTCGACTTGCCCAAGGAGAATATCGATCACAGCGCGTTCGCGTTGATGCGGATCGGCGGGCCCTTCTCGATCGGCGCCGGGACGCCCATGATCGAAGTCAAGGTGGCCTATGACTTCCAGGACCGCGTCTGGGGCGTCGACATGCCGGTCTATTTCTTCGTCGACAAGGACAAGTCTCTGCGTGGCGGCGTGCGGCTTTCCTGGGAGGAACGCGGCAACGATCCGGAGAAGGACACGCTGCGTTTCGGGATCTTCGTGGTGAAGGAACTCAATCCCTTCAACTGAAGACCCATACCCCGATCGGACGGCGCGGGCCCTTCGACCCGGCACGCGCCTGCCGGCTCCCCCGGGGTACCCATCCCCCGGGGGAGATAAGCGTTGTCGGCATGCTTTCGCCGCGGCCCCTTGCCTAAATGCCTGGCGTGCCGCGATATCGTGGGCGCAGTCATCTTGCGTTCAGCGGCGAAACGAAATCCTGCGGTGCGGAGCAAGAGAGTCGGGCAGACGAGGGAGACAGGCGATGAGGGCAGGCACGAGCAGGGCAAGGCTGATGGCGGGCGTGGCGCTGGCCGCGGCGCTGGCGATCGGCGGGTGCGTGCCGGTCGGCACCGTCGATACCGAGGTCGCCTATACGCCCCCGCCGAGCTGGGCGAATATCGACGGCTTCGAGGATTATGAGTGGATCGACCGCGCCGACGCCCTGTCGCAGGCAGTGGGCGAGGCGCCGCCCGACTATGCCTTTTACGCAGGCGGGGCCGAGCCCTGGGCATGGACCTTTGGCGACGGATCGCTGCTGGTGGTCGAGAACCGGCCCGACGGGCTCCACAGCTATTATTTCGAGGGCGGGTCGGACACGCCCTTCCTGGTGCGCGATCCGGAAATGAGCTTCGGCTTCCTCGATGGCGGAGTCGCGGTGGTCTATGGCCCCGATGGCGGCGTGCTGAGCCGCGAGGAGGCGCAGGGCTGGCTCTATGCCGCGGTCGCCGGATGGCAGCGCGGGCGGTTGCTGCGCCGGGCGATGCTGGCCAGCCAGGAGCGCCGCGTGATCGACACGGTGGCGTGGCTCGACACCAGCTATTTGTGGTGGAACTGGCAGCGCGACTGGGACGAAGGGCTGCGGCGCTATCCGCACTGGCGCAAGGTACGCGACGGCGTCGCCGGGCGCGAACGGCACCGGCGCTGGGACGACGAACATCGCCGCCGCGCCGATCAGGGCGATCGCTTCCGCCGCTGGGGCGAGGGCGGCTTCCATGGCCGTCCGCCGGGCAATTACACGCCGCCGCCCGCCGGCACGGCGATGCCGCCGCACGCGCCGCCGCAGGGCCAGGCCGGGCAGCGGCCCGATCGGCCGCGTGTCGGCACCATGCCCGGCCGCACCCCGCGACCGGGCGACGCCGCGACGCCGCGCGCCGAGCGTCCGGTGAATATCGAGGAGACCGGGCTCCAGCCCGATCTGGGGATCCGGCCCGGCACTGCTGGCGGCGGCCCTGCCGGCGTGCGCGGACGGCCGGTGCGCCAGCCCGCCACGCTCCCGGCGCCGGCCGTGGTCACGGTACCTCCGACGGCGCCCGCCGCTGCCGAACCGCCGCGCCGGGGCCAGCGGCCCGAGGGGATGCCGCCGCGCAGCGGTCCGCGTCCCCAGCCGGTCCAGCCGCAGCCGCCCGCGGTCGTGGCATCGCCGCCGGTGACAGTCAGCCAGCCGGTCTACACGCCGCCGCCCGCTCCGCCAGCTCCGGTGTCGCGCCCCGCGCCATCGCGCGTGCCGCGCAACGTGACCGGCGACGATACGCCCTCGGCGCGGCCCACTTACCGCGCGCCGGGCAACCAGCCAGCACGCAGCGAAGGCTTTACGCCGCCGCCGGCTCCGGTGCGCACCTATAGCCCGCCGCCGGCGCCTGTACGCACCTATTCGGCGCCTCCGCCGCCGCCGCCGGCAGCGCCGGTGCGGACTTATTCGGCGCCACCACCACCGCCGCCAAGCTACAGCCCGCCGCCGCCGCCACCGCCCGCGCCGGCGGCACGCGCACCCGCACCCGCACCCGCCCCGCGCCCATCGGTCTCGCGAGACGTATCGAACGATTGATGCGGACGCCGCCCGTCCGGGGAAGCGTGCTTCGAGCGCGTTCGATCAGGCTTCAAAAGGGCAGGATCGCTTCGATCGGGGCGAGCGGGGGCGCTTCGGGAATCGCCGCGCCCCGGCGCATCATGAAGGCGTGCTGGACGAGCATCGCCTGTTGCTCGATTCCGTAGCGCGCCAGCGGGCGGCCCGGCGTGAAGCGGTAATCGTAGCGCGCCCAGGGCAGGCGACGCAGCGGCAGGAAGATGCCGCTCTGGTGCTGCCAGACATGCACACTGTATTTGCGCAAATGCAACAAGCCGGAAACCGCAGAGGTGCGCGAGTGAGGCTGCTCTTGGAGGGAAAAGCTGTCAGGCAGCAAGCGACCCACTTGCAGACGTTCGATCAATAGACGTCTGTGCGCGAAGAAGCGGCAAATCTCCAAAATGCCCAAGCGATCCCGCTAACGATCGGCATCCCGAGAAGCATAAAAAAGAACCAGCCTCCGTTCCTGAGCGTCATCGCCGCGAACGGCGAATTGTCATTCGGCATAGGAGGAGCAGGCGGGCCCTCGGCAATTGTCGAAACCACGATCAATGCGGCCAGCGCAAACCAGAAAGCTAGCAAATAGCTCGCAAAATCAGTGCGCTGAAATCGCTGGAGGATCAGGTGAAGCGGAAAGCCTGCAATCAAGAAGCCATAGCTGAAGGCAAATGCGATGCTCAACCTAATAGCGACGTCCGACCAGCCAAATTCTGGCCTTGCAAGCACGAACGCCAATAGCACGAAAATTGGAGCAGGTGCTGCCAACAGAGCTTTGGGGTTCGCAACCATAGCCGAAGCGTAATCCAATCAGCCGGTTTGGCAATGACCGCTTCCCACCCATTAGCGGACCCTGGCGAACGGCAGAATACTTTCATACTGGCCTATCGGCGGTGCGCCCGCGACACTTGCACCAGCCCGGATCAGGAAGGTGTGCTGAACCAGCATCGCTTGTTGCTCGATGCCATAGCGTTCGAAGGGCTGCCCCGGCTTGATTGCATAATCGTAGCGGCAAAAGGGGTGCCGTTTCAGCGGCAGGAAGATGCCTTGCTGAAATTGCCACACATGCACCATTTCGTGGATGAACAGGCCCTGCGAGGCGAGGTGCGCGGCGGCGAAATCGTCGCGGTAGCGCGTGCCCTCGGGATGGAAATGGATATGCCCCGTCGGCGCCATCACGATGTGGCGCGGCTGGAAAAAGGCCCATTTGCGCCGATGGATACGGACCTTCGCATAATCGATCGCGTCGCCGAAGACGGTGCGGGCGAGCGCGATTTCTCCGGGAGTGAGCGGGCGCGAGGTCATCGCCTGCATATCGCGATGCTTTGCGCGCCGCGCCAGTATAAGCGGGCGCGACGAGCAATCCCGCGTCCACGCCGCCCGCAGGTTTCGCCCTTAGTTTACGCTTTGGGGAGGCTCGTCGTGACCCGTACGCGCTGACCGGCTAAGCGGACCGCCGCATGAGCGCCTTCATCACTTTCGATTCGCTTGCCGCAGCGCCGCCCGGTGGCGCGCCGCTGTTCCATGACCTGACGCTGGCGGTCGGCGCCGAGCGTATCGGGCTGGTCGGGCGCAACGGTTCGGGCAAATCGACCCTGCTGCGGATCGCGGCTGGAGAGGTTGCGCCTTCGGCCGGGAGCGTTTCGCGCGGCGGAAGCGTGGGCGTGCTGGTGCAGGACTGGCCGGGCGAACTCGCCGTGTCCGATGTGCTGGGCGTGACGGAGATGCTCGCGCGACTGGCGCGGCTGGCGGCGGGGGAAGGTTCCGAGGAGGATCTCGCCGAGGCCGACTGGACGCTCGAGCCGCGCGTGGAGACGGCGTTGGCGGAGGCCGGGCTGGGGGAGATGGCGCTGGACCGCCGCATCACCACGCTGAGCGGCGGCGAGCGGACGCGGGTGGGAATGGCGCGGCTGATGCTCGACGCGCCCGATCTGTTGCTGCTCGATGAGCCCACCAACAATCTCGACGCAGACGGGCGCGCGGCGATCGCGGCGTTGGTCGCGGGCTGGCGCGGCGGCGTGATGGTGGCGAGCCATGACCGCGCGCTGCTGGAGGCGATGGACCGGATCGTCGAGCTCTCGCCGATCGGCTGCCGCGTCTTCGGCGGCGGCTGGAGCGCGTTCGCCGAGGCGCGCGAGGCCGAGCGCGAGCGCGCCGCCGCCGAGCTCGACCGGGCATCGGGCGGCCTGCGCGAGGTCGAGCGGGCGGCCCAGCGCGCACGTGAAGTCAAGGCGCGGCGCGACAGAGACGGGCGAGCCTATGCCGCGAGCGGCTCCGCGCCCAAAATCCTGATGGGAATGGCCGCCGAGCGCGCCGAGAATTCGGGCGCACGCGGCGAGCGGCTGGCCGAGCGCATGCGGGGCGAGGCGGGCGAGCGGCTGGAGGCGGCGAGGGCGCGGGTCGAGATCGTGACGCCGCTGACCATCGACTTGCCGCCGAGTGGACTGCCCGCGAACCGGCATCTGTTGACCTTCGAGGAAGTGACGTTGGCGGTGGGCGGGCGCGTGCTGGGGCCATGGTCGTTCGAGATTGCCGGGCCCGAGCGCGTGGCGGTGGCGGGGCGGAACGGCGCGGGCAAATCGAGCCTGCTGCGCATCGCGATAGGCGCGCCGCCGAGTTCGGGCAAAGTAATGCGCGCCGCCGAAAATTCAGATGGCGCGCGGCTGGCGATGCTCGACCAGCATGTCGGTCTGCTCGATCCGGCGCTGAGCGTGCTCGACAATTTTCGCCGGCTCCATCCGGCAATGAGCCAACAGGAGGCGCGGGCCGCCTGTGCGCGCTTCGCGTTCCGCAACAAGGACGCGCTGCAACTGGCCGGCACGCTCAGCGGCGGCGAGCGGCTACGCGCGGGGCTGGCCTGCGTGCTGGGCGGCGAGGCAGTGCCGCAATTGCTGCTGCTCGACGAGCCTACCAACCATCTCGATCTCGAATCGATCGAAGTGCTCGAGGCGGCGCTCAAAAGCTATGACGGGGCATTGCTCGTGGTCAGCCATGACCGTGCCTTTCTGGAGGCGATCGGCGTTGAGCGGACGATCGCGCTGGGGTAGAACGCGGCATGCGTTCGGGCTCACCATCCATTGGCGTCCTCGCGGCGGTCGCGGCGGCAGGCTGCGCCTATTGGTGCGCGATCGATGTGATATTGGACGTGCGCGAGCCCTGGGATGCGGCCGGTTACCTCATCCTGTGGTATCCGATGTCGCTGGGGCTTGCGGCGCTGTGCGGCTTGCTGTTCGAGGATGAGGGCTGGCGATCGGGGCCGATCATCATATTGGCGCAACTGCCGGTCATGCTGGTCGCAAATGGCGGCGGCGGCGCGCTGCTGGTGTTTGGTGTCGGCCTTCTGCTCGTGCTGTCGCTTCCCGCCGCGCTGGTTTCGGGCGTGGCGGCGCGGATCAAGCGGGCGGCAGTCGGGCGTGAGGCTGCCGGCTCCTGAGTTTGCGCTTGCGTGCATCTATCCCTCTCGGCAGGAGCGAGCGGGGGGCGCATCGCGTGGCCGCGCCGACTGACGGAGCAGATCGATCGTGATGCGACTGGAGAGGTTGAAGCCGCTACTGACGAGCGGCGCCGCCAGCATCGCCGTCGGCATGGCCGGAACCAACCTGATCCGCATCGTCAGCACCTTGGTGCTTACCCGGCTGCTCGATCCGTCGGCCTATGGCGTCGCGGGCATCCTGATGTCGGTCGCGACGGCGATGGCGCTGCTCACCGATATCGGCACCGGACCCTTCATCGTTCGCCACAAGGAAGGCGACGACCAGCAGTTCCGCGACGCGATCTGGACGCTGCGGCTGGTCCGCTCGATCGCGCTCACCCTGGCGACGGCGATGCTCGCGGCGCCGATCGCTCAGTTCATGGAAAAGCCGTTCATCGCGCCGGTGCTGACGGTGTTCAGCCTGATCTTCCTGATCGATGGAGTCAGTTCGCTGGGCTTCGCAACGGCGATCCGCGAGCGGCAATTGTGGCGGCTGAGCATGCTCGATCTGGCCACGGTGGCGGTCCAGCTCCTCGCGGCGATCCCGCTGGCGTGGTTCTGGCCCAGCTATTGGGTGATCCCGATCACGATGCTGGCGGGGGCGGGGTTCAAGGCGGCGATGTCTTATCCGGTGTTCCCCGGGGCCGGGCGGCGGCTGCGGATGGACCGCGTGCGCGCGGTGGAGCTGTGGGAATTCGCCCGCTTCATCGCGCCGTCGAGCCTGCTCACCCTGCTGATCATGCAGGCGGACAAGGTCTTCCTGGCGCGGGTGATGAGCCTGTCCGACTTCGGCCATTATTCGATCGCGGTGACGCTGGCGGCGGTGCCCGCGGCGGCGGCGCATCCCTATGCCTTTCGCGTGCTGTTTCCGGCCTATTCGCAGGCGGTTCATGCCGGCGGCGATGCGCTGCGCCGGATCTTCTACGCCAAGCGCCGCAAGATCGCCTTGCTCTATATGTTCCTGACCGGCGGCTTTATCGGCGGGGCGCCGTTCGCGATCGAATTGCTTTATGACGACCGCTACCGCGAAGTGACTCCGATCCTGCAGGTGTTGCTGGTCTCGTCAGCGCTGGCGCTGGTGAACTGGTCCGCCGACCAGGCGCTGATGGCGCTGGGTAAGCTGCGCGCGACACTGCTCGCCAATGTGGTGCGGGTGGCGTGGCTGATCGTGGCGGGGGTGGGGGGCTATCTCGCGCTGGGCAGCTGGGGGCTGATCCTCGCGCTGGGCGGCATGGAAGTGGCGGGGATGGCCTGTTACTGGATCAGCCTGTCGCGCAACGGCTTGCTGCGCCTTGGCGAAGAGGCGCTGGGCTTCGCGGCGATCGGGCTGGGCTTCGCGGTCGCGATCCCGCTCAACGCGCTGCTGCTGATGCTGCTGCGCTGAGCCTCAGGGCTCGCCAAGGCCTTCCTGCACCATATCGATTTCGCGCACCCCGCGCTGGCGGCGGGCGGCATCGACCAGCTCGCGCAGCTTCTCGCGCCGCGCGCGCGCCTGCGCCACGTCGCGGATGACCAGCGGCGCTTTGCGCGTGGTTTCGTCGGACGAGGTGATGGTGATGCGGCCGATGTCCGCCATCTGGTTGATGATGGTGAAGTCGATGCGGACGTCCTTGATCCGGTATAGCTCGATCTCGTCGATCGACTTGGCGATGATGCCCTTGTTGAGGATCAGCCGGTCGGCGGTGAGCTCATAGGTGGTGGCGAGATAGTCGAGATATTTGACCGCGAGGATGACGAGCCCCGCGACCAGCATCGCCGGGAAAATCCACGCCCAGTCGATCAGCGTGCCCTTGGCCAGCGCCCACAAGGTAAGGACCGCGCCGGCGGCGATGAGGACGAGCGTGCCCCACCCCGCGAGCGTCCCGCGGAGCCAGCCCCATGTGGAGGAACGGAAACGGTCGATCATGCGCGGGCCTCCTGATTTCGGGCGATCATAGCGGGGCGGGAGCGGGGGAGAAAGCGGCGTCGATCATGAATCACCTCCGGCGAAGGCCGGGGCCCAGCTGCCAAGTTGCCCGTGGCCAAGGATCGCGTTTCCAACTTTTGTCTCGCAACTGGGCCCCGGCCTTCGCCGAGGAAGCGTGTTTCAGTCCAACCGCATCTCATATTCCACATTGTCTTCCTCGACCCCATCGGGCCAGAGGTGAAGCACCGCGCCGGTCCGGGTGAAGCCGCTGCGTTCGATCGCCTTGCGTGAGGGTTCGTTCGAGGCGCGGTGGCTGACGATGATGCGGGTCATGCCGTTCGCGCGGGCCCAGTCGAGCCGGGCCTTGTGGAGCGTCGCGGCGTGGCCCTGTCCGCGCCATGCCGGGCGGATATACGACATGGCGAAGCCCGCGGTTTTGCCGGTGGGATCGTCGTTGGCGATGTAGATCGCGGTGAGCCCCGCCAGCGCGTCGCTATCGTACAGGCCGAAGATCGCCATTTTCGGGTCGGCGAGCATCTCCCGCCACTTCGCGTCGCTGCGCGCTTCGGCTTCGGCGAGCGAGGTGAAGTAATTGCCCGGAAATTCGGTGAGCGCCTCCAGCCGGATTTCGCGGTTGGGAATCCAGTCGGCGGGGCCGAGGCGGCGGACCGCGATCATTTGGGCGCCGGATCGCCTGCCCCGACGATGATCGCATCGACCGTGAGGCTTTTCCCATCGGCGAAGCTCAGCGTTACCGGCGCCTTTTCTCCGGGCTTGAGCGCGGGCGATACGTCGAACAGCATGACGTGCTTGCCGCCGGGCTCGAACGCGACGGTTTCGCCGGGGGCGAAGGAGACTTGCTTGAGCGGGGCCATGGTCATCATGCCGCCCTCACCCTGCATGCTCTCGTGCAATTCGGTGCGGACCGCGAATTTGGCGCCCACCGCGACGAGAATCGCGTCCTTCGATCCGCCATGGAGCGTGAAATAGGCTGCCCCCGGGTTGCCCGGGACCGCGGGCAGGCGGACCCAGGCGCCGTCCACGCTCGCGTCCTTTGGCGCCTGTTGGCACCCCGCCACCATCGCTACCGCTGCAATCGCCACAAACCCGCGCATTTCCACCATCTCCCAATTCGGGAAAACTCCTAGATGCGCTCAAATCTTGCGGCAAGCGGGAGGGCACCTATATCGCAATCCGGAAACGCTTCGGGCCGCCTCTTTTGGGACCCGGGCTTTGGTTGCAATTGAACAAGGGCCGACGAGGAACATGGCAAAAGTTATCGGGATTGATCTGGGTACCACCAACAGCTGCGTCGCAGTGATGGAGGGCGGCAAGCCCAAGGTCATCGAGAATGTCGAAGGCGCGCGCACCACGCCTTCGATCGTCGCCTTCGCCAAGGATGGCGAGCGGCTGATCGGCCAGCCGGCCAAGCGCCAGGCCGTCACCAACCCCGAGAGCACCGTGTTCGCGGTCAAGCGCCTGATCGGGCGCCGTTTCGACGATCCGATCACCAAGAAGGACACCGAGCTGGTGCCCTACACCATCGTCAAGGGTTCGAACGGCGACGCCTGGGTCCAGGCGGGCGGCGAGGCCTATTCGCCGTCGCAGATCAGCGCGTTCATCCTTCAGAAGATGAAGGAAACCGCCGAATCCTATCTCGGCGAGACCGTGACGCAGGCCGTCATCACCGTCCCCGCTTACTTCAACGATGCCCAGCGCCAGGCGACCAAGGACGCCGGCAAGATCGCGGGCCTCGAAGTGCTGCGCATCATCAACGAGCCGACCGCGGCGGCGCTGGCCTATGGCCTCGACAAGAATGACGGCAAGACCATCGCGGTCTATGACCTTGGCGGCGGCACGTTCGACATTTCGGTGCTCGAGATCGGCGACGGCGTGTTCGAAGTGAAGGCGACCAACGGCGACACTTTCCTGGGCGGCGAGGATTTCGACGCCAAGATCGTCCAGTATCTGGCCGACGAGTTCAAGAAGGCCGAGGGCATCGACCTCACCAAGGACAAGCTGGCGCTCCAGCGCCTGAAGGAAGCCGCCGAAAAGGCCAAGATCGAGCTGTCGTCGGCGCAGACCACCGAAGTGAACCTTCCCTTCATCACCGCCGACGCCAATGGGCCGAAGCATCTGGTGAAGACGCTGAACCGTGCGGAATTGGAGCGCCTCGTCGAGGAACTGATCCAGCGCACGCTCGAGCCGTGCCGCAAGGCGCTGTCTGATGCGGGCGTCAAGGCCGCGCAGATCGACGAAGTGGTGCTCGTGGGCGGCATGACGCGCATGCCCAAGGTGCGCCAGATCGTGAAGGAATTCTTCGGCAAGGAACCGCACACCGGCGTGAACCCCGACGAAGTCGTCGCGATTGGCGCCGCGATCCAGGCGGGCGTGCTCCAGGGCGACGTCAAGGACGTGCTGCTGCTCGACGTCACCCCGCTGTCGCTGGGCATCGAGACGCTGGGTGGCGTGTTCACGCGCATGATCGACCGCAACACCACGATCCCGACCAAGAAGTCGCAGGTCTATTCGACTGCCGATGACAATCAGCAGGCAGTGACGATCCGCGTCTTCCAGGGCGAGCGCGAAATGGCTGCGGACAACAAGATGCTGGGCCAGTTCGACCTGGTCGGCATTCCCCCGGCGCCGCGCGGGGTGCCGCAGATCGAAGTCACGTTCGACATCGACGCCAACGGCATCGTGAATGTTTCGGCGCGCGACAAGGGCACCGGCAAGGAGCAGCAGATCCGCATCCAGGCCTCGGGCGGCCTCAGCGAGGCGGACATCGACCAGATGGTCCGCGACGCCGAAGCGTTCGCCGAGGAGGACAAGGTCCGCCGCGCCGCCGCCGAAGCCAAGAACAACGCCGAATCGCTGATCCACACCACCGAACGCCAGCTCGCCGAAAATGGCGACAAGGTGGACGAAGCGCTGAAGGCCGAAATCCAGGCCGCGGTCGATGCGGCCAAGGCCGCGGTCGAGAGCGGCGATTCGGACGAGATGCAGGCCAAGGCGCAGGAGCTCGCCCAGGTTGCGATGAAGCTGGGTCAGGCGATCTACGAGAAGCAGCAGCAGGAAGAGGCTTCGCCCTCCGCCGGCGGTGCCGCGGCCGAGGAAGTGGCCCCGGACGAAGTGGTCGACGCGGAATTCTCCGAAGTCGACGATAACAAGGCGTAAGCGGATGCACTCTCCCCGCCCTTCGGATTTTACTTCGAAGGGCGGGGATGAGGGGCGGGGGCCGAGTGAATGACCACCGAAGTTGATTTCTACGAGCTGTTGCAGGTCGAGCGGACCGCCGACGAGGCGACGCTGAAGACCGCGTACCGCAAGCTCGCGATGCAGTATCACCCCGACAAGAATGGCGGGTGCAAGGATCACGAGGCCAAGTTCAAGGCCGTCAGCGAGGCCTATGAGTGCCTCAAGGACCCCCAGAAGCGCGCCGCCTATGACCGGTTCGGCCACGCCGCCTTCAAGAACGGCATGGGCGGCGGCGGCGGCGGCAACAGCGCGCAGGATTTCGGCGCGTTCAGCGATATCTTCGAGAGCGTGTTCGGCGAATTCATGGGCGGGCGCGGCGGCCAGCGCCAGCAGCGGCGCGGTGCGGACTTGCGCTATGACATGGAAATCAAGCTGGAGGATGCGTTCCACGGCAAGAAGACCGAGATCACCATCGACGTCGCCGGGCATTGCGACACGTGCGACGGCAGCGGAGCGACCCCCGGGACCAAGGCCAAGAGCTGCCACTAGTGCAACGGCCACGGCAAGGTGCGCGCGCAGCAGGGCTTCTTCATGGTCGAGCGAACCTGCCCGGTCTGTCACGGCGCGGGCGAGACGATCCAGGATCCGTGCAGCCGCTGCCGCGGCGACGGCCGCATCGACAAGACCAAGACGCTGAGCATCAACGTGCCCCCCGGGGTCGACGAAGGCACCCGCATCCGCCTGACCGGCGAAGGCGAGGCCGGCCCGCGCGGCGCCCCCCCGGGCGATCTCTATGTCTTCATCCACGTCGCCAAGCACCCGATCTATACGCGCGAGGGCAATACGCTCCACGCGCGCGCGCCGATCAGCTTCACCACGGCGGCGCTGGGCGGCGAGATCGATATTCCGGGCCTCGACGGCACGCGCCATCCGATCAAGGTCAATGCGGGCACGCAATCGGGCCGCGAAGTCCGCCATCGCGGGGCGGGCATGCCGGTGCTGCAAGGGCGCGGGAATGGCGATCTGGTGGTGCACATCGTGGTGGAGATGCCGACCAAGCTCTCCGCACGGCAACGCGAGATCCTCGAGGAATTCCGCGCGACCGAGACCGGGGACGAATGCCCGCAGAGCCAGGGCTTCTTCGCCAAGATCAAGTCGGCGCTGGGATAGGCGCGAGCGCACCCTTTCGCGGATGGTAAGGGGCGGCGCACCCGACTCTTTACGTGAACGTAAGCTGCCAATCGGGTTCAGGCTCGGGTCAAAGCGACTCGCCTAAACCTCCTCTCAACAGCGGCGGAAAACGCCGTGCCACAGAGGAGTAAGACCATGCGGAAGACCCTTATCGGAATGGCGGCGCTGGCCGTCGCGATCCCCGTTCTGTCGGTGCCTGCCTCGGCGCAGCGCCATCACCGCGATAGCTACAGCCAGCCGCATCGCCAGGATCACCGCGGTTACGACAATCGCCGCTATTCGCACGATTACGACCGGAACGGCTATTACACCGGCCGCACCTGGCGCGATAATCGCGGTCAGTATCGCTGCCGCCGTTCGGACGGCACCACCGGCCTGCTGGTCGGCGCCGTGGGCGGCGCGCTGGTCGGCCGCACGATCGACACGCGCGGTGACCGCACCGCCGGTACCTTGCTCGGCGCGGTCGTGGGCGGCCTGATCGGCAACTCGATCGACAAGGATAACGGCCGCCGCCGCTGCCGCTAAGGCCGGTAGGCAGTCACGATGGGAAGGGCCCGGCGTCATGCGCCGGGCCCTTTCGGCGTCCGGGACACATGCGATTGCGTGCGGACATGCCAGCGCCTAGCCTGAGCCCCGGGGCGGAGAAGCGCCCCGGGGGATGCGCATGGTCCGTGCCTTGATCGCCTGGTTCAGCGGCCTGTTCCGGTCCGCGCCTCCCGCTGCGCTCGGCGCGACCGGGCCGGTCCAGGAACCCGAAGCTGCTTTCCCCGTCGCCATCGCCGCGCATCTGTTTATCGAGCCCGCCGGCAGATATCCCGCGCAGGGCTTCTCCCCGCGCGACAGCGTCTTCACCACCGGGATGATCCACGGCCTCTTCTATCAGGGCGAGGGCCCGGGCGGCGTGTTCGACGGAGTCGAGGCGAAGGGCCAGCCGATCCCGGTCCCGCAGAATGAGGAACTCACCTCGCTGCTGATGGATACCTATGGCGGCAATCTGCCGCTGACCTTCGACCTGCCCGATCTGCGCGGGAATGCGATGTGGGGCCCGGCGGCGGGGGCGCGGTGGCGCCATGCGGTGCCGGTGACCTGGCTGATCGCGACGACCAGCCAGCCCGCGCCGCAATATCCGCCCGCCGCCGCCGCGCCGCTGGCCGGGATGATCATGCCCTATGCCGGGCAAGGGGCGATCGACGGCTGGCTGGTGTGCGACGGCGGCAGCTATGATCCGGCCGCCTGGCCCGATCTGTTCGCGGCGATTGGTGGGACGTTCGATCCGGGCGGCAGCAACGCGCTGCCGGCGGGCGTCCATGCGCTGCCCGACCTGACCGGGCGGCTGGCGATGGGTGCGGGCGGGCCGATGGCGAACGGGTGGTCGGCGCCCGCGCTGATCGGCCTGACCTCGGCTCCGCCCAGCGCGGACGCGCCGGTGACGGCACTGTGCGTCAATTTCCTGATCTGCGTGCAGGGCGCCTGGCCCTATGTTCCCGGCCATAGCCAGATCCCGTCCAACAGCGGCTTCCTGGGACAGGTGGTGGCTTATGCCGGAACGGTCGCGCCGCCCTATTGGGCGATCTGCGATGGCTCGCTGCTCCAGATCGAGCAGAATATGGAGCTTTTCGACCTGATGGGAAATGCGTTTGGCGGCGATGGCGAACAGACCTTCGGGCTGCCGGACATGCGCGGCAGGATGATAGTGGGGTCGGCCTGACGCTCGGGCTCAATGCCCGTTGTCGCTCCAGTGCGGCGGATCGCTGACCAGCTTGAACACCTTGTAGCTCGCGCCGACCTTGTGGAGCGCGGCATTGTCCTTGCCGTTGCGCGGGGCGCCGATGCTCTTGATCGCCCCCTGCGCGTCCTTGATCGCCAGCGTGCCGCTCCAGCCTATGGTGATGTCCATTGCCCGGCCGGTGATGTGCAGCGAAGTGAGCGAGGCGGGGAAGGCGATATCGAACAGGTCGGCCATTTCCTGCGCCGCGGCCTTCGATTTGGCGAGGTCGCCATGATCCCAATTGATGTCGCACCCGGTGATCGCGGGCACCTTGTTCGGTGCGATCTGGCCCTTCGCGACCTTGACGCAATAATGCATCAAATGCGCGCGCGTGGGATGGCGGTAAGTCGCGCCGATGCTGACGCTCGCCCCCGCATCGCGCAGCGCCTGAACGAACGCTCTGGCATTGTCGCGAAAGGGCTTGGCGAGATCGTCGAGCGAATGGCTGGTCGGGTATTTGCCCTCGTTCGCGCGCCACCATGCCGCGCCGCTGAGATTGGACGTGCCGGGGGCCGGAGTCGGTGCGGGCGTGAACCCGGCCCCCGCATCGAGCTTCTTCCAGGTCGCGCCGCCGGGATCGATTCGCCCGTCGGGATTGCCGTGCCCGCAGATCATCGACTGATAGGATTGGATCGCGAGGATCGTATCGACGGTCACGACCCCATCGGCATTGAGCAAAGCTTCGCTCCGCGCCGCCAGATACTTGTTGAGCAATTTCTCGACGAGCAGGACATCGGACTTGGTGTTGATGCCGTTGCTGCCGACCGATCCGGTGATGCTTGCCATGACTTGCCCCTCATGCCTGTGGCGCGAGTCGTACCTGCACGAATCCTACATTGCCAGACCCCGAGCTCCCGCGTCAGCCGGAGCAGGCGAAGGGCTAGCCAAACACTCGCGCGAAGATCGTATCGACATGCTTGTAGTGATAGCCGAGGTCGAACAGCGGCTCGATCTGCTCGGGCGGCAGCGCGGCGGTGACTTCGGGGTCGCCCTTGAGCAGTTCGAGCAGCGAGAGCGCGCCGTCGCTTTCCCACACCTTCATCGCGTTGCGCTGGACCAGCCGGTAGGAATCCTCGCGGCTGACGCCCGCCTGAGTGAGCGCGAGCAGCACGCGCTGCGAATGGACGAGGCCGCCCATCTTGTTGAGATTCTTGAGCATCCGCTCGGGATAGACGAGCAATTTGTCGATCACCCCGGTCAGGCGGGCGAGCGCGAAATCGAGAGTAATCGTCGCGTCCGGGCCGATATAGCGCTCGACCGAGGAGTGGCTGATGTCGCGCTCGTGCCACAGCGCCACATTCTCCATCGCCGGGATCGCGGCGCTGCGGACGACGCGGGCGAGGCCGGTGAGGTTCTCGGTCAGCACCGGGTTGCGCTTGTGCGGCATTGCCGACGAGCCCTTCTGGCCCGGCGAGAAATATTCTTCGGCCTCGAGGACTTCGGTGCGCTGGAGGTGACGGACTTCGGTGGCGAGGCGCTCGATCGAGCTGGCGATCACGCCGAGCGTGGCGAAGAACATTGCGTGGCGATCGCGCGGGATGACCTGGGTCGAAACGGGCTCGACCGCGAGGCCGAGCTTGTCCGCGACATGCTGTTCTACCCGCGGATCGATATTGGCGAAGGTGCCGACCGCGCCGCTGATCGCGCAGGTGGCGATATCCTCGCGCGCGGCGATCAGGCGCTTCTTGGCGCGGGCGAACTCGGCATAGGCTTCGGCCAGCTTGAGGCCGAAGGTGACCGGCTCGGCATGAATGCCGTGGCTGCGGCCGATGGTGGGGGTAAGCTTGTGCTCGATCGCGCGGCGCTTGAGCACGTCGAGCAGCTTGTCGAGATCGGCAAGGAGGATGTCCGAAGCGCGGGCGAGCTGGACCGCGAGGCAGGTGTCGAGCACGTCCGAGCTGGTCATGCCCTGGTGCATGAAGCGTGCCTCCTCCCCGACATTCTCGGCGACCCAGGTGAGGAAGGCGATCACGTCATGCTTGGTCACGGCCTCGATCGCGTCGATCGCGGCGACGTCGATCGCCGGCTTGGTCGCCCACCAGTCCCACAGCGCCTTGGCGGCGCTCTGGGGCACCACGCCGAGTTCCGCCAGCGCGTCGGTCGCGTGCGCCTCGATCTCGAACCAGATCGCGAAGCGAGTCTCCGGCGACCAGATCGTAGTCATCTCGGGGCGGGAATAGCGGGGGACCATGGGAAGCCTTTCGGGGGAGACGCCCGCGCCCCTAGCAAGCGTCCGCCGCTGCTTCAATCGCGCTGGGGCAAACGTTCCGCGCGCAGCAGCAATCCCACGAGCGCGCCCGTCAGCATCGCCGGACCATGGCCATCATGGAACCAGCTCAGCACCGCGGCCGCGCCGAGGCCGGCAATCGCGACCGGGACGAGCAGCAGCGGCGTGCGGCGGGCATTGCGCAGCACATGGGCGAGCAATCCGCCCATCACGCCGAACGCCGCGGTCGATGAGCCGCCGCCATAGGGATCCCAGCCATAGTTGATCGCCTGTCCCGCGATGCCGGCGATGAAATAGAGCGCGAGCACGCCCTTGCCGTAGAGCTTCTCGGCGATCGGCATGAAGGCGAGCATGAAGAAGGCGTTGCACAGGCACTGGACAAGGCCGTGCGGCTGCACGAACAGAGGCGTCACCATCCGCCAATATTCGCCTGCGAGCAAAGCCTCGGGATTGCGGCGGGCCAGCGTGAGGACTTCGGGATAGGCGAACTGGAGCGCGGTGACCGTGGCGGTCACGGCGATCACCGCGATGCTCCACACCGGCCACCGCGGCTTCGCCAGCGCGCGGTGGAGATGAGTAAGGGTGGCCATGCAGATCAGGGTGCAGATAATCGCGAGTGCGTTGCCGGCTATCCAGACGATGTTCATGGCGTTCCCCCTCCCATGGTTCGCCCGGCAGTTATCGTGTATTAGTCCAATAGTACAGCTCGTGGACCTGCCCGCGTTCCAACATCGCTGCGATCCCATCACGCGGCGCGGCGTTGCCGGAGAGTCACAGGGCAATTGAATTGCGATGAGGCGTCGCTTGCCCGGGTTGAGCCGTGCGAATTGTTTCAGATGAGGGGAACATGATCTTAGATCATCGGTTGGTTACTCGACTGACGAAAATCCATCACCGGCTCGTCGATCCCATATGATCCAAGCCAAATGCAAGTAGAGAGGTTATCATGCTGAAATATATTCTTCTGGGTACTGCCATGTGTATTGCGTCGCCTGCGCTGGCGCAGGAAATTACGACTCCCGATACGCAACAGCAGAATCAGCTTCCTGTGAGCGAGCCCGCTCCGATCGCGCAGGATGCGCCGATGCCTGCCGAGGCGCCCACGCAGGCGACTCCCGCGCCCGCCACTGCCGCGGCGCAGCCGACGCCCGCCCAGCCGGCGAGCCAGCACGACCAGGTTGCCGCGATCGTGAACAGTGAGTTCGCGGCTTACGACACCAACAAGGACGGCACGCTCGACCAGACCGAGTTCGGCACGTGGATGGTCGCGCTCCGGATCAAGGCCGAACCCACTTTCGCGGCGGATTCGCCCGACGGCAAGGCTTGGGTGACGGCGGCCTTCACTCAGGCCGACGCCGACAAGAGCGCTTCGGTCAACGCCGTCGAACTGACCGATTTCCTCACCCCCAAACCCGCGGCCTGAACCGCGTAGAGAAGCTCCCGTGGCGGCCGCCGGACTGAGGTTCGGCGGCCGTTGCGCGTTCAGGCGGGGCATTTGCCTTGCTTGAGGAAGGGCAGGGTGCGCGCCGCATAGGCCAGCACTGCGGGACGGTGCGCCGCGGCATCGCCGGCCGGGATTTTCACGTTGGCGATCAGCCGGCCGTTTTCGAGCACCGAGAGCGTCGCGCCATTTTTTACTACCGCATCGGCGAGCGCGCCGACGCTGTCCCAGTCGCTTTCCACGTCATTCGCGTCGAGCGAATTGCCCGGCGCGACCACTGCGGCGTTCACATTGTCATGGTCGCGCGCGGTCGTGCTCAGCGTCATCGGCGGCGAGCGCAGCCCGCCCGCTTCGATCAGCACGCGAATCGCGCCGGGCGAACGCTCATGGCCGTCGGCATAGGGACCGAACTGTCCCCCGATCGCGAAGGCATCGAACGCTCCGCCCAACGCGCCATTGTCGCTCAGCTTGCCGCTGTAGAAGAGCGTGATCCGCGGCGCGGCCTCGCCGAGCATGTCCTCGAAGCCCTTGGCGTAGAGGATGTCGCCGGGAAGCCCGTGCAGCCCCTGGCTGTAATTAATTGCGTAGCTGCCATCGGGCAGCGTGCGGATCGCCACTTCGAGCTTGAGATCCTCGCAGAACAGAGTGCCGTCGTCATTGGACTGTGCCGCTTTCTGCGCTCCGGCGGGCGTGGTGGCGAAGGCCGCGGCGGCGGCGGCGAGGATCAGGATCGGCTTCATCGTCACTGCGCCTCCCGCGCGCGCTTGAGCGCATAGGCCCGCGCCGCGTCCGCGCCGTCGATCCACACCGCCGGTCCATCGGGGGCCTTGCCGGTGCAGGCATAGGCGAAGGCGGGGGCATAGGGCGTATCGGGCTCGGGCGGATGCGCTTCGGCCGCGCCCGGGGAAATATTGAGCTTTTCGGTGCCCGCATAGGCGGTTGCCGACATCATCTGAACGCTATTGCCGTCGCAATCGCTGCGCATGCTGATCACGAACGTGTCGGATCCGCCCGGTCCGGCCTGTTGCCCCGCGGCGATGACGACAATGCTCATCCGCGCCGAGCGGGGGCCGGTCGCCTCGCTCGAAAGCACCGCGAACTGATCGGCCTCGCCGATATAGCGGAAGCGCTGGGCGCTATCCTGGGCGGCGGTAAGCATGAGGACCAGCGCGGCGGCGATGCCGATCTTGAGCGGTCGGGTCGTGGCGATCGGCGTCATCGGTGCGGATTCCAGTGCTAGGGTCTGTACTCAGTCGCGGCAACGATCTCGGGCATTGCCGCTACCGAGTGCAGAACCCAGGTTTCAATGGCAGCGGAGCTCAACCCGGTCACGCCGGCATAGGCGCAAGGTCCGCCCCCTTGAAGCCAGCCGCCCGGAACCTTGCACGGCTCCGGGCGGGAGGCCGGTAACGGCTTATTGCTTGGCCTCGGCAAGCGCATAGGCGCGCGCCTTGACCGAACCGTCGATCCACACCACGGGGCCGGGGATCGGCTTGCCGCACGCCATGGCGGCGACCAGCTCGTTCGGCGAACCCGCGTTGATCGGGGTCTGCTCGGTGCCGGCGTCGGTGCGGATCTTCTCTTCGTTGCCGAGATAGGTGACCAGCCCGTTGATCGCCGCGGTGTTGGCGACGCAATCGATGATGATGCCGACTTCGGCGTTATCGGCCTCGCCCGGCAGCGCCGGCGTGGCGGCGGCGATAATCGTCTGCAGCTTGCGCGCGTTCTGCGGGCCCGTCGCTTCGGTGGCCATCACCACGCCCTGCGAGGTGTGGCCGAGCATGCGGAAGCGCTGCTGCTGGTCGGCGGCGGCGGTCAGCGTGGCGATAGTGAGTGCGGCGATCGCCGCGGTCCTGAGGAAATGCTTCATGTCTTTTCTCCTTATTTCCGCATCGCCGCGCGCCCTTCGGCACGGGCGGCGCTGAGGCCTAAAACTTTGGTTGTTTCGCCGCGGTAGAGCTCGCCCTTGCAAGCGTAGCGGACCACCGCGCCATCCATCGAAGTGGCGCTGGGAACACGCCATTCGTCATTCGCGGGCATTTCGGTGAGGAACTCGTCGCCCGCATAGACGATGCTCCGGGGATATTGGATCGTGCCGGCCGGGCAATTGACCACGATCTCCGACACGAAATTGTCGGCGCCGCCCGGGCCGGGTGCGGACGCCATCATGATGTTGGTCAGGCGGCGTTCGTGCAGTGGCCCGCTGACCGTGGTGCTGACCAGCGCGGCGCTCTCGGCGTTCGCGGCGAGCAGGCGGAATTCGGCATTGTCCTGCGCCTGGGCATGCGCCGCCCCGGCCAGCAGCAGCGCGGCGGTGGCGGCAAGCGAGGAGAGGGCGATCCGCATGAACTTCTTCCGGGAGACGGTGTTGGGCTATCGCAGCGTCAAAAGGGCCGCAAGCCGGGATAATCGAGGGGGTGTCTCAGTCGAGGCCAAGCGCCTTGCGGCCATAGGTGATCGCGGAAAGCACGCCGGTGACGCGGGTCTTGTCGTCGAAATCGACGGCGCCGGTACACAGATAGTTGAACACCTGTTCGGCGACCGAGCCCGCTTCGGGGGTGCTGACATTCTCCTCGCCGCGCGGGATCTCGCTGATGATCGACGTGCCCTGGTAGACCTTGACGTCGCCGATCGCGAGCGTGCCCGCATCGCAATTGGCGATGGCTTCGATGACATAGGCGTCCGCGCCGGTGTTGGAACGCTCGCGGCGGACCAGCACTTCGGTCGTCCGGCGATCGTTCTTGGGGCCCTTCACCAGGGTTCCGGCCATCACCGTCGCGTCGTCGCTCGATCCGATCAGGCGGAATTCGTCGGCCTTCTGCGCATGGGCGCTGGGAGCGGCCAGCAGGACAGCGGCGGTGAGCACAAAGGCGGAGGCGAGTTTCAGCATCGTCTATCCTCTTTCATTTTTTCGGCAAATTGGCTGGCGGCACGCGGCGCCAGCCTCAATCGGGAAGCCCCAGCGCGAGCGACCCGGCGCCGCAATCGACCGTGACCGCGACCGAATAGGCGTCGGCGCCGCTCGGCGAGCGTTCCTGCCGGACGATCAGTTGGGTCAGCTTGCGCGCGCTCTTCGGCCCACTCGCCAGCGTCGATACCAAAGTGAGCCCGGCGTCGTTGCCCGCGACCACACGGAATTCGTCCGCCGACTGCGCCTGGGCGGCGCTGGCGAACAACAGCGCGGCTGCGCCCAGACCGATTCTCAGCATGATTCCCCTCTCCCTCTTCAGGGGCCTTATGCCGTGTCACCTGAACCTGCGGCAACCACTCAGATCAAGACGCTCAAATCAATCCCATCGCGCGCAGGCTCGAATGGCCTTCGCTGCCGATGATGACATGATCGTGGAGCGCGATGTTCAGCTTCTTGCCGGCCTCCGCGACGCGGCGGGTGAGTTCGATATCGGCGCGGCTGGGGGCGGGATCGCCCGAGGGATGGTTGTGGACCAGAATGATCGCGGCCGATCCCAGATCGATCGCGCGGCGGATCACTTCGCGGACATAGACCGCCGCCTCGTCGATCGAGCCCTCGCTCATCAGCTCGTCGCGGATCAGCATGTTGCGCGAGTTCATGTGAAGCACGCGCACCCGCTCGGTCAGCTGGTGCGCCATGTCGGCGCGGAGATAGTCGAGCAACGCCTGCCAGTTGGCGAGCACTGGCTGCTCCTTGATGCTCGCCTGCGTCAGCCGGAGCGCGGCGGCATGCGCGGTCTTGATCGCGGCGGCGCTGGTCTCGCCCATGCCCGGGAAGTTCGCCAGCCGCTCCGCATCGGCGGTCAGCAGCCCGGCAATGCCCCCGAATTCGGTGAGCAGCGCCTTGGCCAGCGGCTTGGTGTCGCGGCGTGGGATGGCGAGCGCGAGGAGATATTCGACCAGCTCGTGGTCGAGCAGCGCGTCGGGCCCGCCCTCGAACAACCGCTGGCGCAGGCGCGCGCGGTGGCCGGAGTTGTCGGGAGGGGAGGACATGGGGGAGGTATGCTAGGTGGAACGGCGCGGCGCAATCTCTTCTCCCTCTCTCCGCTTGCGGGGAGAGGGCCGGGGAGAGGGGCTACCCACAAGCGACACCCCTTGAGGCGAAGCCCCCTCTCCCGACCTCGCTGTGCTCGGGCCACCCTCTCCCCGCAAGCGGAGAGAGGGAAGCGTTCGCACCGCGCCGCAACATGGCGGTGTTGACTCGAACGCCCCCCCTTCCTAAAGCGCCCTCGCGTCGCGG